>JGI24422J19971_10001370_pt1 | contig 14759 bp, 18 predicted proteins | sample DeeMarSWOR152_54_FD_19971 | JGI IMG/M metagenome (IMG submission 19971) | reverse complement strand
TGCTTTCGTTAACCATAGGGTATCCACCGCTCCACTGTAAACATAGGAACATCAAAAACTAAACGAAAATTTCCGCTTCCCGTTAGTTTCGAAAGATCCCCAATACTGAGGTATATTTCAACCGGTTCATCATATTCACCATATGAGAACACATTTAAACTGCGTTGCTCAGAGGTTACCAGTTCATTCATATCATTGTATACTTCTAGCTGCATCGTTCCTACTATGTCGAAAAAAGAGTGGTTTTCAAAGCTTATCGGTATAACTAATGTGTTGTTTTCGGGGGGAACGTATTCGATAGAGAGGTTGGATAAGGGTGCTCCCCAAGGAATTGTCAGGTTCATGGATATTTGAACAGGAATTGCATGCGCGAAATTTAATGCGACAAACGCGTCTAACTCAAAAGAACTGTCGTTGAAAAGAAATTCAGCATACCCCATTGACAGGATATCAGGTAGAGCGATAGAGATGTTGTGTGCTGTCTCAACGTTGCTTCCACTTGCTATTAAAGGAACAAAAGTTTCGGACAGCACCAGCAATGTTCCGTTATAATCTTTTACATGCGTCGTGACATTTAGTTCAGAGATATCATAATACCCCCGGTTGTTGATGAAGAAAGGCAACGACAACACTACATCTCCATTTGATGAAAAAAATTGACTTTCTCCAAAGTCTATGCCTAAATTCATAACTGAATAGACAGCTGTAATCGCAAAAGCAATTAGGAGTATCCAGAGTATGAGTGTAGCTATGGCCAGCGCTCTTATGGCCTGTTTCATTTGCTCTTCTTTCCTTTCACCTTCGTAGAAGGCTGCCTAGCAACACTGGATTTTTTAGTCACTGACTGAACCTCGGGCACACGTTCTGCTTTGACCGCTGGGGGAGCTTTCCATTTGGGTGAGGTTAGAAGTTGCACTCCTCTTATTGTTATTATGGAGCCGATCCATCCCATTATGCCGAGGTACATCATTCGAATGCATGCTTCGATCAGTGGACCCAAAGCCTCACCGAAAAGGTCTACAAGCCCAGATGTAGCGATGATGCTAAAATCTTCTTGGAGAAACCAGTAAGCGTTAAGGAATGTGAAAGCTAACAGAATTACGCCTACGAGTAGAACAGCGTACCTTGGAACTTCAAGTTTACTTATCATGAAATGAAACCTTCATGTGCAAAAATAAGCAAGGATAGACAAACATATTAAAACTTGTGTCGCACTAAACTATATTCACTCTAACTATCTCGGCTCAGCAACTAAATTATCAGAGTTTCTTTTAAATATGTAAACTCATTAATTGAGCTAGAAACTAAACGTGACCATTGAAATTGTAAAGAGGCAGACAAAATGAAAAGAATAAACTTCGGAACAGACGGTTGGCGCGGAGTAATCGCCCAAGATTTCACATTCGACAACGTTAAAGTGGTTGCCCAAGCCCTAGCCGACTACTTGAAAACCAAAGGTTTAAGCCAGAGAGGCTTTGTTGTTGGCTACGACACCCGATTTCTGTCAGACAAATTTGCCAAAACTCTCGCTGAAGTAGTGGCAAGCAATGACATCCCTGTTCTTTTGGCCTCTAAACCAGCCCCCACGCCTATAGTATCTTTCACCGTAAAGAACCGCAATGCAGGTGGCGGAGTGGTCATCACAGCCAGTCATAACCCACCAGAATATAACGGGATTAAGTTTAAACCAGAATATGGCGGGTCAGCCCTCACTCACATCACAAAGGAAATTGAGAACCTTCTATATCAAAGTCCAGTTAAGCAGGATGAGAAAAAAGCAAAAAGATACGTTAGAGAAGTGGACTTTGAAACTGAATACTTTGCCAAAATAAAAAGCCTAGTAGACTTGAGGCTTATTGGAGAGGCAAGTTTCAAAATTGTAATTGATACTATGCATGGTGCTGGAGACAGAATTATCGAAAGGTTGCTGTCAGGTACAAAATGTCGGGTGGAAACTATTCGTTTTAAACCGAACCCAACGTTTGGGGGAGTAAAACCCGAGCCCATTCTTCAAAACCTGCAACCCCTAATTGATACTATAGTTAGACAGGGCGCAGACATTGGACTAGCCACAGATGGAGATGCAGATAGAGTTGGAGCTGTCAACTCGAAGGGACAATTTATTTCGCCTCACGAAGTTTTCGCGTTGCTCATTTTACATCTGCACCAGAATAAAAGCTGGAATGGCGGAGTAGTAAAAACCGCGTCCGTGTGCAATATCGTGTCCAATGTAGCGGATAAGCTGGGTTTACCAGTTTACGAAACAGCGGTGGGTTTCAAAAACATATGCGAGCTCATACTTAAGGAGGACATCCTAATTGGCATCGAGGAAAGCGGAGGGGTAGGCTTCAAAAACCATGTGCCAGAGAGAGATGGAATCTTAGCGGCTTTCTTTATCTTGGAAATGATGGCGATGAAGAAAAAAAGCTTTGATGAACTTTTGATGGAGTTAACTAACGAGTTTGGCGAAGTGCACTATGATCGAATTGACCTTCAATACGAAAAGCCTGACCGTATGGATCTGATTCCTAGCCTACAGTCCCAACCGCCACAGCAGGTGTGTGATTTGAACGTGGAGAAGATTAGTACATATCGGGGTGTCAAGGTTGTTAACGGAATTAAATTCCATTTTGCTGACAAGAGAAGTTGGCTCTTGATAAGGGCTTCAGAAACAGAGCCCCTCATGAGAATCTACGCAGAGGCAGCCAATGACAAAATGGTGCAACAATTATTGAACGAGGGCCAACGATTGTTGAAAATGGCGGCTAAAGATTAATAGAAAAAGCTTCTCTCCTTTTTAAGGCACGAATGAGACTTGACGCTTCGGAGGCAGATTTTGCATGAGCAACCTTCTTCACTTTCTCCAAAACCAGTCGAGCTTCACAGTGAGGGCATCTTCTAGTTTTCTGAACAGTTTTGGCCAGCAGTAGTCGTCCACACCTGTAGCAAACGATCACCACGTACATTTGATAATGCCTCGCTAAAGCGAAAAGCTTTTCCTCGATGGTTCGTTTATCTGCTGTAAGAGGATGCTAATAAATGAGTCGTGAATCTCTCATCGATCTCACAATCAAGTTTTTCAGACGAAACGGCTACAAAATAGAGAAGAATGCAACTTTAGAGGGATTCTCCGGACTGCCCCACAGTTTTGACCTTGTTATTCGCAAAGGTGAGAAAAGACATTTAGTTTGGGTTAGGAATTGGAAACGAACAGTTGGCGTTAACATGGTGATAAACATGGATAAAGCTTCAGAGGACGTTGGCTTTTCAAATCCAATAATGGTTTCTGAAAAGTTTAGTGGACACGCCAAAGCATACGCCAACCGCATGGGTGTTACCTTACTCACAAGCCGCCAAATATTACGGAGACTTGGATAAACTAAAAATCCCTTAGAAATTCGTTCAATCGCCCCTCTTTTTCCAGTTTCCCCAACCAGTCCACTACGCCGACTCTGCATTCTCTTTTCTCTTCCAAAACCGCGACTATTTCCTCCGCCACCTCTTCTATTGTTTTACTAGTGACATTGATTTCACACACTTTGTCGGAGCCGCAGACGCGTACANCGTCCCATAGACAAACGTCTAAGATTTCAGCGGCAAGNTTTTCCCAGAGTTTTCTATTTTTGAAATCGCGGTNTTCCAATATCTTTTTCAGCTCTTCGGGNTCTCGTCTTAAAACGAAAGCTAGGTGAACGTTTTTGGCGGGTAAAACGTTCATTGAGTAATGGCCATCAATTATAACGTCTTGATCATAACTCTTAATGATGTCTCGCACTCGTTCTGAAACTTTCTTCATGTCAACGATTAAGGTTTTTCTAGCTTTGTCTACTCCACTAGCCAATTTTTCTTGCTTAACGAGCCTCGTTAAATCAATGTTGGTAGCGTTTAGTTTAGAGGCTAAGAATTGAGAGACAGCGGTTTTTCCCACTCCAGGTGTACCTGTGACTAAGATAACTTGTTTAAACGTGCTTCACCATCTTGTCTTACTTCTTTGTTTGTGATAAAAATTTTCCTGCAGTGCTCCAACTGCGCACGACATTTTGTGATTTTTGCTTCAGTAAAATTATTAAATCAACTTTGCAACATTTCGGACTATGACACAGAGAAGAGTTGCCCCCTCAGAGACTGAGGGAGTCCCAATTGTTCTCACAGGCTCCGCTACTGATGTGAGTGATTTCAAACTCAATCCCTTTAGGGCATTCACTGGAGGTTTTCCAACAGGCATTGTTCCGAAAAGATTGCTGAGAAAATATTGGTATCCACCAGTGCCCAACAACGGGGATGGCACTGCCAAATATGCACCTTACGGAATGCGAAAAATCGAAGCCGTGTTGATTAAAGAATTTGGCGCCGAAAACGTTGCGGTTGTGCATCCTAATAACCTGCAAAAAGTGGTGGGTCCAAAAACAAAGGTTATTGGAATAACTTCTATGGAGCCAGCTGGGACGGGTTTCGTCAGCCGAACTTACACATCCTTTGTAGGCTTTGGCGGAGAATCCGTAGCAGCTGCTGAATTCAGAGAATTAGTAGACAAGCCACTTCTGCGAAAATGGGGTGCAAAAATAATCCTTGGGGGCCCAGGTGCATGGCAGATTCATAAAGCGAAACTACAGAAGAAATACGACCTAGACTGCATTGTAATGGGTGAAGGTGAAAAGACAGTTTTGAAGATTTTTCACATGGCTCTCAACGGCGAGGAACTTCCGTCAGTAGTTGAAACCGAGCCGCCTGACCCAGCAGAAATCCCATGTATTATACACCCGTCGATTTTTGGCATCGTGGAAACCATGCGCGGTTGCGGACGTGGTTGTAAGTTCTGTTCTCCAACTTCGAGGAGACGTTACTCCTTTCCTTTGGAACACATCTTGAAAGAGGTCAAATTGAACGCAAGTAAGGGCACGAAAATGATCATGTTAGCTAGTGAAGACTTGTTCTTGTATCAAGCCCAAGAGAAGTTTCTGCCAAACCGTGAAGCGATCGTAGAATTAATCAAATCAATTGCAGCTGTACCTGGAGTCAAGTTTATTCAACCAGCTCATGCATCGTTGGCACCAGTTGTCTATGATCCTAAGATGACCGAAGAGATTGGCCCGATTCTTCTTGAGAAATCGCTGTGGGTTACAAAGGGCACTAAACATAGCTCGATCGAAATCGGCATAGAGACAGGAAGCATTCGACTTATGAATGAGNATATGAAAGGCAAAATGTTGCCTTACAAACCNGAAGAATGGCATGATNTCGTGACGAAAGGGATTGNCATTCTGAATGAGAACCAGATTTGGCCATTGACAACNTTAATCATTGGTTTGCCGGGTGAAACCGAGGATGACACGATCGCGACGCTTGAACTACTAGATAAAATGAAACATAGCCAAGTATTCTATGTGCCCCTGCTGTTTACTTCAGAAGAAGACTGCATGCTCAAAGAAGCACGACACATGGACCTGAAACATTTAACGCCGCTACAATGGGAGCTTATAGCTACATGCTGGAAACACAATATAGAAGTTTTCGTTTCAGAGAACGAGCATTGGAAGATAAGGCTTGGTGCAATGATTGCTTACGCAATGTATTACCGATGGAAGCATGGAAGGAAGGTTTTGAAGCCACTAATGAAGTTTTCAGGATAGAACGAATATTTTGTCAATTCTGAGAAGTTAAACATCTTTTGATTGAAATAGTGCTCCGGCCGGGATTTGAACCCGGGTCGGCGGCTTTCCCTCTTAAAAAAGGCGAGAGGCCGCTATACTTAACCGAACTATACTACCGGAGCCTGAGTTATACTATTTTTTCATTTGCGTTTCCGATATATAGCAACGCCGTCTTTCTCGCTGTAGCGGATGAATTCAAATCCGGCTTCTATGAGTTTGCTCTCTTCATTGAGGTTTTTGGCATGAGTAACATGCCATTCGTCGCTTTCAAAGTTTATTAGGTGCGTGTATATTTCGGTGTTTTCAAGTTTCTTGTGTCCCAGTAACTGCTTGACGTGAAGGATGTCTTTCGTCCTATGGTATTCCATTGTGGCCTTCCAATGTCGTAGCGTGTGGAAGTGTATCTGTTTCAATCGTGGGTTCTGAAGAGTTTCGGCCACTTTTTTCCGTTGTTTCATAAAGCCTTTGCGAATGGTTGCTGTGTTGGGGTTGAATATGAAGTCGCTTGTTTTGGGCATTGCGTTGATCATTGCTATCGTTTTAGGTGTCACTTTTATTATTCTGGGAAGGCTTCCTTTAACCGGATTGTTGATTCTTATTGTGGATCGCTTTTCGTCAATGTCAATCCAATGGAGGCTAGAGGCTTCACAACCTCTGGCGCCAGTATCTTTCAACACTTGCATGAAGGTGGCAGTTTTTTTCCCACAAGCTGCGATTAGTTGATCGATTTTCGTTTCTGTTGGAATGAATGGTAGCTTTCGTTGCACCCTTGTTTTCGGTGGTTCCCACGTAATGTTAAACGTCTTACAGAAATCTTTGTAGGACACAATGAAGACGCGTTTGTTTGCTTCGGTCCAATCGTTTAACGCCAGGACCGTCGAGACACTATCGGAATCTGTTAGGTTTGCTCCTCTTTTTACAAGTAGTTTGAGTCTGTAGACGCGTTGTTTTATGGTTGAATCTGCAAGTCCACGTTTTTTTGTCCGCCATGCATACTCGAAGATCAATGCTGTGGCCCCCCGCTGGGCCCGTTTTTTTGTTTGGGTTTCAACTTCGACCAAATTTTTCGCCTTTCTCTCCGGAGAGACGCATATTTGGCGAGTAGAACTTTTGCTCGAAGGGGTATAAAGATTCTTGTGGTTGGTATCCGAAAAACGGTGGTAGCAGTTTCGACAAAGATATCGTTGTACGTTACCACTGCCGGTCTTACGTAGGCCATCACGCCATATTCGTGTAGAACCACATGTTGGACATTTGGCGACGTACAACTTGTCAACCTCAAACCTTAAACGTAACCAAAAAAATGGGGGGTTAGACGACGCTGGAGCATTCACGCCACCATTTACATGCCATACAAATCGTCGCTGAAAACATCAGGTAGTGGCCGAAACAGTAGGTTTTTCCGGTTGAGTTAAGTTCTGCTGGATGGATGCAGGTATAGATGGTGATGCATACAATACGTATCGGTCGGTGCCCCTAACGTTCATTAGGCGTTTTTCAAATCTAATTTCTTTGTCTTCCCAAGTTTCACCGTCTTCACCGTAAGCATCAACCAACCGGTCGTTGCTCGTGTTGTTCAGACCCAACCGGTGGATTTCTTTGGTTCTGTGAAACTTAATAGTTATGATAGTGCGTTCCTTGCCAAATTTTGAATCTTCGGCATCCTGGATTTGAGGCGGTTCAATAATCGTAGCCAGATCACCATCTTCCACATCATCGGCCTTGAGATACCGAGGTTTTCCACGTCTTGGTATTCTCACCAAAATCAATCACTCCTTTTCCGTGTCCGAACATTATTTACGGATTTGTGTATGTCGCGACGTCGTGACCGTGAACGCTTCAACCGAAACTTCTTCTTCGGCAGAAGCTGATCCAGAACATCAGCAATTTCCTGAGCAATACGTTCCCGTTCAGCTAGAACCCGTCGGGCAACGTCTTCTTCTTTAGCGCTAAGCGCTCTGAGCGGAACCTGACCTTTACGCACGAAAACGGAATCCGACCTGTCATACTTCTCGCGAAACAGTTTGTCCGCATACTGAGGCAAATAACTACCCGACCGTAACATAACACGCATAGCCTGCCGCAACTCCACTTCCTGATGCCGCAGCAACACAAGCCTGGCCTTAAGCCTCAACTTATCATCCTGCTGAACACCCATCCAAAACAACAACGCCTCATTCACAGCACGATTCAACGGAAAACCCGACCTCTTCAACACCCCAACCAAAGGCAAAACACTCTTCCAAAAATACACACTCGAACTCACAGTGAAGAATCACCTTCTGGTTCTTCTGTGGAGTATGGTAGGTTTTTGAGAGGCCGAACCGGGCATTCTGGCGGGTCCGAATGCCGAAATAACCGTGAAAACGCCTTCAACACGAACCTACCAGGTTTAACAGTAGACGCCGAAGGTGACATTATATGTGGTCTCCTCTGGGTTCTTCGGGTTCATGGGTTCTTGGTGTTGAGTCCAGTAAAGCGCACAGGACACAGGTTAGCCGGCGTTGGGTGTTGGTGTTGCAGTATTGGTTGTCGCTACATACTTCGCAGAACTTGTGTTTGTACAGTGCTAGTGGTGAGGGGAAAGTTTTTTGTGTGGTTTGATTCTTTTTATTCATGGGGTTTACACGCTCCTCTTTTGGGAAGCGGGTGCTGGCGGTTGCCATGTTGCCCGGTAGTTCCAGCTAAAGGACGAGCAGCCGTTATGCGCAGCCGCTTTTTCCCAAAGGATTATTTTTTTTCTTCCACGATTATGCCACGGTCTTTTAGGTCTTGGCGTATAAGATCTCTAACGTAGTCGGCTATGTTGATGTGTGCATTTGACGCTAGAACTGTTTGAATTCCTTTTAGCATGGGTTGTGTGATTCTTGTGGCTACGGGGATAGTTTCGATTTCTTTTTTGGTTTGCATGTTTGTTCTCGTTAACAACCGTAAACATTAAGATAAAGAATCATGGTCATAGAATTGAAGTGTTCACATTGGGTTCTTATGCCGGTAGGCCGAAGGAAGAAGGGAGTCATACACCACTTAGAATAAGCGTTAACAAGTTTGTGTCTGAAGCGCTAGAAAAAGTTCCTAACAAAAGTAAGTTTTTGGAGGAAGTTGCTCAACCAATCCTTGAAAAATTGGATCCGGGAGACGCTTCTTATTTTCTTTGGCAGATTGACGATTTCCTTAGCCGGGGAATAGAGAAGGCAAATAGAGAAAAAGACTTCAAACAAGCGTACGCCTTAAGTTGGTTGGGCAATTGTCTGGAGGACGCGAGGAAACTGTGTGGAGCTCCGCCACCTGGCTTTCGCTTGCCACGAGCAGACAAACCTGAGGAATTTGGCTTTTGTAGGTATCTGAAATGGAGAAAGTTACACGCCGAACAGAAAAAAAACGAAGAGCTTCGAGAACTTCAGGCCGAATCTCACGCATTAATGGAAATTATCGAATTGGATGAGGATAACTATACCGACGAAAAGGCCTGGATAATCAGAGAGAAATGGCGAAAACGGATAGGACTGGAAACTTAGCGAATAATGCCCTCTAATGCGCAAATCCGGTGAGTTGGTTGAAGTGGTAACCAGAAACCAAGGCAGAATCTTGATGCGAGAAGCGGTTGAACGTTTCCAATCTTTTGAATGCATACGCGCACGCAGAAACAAACTTCTATCCGAACAGGACATAACAACAAAGTTTGTTTTACCGATGTTTGAATCGTTGAACTGGAGCCGGTTTAAGATCACCAATAAAGGGCCGGAAATTCATGAAAAGGCTTTCAGAGAAAAAGGGAAAGTTCAGAAAGGTCTTCCGGACATTGCCTTGAAAAGTAGGAATGGTACAGTTTATGTCGAAGTGAAGAGACCTCCACTCGGCAGAAAAGGAACTAAGAATCTAGATAGATATGAAGACGCTGATCTGGTCGCTTTGACCTCATTTGAAGATTTGAAGGTTTACGTGCGTCATAAGAAAGATCCACCAACAGAGCGTGCGCATTTCAAGTTCACAGAATATGTGGATAAATTCGACGATTTGTGGAAGATCCTTTCTAACACAAAAATAGGGAAAGAAGCGAGGGCAGGTTATAAAGCATCACGTGGACGCATTAAGCCTAAACCTTGATCTGATGCTATCAGTCCTTCGGAATCTACACATGGATCGGGAGATCTATTTTCAAAATTAGTTTTCAGCTTCGCCAAATTAATTAGGTAATTGTCTATTTGAAAGAACAAAAACCATAAATTAATTTGTAGTACCCAGATTAATTTAGAGAAGAGCGAGTTGGGGCACCAATGATTCAGTTAAGACCAAGGTTAACCAGAGAGGAAACAAGATTCATCGCCGAAGCTTTGAGGCTTCGAGAAAGCGTTGCCAAACAGAAGCTTCAGGAGCAGGAGCGGAGGGAACGTAGAATTAGGCTGTTGAAGCGGGAGTGGACGTTGAAAGCTGATCGCCAGATATTTAACGAGATCCGGAAAGAACAGGAACAACTCATCCTGGATCGACGTGAGAACTACTACCGTCAGGGTTTCATTGCAGGCATCTTGGCGAGGAGGCTGGAGGCCCTGCTGCAGGGGCGCATCCGTCATTCAAGCAACATAACATCGCACCTTCTCGGGACCAAGAACGTCTAGAAAATCCTCGTTTTTCCGTACAGTAATTAATTAATACTAATTGAAATAACCTCAAAATAAGGTTCTTTTACCTCAAAACAACGTTATCTTCCATTTTTCTAAGAAGTGGAAATTTTATAAGGTTTCTCGAATCCTCATGGTAAAAGGTGGAAAACAAAAATGACAGTTCGATCTTTTATGTTGAAGTATGATACTAAAAACCATTTAGAGAAGAGAGCGTATGTGTTGAAGTGTTTTCATTGCGGTGAACCTTTGCATCCTGGTGAAAAAGTTGTGAGTAAAGGAACGAAATACCGCCAAAGAAAGTACTATCATAGTGAGTGTTGGGATTCTCTTTTTCTTTAAAGTATCTTTCGGTGCAAATCAATTTCGATGGGCCCCCAATTAATTGGGTCCACACCCCAATTAATCGGGATTCGAGGCAAATTAATCAACCGATACCCGAAATTAATTGGACCTACACGCAAATTAATCAAAACATGACGCAAATACATGTGCGTTATTTGGGAGTCCATTATTTTTCATTTCAAATCAAATGGAAGTTTCGCAAGCTTTCCAAGATATTAGATTTAGTGCACCCAATAGTTTTGCAAATGTATACATGTAGTAAAGCTTGAACTGTTAACTTTAGAATAAGAGTTATCACCACACATGCATAAGTAGGATGATTTGTTAATGTCACGAGAATGCATGCATCTCGAAATGTAACATAATAAGGTTGTTTTAACATACGCACACTTTTCAAAAGTGTTACATTGCAGAAAAAAGCGTGTGTGTAGAGGTATAGCCTGAGTATTCTACCTGCCCCGTTTTGGGGAGTGCATGCATACACTTCGTTGGTTCATTCTACATTATCCCAATAACATAAAACGAATGCGTATATGCATCCCTAATAACTGTGCTTAATTCATCATTTGAAGTTGCGTTAATAATTTAAGGAAAAACGCGCGCGCATGCACAAAAATCTTAAATACGTTGCTATTGCCAAGTTTCTGAGAAGGGGTTAAAAGGAAACGTTGCTTAAAAAGGGATACATAAATATTCTGAGTTCCGATGAGGTCTATGATATTCATATTGCCACCCTTGAGGTGCTAGAACGTACTGGAGTTGTTGTTCAGGATAAAAGAGCTCTCAAGCTTTTGGACAATGCGGGTGCCATCATCGACTTTAAAAGAGAAACTGCTAAGATTCCAAGTTATCTGATTCAAGAAGCTGTGGCAAAGACTCCAAAGAGCTTCGTCTGGCATGCAAGGAATCCTAAGAATAACATCAGGATCGGAGGTGCTCCTACAAAGTTTGGGCCTGGAGGAACCTGCAAGAACATCATTGACATGGAGACGGGTGAATGCCGCCCACCAACAGAAGAGGACGCAGTGAAGTTAGTAAGGCTTATAGATGCGCTCAAAAACATTCATATTGTTTATCCACCCACCAGATCATCGCATATTTCTGTAAGTGTCCCTGAACGTCGAATTCGTGGCATTAAGAGATTAGCTATGACTATAAAGAACTCGTCAAAATGTTTAGAGGGAGGCGGAATTGAAGGTCTAAAAATCGCATCTGCGTTGGTGGGCGGTGAAGAAGAGCTTCTTAAAAAGCCTTTCATGGCAGGCTATGTTGATCCTGTAAGTCCTCTCACTCATGGCAAAGAAATGGCTGACGTTATTTTGACCTCTGCAAAGTTTGGACAGCCAATTTTTATGGTCGTTATGGCTATGGCGGGAGCCACAGCCCCTGCAACTCTTGCTGGAACTTTGGTGCAGCAAAATGCGGAAATTCTGAGCGGGTTGCTGATCGCTCATCTCGTCAATCCGCGTGCACCTGTGATTTATGGGTCGATGTCATGTATAATGGATATGCGTACTACTATCGCTTCTGTTGGTTGCCCTGAACAGGGCTTGATCAGCGCTGCCGCAGCGCAGATCGCTAGATACTATGGAATACCATGCAGTGTGGGGGCTGAATCTGACTCAAAAGTTCCAGACGCTCAGGCCAGCTATGAGAAAGCGATGTCTCTGATGATGGCTGTTATGGCAGGTGCAGATTTGATGGATTTGTTCATGGGTTCTACTGAGACCTATAATACTACGAGCTTCGAGCAGATGATTATCGATAACGAAATGGCTGGAATGTCCCTTCGAAGCGCCAAGGGAATCGAAGTGAACGACGAGACGTTGGCGACAGAGGTGATAGATAGGATTGGACCTGGAGGTAACTATCTCGCTGATAAACACACTGTGCAATGGTTCAAGAAAGAACGCTACAATCCCAAACTCAGTAGTCGGGAAACTCGAAATGTTTGGGAAAGATTGGGATCTAAAGATATTCGAGAAAAAGCAACAAAGCAGGCAAGAAAGATTTTGGCGGAGCACGAGCCGGAACCAATTGATAAAACTGTTTGGAAAAAGATAGAAACAATAATCAAAGGCGTGGAAAAAAGAGAGATGCGAACGTTAGGAAAGATTGATGGTTAAGGATTGATGTTCCTTCGCACGCTACCCAGGCTTACACCGTACCTCTTTTCCTCTCAAGTCGAACAGTTTGTGTACGCATGGATACGTGCGCTCAAGATCTCATCGATAAACAAATAAAACATATCGTACTCCAAGTTTGTGACAGGTTGGTGAAAAATGGTGGAGACTTCAATTGAACGGTTTGAAAGAGCGATAAAGCTTGAAGAAACAGAAAGACCTCCTTTAGGGTATCTATATTTTGGGGGAGGAAACTGGGTTTTAAAGGAACTAGGAACAAACTTTAACGATGTATACTACGATGTTGAAGGCATCGCTAAAGCTCAGACTAAAGCTAAAGAGTTATTCGGCCATGACAACGTTATGTCGCCTTGGGGTTGCTTAACCATTGAAGCCGAGGCTTTAGGATGTAAAATTGAAAAAAAGACGAGTACCCACACATTGTTGAGCGATCAGTAACATCTGAAGAAGATGTGAAAAATTTACGAATCCCAACCCCTATAAGGATGGGAGAATGCCATTAGTGCTCAATAGCCTCAAGATTTTGAGTGATCGGATAGGCGAGTATACCCCGGTTATAGGTATGGTTTGCTCCCCCTTTTTAGTAGCTTCAGAGATACGGGGCCTCCAAAAGTTTTTGATGGATACGTTGACAAGACCAGATTTTGTGCATGAGATCTTAGAAATTGTAACGAGTGGATGTGTTGAATATGCCAAAGCTATGAGTGAGCAGGGCGTCTTTGCCATAATGATAGAAAATGCCTACATGAACAGAACTTTCTTGGATCCAAAGAACTGTAAAGAGTTCATACTAAACTACACAAAGAAGCTTGTGGAAGAGATAAAGGAGTGCAACCTTTACGTTATCGAGCATAACTGTTCAGAACAGCTCTACATGGATATGGAGTTGGAACTTGAGCCTGATATTTTGAATCTTTCTATTGACAACATCTCAGAGATTAGAAAACGTGTATCAGACATCTGCGTAATGGGAAGCGTAGATCACGCCAACACAATGCTCAACGGCACCAAGTCAGATGTTTCTGAGGAAGCCAAATCGTGCTTAAAAGAGGGAGGCAAAAAGGGTTTCATCTTGTCAACCGAATGTGAAATTCCTTTCAGTGCTCCACTAGAAAATATCAGAACGTTATATGACGTTGCATGCGAAGGGTGGTAGTGTTGAATGCATGCACTCGCTAAAGCGGGTCAGGTAGAATACTTAGGCTATACTTCCAAACACAAAAAACAAACCTAGATAAGACATTAAAAAACATAAAACACATAACACTAGCATACAACAAACATGTGTGTATGCGCAGGCGTAGTTGAATGTAGAGGAATGATGTGTTGGATTCTGTTGCTATTGTCGAGTATGAGGGCGATGTTGGGAAAACTCTTGAAGAGGGCATTAAGCTGTTAGGTGGGTTCGGGAGCTTGCAATCGCCCTTCACTATAAAACCTAACATCTGTGCAAATGCAGTAAAGACTGATTTTGCCGTTACCGACGTAAAGGTGGTTGAAGCGCTAATCAATCTGGTTCTGAAAGAAGACAGAAACCTTTCGGTCAAAATAGTGGAGTCAGATAGCGAGTCCAAATTCGCAGATGAAACCTTCGAAAAATTCGGTTACAAAAATCTTGAAGAGAAGATGAGAAAGTCAGGCTTTGATGTGTCTCTGGTCAACCTCAGTCATTCACCCAAATTTCCAGTCAAACTGGACGGACTCTACTTCAAAAACCCTGAGCTTCCTAACCTGATTACTGGGTCCAAATGCTTTGTCTCCATTGCTATAGCGAAAACCCATTACTTAACCTTCATAACTGGAACCCTGAAGAACCTCTTCGGTCTTATCCCAAGAAAAGACCAATCATTTTTTCATGCCAGAATCAACGAGGTCATCATTGACCTAAACAGGCTTGTTAGACCAGATCTTTGCATCGTCGACGCAAGAGTAGGTTTAGAAGGGTGGGAAGGCCCGAGAATAAGACGACTTGGCACGTTTGTATTGGGAAGGAAACC
>JGI24422J19971_10001369_pt1 | contig 14760 bp, 14 predicted proteins | sample DeeMarSWOR152_54_FD_19971 | JGI IMG/M metagenome (IMG submission 19971) | reverse complement strand
TCGATAAGCAAAGTATTAAGCCTCGAGCGGGCGCAATACAGCCCGGCGGTGAGTCCCGCCGGTCCACCACCAATGATGACTACTTGATAAATCTTGCCCATAGCTTGAAACCTTAAATCAACCCCGTGTAAATTTAATTTTTTAAGTTACCGGGGGCCCCACGTAAATCTTGTCTCGTGGGGTGGTTTAATCTGTAGCTGCGCCCTCCCACAAATCACACCGCCCCCCCCACCTAGCCAGAACCTTGCCCTCCACAGAGATTTGAGCAATCTCACATAAGTTAGGACAAGCTTTACAAATAAAAGAAGAAACTGTGAAATCTGTTTGGCTAACCTCAAATCCTTTGAAATTTGTCTTATGGCTATCGCCTCCGATTTCTTCGCGTAGCAAGAGAGCCGCTCCGATAGCACCCATGAGTTCATGGTGAGGAGGAACAAGAACCTCAACACCCAGAGCTTCTTCGAGCGCCTTAACTATTCCTTGATTGAAGGCAACACCACCTTGGAATACCACTGGAGGTAAAATTTCCTTGCCTAAAGCCACGTTATTAAGATAGTTCCGCACTAAAGCTTGACATAAGCCATAAACGATGTCTTCGGTTTTATGCCCTATTTGCTGCTTATGAATCATGTCTGATTCGGCAAAAACGGTACACCGTCCGGCGATGCGCACCGGAGCCCTGCTTTTTAAAGCTTGTCCCCCGAATTCTTCTATGCCTATGTTTAACCTGGAGGCTTGGTGCTCAAGAAAACTGCCAGTGCCAGCAGCGCACACCGTGTTCATACCAAAATCGACAACCACACCATCGCGAATTAAGATGATTTTGCTATCCTGTCCCCCGATTTCAACAATAGTTTGTACTTCGGGTATGTAATGCATAGCGGCAACAGCATGGCTGGTAATTTCATTTTTTATTAAATCGGCACCCAAGACAACGCCCGCCAGATAACGAGCACTCCCTGTAGTAGCTACCCCACAAATTTCAGCCTCAGGTGGCATTTGCTTTCTTATATCCTCCAGGCTCTTCTGAATGATACTGATCGGTTTGCCTTGAGTTCGTAAGTAAGTAGAGGCTATAAGCTGATCCTGGCCATCAAGCAGAGCCAGTTTGGTAGTAACCGAGCCAACATCAGCGCCAAGATAGGTTTTCACTTTCTCATTCGTCTCCTTCTAAACTTTAGCAAATCGACGAAAGCCTCAAGCCTGGTTATCATACCCGGCCTGGCCATCTGCTCATCGTAAAGGACAGTAAGCACAGGGATATCCTCTTTAGTCGACGGCATAATATTCTGAGCCACTATCTCAGGCATGCACGTGAAAGGTGCCAGGTGGATCACGCCATCATATCCCTCCCGGGCGCGAACCACCTTCTCACCCACCGATTCCCAGCCATCGCCACCAACGTTACGCTTAAGATAGGGCATAGCTGCCTTATGAACCTCTTTCCACTCATTTACGCCTAAATAGTTGAGAAACAGTCTATATTTGACCCAGCGGGAAAGGCTCATAGTACGCTCTACTTCCACCCCTAATTTGCCTAATTCCATTTCTATATCCATGTTGGCGAATGGGTCGAGAACAACGAAAACTTCACCAACGATGCTCACTTTAACAGGGTCACCAGTTGGGTCTTTGGGCACCTGGTCCAGCTTCCTGATATATTCCTTAGCGGTGTTCTTGACCTGCCCAACCATCTTTGCTTCGCTGATAGCTTTAACAGCTTCACGGTGAATTTGGTTAGCCCTTCCCTTCTCAAGTTCTACCGCCCGCACCCTGTGAATCGCTTTCTCCATTTTGTCTAAAGTAAATAATTTTTCCATGGCAAAGTAAAGGGCTGAAATAATTTGGGGCCAGGGAGCATCGTTAGCCACCTCCTTTATAAGGCTCATGATGCTTCGGAATTTATTCTGAGATACGTCGAGTGTTAAGAAGCGAGCGTCATAGCCCAAGTCATGGACGATTTGTTCCTGTTCCTTGACGTAGTAGCCTAATCGGCACACGCCAGTGCCTCGGGCATGAACCAGAGTATCAGCTCCCAATTCACAGGCCTCGATTAAGTTACCCAAGGTAAGCTTGAAGGGCAAACAAGCTTCCACTGGCGAATATTTGACCCCAAGGTCTAAGGTTCGATGACTGGTGGGAGGGGGGATTATTAGCTCGTTTTTCCCATTGCCGAGTTTTTGAACCAGCGCCTCGGCCATAACGTAGGCATTTCCACAATGAGGTATCCCTACGCGCATACCCTTCTCCTCCTCTTGACCATATCGAGAAAAGCCTCTAACCGAGTGACCAAGCCTCCCTCACTTGTGTGCTCATCCAAACTGAGGTGTAAAAAAGGGGTTCTAAACTCGCTCGCTCGATGCCGCACCATGTCTATCATCATGGAGTCGGGGCCACAACCAAACACAGCTACACTAATTATACCATCTACTTTTGCCTCTAGATAGTATTCACCGGCACCAATTATATCGGCTTCGAAAGACCAGTGCGGGGCACTTCCCAACTTCGTCATAGCGATATCGAGGGCTTCCTGCTCTGCCATCTCCGGAGTAAATACTCTAACTCCCATCGCCTGCAGGCGAGAAATGAGTCGATGGTTGATATAGTCGTCATAGATAACATATTGATGCCCGATAAGGGCAACAGACAAACTAGGAGATGTATCAGGCTCCGAATATAATTTGTCTTCATCTCGGTGCATCTCATCGAGAGCTTGAATGGGTGTGATTCCTCTATCAGACATCTCCTTTCGGTAGGCTAAATGGGCTTTCTCGGCTTGCTTGGCAGCTTTTTTAATCCTGCTTTTGTCGGAGCTAAAATGACGTCCTAAGTCATATATGGCGCTATATAAGTTGCGGCGCCCTTTATTCAAATCTATCTCCGGGTCAAGAATGGGGGGACACTCTGGCACTAAGGCTCTGGTCATATCCGGCAAGCCGATGAATTTGGAGCAATAGTAGGCTTTCTTCCCCAGGCTACGCATCGCTGGAATAAACATATAGTCACATTTATTTGCCAGCGAAATAACATGTCCGAAGAAGAGCTTCACCGGCAAACAAGTCTCAGCAACCGCCCGTGAATTTCCTGCGGTAAAGATAGCTTTGTTAGTTGGCGGTGACACCACCGTTTCTGCACCCAAGGCTTCAAAAAATGCTTCCCACGCAGGGAGATATTGATAATAAGATAGGGCTCTTGGAATGCCTACTTTAAACATGGCCGAACTCTTGTTTAATCTTATCAAGTATTCCTGGCTGGCCCAGGATGTCAACCACAGTCATAGCCATTGCCTTGGCTGCATCCATTAGGCCAGCATGTCCCGCTTCAGAGGCGGCTGCTGCAGCAAACTCCGGTGTATGTATCAATATCTGAGGGGGAGCAATAGCTATTGTAGGATGTATGCTTGGCACCACTTGGCTGACGTTTCCCATATCGGTGCTACCTAGGCCAAAACGAGGATCAACAGCTTTTACCTGGCGCCCTAGCGATTCTAGATTTTGCTTAAATAGCTCGGCTAAAGTCATATTGCTTTTCATCGGAGAATACGTCTTATCGCTCCACCTATATTCTAATCTTGCCCCGCTAGCTACAGATGCCCCTGTAAAACAGTTCAGAACCTTATTCTTCAATTCAGCAAGATAATCATCATCTAGAGCACGTACAAAAAACACAGCAGCGCTGTGAGCAGGCACTATATTGGGCGCTTCACCTCCGTCAGTGATTATGCCATGGATACGTGCATCCCCCCTTATGTGCTGGCGCAGCGAATTTATCGAGGTGAAAGCTAAAATCAGAGCGTCAAGGGCGTTTATACCTCTGTGAGGTTGGGCAGCAGCGTGAGCTGGCCGACCAAAAAACTCCACTTCCAAGATGGCACAGGCGAGAGCCCCTTGGGTTGGCATGTTCCTGGAATTAGGATGTACTAGCATAGCCACGTCTATTTCTTCAAAGGCTCCCGCTTTCACCATGTCTATCTTGCCACCAAGGCTTTCCTCCGCAGGAGTGCCCAGAACCACAACACTGCCCCTCAATTGGTCAATGATAGATTTACTAGCAACACCGGCACCAACTGCCGAAGCAGCTATGATATTGTGCCCACAGCCATGTCCTATTTTGGGTAAAGCATCGTATTCAGCAAGCAAGGCAATTCTTGGGCTCCTTTGGCCATATGTCGCTCGAAAGGCTGTAGTCAAGCCAACAATGCCTCGTTCTACATGAAATCCACTGCCTTCAAGATAGCTAGTAAGCCAAGCCGAGGCTTTCTCCTCTTTAAGGCCCAGCTCGGGGTTATCGTGGATATTCAAGCTCAACTGGACAAGCTGTTGTCTTTGTAATTCGACGCTATCCTTTACCTCTAGCTTCAGTTTTTCTATCTCCAAAGTCGTTTAGCACTCCCTTCTGTCATTTTGAGCCCTTCGCTCCAGGTGATAAAATAATCGTTTTCTACTTCCAAGACTTGAACCTCTTGTAAATAGCTATTATACTTTGTGTTTGGTTTTGATTTCTAGGCGATAAGGAAATGGAAAAACTTAAAAAGAAGCCCCTCAAGGCTTTAATAAATGTGGCTCAACTACTGAAAGAGCCTGTGGGCTCTAGCCGAAGCCACGATATTAGTGGGATAATTAGTGAGGAAGTTGAAGGTTTTGTTGAAGGAGAAGCAACGTTGATTCGTATTAGTCGTGGAGTCTTAGTTCAGTGTAAATTAACCGCTGAGATAAAACTCATATGTAGCCGCTGTCTCGATACATTCTTATGCCCTATAAGTTTCACTGCAGAAGAAGAATTTCTTCCGATATCTGATGTGTCTGGTGATTTAGCACTCCCTTCGGCAGAACAATCGGAGGAGTTCACTATTGATAATAAAAATATACTTGACTTGGGCGAGCTAATACGGCAATATGTCTTGTTAAATCTGCCCATGAAACCATTATGTCGACCTGACTGCCCAGGAGTAAAGGAGGCGAATTCACATGCCACCACTACCTAAGAAAAAAACCTCTAAAGCGCGCCAAGGAAAAAGGCGCAGCCATCTTAAATTAACTCCGCCTGCCCTGGATGTATGCTCACATTGCCACAGCCCCAAGTTAGCTCACCATGTTTGTCCTAACTGTGGCTGGTACAACGATAGAGAAGCAATTGAGGTCAAACCGGCCAAGAAATAGTTCGCATGGCTGAGTTATCCAAGGTAGCTTATGTTTTCCCAGGACAGGGTGCCCAGAGCACTGGTATGGGGCTGGACCTATATAAGAGTTATCCTTCAGCCAAGGAAGTCTTTGATGAAGCTGATGCTTGTTTAGGCTTTCCCATTTCCCGTCTGTGCTTTGAAGGTCCAGAGGAGGAATTGACAAAGACGCATAACGTCCAGCCAGCAATACTAGTCGTCAGCATTGCCTGCCTCAAAGCGCTACAGGATGCCAGTCAAAGTAATTTCCCATCTCCTGCCTTTGTCGCCGGACATAGTTTGGGTGAATATACGGCTCTGGTTGCTGCGGGTGTGCTTAGCTTGACTGATGCTGTTTTACTTGTTAGAGAAAGAGGGAGATTAATGTATGAAGCTGGGCTGAGAAATCCCGGGAGCATGCTGGCGGTAATAGGGCTTGATGAAGGAACAGTCAAAGGCGTAAGCGTTCATAGTAGAACCGAAATTTCCAATATAAACTGTCCTGGACAGATTGTAATCAGTGGTGCTATTGAAGCTTTAGCCGAAGCCAACAAATTAGCCAAGGCAAAAGGTGCTCGCGTCCTTATTCCTTTAAAGGTTAGCGGAGCTTTCCATTCCGCCTTAATGGAGCCAGTCTTAGCTGAATTCAGTAAAATCGTCTCCAACGTTAGGTTTCAGCCACCAGCTATTCCTGTAGTATCTAATGTAACCACTCAGCCGTTAACCGACGTTGATTCGATAAAAACAGAATTAGTGAAACAGCTTCGCAATTGCATCCGATGGCAAGGGTCGGTGGAATATATGATGCAGAACGGCGTCACCACCTTCTATGAGGTGGGCCCTGGAAAAGTGCTTACCGGTTTAATCAGGCGAATCAATTCCGAGCTCCAAACCTTCAATATATCAGGAATTGAGGATATAGCGCAGCTAGCACACAAAGAAGGCCAAACTAACTAGTATCCCGTGAAAAATTCGCTTCGCTCCTTCACACACCACAAAAGCAAAGATTTTTCTGGGTGGATTTCGCGGGGACTCCTAAATCTATTAGATAAAGTTGGGAGTGGATAAATAATGGCTAGGATCAGGCGAAAGGCAAGAATAGCTGCTCTCCAGGCACTTTATGAGATTGATTGCACGAAGCATAAGGTGGAGACAGCTCTCGCTAACTTAAAAGCGGAGAAAACACTACCCCAAGAAGTGCTTAGCTTCAGCCAGGAGCTTGTGGAAGGAGTGCTCCAGCACAAATCTGCGCTTGATGCTCTTATTAAAAAATTTGCCCCGGCCTTTCCCGTAGAACAAATGTCTATTATTGATAGGAATATTTTGCGCCTGGCTATTTTTGAGGTTCTATTTAGTGATGAAACTCCGGTTAAGGTGGCGATAAACGAGGCTGTGGAGTTAGCCAAGGGATTCGGAAGCGATTCTTCCCCCCGATTAATCAACGGAGTATTGGGCTCAATAACAACTGAACGTAGCGTAGAATAATAAAGTCTCCCTAATGGACGTGAGAGCCTTGCCTGCTCCTCGGTAACCTCTTAACGGGGAGATGTCCCACAAATGATAAATTTTCTTGACAATATAGCCCATATAGTGTAAAAGTATTATACAATGGGTAACCTGGAGATACACCAAACACAATCCCTACAGACGCGGCAAGAGTTCAAAATGATTATCCGACTGGAACAGGCTGGTTTGCTGGAGATGCCCGAAGAGGAGTTCAACAAACTTATCGCTGAGGTAGAAAGCAGCCCCTTGTTCAAAAGGTTATATAGGAAAGAGAGCATAATTCACTATCAGAGATATCCTAAGACGGATATCTCTCCTCGCTTTTATCAGCTTAATGAGGAGATTGCCGTCGGCAGCATGGGTACTCTTGATTTCGAATCCCTTTTATCTGGCAAGGAGGATATAGTACGTCAGATACAAAAAATGGGGCTGGAGAATTTTAAGCGTTACTTCTTATATCCTGAACCTGGCGTAAGAGTAGAAGAGGTTGCTCGAGAGTGCAATTTGCAGCTTTCAGAGGTTGAGAAGATAAACAGCCTCATTAACGAATTCTCCATTATGAGCGAGTTTTATCATCCGTCCACCCTCAGTGCCCAACCCGGAGTTTACTACTCAAAAGCTGCTTCGGTGGAAAAGGCGGCGGAGGGATTTGTCATTGGCTATCTCTCACCCTCTTATGCTCGGGGAAAATATGCGATTGACTATGAGAGATTCGAAGGATTGAAGGTGAGCGGAGCTATCACTGGGGCTGAGGCAAAGGAAATCAGGCAGCTATTTAAGAGGCTAGAGCTAATCAATAGCCGTAAAGACACGGTAAACCGGATATTGCAGAACATCGTAGAAAAGCAAGCAGATTATTTCGAATCTGGCGATCCCAAGGCTCTTTTACCCTTAAGCCAGAAGGAATTAGCTAAAAAAATCGGGCTTGTTCCGAGTTCAATTAGCCGCGCTATTAGCGGCAAAAGCCTGGAGACGCCTTGGGGTGAAGAGAAAGCTCTTAAGGATTTCTTCCCTAGGCCGAGAAGGTTTAAAAAGGAGCTGGTCAAGCAACTCCTTGAAACAGGGGAAGAATTCCCCTCTGATGAAGCGATTAAAGCCAAACTTGAGCGAAAATTTGGCGTTTCTATTTCCCGGCGCTCGGTGGCAAGCCTGAGGAAGGAATTGAAGATAGCTCCCGCATGGAAAAGAAAATAGGCTCTAATTCAGCAAGGGAAAGTATGGATAAGGTTCTCACACCAAAGAGCACGTCACGGCGCTGGTGGGATAGCGTGGCTATAAAAATCATTAACTGGTTACCGGAGAACCAAGTGTCCAAGGGTGTGCGAAGCCTCCACTTCTGGATAATCGCGGCCATAATGGCAATCCTTACTCTCGTTTACTATGCAGGACACACCCCCTTAGCCCAATTCGGAAGCTTTTTCACCGATGCTTTTCCTCACGATTTGCATCGGACTCTATTTTTAATTCCCATAATCTACGCTGCTGTAGCTTTCAGAGTACGGGGGGCCCTGGGAGCTTCGCTTGTTTTACTGTGTATTATGTTGCCACGTACTCTTTACTCCCCATACGCTGACCCGCTAGTCAGGCCACTCATCTTTGCCCTGTTTACCGTTTTCATGGGTATGTTAGCTGGGATGCTGATAAATTGGATTGACAGAGAAGAAAGGGTTCGTATTAAGCTAAGCACAGCTTACCAAGAGGTCGTTCGGCGTTTAAGAGAAAATGAGGAGCAACTAATTCAAGCTGAGAAGCTAACCTCTCTGGGTCAGATGGCTGCTTCAATCGCTCACGAAATCAATAACCCTCTGGCTGGAGTCCTGATGTACACCAAGTTGCTAGCAAAGAAAATAACCGGTGGCACTTTTAGGAAGGAAGAGGCTTTGGATTACCTTTCGAAGATGGAATCAGAGGTTAGCCGTTGCTCGAGGATAATCCGGAATCTCTTGGATTTTGCTCGGCAAACTGAGCCGATGTTGAGGCTTGTGGACATTAACCAAGTTATGGAACAGGTCTTGTCCATAGTGAGCCACCAAGCTCAACTTCAAAACGTTGAGATTGTGAAGGAGTTTAGGCCTTCTCTGCCCAGTGTTATGGCTGATTTCGATCAGCTTCAACAAGTATTTACCAATCTCACCCTTAATGCTATCCAGGCAATGTCTAGTGGTGGTAAGCTGACCCTTCGCAGCTCGGCGGTGGATAGTGAGGTCAGGGTCGATGTCCAGGATACTGGCTGTGGTATCTCAAAAGAGAACATGAGCAAGCTTTTCACCCCTTTTTTCACTACCAAGGAAAAGGGTAAGGGTGTAGGCTTGGGATTGGCAGTAGTCCATGGGATTATTGAAAGGCACAAGGGAAGAATTAAAGTACAAAGTGAGATGGGAAAGGGAACCACCTTCAGCGTCTATTTGGGAGGCCACAACGATGAAAAGGGTTAAAATACTCGTGGTTGATGATGAGGCTATTGTCCGGGAGTCGCTAGGCGACTGGCTCAAGGATGTTGTCTATCAGTTTTTCACCGCTGAAAACGGTCACAAGGCGTTAGAGGTGCTTGAGAAGGAAAAGCCAGGCATCATAATTGCCGATCTGGTGATGCCAGGTATGGATAGTATTGAGTTGATGAAAAGGGCTAAAGCGCAGCAACTCTCTAAGAAAGCAAAGTGAGGATAAGAATGGGCATTATCTTTACAGTACAAGAAAAGTGTGAAGGGTGCTATGCATGTGTTCGCAAGTGCCCGGTTAAGGCTATCAAGGTGAAGGAAGGGATAGCTAGAGTTATGGATGAGCGGTGTGTTGCTTGTGGCTACTGTACCAACATATGCGCTGTAGGGGCAAAACAAGCCAGAAGTGACGTAGAAACCGTATGTCAGCTATTGAGTCAATCCACGCCAATAATCGCTGTCCTCTCCTCCGCATTTCCTGCAGCTTTTCCAGAGGTTAGACCGCGGCAAATGGTAGCTGCCCTCAAGAAGCTGGGATTCAGCGAGGTGATGGAAGCTGCTTTTGGCGCTGAGCTGGTCTGCCGCGAATATGGACGAGTGGTAAAGGAAAACAAAGGAAAACCGATTCTTTCCTCTACTTGTCCTGCTGTAACTTCCCTAGTGGAAAAACACTATCCTCAGCTAATCGATAGACTGGTACCAATTGTGTCGCCCATGGTCGCCATGGGCAGGGTCATTAAATGGCAGTACAATCCTGAGGCTAAAGTAGTCTTCATCGGCCCCTGTGTAGCCAAAAAAGCTGAAGCAGATGATGAGAAAGTTGCCGGGGTCATTGATGCCGTTCTGACCTTTCCTGAGATGAAGGAGATGCTGGCGGCAAAAGAAATCGACCCCCTCTCTGAGGAAGAAGAGCAGTTCTCTGGCCCCAGGCCTCACCTCGGTCGCCTGTTCCCTGTGCCCGGAGCTTTGCTCAAGCTAGCGGGAATCTCTGGTGATACCATGATAAGCGATGTCGTTGTCGCTGAAGGCATTGACCGTGCTATCAGTTGCCTTCTGGAATTTGCTCAGGGCAAGGTCAAAACCAAATTTATGGACATATTCTTCTGCCAAGGTTGTATTGACGGACCAGCAATAGATAAGAGTCTAAGCCTTTGTGGACGTAGGGAAAAAATAGTTGATTATACTTTGGAGCAAGCAGACATGGCTCGAACACAGAGCGACCTCGAGAAATATGCTGGCATTGACCTCAGTCGCAAATTCACCAACCGGTATACTACTTTACCTGCCCCTAACGAGAAAGAGGTTAGTAACACCCTGAGACAGATCAATAAGCTAAAAAGCGAAGACCAGGTCAATTGTGGGGCTTGCGGATACAACTCTTGCCGTGAATTGGCTGTGGCTGTCTGTCAAGGAGTAGCCGAAATTGAGATGTGCTGGCCTTACCTGATTGAGAGACTACAAGGCACTCAGGATGAACTCATCAGGATTGAAAAGATAACCTCTCTGGGTCAAATGGCTGCCTCCATTGCCCATGAAATCAATAATCCTCTGGCTGGTGTTCTGGTCTATACTCAGTTGCTATCGAAAAAGGTGACTGGTGCCACCTTTAAGAAGGAAGAGGCTTTGGGGTACCTTTCAAAGATGGAATCAGAGGTAAGCCGTTGCTCTAGGATAATCCGAAACCTCCTGGATTTTGCCCGGCAGACAGAGCCGATGTTGAGGCTCGTGGATGTTAATCAGGTTATGGAGCAAGTCATGGCCATGGTAGGACATCAAGCTCAACTTCAAAATGTTGAGGTTGTAAAAGAATTTAGCCCTTCCTTACCCAAGGTCATGGCCGATTTTGATCAGCTTCAACAGGTATTCACCAATCTCATTCTTAACGCTATCCAAGCAATGCCTGATGGTGGTAAGCTGACGCTTCGCAGCCTAGTAGCAGATAGTGAGCTCAGGATCGATGTCCAGGATACCGGCTGCGGTATCTCCAAAGAGAACCTGGGAAAGCTTTTCACCCCCTTCTTCACCACCAAGGAAAAAGACAAGGGTGTGGGCTTAGGATTGGCTGTGGCTCATGGGATTATTGAGCGACACAAAGGAAGGATCAAAGTACAGAGTGAGGTAGGGAAAGGAACTACTTTCAGCGTCTACTTAGGAGTCTACAACGATGAAAAAGGTTAAAATACTCGTGGTTGATGACGAGGCTATTGTCCGCGAATCTTTGCGTGACTGGCTGGCCGACGCTGGTTATGATGTTTTCACCGCTGAAAATGGTCACAAGGCATTAGAGGTGATGGAGAAGGAAAAGCCAGGCATCATGATTGCCGATCTAGTGATGCCAGGTATGGATGGTATTGAGTTGATGAAAAAGGCTAAAGCACAGCAGCCCAAGATTGAGGTTATTATCATCACAGCATATGCCAGCATACCTACGGCTATCACTGCCATGAAGGAAGGGGCTTATGATTACATTGAAAAGCCTTTTTGCCCTGAGAAAGCCGAATTACTGATCAAAAAACTAGCCGAACATCAGGAACTGGTTGAGGAAAACCTTTCCCTGCGCCAAAGATTGGAGGACCATTATCGTTTTGAGAATATCATCACTAAGAGCTCTAAGATGCAGCGATTGATTGAGCTGATAAAGGTTGTGGGCAAAAGCAACGCCACAGTCTTGATCACAGGCGAAAGCGGCACAGGGAAAGAGTTGGTGGCACGTGCCATCCACTCCCAGAGCCATCGTCGGAACAAGCCCTTTGTCGCTGTCAGTTGTGCGGCTTTGCCGGAAAGCCTCCTGGAAAGCGAGCTGTTTGGCCACGAGAAGGGTTCTTTCACCGGGGCTTACACTCAAAAGAAAGGTAAATTCGAGTTTGCCAATGGGGGAACACTTTTTTTGGACGAAGTCGGCGAGATGAGCGCCAATATCCAAGTTCACCTATTAAGGGTCTTAGAAGAGAAAGAATTTACTCGTGTCGGTGGCAATGAGCCGATCAGGGTTGATGTAAGAGTCATTTCAGCGACTAATAAGGACTTGAGAAAGGCCATAGAAAAACAGGAGTTCCGGGAAGACCTTTATTACCGGCTTAACGTAGTTAACATTGAATTGCCCCCCTTAAGGGAACGAAAGGAGGATATCCCTCTATTAGCTGAACATTTCTTGAACAAGTTCGCCTCGGAGAATCGGAAGGAGGTCACCGGATTTTCTCCCGAGGCAATGGAGCTTGTGCTTGACTATGATTGGCCAGGAAATGTTCGTGAGTTGGAAAACGCTATCGAAAGGGCGGTTATCCTAGCTAAAGGTGGTCTTGTCACAGTTGCCGACCTGCCTCAGGAGAATCTGGCACCGGTTCATTTAGCTTCAACGGGGAAAAATCTGAAGGAGGTAGAGAAAAACCATGTCTTGAATGTCCTCCGTGAAACCGGTGGGAACTATAGTGAGGCCGCCAGAATCTTAGGAATAAGCAGAATGACACTCTACAACAAGGCTAGGGAGTATGGTTTCGATGTAAAGAAAATAGACACCAAGTGATTGTTTTTTTACATAACTAGAGAGGCAATAAATTTTTAGCTGAGTAAAAAAGCTACCCGAGTTTTCAGGTAGCTTTTTTATTTTGGCAAGAAAATTGCAACATGAAAGGGTGAAGGGGATAAAAATGGATAGACAGACAATCCCAACAAAAAAACAAAAGGAGGCGAAAGAAATGAAACCAGTGTTAATCGTTGAAGACGAAACCATCATGAGGGAGTCGCTCCGAGACTGGCTTGAGGAAGAAGGCTACGAAGTGGATACTGCTGAGGCAGGTGAAGAGGCGCTGCAAAAGATGGGGGAAAGGGAATTCGGGGTTGCCGTGCTCGACCTAAGGCTGCCGGGAAAAGATGGGCTTGAGGTGTTGCGAGAAGCTACAGTGCAGAATCCAAAGCTCAAGGGGATCATCATCACCGCATATCCCTCGGTGGAGACGGCAGTGCAAGCGATGAAGATGGGGGCAGTTGATTACATAGTCAAGCCTTTTGCCCCTGACGCCCTGGAGAAAGTAATTCAGGAGGTTCTCGGCCCTGTTCAGGCGGAGGTGAAACCTAAGGAGGGCAAGGTTGATAAAGCTATAGCAATAACTGAGGAGGAAATTCCTGCTCACCTGCAGCAAGGCCAGGCTTACTTCAAAGACGGCCGCTATGAGGAGGCACTAAGAGAATTTCAGTCCATTTTACACGTCGCCCCAGGACACGTAGAAACTCGAATCTGGGTCCGAAGGGCGAAGGAAGCACTGATGCAGCCAAGGGTTGAGGTACCTGAAAGTGAGGGTGCTGTTGAAGAAGCGGTGAAGGTCAATGAGTGTATCTGGGCAAAGATGGGAGTGGTCTCTTATAGGATCTGCACCCGGGACTATGACTGCCTCACCTGCGAGTTTGACCAGACGATGCAGGAGAAAATAGCCACTGGTGAAGCGTCAGGGCTCGATGAGGCTCTGGAGAGGCTCAAGGAACTACCAGCACCGCAGAGGGTTTGCCGTTACGCTCTCAAGGGCGATGTCTCCTATCGGCTTTGCACCCGTGCGTTTCAATGTGCAACCTGTGAGTTTGATCAACTTATGCAGGATGGCTTGGAGCGAAAGTTAGCCAAGCTATCTGCTCGCAGGGAAGCCCTGCATAAGAAGGAACAAAAGGCCAAAACACAACCAAGTTGATTAGAATTGCAGGAAAAGGCTTACCCAATAGCTGTTTAAGCACAAAAAGGCTGGGGTCGGGCAAAACAGACACCCAGCCTTTTCCCTTGTTTATTGGGAAAGACGTGGCGTTAAGGTTTACCTTCTGCAAAAAGTTTTTCAAACTGTTTGTTTTTTTTTGCAAACTCTGCTACCATGTAACGCTGCGCTGCAATTCATCTTGGGAAGCAGGGGGTAGCTATAAGGTTGTTATCGGAGCTATCCTTTTTTGCTGTGTAATATTTGAAAAAGTGAGGTCATAGAGAAATGGAAGTGCTAAGTCCCTACAAAGAAGCTACAGATGTAATACTCGAGGCTGGTGGTGAACCTCTCAAATTGTGTTACCAATGTGGTCTTTGTACAGGTATCTGTCCCTGGAACTTGGTTCGAAGTTTTCTCGTTCGCCGTATCATGCATGAAGCTCAGCTTGGGGCAACGAATTTTGGCAGCGAGGATGTCTGGACTTGTGTCACTTGTCGGGCTTGTGTCCAGCGCTGTCCTCGAGGTGTCGAGATAATAGATGTCATGAGGGCGATACGCCGAGCTGTGGCTAGCCTAGGCCTAGGTATTGTCCCCGACGCCTTGAGAATTTCAGCCAAGAACATCGCTGGCGTAGGTAATCCACTTGGTGAAGCGCCGGAAAAGCGAAATGACTGGGCTAAAGACCTTAAGGTGAAAAATTTTGCTTCAGGCACCGAAATACTTTATTTCCCTTGCTGTGTCCCTTCCTATGATCCTGATGTAAAAACAGTAGCTCGATCCACTGCCGCAATCTTCAATAAGCTTGGGATTGATTATGGCCTTATAGGCACTGAGGCAAAATGCTGTGGCGAGTCAATTAGAAAGGCTGGGCACGAAGATACATTTCAAAGTCTGGCCCAAAACAATATTAATCTCTTTACCAGTAATGGTGTCAAAACTGTGGTAGTTTCCTCACCGCACTGCTATCACACCTTTAAGA
>JGI24422J19971_10001360_pt1 | contig 14783 bp, 10 predicted proteins | sample DeeMarSWOR152_54_FD_19971 | JGI IMG/M metagenome (IMG submission 19971) | reverse complement strand
CCCGTAAATAACTGGTGGATGAATGAAACGCCAGAAATAAAAAAGGAGGTTTTAAATGTTAAAAAAGGTGAGAGGTTTCACACTGATCGAGCTACTGATTGTTGTGGCCATCATCGGAATTCTTGCTGCTCTTCTGATTCCAAACGCGATTACAGCCATTCAGAAATCCAAGCAGAAAGGCACCATGAAGGATATCACCACGATTGCTACGGGAGCTGCTGATTTCATTACAGACCAGGGCGCGTGGGATAACGCCAATCCCCCTGTTGCCCATGCCGGACCACTTGCTCAGGGTGACGCATTCCTTACAGCTCTTGCTCCGTTTTACATCAAGATCGTTCCTGTCAATGACAACTGGGGAAGTCCGTTTCAAGTATGGCTCGGTGCTGCGGCTGCAATAAGATCTATCGATCCTCTTGATGTTGGCGAAGATGACTTCATCGTTGAGTCCTATGCTCGTGACGGAGTTGCCGACGGCTGGACCTATGATGCTGCTGATCCTACAAATGGAATGTACATCATAGACTCCATGGATGATTTTAGGAACGACTTGGTCAGCTGGTCTGGATCATGGATTCGTGCTCCAAGAACTGCTGTTAATTAACAAGTAAGTTTGATCTAATTTCATCCCTATTTGGGAAAAGGGCGACACGCACAGCAAGCGTGTCGCCCTTTTTCTATTCTCCCCCCTTCTTTTTCCCTTAAACAAAAAAACTGGGAATCGATTAATTTTTAATTATTGCCTAGCGGCGGGAGTGTTAGTGGTATACAAGAAAAGAATAGAATCTATCCCTTTTTGTCTGTTATAATGAGCGCACGTGCCCATGCGGACGATAATCCTTTTCGCCCTGACTGTTCTCATTACTCTTCTCTTCATCCCTCTTATCCTTTTTTGTTTTATTTTCAGGTGTTCCCGGCCTCTTATTTGGGCTGGAAAACAGGCATTGACGATCGCTCCGAAAATTCTTGGGATCCACATAGAAGTCGTTGGAACCGATAAAGTAGAGAAGGATAAGCCATATATTTTTATGTCCAACCATTTGAGCTTTCTTGACGGGCCGCTGCTCTTTTTGGTCATTCCCCAGCCTGTCCGGGTGATATTAAAAAAAGAGATATTCAGGATTCCCGTCATTGGATGGGGCATGCGCCAGGTCGATTTTGTCCCTGTGGACCGCAAGGGCATAAAGGGAGGGAAAAAAAGCATTGACCAGGCCGTCCAGTTGATAGAAGAAAAAGGATATTCCTTCCTGATTTTTCCGGAAGGCACCCGCAGCTTGGATGGACAACTCCAGTCTTTTCGACGCGGAGGTTTCTTTCTAGCCCTTAACAGTGGGGTATCTATTGTCCCGATTTCTATTCAGGGTACATTTGAGCTCATGCCCAAAAGAAGCTTCTTCGTGAAAAGAGGAATCATAAAAGTGGTATTCCACTCTTCAGTCTCAGTCGAGGAATACGACAAGAAAAATCTTCCTGAGCTTATCAGTAAAGTCCAGAATATCATACGAGAAGGTTTCACTAAGTAAGACCATTTTTTGATGGTCTCAACAGCTTTCCTTTGACTAACGTCCTCTCCAGATTCTTTCCCGACGGGGTCTGGTTTTGCTTTCCTGATTGAAGACGGATTTTTCAACGAATTCCTGCTCTCTTTCTGGGATTTCAGAGACAGATACCTTAGCCTTTTTTTCGCTTTTATCGATCTGGAAGGAGCGTTCCGCTGCATACAGAATTTCCTGGCGAAGACCCTCTCCGGCAATCTCTTCGGTAAATTTTCTCCTGCCTTCAACCAAATTTCTGATGTACCCTTGAACCTGCTCTTCAGAATAGAATTGACGGATATCCCATTCATCGAGGGATTTCCCTTCAAACAGAACGATTTTCTTCGTTCCTAATATCCCTCTCTCGTATGTGTTTGTCTCCCGCAGGTCACCCCTTTGGATCTGGGCCATAAGATTGATCGGAACCCGCTTGACCTTACGGACCAACCTTTTTTTTATCTGGCCATCTTGTTCTGTGGATTCGATGATCTCGCCAATTCCTCCAGTGTTGTACTGCATAAATTTCAACTTTCCCGGATGGTTATTGACCAGGGTCATGATGATTTCATAGAAACGGTTGACCTTTTTCGCTCTGGAGCCAATGATGAAGGGATCCGTACCCACGATACGGACAGACTCTCCGGCCTTGAGGGGCTGACTGGCATAGCTGTGCGTGCTCTCCCCCCAGAGATAGGCCAAGACGGCCTGTTCGGGGGTGAGTTGCTGGGAAAAACTCATGATCGTGTTTCGGCGGGTGATAAAAGCGAATATTAGCCCATCCAGTTCATCCAGAGGAGGAAGGTCGATGGACTTGGAAAAGATATCCACCATTTTTCCATCCAAGTCGACGCGGAGTTTTTTCCTTTGAACCACGGCTCTTCCGTTGGCAGTAAGGCTTTCATCCATGAAGTCAACCTCGCCGTCGGCTTTGATCATGACATTTTCCAATAGGGCTGATTTGTCAGTCAAGGTGTTGTACATGGCTTCTTGGTATTCTTTCTCCACATCGGTCTTGACGAAGAAATTGTTTTCGGATCCTAAGGCTGAGCCATCCTTCTTCAGAAAAACGATGTCATCCTGGGTAACGAGTGTTTTTTCAGCTCGTTTGTGGTCCAGACCGAGTTGGTGACAGGACCAGGTGGATTTCCCTGTTGCCGTCAGTCCAAAAAGAAAAACACCGTATGTTTTGAGTTTGTTGTCGAGACTGCGAGCTGTGACAATCTTGGTTCCTGCATGAAGCCCCAGCATTCCTTTTTGGTCAGCGGTCCACATAGCCTGACGGAGAAAGCCTTTTTTATCCTCTCCCATATAATCGGTTCCCAAAGCGATGTTGATTTTGTATTCTGGAATAACGAGCACTTGTTGTCTCAAGGGATGTTCTTCAGGAATATGGATCATGATAAATTCTGGTCCTGGGCGTTTGGATGGCTTGAACATCGTGGTTCCCCACATGTATCCCAATCTGTAATTAATCAGATCTGCTGATGAGACATACAGATTGCAAAAGGGATTGTAGGAATCATTCTGTCCCATCTGCCTCCGGATGTGGTAGAAGGGAAGTGAGCGCAGAAGGTGGAGCACCTTATCCAGTTCTTCCGGTGCTTTGGCGATCAAAGACTGCTGCTCTATACTGGATTGAGGAAGTCGAACATCTCGACTTCCCAGATACACGGTTTTGGGAGCGATGCGACTCGATATGGCAGCACGCCATCCATAAGAGCCAAATTTTGTTTTCACACCCGTGGCTCTTGCTCTTGGTTCCAACCAATTGAGGTCCACACCCATAATATTTGATCCCTTTAGGGCTTGTGGGAGTGCATCTGCGAATTTTTTATAGGCGTCCTCGCTGTAGAGGTTTGCATTGTTCATCGGTTTTTATCCTTTGATTTCAGACGGAGCCTCTCCTCTTATCATCTGTTTGATATCATCGACTGTGGCGATTCCGCTGTTAAAAAGATAACATGTTGTGCGCTGGAGAAGCTGGCGGAAAAAGTTTTTTTGGTATTCAATCCTTTCTGGAGTGGTCAGCAGGAGATGGGGATTGAAGAACGGCTGGCTTCCTGGTGGGCTAATGGTTGTCTTCAATCCTGGGCTTTGCCCTGATTCGAGAATCCGGAGAGCATCATCTGTTTCTATTTCCACGGCAGCAGGAGAAGAGGCGTCATATCTCAAGATAAATATCCATCGCATTTGGATCCGTTTGGTGTGCTTGGCAGGACCTTCGATCCAGTAGGGATCGAGCAAAGAGACGGAACTCTTGGAAGCCTTGTAGCAAAAGGGAGAGCCCCGGTCGAGTCGACAATCATCCGCTCGGAGGCAGTCTGAATCCTGGCAGTTCTCCTTGCGTGTGACTACATTTTCGCACTTGCTGTTATCGAAAAGAGAGGCTAGTCTAGGGTAGAATTCGACAGTATTCGTCGGCATGAGTAATTTTCTTTCGATGGAGTCAGCCAGAGCTCGCTTGGAGGAAAATCTCACGAATAGAATGTCGTTTGAATGCAGGCGAACATCCGTGTCTTGAAGCAGGGCATAGAAGAGGTCAGACTTCTTTGTCCCTTTAGGTCCGATGAGCACCAACCCTTTACCGTCAACTTCGACAGACATCCCGCGGAATGCATAGGTGCTGAAGAGTCGCTCGGAAACGTCGCTGATTAGGCCTAATGCTAGACTTCTCAGAGGGGAATAATTGTCCGTATTGACCAGAATTCCTGTTTTTGTCTCGGTATTGTAGAAAGCACGGGATTCTCTTCCTGGAATGCCATCGACAGCATAGATAATGCCATGGGGTTCAATGTCTGCCTCCAGTTGGGCCGGGTACCAATTTTCAATCCAGAAGTCGTTCAGGTGAGAGACGTTGGTCCGCAGTTGAACGATGACACCATTGATGTTTGCATTCCATTCAAAGTAGTTGTCATAGCTGAGCGAATCTTCCATTTCAGCCACGAGGGCATCTCTCATGCCCAAGGAGATCGAAGAGTCCACCGGGACCGATTTTTTTACACGCGTTACGGAGTTGTTCAAAGCGATGTGTTTGATCTTTTTTGCTGTTTTTAGCTGGGATACAGCTTCGATAATCCTGTCCAGGGCCTTTTCGAGATTATCCATGGACGTGGCATAGGAAAGACGAATGTGGGCATCGTCTCCGAACGCATCTCCCGGAACAACGGCAACTTTCGCTTCTTTGAGAAGATAGTAAGCGAGCCCGTAAGAGTTTCGGATAGGCATGCTGTTGAATTCTTTTTTATAGGTTGAGGAAAAATTGGGGAACAAGTAGAAAGCCCCTTGCGGTTTATTACAAGAAATTCGGGGAAGACTTTGGAGCCTCATCAAGACATAGTTTCTTCGCCTCTGAAATTCCGAAACCATTTTGGAAACATCATATTGGGGTCCCCTCAAAGCCTCCAGGCTAGCTTTCTGCGAGATGGAACAGGGATTGGATGTGGAATGGCTTTGAATTTTTGCCATCCCGTTGACGATGTCTGCGGGACCCGCTGCATAGCCGATCCGCCATCCGGTCATCGAATATGACTTGGAAACACCGCTTATCACAATGGTTTTCTTTTTGATCTCATCGCTGATCGAAGCAAAGCTGTAAAACCGAAAGTCATCATAAACAAGCTTTTCATAGATTTCGTCAGCGATAACAAATATATCCTCATCCAAAATGACATCGGCCAAGGCCTCTAAGGCGTGTCTGGGATAGGCCGCTCCCGTCGGATTGGATGGATTGTTCAAGATAAGGGCTTTGGTCGCCGGTGTGATGGCCGATTTCAGTTCGTCAGGCGTCAAGAGAAATCCGTCTTCTTCCTTGGTGGATACGATCACACCCTTTCCGTTTGCAAGAGAGACAGCATGGGGATAGGTCACCCAATAGGGAGAAGGAATGATAACCTCATCACCGTCGTTGATCAATGCCTGTATAAGATGATAAAGAGCGCTCTTGGCGCCTGTAGAGACGATGATTTCATTCTTATTATAGATGAGACCTTGATCTTCTTTCAGCCTGGCAGTAATGGCCGCTTTGAGGTCAGGGATGCCGTCGTTTTGAGTGTACTTTGTGAAATTTTCCTCAATTGCTTGGATTCCAGCTTTTTTCACATTATCTGGAGAAGGAAAGTCCGGCTCTCCCACACTCAGGTCGATGATATCGATTCCCTCGGCCTTCATGGCCTTAGCCTTGGCCGTGACTTTTAAAGTTGGGGATTCTCCGATCTTGTTTGCTTTTTCTGAAACCATGGTTTCCCTTTTTTATGATAGCTATTCTTCGTCTTTCTCTTCTTCTTTAGAGGTCAGCTTCTTTTTCAAATAATCCTTAAAATCCACGCCTGTGAGCGATTTGACCACTTCCGGCATTTGAGCCAGGATTTCGGCTACCTGTGAGGTGATTTTGGTTGTACCCAGACTTTTATCCCCTCCGACCACAACGATCTTGTCTACTTTAGAGAGTGGTTCGGAGACAGATTTGGCCAGGTCTGGCAGCATATCGAGGTACATCTCGAGGATGGCAGCCTGGTTGTATCTCTCCCACGCTTGAGCCTTTTTCAGCATGGTTTCTGCTTCGGCGATACCCAGTTGTTTGACTCTTTCCGCTTCTGCGATTCCTTCGAGTTTTAAAGCATCCGATTTTCCTCTGGCCTCGGTTTGGATGCGGTATTCTTCTGCCTCGGCTTCAGCCTTCATCTGGTATTTACGGGCATCCGAGGGCTTGATGACATTGGCATCGAGTTCCTTTTCTTTCCTGGAGATTTCAAGCTCTTCGAGTTTGATCGATTCCTGTTTTTCGATCATTTTGACTTTGGCTTCCTCTATTTTTATCTCTTGGGAGAGCTTGGATCGCTCGATTTCATATGCAAAATCAGCTTTGGCTTTCTTCTCATTAACCTGTATTTGAGATTCAGACTTTTTGGCCTCGTTTTCCCACTGGGCCTTGGCGATCAAGGCTTCGGCAGCGAGACGGGCAATTTCCCCTTCCTTTCTGGCTTCTGAGGCTCTGATTATCGCTTCTTTCTCGGTCTCAGCTTCAGCTATGGTAGCATCTCTCTTGGCCGCTGCGATTTGTGGTTTTCCCAGAGCATTCAGATAGCCCTGGGTGTCGCTGATGTCCTTGAGGGCAAAAGACATGAGACTGAGTCCCATCCGGGAGAAGTCGCTCAGGGCAGTTTCGATAACCTTTGAAGAGAAGGCGTGTCTGCCTTTATAGATTTCTTCCACAGTCATAGTCCCCATGACATCTCTCATTTTTCCTTCCAGTACAGTCGAGGCCACATCTCGAATCCCCTCCTTCCCTAGGCCTAAAAATTGCTCTGCTGCCATACGAATGGATGCCTCAGAGGAATCAATCTTTACCTGTGCCACAGCTTCCGCCAAAAGAGGTACACCTCCGTTGGTGAGGACTTCAGGGGTTTTTATATTTAAGGTAATAGCTTCCATGGGAAGGATATCAACTGTCTCCAAGAAAGGTAGGACAAAGGTCCCCCCTCCCAGCCGGTAACGGTACCCAATTTTCGTTTTTGTTCCATCCGGCGCAATTGCAACTCGTTTTTTCCCCCCTGATATGATAAGTGCTTCGTTGGGACCTACTTTCCTGTATTGCTTCGCAATGAGAAGAATGAGGAGTGCCAAAACAACAACTATGATGCCGATTAAGATAAGTTGAGAGATGATATCCATCCTACCCTCCTTGGATAAACGTCTTTAGAAGAGAAAAGAGTATCGATGAAATTATGTTATATAGATTCATTTTTTGAAGGTGAAAATTTATATTATCCTTAAGTCAGATTATTTTCAAGAGTAAAAAAGGAGAGGAATGTCTGTGAGAACGAATGTGCACCAAAAGCAGAGGAACATTTTGTGCATTATTCAGGTCCGCATCCTGAATCAGGATAATATCATCTTCAGCCTCGGAAAATCCTGTGTGTAGGGCAGCTCCTTTTCCCTGGTTTCTGTTGTGACAGACGACTTTTATACCGGGCTGTTTCAACCTTTTGAGAATCTCTCCAGTTCCATCAGTGGAGCCGTCATCCACGATAATGATTTCCTTATTCAAGCCTACATCGACTTCTTGGACGCACCGAATCAACTCCTCGATGGTTTTTTTCGTTAAAGACTGGTATAACGATTGAAAGTTTCATGATTTTTTGAGAGGGGCTCAGCCGAGCACCTTTTTGAAGTAGGAGATGGTTTCATGAAGTCCATCCTCTAGGGTTGTCTGAGGCTGCCAGTCGAGTTTTTCCTTCGCCAGAGAGATATCAGGACATCTTCGGACCGGATCATCCTGAGGCAGAGGTTCATGGGTGATTCCAGAGGAGCTTTCCGTAAGGAGGATGATTTTTTTTGCGAGATCGATGATGCTGAATTCATTTGGATTTCCCAAGTTTACAGGGCCAGTAAAATCTTCTATGTCCATCATCTTGACAAGCCCTGTGATCAGGTCAGAGACATAACAAAAGGATCGTGTCTGGGTTCCGTCACCGTAAAGAGTCAAAGGCTTGTTTTTCAAAGCCTGTACGATGAAGTTGCTCACCACTCTTCCGTCGTCTACGGCCATTCGGGGTCCGTAGGTGTTAAAGATGCGGACGATTCTGATGTCTGTCTTGTTTTGTCTGTGGTAGTCCATCATCAGTGTCTCTGCCACACGTTTTCCCTCATCATAACAGCTCCGGGTGCCGATGGGATTGACATATCCCCAGTAGGATTCTGATTGAGGATGGACTTGCGCATCGCCATACACTTCTGATGTAGAGGCAAGAAGAATCCTTGCTTTTATCCTTTTGGCCAATCCAAGCATGTTGATGGTGCCCATGACATTTGTCTTAACGGTTTTGATTGCGTTGTATTGATAGTGTATAGGCGAAGCAGGGCATGCAAGGTGGAAAATCTGGTCGACTTCGACAAAGAGAGGATGAATGATGTCATGTCTCAACAGCTCGAAGTGAGGAAGGGAGAGCAGGTGGCGGATATTATCCTTGCTTCCGGAAAAAAAATTGTCTACGCAGATGACGTCCGATCCCTTTTCAACATAATATTCGCAGAGATGACTTCCTAAGAATCCGGCACCACCGGTGATGAGGATACGACTCATTTTATCTCCTTTTTTGGATGTGCCATCGAATGACGGATCCAAAGATACAGCTCTTCGAAGGATTATCCATAAGCCATGAAGAGAAGACTCTTTTCCTTGAGCACATCTTTTTGAGCAAGGAAGAGTTCTTGGATTCCTTTATCGGCCAAATTCAGCAAGGATGTGAGGTCCCTCTTGCTGAAAGGTGTTTTTTCCGCAGTTGCCTGTATTTCGACGATTTTCCCGGTATCGGTTTTGACGACATTCATATCGACCTCAGCCATAGAATCTTCCAGATAGTCAAGGTCGAGAAGAGTATTCCCGTCAACGATTCCCACGCTCACAGCACTAACCAGATTTTTAAGGGGCATTTGGTCTATAATTTCCTCATCCATCATGTTTTTCAGGGCAATAGCCAGGGCTACACATCCTACTGTGATGGAGGCCGTTCTCGTGCCTCCATCAGCTTGAATGACGTCGCAGTCTATGGTGATTGTCCTCTCTCCGAGGATGTTAAGATCTGTAACTACTCTGAGGGCCCGTCCGATGAGACGCTGAATCTCCTGAGTGCGACCCGAGATGCGGCCTGGGCTCCGTTCGCGGAGAGTTCTTTTTTCGGTTGAGCAGGGAAGCATGGCATATTCTGCAGTTATCCAGCCGGTTCCATTTCCCTTGAGAAAGGGGGGGACTTTTTCTTCAACAGTGGCAGCTGCTGCGACCTTGGTCTTTCCGATTTCGATTAGGGCGGACCCGTCGGCGAATTCGAGAAAATCTGGTGTGATGGTTATCGGACGCAAAGCATCAGAAGACCGCTTGTTTGCCCTCATGTTTCTTCTTTGAAGNTTCCTTTATCTTCCTCTGGTCTTGTTTTCCATCTGTTGTGAAACCAGAACCANAATTCTGGGTATTTCTCTATTTGANNCTGTATAATCTTAGTGCATAATTGNGTGATTTTCAACACATCTGTTTTCTCCTCACCAGTGAGCGCNATTTCTAGGGGNTCATGNATCTGCAGATGGTATTTTCGATGGGANGCCGGGAAGCAGAAGACAGGAATCAGTGGAGCTCGAGTCTTGAGGTAGAATGCGGCCAGGCTGGGTGTGGTGGCTGCTGGTTTTCCGAAAAAATCCACAAAGACAGCTTGACTGCGGATGACGTTTTGATCGATCAACACGGCAACCATTTCGTTTGCTCGGAGAGCGCGCAGGATTGATCTTGCAGCCTGATGTTTGTAGATGACCGTTGCTCCGAATCCTCTTCTTATCCCTGAGAGTTCTTCTTCGAGCGATTTGTTATCTAGGTATCGGGCGATAACATTGAGCTTTCCTTTCTGGGAGAGAAAAGCAGAGGCTATCTCCCAGTTGCCAAAATGGGCAGAGAAAAGTAAAGCTCCTTGTTCCAGGCGAAGAGACTTCCTCAAGTGCTCTTCACCCTCAACGATCATAAGTCTGTTGATTTCATCCGGGCTCAATCTGCGAATTTTGAGAATATCCACCAAAGTCCGTCCAAAGTGTTTAAAAGAGGATTTAGCGATCCTTTTAATCTCAAGGGAGGAAAGCTGCGTACCGAGAGCTATATTCAGGTTGGAAAAGGCGATCTGACGGTGTTTTTTGTCGACGCAGTAGACCAGACATCCGAACAGTGTACCAACAACGAGACCTATTTTCCTCGGAAGAAAAAGGAGAGGGAATTTTAAGATTCTAAAAATGGCGTATTCAACCGAATCTTTCAGTTTGACCATATAAAATCTCAGCTGCTTTTCAATAAAAGGTAAATTTCTGGATAAAATTCCTTATCGATCTCCAGCTCGATCCTGTTGTAGAAAATGGGAATGTTTTGCTCTTTTTGTAGGTCTTTGAGTTTGAAGTAGTCCTTTTCCGTGGTTAAGACGGCCTCAGCCCCAATCCTTTGGATTTCCCGAGATATTTTTTTTATCGAGGAAGGAGGATAGGCATGGTGATCGGGGAAGTGGAGAACAGATGCAGGAATCAAGCCCTCTTTTTCAAGAAGAGAAAGGAATCTTTTTGGGCGGGCTATTCCTGAGAGAGCAAGCAGGCTTTTGTGTTCAAGGTGTTCAACAGGAATAGAGCCCCTTTCCTTCGAGGAGTAAAATCCCTGGTTTTTTACCTTATAGGCATAGATTCTTGCCCGGGGGAAATTTTCTTTCATTTTCTGTTTTATCCGGGTGTCATCCTTTTGCTTTACCAGGATAATGTCGGCTCTCTTTAGAGATGAGAAGGATTCCCTGAGAACTGTTTTTTCAGCTGGAGTGTACAAGACAATGTCCAGATTTCTCTGCAGCCTTCTGTGTTGGAATCCATCATCCAGAATAGCCACCTGAAAGTGTTCTTGAAAAGCCCTCTCGCACGAGATCAAGCGATTCCGTCCAACGTATATAGCGACTTGTGGAAACCTTTGAGAGACCATAAAAGGCTCATCCCCTGCATCTCTCCAAGATGCGTATACTTGTCTCCCGTTGGAGAGGGTACCGCCTTTCTTTTCCCATGTCCCTTTGTAGCCTCGTGTAATCAATGCTGGTTTGATTTCGTTTTTCAGACAAAAGGAGAGAAGATTCATGACAAGGGGAGTTTTTTCCGAGCCGCCGAAGGCAATGTTTCCCACGCTGATGATAGGAAGAGATGCTCTGTGTGACTTGCGCATTCCTAAGTCGTAGAGGAGGTTGTTAATCCGACATCCAACCTGATGAGCAAAAGAAAGAAGGGGCAAAACCCGATGCATCCCTTGAGGACTATACACCATCTTGTGCTCTGTTTCAAGACACCCATGTGAGCAGCTCCATTTCCATGATAGTACCAACAGCGGTCAAACAACGAAAAAAAACAAGCTGGTCGGAAGAGAGCGGACGCCATGAACCAAAGGAACGATCTAAAAGGTTGATAGCACTTCATTATTTTCGCGATGAGAACAAAGGTTGAGGGGGAATATCTACAGGCTGACATATCGGCTTTCCTGACTGCTAAAGAGCCATCTCTTGAGTAGTGCTTCCGACACACTTTTTTTGACTTGAAATGGGTAAGTGTGATAATTTACTTTTTTTTAAATGAGCAAATTTACTGCTGACTTGAATGATGATTCCTTAAACGAATGGAGGGGAAACATGAAAAGAAAAACAGTGTTGAGGTCTCTTTTATTTTTGAGTGTGTGCTTTATTCTCTGTTTTTTTGTGAGCGCAAAAAGTGAAGAAAGTGGAGTTAAACTGGATGGATCTGTTCTCGAAGGATTGAAATTCAGATCTATTGGTCCAGCCAACATGGGTGGACGCATCGATGACTTTGCCGTTGTAGAAACCAACCCCGTGATCATCTATGCAGGAACAGCGTCAGGAGGATTGTGGAAAACCATAAACAATGGCGTTACCTGGGAACCGATTTTTGACGATCAGGAGACAAGCTCTATCGGTGATGTCACAGTAGCTCCATCTAATCCAGATGTGGTATGGGTTGGAACTGGAGAGCCGAATAACCGCCAGAGCTCTTCTTGGGGGAATGGTGTCTACAAATCTTCGGATGGCGGAAAAACCTGGAAGAATATGGGACTCCGCGATACTCATCATATCGGTCGCATTGTTATCCATCCCGCAAATCCTGATGTCGTCTATGTTGCAGCCTTAGGTCATCTCTGGGGACCGAATGCGGAAAGGGGACTCTTCAAAACTACGGATGGTGGAAAGACCTGGACAAATTCAAAATTTATCGATGAAAACACGGGTTTTGTAGATGTTGCCCTAGATCCCCAGAATCCTGATACCCTCTATGCGGCGGCCTATCAGAGGAGACGTCGGGGCTGGGGATTTAATGGCGGGGGATCCGGGAGCGGACTTTACAAAACGACCGACGGCGGTGAAACCTGGATTCGATTAACCAAAGGCCTTCCAGATGGAAACACAGGACGCATCGGCATTGATATTTACAGGAAAGATCCGAATATTGTATATGCCATCGTGGAACACAAGCAAGGAGGGGTATTTCGTTCCGAAGATAAGGGTTTTTCTTGGAAGAGAATGTCTTCCACCAATCCACGGCCTATGTATTACAGCAATATCCGAATCGATCCCAACAATGATCAAAGAATCTGGGTTTTGGGTGCACGGATGTATTTCTCTGATGACGGGGGAAAGCATTTCAACACCGGGGTTGTGACACGTATCCACGGTGATCACCATGCGATGTGGATCAATCCAAAAGATTCTGGACATATGATCGTTGGATCAGATGGAGGCATCTATTTTTCTTATGATAGAGGGAAGACCTGGGATTTTGTCAACTCTCTTCCTCTCGGACAGTTTTATGAGATAGGCTTTGACATGGAGCGTCCCTACAATATCTATGGGGGGTTGCAGGATAATGGAAGCTGGGGAGGGCCGAGCGAGACCTATTATTTGCAGGGGATTTCCAATGACGAGTGGTTCCGGATCGGAGGGGGAGATGGCTTTTACACTCAGGTCGATCCTGCGGATCACAACACCATCTATGCGGAGTCTCAGAACGGCTATCTTTTCCGTTTGAATCTTAAAACAGGAGAACGCAAATCCATCAGACCTGAACCGGATGATCCGAAAGAAACGTATAGATTCAATTGGAACAGTCCCATCCTCATTTCACCCCATGATCCGAAGACCATCTATTATGGAGGGAATAAACTTTTTATATCCCATGATAGAGGGGATACATGGAAAGCTACGAATGATTTAACCAAGCAAGAGGACAGAGAAAAAATGGAACTGATGGGTGTTCTTCTGGATAAGAATACACTCTCCAAACATGACGGGATTGCTTATTTTGGAGATATCACCACCATATCTGAGTCTCCAAGAAAGCCGGGCCTTTTGTATGTAGGGACGGACGATGGGAATCTGCAGGTATCACAAGATGGCGGAATGGCTTGGAAGAATGTAACGGACAAACTGCCTGGAGTACCGAAATACACCTATATTACACGCGTAATCGCTTCCGGATTCGGAGATGGCATGGCTTATGTCACATTGGACGGTCATCGAAACAATGATTTTAGGGCTTATGTCTTTATGACCACAGATTATGGAGAAAATTGGAAAGACATCTCAAGCGGTATCCCTGAGGGAAGCATTGTCAACGTCATCAGAGAGCATCCTCGGAATCCTGACCTTTTGTTTGTAGGAACAGAGAGAGGAGCATACTTCTCGATTGACCGTGGAAAGAAATGGATAAAAATAAAGAGCAATCTCCCGATTGTTCCTGTGGACGACATTGCCATACATCCCCGAGACAATGACCTGATTTTGGGCACTCATGGACGAAGCATCTGGGTATTGGACGATATCACACCACTAGAGCAGATGACCGATGAAGTCTTGAAATCACCCAGCTATTTGTTTGATATTCCAGACGCTACACAGATTCGACTCTTCTATCACAAAGGAAGCACAGGCCATAAAATTTTTATCGCACCCAATCCGCCTTATGGAGCTTTGATCAGCTACTACCTAAAAGAGGCACCAAAGAGGTCGCCTCAGTTCACCATCACCAGCAAAGATGGCCTGAAGGTGAAAGAATTCAAAGGACCGAAGGACCTGGGAATCAACCGGATCATTTGGGATCTGAGGTATGGTGCACCTGATATCCCTGAGATGGGACGAAGGAGTGCCCGTGGACCGCTAGTGCTTCCTGATGAATACAACGTCATTTTAAAGGTAAGCGAAGAGGAGATAACCAAGACTTTGAAGGTGGAGGAGGATCCTAGAATCGAGATTTCTTTCCAAGACAGGAAGGCTCAACACGATGCTCTTCTCGAACTGCACAACCTCTATCCATACATTTCTGCGGCAAGTCGCACTGTCGAAAGTTTAGACAAAGAATTGGACAAAGTCCAGAAGACTTTGAAAAAAATCCCTTCTGTACCTGAGGTTATCTCACAACAAATGGAGGCGACGAGCCAAGAGCTGAAAGAGATAAAAATCAATCTGACAGGCGATCCTGAGCTGGGATTTCGTGGGAGGCGTTTTTCTGTTCAAGGAGGACTCTTTATGCTCGGTGAAGCAATAGGTGGCTACACGGCTGCTCCAACCGATCGCCAGCTTCAGCAGATAAAAGAGAAGAAACAAGAGTTGAGCGGTTTGATCCAGAGGATCAATAAGATCATAGAAGAAGGTATCCCCAGTTTGAACAGACTATTGAATGAGAACAATATCC
>JGI24422J19971_10001357_pt1 | contig 14793 bp, 7 predicted proteins | sample DeeMarSWOR152_54_FD_19971 | JGI IMG/M metagenome (IMG submission 19971) | reverse complement strand
CCTTGGCTGTTAAGCCTGTCAAAATAAACAGTATTGAGTTGATCTGAGAACATGCCGCCTTCTGCATCCCAAATGAAGAACCTCCACATTCCCTCATCCGAGCGTTCCCTTGCAGCAGCCCAATTATTTTGCGGCCAATCCCAGTTGCCAGACCAGAGTTCCAGAATGAGATAATCCACGAATGACACGAGGTCGAGGCGCTTGCCAACTTCTTGGTAGTGCACAATATTGGACAAGTTGTGGTTGCGAGCGTAATTCATCAAGTCGTTCCAGGCCACTGCATCGCCATCACGTACTCCATCCATTGTCATCACATCCCAGTCTTTGTCGCTTTCGTACCATTCCTGGCAAAAAGCATCCTTGACGTGTTCACAGGGATTGAAGTAGCCTTTGTGTTCACCATTGATGAAGAGGTTGGCCATCATTCCGCCGCTGTCAACATGCCCCATATCCTTGTGCAGGCGTCTTATCAATTCGTCCTTGATGAAGGGATTATCTCTGTCGTTGTGGCCGCCGCGCAATACTATGCTCTTGAAGCGTTCAACCTCAAAAGGAAACAGAGGGTATTCAAGCCAGCTCTGGCCATACTTACTACGGAAGTAAAGCCTAAAACTAAATTTAGCATCGCCGGTCCAAAAACCGTCACTGCGGCGATACCGTGGTCGCATCCAGTTACTTCCGTGGACCCGGATTCCACAATCAATCTGAAAACCTGTGTTGTTCTCCGGCTTAATCAGCTCAAATGACACGGGTCGTTCATATGCCATTCCCCGCTGCATAGCATTATTGTAGCTGTCCGGACCGCTCGGAACCCATCCGTTGCTACCATAGGAACCACCTACGATAGCCATTACACCGTCTGGTTCGTAAAACGTTTTCGCTTCATCACCGACGAGGGAAACCACCGGTAGCGAATTGATTGCTGCACTTGTATTCATTAGATATGTATTGGTCTTGATGGCTGATGGCTTCCAGCCGGGCTTGATAGCTTTTGCCCGCAGACACGTGTTCTTGCTAATGAGAATTGGAGCTGTATAGACGTCACCTTTTCGAAACCGGCCGGTAAAGTCATACGGCTCAGCACCATCAAGTGTATAATATATTATAGCATCTTTGGTTTCGGTGGCGATTGTGACAAAAAACGTCCTATCGTAAAAGCCCCGATTATGGCTGAATTCCGTGTCGGCGACCTCACCCAAATATGCGCCATCATTTTCCCCTCTTGGGGTTGGCACAGCAAGGAAGCGCCAACTATCATTAGCATCAGGGTAACGACCGTAGGAAATATCAGCCGTCTGGTCTGGAAAAACAACACTGTCAATCAGAGTACTGCCATCCCTATCGAATAGGCCGATCTCCTCGCCACCGGCACCGAGCTTGAAATTCGCGTGCAGCCCAGTATCGCCCGTATCATTGTCGGCCCATATCAGTAAATAGCCACGCGCGGGAATGGTAGTTGCAGCCGGTTTATCATCAGGAATCCGCCACATTGTGGGCCTATTTAGATCATCCGTCAGATAGCAACCAGCTATATCAATAGCATCGCCGCCTGCGTTGTAGATTTCGATCCAGTCATCATATTGGCCCTGTGGGTCCCGGATACAACTGCTGTTGGATGCCATGAACTCATTGATTGCAAGGGACACCGGGAGCTCGGCCACCGCAGAACCTATGGGTGCCAAAAATATAGCCAATATAAGGGTGAGCAACGAGGTTTTCATATATCTCAGCGTCTTCTAATCCCTTCCTCTCTGACGGTTGAGACCACTGACGGTGGTTCTGTCTTTGCGGGCCCCAAAAACCGAAATCTTATAAATGCCCTTTATTCATTTTAACACGAATAACGCCGTTAAGTCAATGCCTTTTATGGATTTAATCGGTCCTATATTCTGAATAACTCTTATGTACGTGCTCACAGGTATTCCTGCTGCCCAATTCAACTAATAGAACTTATGATACAATATGCAGCAAGACAAACAAGATAGATTAACAGGCTTATTACAATTGGACCAGTTTCAGGGACGCGGGCCAAAGTGATGCTGCAGAGAATACTTGTTAGAGTTGAAATTTGTTGAAATATTCGGGTGTAATGTGCTGAACAAATAGGGAAGAAACAATTCCAGAGCAAACGCAAAGGACATTATTATCAACGCTTCTGCTGTAAGCTATATTATGTCCATCCGATTTACTTAATATCAGCAATTTCTTCTATTTTGTCCTTTTTTCAAATATGAGCACCAATTCGATTTCCATAGCATTCTACTTAAGAAATCATCCGGCTGCCTCATAGATTGTATGGGAACCGGCTCAGTGCGAAAGTGCATACATAATAATATTAATCCCCATTTGAATCGCCTTTTCATAATTATACCTGCCGAATTCGAAGCCGTGGCTGTCACACCACCCACAGTGAATATCGGTGGAACTGAGAAAAACCGCAAGGCGGTCATCAACAAAAACCCCCCTGGCCCCATGATTCTGGCCGTGCATATACGGTAAACCTCCAGGACGCCAGCGTCTTATGTACTCCAGAGACGGTAAACCAGTATCGCCAAGGTCATACACATTGTGAAATATTTCGTGTTGTTGCGGTATTCGTTTCACGGCTCCCCTTCCGAAGACTTCCTCCAGCAGTTTATAAGAGCTTTGATAGAAGAAATCACCGCCCGAACCCACAACACAGTCATCCATCAATAAAAATCCGCCTCTGCTAATATATTTTCTTAAATTATCCTTTTCCTTACTGTCAAACCCGTAAGGGTTTTCCCCTGTCATAAAAAGAAACGGATATTTTTTTAGTTCTTCCAGTTCATCGAAAGTAACCACTGCGTTTAGCTGACCTTCCACCGCCCACTGTGGTTCCCAGTCGTTCGCTCCTCTTATTGGTTTGACTTTGCAGCGGATTACGGCGCTCAACTCTCTTAACAAGTTCGCATCCCCACCCGGCCTGACATTCCAAGGATCCGCTTCCTGTTTCTGGTGGGCGAATTTGACCCTGGGCATGAGAAAGTCATATTTGTCAAGGTCTTCCGGACTTTCGCCGTAGACCGGTCGCTCGGCAATTGAGCCGAGGCCGCCCACTGCCAATGTGGCACCAACGACTGTCCTGCCTGCCGTCTTAAGAAATTCCCTTCGGTTCATTTCGCTATGTTCTCGCTTTATAGTTGAATGTTCTCTAATTATTTGTTCCAGAGAAAGACCATCGAGGCTGCCAGACCGTCTGTCTCATCCCGTTTGTATCTCCAGGGCTGCTGGCTTGGCAGCCCATCTCCATTATCTTCCAACACCGGTGTCTCGGTTTTGAGTAACTGCTGCCTACGGTACAAATCATCCAATCGCTTCGAAGCAAAAGTGAATGCTTCCAGCAGCGACACTTTACCGTCGCCATCAGTGTCGCTTTTACTATCAACCAGCGCGGGGACGAAATATTCGCTGAATTGTGTGCTGTAATGCTGCTCACTTGTACAGCTACCAATAACAATTCGTCCTTGTCCTGCCACAGTCTTAATGGCCAGGCCCGCACCTGGGCAATCCAGCACAATCAACATCGAAGAGGCCTTAATCTCATTTATCCATTCGCCCAACTGCTCGTGCGTTATATCCTCACCAGGCAGATTGAAACGCAGCTTGTTGGTCACAACATTTGCCTGGCCTACATAATAAAATATGAATCTGTCCACAGGCTTAATGGTGACGGTGAATTCTTTTATAGCCTCTTTCAAATTTTCAGCAGTCGATACTCTTGAGCCTTCAGATACAGACGAATTATTATCCACCAAAACACTTAGCCGGTTAGATTCTACTTTGGCATTACTAAGGAAAAATCTACGTAGGTTCATCACAGCTTTATCTTTAGCCAATCGCTCTTCCGGGTCTTTATTTATTCCGCTGACAATCAGCGCATACGTATTTTTACTCTCTTCCGGCTTGCGGCTCCGTTCAGCACTCGGCGTATCAGCCACCGCAGATTCACCTGCAAGAATCAAAAGGCTTACAATTATTATTCTTTTCATATTAGTCGTTGCTACTTTAAGGAACCCCATTTTGCAAAAAGATGGCGAAATTGGAACCCTCATACAAGACCAACCGCCCTTCTTAGAAACCAGCTAACACTAAGCAATAGACATAAAACCAAAAGCAGCGGCCAGGTGGGCCAAACGCTTGTCATACGGGTTGAACTGCCTACACGCGTTTGGACCTCGAACATCTGCGTAACGTTTTCGTCAATATCAACGACATAGAAATATTTTCCTTTGAGCCTTTTTGAGAGAGCCTGGAGAAATTTTTCATCCAGCTCGACGTTGGCCATCTCAGTTTGGGCCGGGGGCAAATTCACAGCAATAGTTTTTTCGCCGAGGAACGTGCCGTTACCCTCAGCCTGGGCCGTAGCAACAATTGACTGGTCTTTAATATTCTCAACTTCCGCAGTGTAATGTCCACGAGCAACCTGGTCCATACTTAATACCTCGTCTCCTATGCTAAGTAATACGTTAGCACCGGTAACAGGAGCAAATGCTTTGTCGCAGACATACGCGTCAAACTTCACCTTGTTTGTTTGGTCGGCAACCCGTTCTGCAAACAATTCGACCCCTGTTTCAACACTTGTTATCCTACCAACATAAGAGGTCAATCCGGCCATAAGTTTGCACAGCAGGCCGCCCTGCAGGTCTTCCCTGTACCACAGGAAGACTTTCGAAGCATTAAGCAGACAAACTCTGCCGCGGCCGACTCGATGGACCGAGATTATTGGTGTCTCTTTTATACAAGCCAGGGTAGTTGCAGCAGGCTTTGTATTAGTGATTCGGTAATATGCTGAAGTTTGCTCATCGCAATCCTTTAAATCTGCTGCTCCAATTATTTCGCTGTCGATACCCGCAAGTGTCAATTCTATTTCACCCGGGGCAGGCGGCCAAATTGCCGGGTTGTCGAGGTCAAGGATTACAGGAATAAGAGCTCTGGCCTTTTTGTTTCTCCATGTCGCAGGGCCGAATTCGGCATCGCCCGGAAACAGGATAAGTCCACCACCCCTATCAACCACGAAACTATATAGGCCGTCCATCTGCCGGTCGGTCAAGCTGTCCATGTCGCAGGGGCCAAGAATTATAACATCGTATTTGTAAAAACCGTCCCTGTCATCGGGTAGTTTGACATAGCCGCACGTTTCCAATGCTTTCTCAGATAATGATAGCGTTTTAATCACATCTAATCCTAAATCCAGTTGAATCTGATTGTCTCTGGCCAAGGCCTGCCGGATTTTGCCGATATTGAAACTGGCCCCCTGCGAATAGAAAAGAACTTTGAGTCTGGTTTCTTCAACCACCTCAACCATCGTGCTACGCACGTTGTTGGCCAAATTCACTTCATGTTCGACGGCTTTTACACGAGCCGAAAGAGTATAGCTGCCCAGTCTGTCGGCGCCGACTGTGAACTCGGTCGTTACATCTTTGGTTCCCAAGCGCCCATTAGATGGCGTTCGACGACTTTGCGCAAATGTGTCGGCTGGAAGCTGTCTCGAATCTATCACATAATCGTCTTTGAACAATTCGATTGTCACAGGCTGATTCTGCAGATTCCGGCCCGTGACCACAACCTGTACCTTGTAGGCTGTATCAACCGCAATGCGCGACGGCGCACTTATTGATTTTATGGCTATATCACTTTGCGGGTCCTTTGAGCCTACACCGATAAAAACAACCTGAAAATCTTCCCTGTGAAGTGGTAGATACGTCTGAATACTTTTGTCGTCAGCCTGGCCATCCGTAAAAATAACCGCTCCGATTACTTTGCTTTTTTTAATCGACTCGTCTCTGTCAAGGTTATCCTGTGTTTCCGGGTTACTATTTTGCACATTTTTTGCAGGATGGAGTTGTTCTGTGAGGTCATATTTGCCCAGCAGCGCAAGGACACCGAGCATATCAGTTTGCGAGCCCCAGCGTCGCAAAAAATCTGATGAGCCGCTATGGTAAGCCTTGCGGTCAAATCCATAGATTCTATAATGGGGTCCATCCGGTTCAGAGGGATGAAATCTTTTTTCAAATACGTCAAGCGCTTTGTCCAGCCGGCTTGTCCGCCCATCCTCAACGACCGACATGCTTTCACTGGTATCAAATAATACCAACACCGAATTCGTGGAGTCTTTCTTGCTCACTTTAGCGCGTGACGGATTCCACAATATCAACAGTAATATCACAACTGAAACGTATTGCAGCAAAAGCAGCGCCAGCCGGTACGCTTTTAGTTTTGTCTTTTGCAGTTCCCTTGAGCGAAAGGCAAAGACAATTAGTACGGCAAATATTATTAAAAGCAGGCCTGCAACAAGATGTCCCGGATAATTAACAAATATCATTTTTGTACCGGTTTTTGATTAAACTTAGCCGCATTTTCAAAAAATTCTTTCTCCAGCCCATAAAACTTCACATCAGAGGGTTCATCTTCAATCAACCGGCCCTGGTGTTTCTTAGCATTTACCGCAATAGACCAGAATCGTCGGGCCAATGCTCTTGCTGCTTCTGCGGAGGCCAGATACGGGTTTTTAGTAAAAACGCGGGCCGCCCCTGAACGCGTTGAACCTTTGCTTACCGTCGTCCATTGTGGCTCCGACATGCTCTCAAGCAGACGCTTTGCCGCTTCAAGCCGGGCCAGCATTTGCTCACGCTCTACGGGCGTGACAGACTCATCGAGAGCATCTGCATCCTCAGCAAGCTGTTCAGCAATTTCCTGGGCTGTTTTAGCGATTCTTTCTTCGTCGCTTAGCGTAAGCTCACCCTCAAGTGCCTTTTCAGCAAGCTCCAGTTTGCGTTTGGCTGAGTCCAGTAGTTCAACAGCCTCATTTGATGTTCTCTCGTCCATATCCGCCTGGTAGCGTGCTTCGGTCAGCTTGGTCTGAAAGTCATTCATTTTCGCAACTGCTTCGTCCAGATGCTTTTGCATTTCCTCTCGTCCTTTTGCTTTGCCGCCTTCGGAGATTTCGGCAAGCTGCTGCAAATCCCGCTTTAACTGTGAAACCTGCTCCTGCAGTGCTCTCTGCCTGGCCTGGAGCATTTTTAGCCTGCTCTCAGCACTGGCGATGCTGCGTTTGCCAATACCCTGGCTTTGTGCAGTGCTCGGGGTTCCGGTAGCATCTTGGTCGTTATCGTCACTGCGGCCGCCCGAAGCACTTTTGCCTTTTCCAGCACTTTGACCTTTAGAAGCGCTCAGGCTTCCGGTAGCACTTTGCCCGTCTTCAGCTTTTTGACTACCCGAAGCACTCTTGCCTTTTCCAGCACTTTGACCTTTAGAAGAACTCGGGCTTTCCGTAGCACTTTGCTCGTCATCGCCATTTTGACCACTCGAAGCGCTTTCACCTTTTCCAGCACTTTGACTTTTAGAAGCATTCGGGCTTTCGGTGGAACTTTTGCCGTCGTCGGCACTTTGGCTACCTGAAGCACTTTCGCTTTTTTGTTCGCTGCGATCTTTGCTTTGACCTTCACCGCCACCTTTGTCCTGACCCTGCTTTTCATCACCGGCTGTCGATGACTGCCCATTCGACGTTTGCTGTGCAAGTTTTTTCTCTTCGGCCTGCTGCTCAAGAAAGTTCACAAAAGTCCTTTTCAAATGTTTCTGCTCCTGTGTCAACTTTTCTAACTTTTGCTGTAACTTTTTCAATTCACCCTCAATGCGCTCTTTCTCATATTCTGAAAATTCCGGCTGCTCCTGTAGTTTAATACTGTCAGGCTTTTGCTCTTGCTGGCCCTGGCCGCTCTCGGGCGGATTCAATGTCATTTCCAATTCGATGATGAACTTACGCAAAACCTGATAGGCGTTCTTTTCCGGCGCTATCGCCGAAGTTGCATCCTGCTTAGCCAAATATTCACTTGCCTGCTTGTAGTATCCCATAACTTCGTCGAGCACAGATTTATCGCGGTCGTCAAATCCGTTATCTGGGTCGTCGCGAATAGATTCCAGTTGTTCGGCACAATACTGAACGTCATTGTTTATAAATTCCAGCCTGGAACGGTCCTGACCCGTCAAGTACGGATTGTTGGCAATGCTCCATGTCTTCTTAAGTATTGCTCGCGTGTATTCGAGAATATTCAAGAGCTCTACAGGAGCTCCACCTCCTCCTTGCCCCTCACCGCCTCCGGGTTTTGGACGCCAATTCTGGCGATAGGGCCTGATCTCGATAAAATACACATCACTGCTTGAAGTTCGCTTTTCCAACATTGAGCCGGTATCAATATCTGTTGCCTTTGCATAAAACAGAATGCTGTCACCAACAGTCAAATCGTATCTTTCCAATTCAATTGTGTGGGTAAATGTCCTGCTTCTGACTCCTTCCTCAACTGGAATTACCAATTCCTTTGGTTGTTGGCCGGGTATTTCCAAATACATTTCTATAGAATCCAATCCGAAATCATCGGTTACCTCGAACGTTATCGGCACGCTTGCAACGTCGGTTGCCAGATAATCACCGTCTGGCGAGATAAGCTTGAATTTTGGAGGCTCATCCGCTTTTACTATCACCTCCAAGTCGGGCAAATTGTCGGTGGCCAGGCCGTGTTCGCTGACAAGATGAAATTTTATGGAACCTTTTCTATCCGCAGTGAAACTGAAGGTGAATTGATTTGCCCCGTCTAATTGCTTAGTCATTGACTTGCCATCCAATCCAGTCACCCCAACCTCCCTGAGGTTATCGGTAGACTGCACGCTCAGCATGACACTGCTCCGTGGAATTACTTCCAGAGTATGGTCCTCGATTTGCTCGGTATAAGGTTTGATCCTTTTTCTTCTCGGCGGCCTTGTCGGCAGCATAATATCAGCCATAATGCTCTTTATCCCGGGTGCCTGACGAATGATTACCTTGTGCCAGTCAGTAGAAGCTGATTGCGTTTCAAATCGATATTTGAACTGCCCTGTTTGTGAGAAAGATTTAGACGCTTCAAATCTTGGCGTTTCCTCTCCGCCCCCTTCGGAAGACTGCTTTACAGCGTCAAAACTTGGCTTTATTTGCATCTCTTCGAGCTTTTGGCCCTGGCTGTTATCTGCGGTCTGAGGCTCGAGACCAACCAGCACCAGCTTTCCAAATTCCGGCACACGACCTTTAATCTCAGCTGCAAAAGTCACCACAGATTCGGGTTCGGCAATTATGTCCTTAGTGATTGATTCCAAACTCGTCGGTGCCAGCGGCTCAACAGCAGATAACGGACGTGTGAGCCGTGCAAAGTATGAAGAAAAGTAAATATAGTTGTCACGGATATAAAAACAGGCGGCACTAAGGCCAAACAGAATAATTGCCGCAAAAACATATCCCCGCCATTTTTCAACTGTCGAGTCAAATTTGAATGGTTTGCTGTCTTTATCTATCTGGAGGACTAATTGCTCAGCAAGGGCTCGTGAGTACGGATAATCCTGTTTTTTCTCGTAATATTCGATGGCCGTGACGAGCTGCTGGTGAAAACTATTTCTGTTTTCGATATAAGTGGCGGCACGGCTGTAGGATACGTGGCCAAGCAATGACTTTGTCAGCCTATAGAGAAGAAAAGCGAGGCTGGCAATTAACAAAGTAAACGCTATAATTCTGCCGATTTCGTCAAAGTTCAAGCGATGATCAAGCCATGCGTAAACACCGATGTACACTGAGACAAATATCAGGCACAACGCCGCAACCTTTAAAATCGCAAGTGCAACCAGCCATCGTCTTACCTTTCCCACTCTGGCAACAAGAGAATTAAGTTTGTCTTCCACAGTTTCAGCCATACTTAAACCTTACCTATCGCTTCAGTCTGTTTGTGACAGCCGGTTCTACCAAAAGCAGCAGAATTATTGTCCATGCAAATATCTTCCAAAGGTTCTTATGCTTTTTGCGACTAAAAACTTCCGCCGAAGCAGTGCTCTCTCTGGTATCAAGCGGGAATACTCGGCTCATAATATCAGCGACTTTCTTGGCGACCGGTTTAGTCATATCAGTTTCGCCGTCCGGAAGATTAATTCCAGCATACATTGTTGGTTTGGCTAACGTCTTTACCCATCCGATACCGCCTGGGTCAGGCACCGATATAAAAGACTCCACAGCAGCCGACCGGCGCTTCCGGCCATCACATGTCTCGACCCAAAGTTGCTTTTGCCCGGCAGATGGGCTCTGAATATCAAAAACCGGTAACGTTACCCGCTCATTGTACACGAAAGAGTGCTCGCCAATCTGATTATCTTCTCCCAACAAATACTGACAAAAAGCAATCGATGCACTTGACTTGGTTAACGACCCAAGTGAATCATCAACACTGGTATTAACAAGGATAGAGGTGCCGTTACCAACACGCTTAAAATAGACAAAGCCAAAGTCATTCTGCAATCGCCATAAGCACTTGCTATCGGGATGCTGTTTACATTCAAAGTAGCCGTTTAGAAGAATCTTATCTATCCTGTAATTGGATAAAGACTTTGCAGCAATATTGTCCACACCGATGGGCCGGCTATCACAGGGTTTCGGCTGTATGTATGTTCGCTCGCTTATACATCTTGCCGGCAGTGCCGGAAGAACATCCTGCTGCCACAACTGCCTGGCCGCCGTAGATGCAACCCTCTCCGTTACAAAGAACACGAGTCTACCTCCAGCTCCGACGAAATTTTTCAGACCCGAGGCCAAATAACCCAACCTATCCACTATCGCTGAGCAGACGACTACGTCGGCCCAGTCTAAATCCGAAAGCTTCAGCTCGCTAATCAAAACCTGCTTAATTCTGAATGTATCGTATGAGCTCATTCGCGACAGTGCGTCTATTGCTGTTTTTAACAAGAACATCTCATCTGTACCGTTGTCAGCCAGAATGACGTTAACGTTTTTGTGCCGCGGTATTGAAACTGCCAGGTAAAATGTATCATCCTCTTTAAGGCCGTCGCCGGCTGACAAGCTCAATTCTACAGGCAAGAACAATTGCTCCTGCCCGGCTGCGTCAACGTCTATCTGTGTCTGATAGATTCTGCGTTGATTTGCAGACAGATTTATACCTACTGGAGCCGATTTATTCGGCCCTATCTCAGCTATTAACTGCCGATTTTGCCCAACCTGCCCGTAATTGACCACAGTGACGTTTATCGTTAGCTTACCATCGTCAATGCCGATAGCACGGGCATCTATTATCGCGGCATTATTGATAGGTTTCGGTGAGGCAATCGGCTTGTAATCCACATTATCAACAGTAGCAGGCTCCTCGATATTGACAAATTGCTCTAAGGTATTAGGCGTAAAATCACTTAGCACTAAAACCGAAACGACATCATCCAAATGTTCTGTGCGATTAGCCCGGTCCAAGGCCGAAAGAAAGTCACCAACGTCTGCACTGCCGGGTGTAATTTTCAAGGCTTGAACCTCAGCCAGCGCCTGTTCTTTACTCAGGCCTTCAACCCAATCTCCCGAGGCCAAGGCGCAAATATTGAACAGACCTTCGGTTTTCGCGGAACGAATGTAATCAATGACAGAATCGACCATCTCGCTGAAATAACTACCGGACCCGTCGGAGTATGCCATTGACATCGAATTATCCAAACCTAAGCAATAAACGGATCTGATTTCTTCCGGCCTAAGTTTAACACGCAATATCGGCTGAGCAAAAAGCATAGCAATCAAAACAATAATTGCGCAGCGAAGCAGCAATATGAGCAGGTCGCGTAACTTTCTGCGGGATTGGCTCTCCTTCTGGCCTGTATGCAAAAACCTAAGCATTGTGAATGGCAATCGCCTGAATCGCGGCTTCGCCAGCAGATGGGCAATCACAGGCCCAACTACGGCCAGTCCACCGAACAAAAATATCCACTGTATAAAGCTCACATCATTCTCTTTCGCTTGGCTAAGTATGCCATCAACGCCCTATCGAGGGGCTTGGAAGTGTCAAGAAGACAATAATCGATATCACTTTTGCCTGCGGTTTTCTCTATGTCATCCAAAAACTCGGCCACGCGCTTGCGATAGCCGTCTCGCAGAGACTGGGGAAACGTGCGTATCTTTTCCTTGGATTCCAAATCTTCAAATTGAATAAGGCCCTCATAATTAAGATTAAGCTCTTGATGGTCCATCGTGTGAAATATAATCACATCATGTTTAAGGAATTTCAAATGGGCCAGGCCTTTGTAGATATCGCCTTCGTCATCGAGCAGGTCTGAAATCAGAATGATAAGGCCTCGCCGTTTCGTAGTCTCGGCGAATGTGTGAAGAACATCGGCAAGGTTGGTCCGGCCTGCCGGCCTGTTATACTGCAGGGCCGTCAGTATTGAATTTAGATGCGTGCGCTTTGACCTGGGCGGGATCTGCTTTATGACTCTTTCAGCAAACAACACAAGAGCTGCGCTGTCACTTTGGCTAAGCATCAGATAACTCAAAGCAGCCGCAAGAAAAGAGCCGTAATCAATCTTCCTGACCGAACCATCGCCGGCAAAAGACATGCTTTTGCTGCTGTCCAGTAGTATGTAGACGGTTGTACTTGTTTCCTGCTGGAACTGCTTTATATACAGTTTATCGCTGCGGCCATACACCTTCCAATCGACGAACTTTAACTCATCGCCGGCATGGTACTCTCTGTGGTCACTGTACTCCACGCTGAACCCGTGAAACGGGCTTGGGTGTAAGCCTGAAAAGAAGCCTTCCACCGCGCAGCGAGCGACCAGATCCATATTTGCCAGCTTGCTCAGAAATATCGGGTCAAGATATTTGCGACTTTGCCCCACTTTCTTACCCAATCAAGTGAATTCCCACAGAAATCCACATCGCTGTGGGTTGTTGCACGGGCTATTTTGGCAACGGCACATTCTCAACAAGGTCATCAAGAATCGCCTCGACGCTGACACCGTCGGCTTCAGCATTAAAATTGGGGATGATACGGTGCCTGAGCACAAGTTTGCTGGCAATTTTGACATCATCAAAACTCGGCGTAACGCGTCCGTTTACCAGTGCTCTTGCCTTTGCTCCAAGTGTCATAAACTGGCCTGCTCGCGGGCCGGCTCCCCATTTGAGGTATTTCTTAACCATTCCGGTGGCGAGCAGGTCGTCCGGCCTGGTCGCGCGGGCCAGCCTGATGCAATACGCTATCACCATATCACTGACAGGCGCCATCCGAACAATCTCTTGAAACAGCACCATGTCGTTCCTATCAAGCACACTCTCGATGCTGCTCTTCTTTCTGGTCGTGGTTTGTTTGACTATTAAGTGCTCCTCCTTAGCTGTAGGGTAATCGATGTAAATCATAAACATAAATCTGTCCAATGCAGCCTCCGGCAAAGGATATGTCCCTTCCTGCTCGATAGGATTCTGGGTAGCGAGAACAAAAAACGGCTCATCAAGCTTGTATGTCCTGCCGGCAACTGTAACTTCGCGCTCCTGCATTGCTTGAAGCAGAGCGGCCTGCGTCTTGGGAGGCGTGCGGTTTATCTCATCGGCTAAAATCACGTTCGCGAAGATCGGCCCTCTGACGAACTCAAATCGCCTCTTCTTTGACTGTGGGTCCCTCTGGATAATATCAGCGCCCGTTATATCCGAAGGCATCAGGTCAGGTGTGAACTGAATTCGGTTGAATTTTAGCCTCATCGCTTCCGATATCGAATGCACCATCATCGTCTTGGCAAGGCCCGGCACACCCTGGATGATACAGTGACCGCCCGCAAGCATGCAGCAAAGCATCGAATCAATCACATCGTCCTGGCCAACGATTACCCTGTGTATCTGCTGCTTCAGGCTAACATAGCCCTTGTGCAGACGGGCCATAAGTTGGCTCTCGTCAACAGCTCTAACTTTCTGTTCGGTTTTAAGTCTCTGCCCGGCCACCTGTTCCATATTAGCTGCTCCACATTTTGGGTATCAATAACCACCTCGCTAAAATAAGGGTTTTTCAGCACTTATGCTTTCCTATCCTTATAGACGTTACGCAGCGAATTCTGTAACAAAAATTCTTTAATTTTTATGATGCAGGCCTTGAGGTCGCTGTATGCTTATACAACATATTTTACTAAAAATAGCCAAAGATTTCCAGGAAATTCTTACTTCAGTGGCTTAGATATTGAATCGCATCGGGCAATAAGCCGCCTTGAAACGACATTACAAGTAGAATTGCTCCCATAGCCCTCTTAATATCCAGCTCAGTATAGTCAGGATTATCTTAGTTCAAATAAAAACCAAGCTATCGATGAAAATGTTCAAGGGGCGGTTGAGAGTGAGTTCCTATCTGGACCATCGGGTTTTTCCGGTTTCCTGTCCGGTAAGCGCCAAGTGTGCCCTGCTATAACTGATTGTTGTTACAGGGATTGTTGTTTTCCGACCCTGGGCTTCGAATCCGAGGATTATAGGTTTGAGTCCTGCCGGTGGCGATGGCACATTATGCTCAAACTTTCCCTGTTGAGCAAAAAGTTCACAAAAGAGGGAGCTATTCGTGTCGCAGCGATTCAATCGGGTCCATATTGGCAGCGCGATAGGCTGGATACAAGCCGAAAGTTATTCCCACCGCTGCACTAATACCAAACGCCAACACTAAGGAACTACCCGTAATAATCGTGCGCATATTGCCAAAATGCGTTACCAAAAATGGTATAAGAGAACCCAAGACAATCCCTAAGATACCCCCAACCAATGTCAACAGTAAGGTTTCTGAGAGGAACTGAACGATAATGTCGCGCTTCCTGGCGCCGAGGGCACGGCGGATGCCAATCTCACGCGTTCGCTCGCTGACAGTAGCCAGCATAATGTTCATAATTCCTATCCCGCCGACCAAAAGTGAAATCGTAGCGATTGAGCCCAGAACGATACTGAAGATAAGCGTCGTACGTTGCCGC
>JGI24422J19971_10001356_pt1 | contig 14800 bp, 15 predicted proteins | sample DeeMarSWOR152_54_FD_19971 | JGI IMG/M metagenome (IMG submission 19971) | reverse complement strand
GGTATCTCCGGAATCGGTTCTTCCACTCGGCCCATTCGTCGGTGTCGGGACCCGAACTGGGTTGGCGGCCGTTGAGTCGATTGATTATATCCTGTGTTCGTGTATTCACGAGGTAGTCGGTCAATGTCTCATATCCTCGGGTCCACTCAGCCAGCTCGTATAGCGACTTCTCGGCCCTTATTGGGGTGTTATCGAACCCCATCAGGAAAGTCGATGCGTCAGGGTCTCCTCGACGCTTGATGAGTCGATTATATGTGAAAGTGAATAAGGCCTCGGTCATCCATGCGGCCGGGATGACCCCTGAGACGAGAGCCATGTACGCTGTGATCGCCGATTCCATGATGTCCCTGGATGCATCCAGAACTTCAGTTGAGGAACGCTGCCTCCAGTCTTCCTGACTCCACTTTTCCACGATGGACCTGTAATCGGGAAGCCCCCGGTCGGTCCATCTCTCGACGGCTCCCCTCATCATTCTGTTCATGATCCACGGCGACTTGAGCAGGATCTCCGCAATTTGGAGAACGCCCATCGATACGCTATAGTAGGCATAGCTGTTTACCGTGACAATTGGTTCGGACGATATCATACCGGATTTCCCGAAAAACTCGGTCATCTGTCTATCCCAGCTCCTGTTGATGCATTCTCGACCTAGCGATCCGAAGAGCGGGGTCAGCGGGGCTGCCATCAACTCAACGATGTTGTTTCGCATCGCTACTCCTCTGGAAGGCAGCTTCCATTCGGTTGGGGCCGGCGGTCCGGGTTCTGGCAACGAGGTTATTGGTCTCGCCTGGACGATGGAGAACCTGCCTTCGTGGAGAGTCCACTCAATGTCCATAGGCATTTGAAAGAACTCCTCGATCTGGACTCCAAGCCGGTTCAGTTCTTTGACTTGTACCGCGGACAGGACTGGGACGTTTCTCATGTCATCTGGCACGGGTTCTTCCCTTGTCCCCCTTTTCAGTCGTACAGTCATCACCTTTTTTTCTGGTATTTCCTTTGAGACTATCTGGCCGTCCTTCTTGTTCACCGTGAGGGTGTCGGGAGTTACCAGCCCTCCTACAACCGCCTCTCCTAGCCCCCAGGTCGCCGTGATCATTGCTTGATCCCTTTCACCTGTGACTGGGTTCGCCGTGAACAACACGCCTGAGCTCTCTGCTTCCACCAGTTTCTGGACTATGACCGCGACGTCGAGCCTGGAGTCAATTCCCCTTGCCATACTGTACGCTCTTACACGCTCGCTTTGTCCCGAGTTATACACCTTCAATATGGCCTCATGGACTTCCTCGTCTGAGAATACGTTTAGTACGGTCTCGAATTCTCCTGCAAACGATGCCTCGGCCGAGTCCTCACCTGATGCGGAGGAGCGTACCGCGAACGGTTGCTCACCCTCTGGCTTTCTGAGGTTCTGTAGGTTTGCGGTGACTTGTTCCCATACCTCAGACGGCATGTCATCATCTTCGAAGGCATCTGGTTGAATGACGAAGCCATCTGGTACTGGGAGTCCTGCCTGGTACATCTTCGCCAGTGAACCTCCTTTGCCTCCGGCTCTTGAGTGGTTTTCAGCTGTCATCTCGCTGAAGGGATGAACTTTTCTCGTCGTTTTTTTGTGGTCCTGTATTCTGGGGCCATCCATCTTTTTACTGACCTTAGGTCAGTATTCTATGCACATGCATATAAACATACCCATGGTCAGTTTTAATACGTACGGTTTGTTTATTAGTCACTTATCCCTTATTATGCGTAAGATGCCGAAAGTAGTGCCCGAATACAAGGAGGAAGCGAGAAATAGAATAATACAGCAGGCAACCGAGCTCTTCATCGAACAAGGATACAAGAANACCAAGATGACNGAGATAGCNAAAAAGCTCGGGGTGAGCAAGGGAGCCATCTACCAGTACTTCAGGTCCAAGGAAGAGCTCCTGTTCGAGGCCATGAANAACAACCAGACATTTCGCAGGTCAAGCATCTTCTACGAGCTACCTACGGACAAAATCGACGAAATGAAGACCCCGGAATTCTTCACCAGGATGGTAAAATCCTCAGAGAAGCTCACAAAATTTGGCATGGAGGTAGCCTCAGAAGCCCTGTACAATAAGAAAATGCTCCGAGAGATCACCAACTTCTACCTAGACGAAGTAAACCTCGTCACACAATACTTCGAAAAACTCAAAACCGAAGGCATAGCTCATCCAGATGTTGATGCTGAGGTCATAGCAATAGGGATACTCGCTCTCAGGGGCGGACTACGAGGATTCACTTCAACCGATATGGATGAGCAGGCTATCCAAAAGACCTGGAGATTCTTCATGGACCTGCTATTAAATGAAATTAAAAACCCACCTAAAAAAGGGGCGAGCGCAGGTTCATGAAGGGTCTTTATAAATCTCATGCACGGACGTTAGGATACCCTTAAAAAAGACATATCGACACTTTGTCAGAGGGTTTGCGTAATGGAGGAGGCTCCCTGGGATCTGATCATAATCGGCGCAGGACCTGCAGGCCTGACCGCGGGCATATACGGCGCCAGGAGCGGCCTCGACACGCTCGTACTTGAAAAGGGCATGCCCGGCGGGGGGCTCTACGAGGCCCCCCTCGTCGAAAACTACCCCGGCTTCCCCGACGGCATCAGCGGCCAAGAGCTAGCCGGCAAGATGATGGAGCAATGCGAGAATGCAGGCGCAGAGATACACTTCATGGAAAACGTCACGAACATAGAGTTACAGGGTAGGAAAAAACTGGTCACGACGGACAAGGCGCTATACTCCTGCGACTCAATGATCATAGCAACGGGCACCAAACACAGGAGACTAGGTATACCGAGCGAGGAAACGTTCAGAGGACGAGGAATAAGCTACTGTGCCGTATGCGACGGTCCGCTATTCAAGGACAAAAAACTGATAGTCGTCGGAGGAGGCAACAGCGCTGCAATCGACGCCCTGCACCTATCCAACTTGACATCCAGTGTAAAGCTGATCCATAGAAGAGACTCGCTCAGGGCTGAGAGAGCCCTCGTAGATGACATTAAGAGGAACGGGGTAGAGATTCTCTACAACACGGAGGTCAAAGAGTTCAGAGGCGATGAAAGGGTAAGAAGCGTCCTTCTCAATCACAACAAAACCGGTGATCTTACAGAGATAGATGTGGACGGCGCCTTCATAGCGATCGGGACGATCCCAAACACAGAGATCGTGAGAAGACTGGGCGTGAAACTCGACAATGGCTACATCGTCGTGGACCAAAGACAGATGACCAACATAGAAGGAATCTACGCAGCAGGTGACGTCACCATGTGCCCCCACAGGCAGATTGGGAAGGCAATCGGCGACGCCATCGTCGCCGCAACAGAGGCATACGGCTATATCAAGAGGCCGTACTACTACCAGTATTGAGGCGACGTTTCACACGGTTACCCAAGATCTCTCATCCTTCTTACTTCGTCGAGATATTCCCCCAATGGAAGGGCGGGCATGATCGTCGTCTCGACATCGCCTCTTGAGTTAAGTTCCAGCGACAATTTATAGATCGTACTCTCGTCTACGACTTCCACGATGTTGACAAAGTTGTATTGCCCCAACGTTGCCAACTGTGGATACCCCTTTTGATCGCACCCCTCTAGCTTACCGCAAATCTCCTCAAGTATTTTAGGATCATCCCTCAACTTCTGCTTACACTCACCTGTGAGTTTCGTGAGGAGTACAAATAACGGCATTTTCCATCCACTTGAAAGGGGACCATGCCCATTTTTAACCTTACTACCAACACAGGATATCCGGCGAAACGTTCCGTAACAAGCCCGCGTCCCAGGGGCAACGCGCTCGTGGTGAAAAACAAGCATTTTTAATATCTGCTCAGCCATCTCTTGTAGATATGGAGAACCGGAAAGACGAGGAACTTGAGAGCATCAAGAAGCGGAAACTGGAGGAGATGATGAGGGGAATCTTTGGTAGGACCGAAAAGGCGGAGCCTACCCTCAAAGCCTCCGGTAAACCCCTTGACCTGACCGATGCCACGTTCAAGAAGTTCACGGAGGATAATCCTCTAGTAGTGGTTGACTGCTGGGCTCCCTGGTGCGGGCCATGCCGATTCGTCTCCCCAGTAGTGGAGGAGCTTGCCAGGGATTACGAGGGTAGAATAGCCTTCGGGAAGCTCAATGTGGATCAAAACAACAGGGTGGCCATCCAGTACGGCATAATGAGCATCCCAACCCTCTTGGTCTTCAAGAACGGCAAACTCATAGATCAGATCGTCGGCGCCATGCCCAGGCAGAGGTTGGAACCGAGAATAACCCGCTACCTGTAGCCCTCGCTATGTTGAGCGCACCATTGAGGAGTTGCCCCTTCGGAAAAGAGCATCACAGGCATTCAAGATGGGGAGAAACTGAACCAAACCGCACAGAACGGGCGACGGCCTTCTTAGCTCCCCTCTCCGGTACTTACCCCTAGATAATGTTTAAGTTGGTTACTCCCCTTGAAAGTGGAGGTTCGATAGGCTGTAGGGTTGGCTATTTATGTGTTTGATAAAGGTCTACATGGATAAAGGGGAAGGTAAGGAACTAGTTGCGGAAGAGGTTGCCTTCGTAGTCAAGGAGGAGGATAAAATCGTGCTCCGCAGTTTAGAGTTCGAGGACTTATCCGCGCTGGAAGGTGTCGACATTTCCCTTTTGGACACGCTCAACTCTGTTATGGTGATTAGACCAAAAAATTAGAGGTGTCACAATGAAGATAATGGTGTGTGGGAAGGGCGGCTCGGGCAAGTCCTCTCTCACGGTTCTAACGGCAAGAGCCCTGTCCAAGGATCACAAGGTCTACGTGATCGATTCCGATGAATCCAATATGCTGCTACCCAAGATACTCGATGCGGAACCCCCGAAAGCGATAGTCGAGTACCTGGGTGGAAAGGGAACCATATTCGAGAAGGGCGAGGTCAACCTGACNAAGGCTCTGGCAAAGGCGGGGAAGGGCATAAGGCTCGATGAGCTGCCTAGCGAGTACATATCGTCGTCTCCAGAAGGAATCCGGCTGCTAACGATAGGAAAGGTGAGAGAGTTTGGCGAGGGATGCGCTTGCCCCTTCAACTTCCTGCTCAGGACGCTGCTCAAGAACCTGAACATAGAAGAAGGCGAGGTGGTGCTCGTGGACACGGACGCCGGCATTGAACACTTGGGTAGAGGAGTTGAGGAAGGCTGCGATGCGGTTCTTGCGGTCGCTGACCCAACAGCCGAATCACTGGAATTGGCTAAAATTCTTCAAGAATACATGGCGGAGACGGGAAAAAGATTTTGGCTTGTTGTGAACAAAGCTACACCAGACATAGTGGACATTATAAACAGAAAGGCAGAGGAAATGGGCCTGGAAGTTACAGGAACCCTGAGATTCGATGAAAAAATCTTCAAGTCCTGTTTAGAAGGAGTAAGATTAGAAGCAGAAGAAGGCTACGAAGATGCTGAAACCATATTAAGAAGAGCTAATGTAATGTAAGCTTAGGTTCTTAGCGTCTGCTTCGTCAATACCTCTACCGAATTCAAGGATTGCTCGGAGTACTTCCTCTTATTCTCTTTTAAGTGTGTCAACCAGGGTAGCCCCCTATATGGATTTTCGCTTCATATTCAGAGTACAATTATGAAAATTTCTCTTGAATCGTATAGTACCCTTCTATTTTTCATACACCGATTAACAATAATATGAGTCCTATTACCAGTGAAAATCCTGTGGTGAATATCTGGACATACATCGTATCCTTGATCGTATGTGAAAGAAGCGGCAGTAGTCCATGACCATCCTGCGAAAGAGTGCTGACGACTAAGACCGAGAATGGTATCAATCCCTTTGAATACAGTATGAGGAATATCATGTGGGGCCCAGATTCCGGAATGATGCCAACCAAAGCTGCGAAGACAATCAGGGCCGATACCGGCAGACCTGAAATGACAGAGGCGAAGTCGAAGTTCTGTATAAGGAATTCAACCGCGGTCAGAGGGACGAAGATCCAGAGGAACAGCCTAGGAACATGTTCCCTCAAGATATGGCCGTAGACATGTTCTTTCAGGAAATGAAAACCAGTTTTTTCCTCATGTATTTCTATTATGCAATGTTCACATGTCTTAATCTTCAGGCATTCAACGGCCTTATCGGCTAGGATCCCTCCGACTATGCCTAGAAATATTGTGATTGCGAAGATCTTAAAAGCCGCTTCCGGGACCATCGCGAGCATGATGAATGCTTCATCACCTGCAGTTGACAACATCACCGATGTCAGGGCGCCGAAACCCACCATGCCATGTATGTAGAGGGAGACCACTAGAAATGCGTCCATGCACCCCGGTATTGCGCCGAGGAGGGATGCTATCACATACTGGTTCAGAGGTTTACCCGTGATCACCTCGCGAATTTTATCCTTATACTTCACCTCTAAATACTCAATTAGAATCATTAATGTCGTAACCATGACGATTATTTTGACGGTAATTAAGAGGTTCTTCAAAATTAAACTCCACAACACTAATTACTCCTCATCCATCTTTCTCAGGATGCCATGCTTCGGATGGATTGGTTAGTAGCTCGATAATTGAATCTTCTTATAGTTAGAAAATCCATCTTTAACCCTAGCGGTGACCTAATTTTTTTTCTCAGCCTCATATTACATAACCCAGTGGTATTTATTCGCAGACTCAACATTAGCTTAATCATCCGCCACAGCCTCTAATATTTCAGGCTAGCTTTTTTCAAGAGGATATTTCTTTTCGCCAGCTCTTATAGGTGTTTCAAGCCAGTTTTCCGGCGGGATGAAGGGGCAGATGTATTCTTCGCTGTATGCACACCAAGGGTTATAGGCTTTATTGAAATCTAGGATCCATTTTCCCTCAGCAGTGAGGTGTATCTCTGGTTCTAGGTCTATATATCGGCCTGCGCCATATGTTTCCTTTCCCGATGTTTTGTCCCTGAAGGGTATCCATAGCCTCTCTTCTTCTGGATCGCTTTTGTAGGCCTGGATTAAATACTGTTCGTTATCGACATCAAATCTGAATTCACCCCAGCGAATGAACTCCTGTACTCCGCCCTTCGTTGTCTCTACCTTTATCTCCTTCTTTTCTTCATGTTCGTGAAGAGGCAACTCGAAAACTAGATCTGGATCTGGGGGATAGTAGCTAAGACCTTTACCTAAAAGTCTCCTACGCTCTCCGTGAGGTACAGGAGATCTCGGATCTAAGATAAAAAACCTGTTTTTCTCCTCCCTCTCCTTCTCGATACTTTCCTTCCATTCAGATATTTCCAAAGGAAACTTCCCCTTTCATCTTCACATGGCGTACGCTGTCTCAGGGTATCAGTAAGAGATAGATAAGAATGTTATCTACAGGTTGGACAGGAACCACGGCTGGATCCAGAGCCTGCTACGAACTTGTTTTTATCGTAGAGCATCGTCCAGCAATCTGAGCAGACATGAACATACCCCAGCTCTTTGTGACTGGCTCCGAGCAAAGATAACTCAGGCCCGTTCTTACCACAAATATCACATTTTCCCATCTCAAAACATCTCTTAAGTAAATATAGAGATAACTTTTAAGTATTTATAAACTGTTATCGCACAATATGGTGTTTAAACTTATGGGCATTCTTTTTATGCGTATATTTGAGGAAGGCGAGTGAAAATGGTTGAAGTGGAACTATTAGACCACACTCCCGACCCTGAAAAAGTAATAGAGAGAACTATGTTGATTACTAGAAATCTCTGGCCAAACATACCATATGAAAATAAGACATTAGAGGAACGTATTAATTTATTATGGAAAAGGAAACACTTTGGATGTTTTGAAAAGGCTTATGTAACAATCCTTGCTATGAAACTTAGTAGAGTATGCACACATCAATTAGTCAGACATAGGTTATTTTCCTATAATCAACTCAGTATGAGAGTGATGGAACCGAACAATTTAGAAAACATTGTTCCTCCATCAATAAAACGAAATCCTGTTGCCAGAGAACTCTACCTGAAGACATTCTTGAAATGTAGAGAGGCTTATCAAGAGCTAAGGGTACTCGGAATACCCAGAGAAGATGCACGGTTTGTAATTCCAATGGGAATAGAAACCCAGATAGAGATAACAGGGAACTTCCGAAGTTGGTTACACTTTATAAATACGAGAACAAACCCCGCCGCTCAATGGGAGATAAGAGAACTTGCTCATAAATCTCATGAATTGTTAAAATCAATCTCGCCCAATGTTTTCTCTGAAAAATATGAAAAAATGTGGGTATACGTATAGAAAATGAAGAAGACTGCGAAGTAGAAAATAGTCTACCATATCAAATTTTTCATCTTCCTATGTTTTTATACGATATAATAGTTCATTACCTTCTCCATACTCTTTGGAGGAGCTTCTCTTTCCTGTGAAAATAGTTTCCTTAATTTCTCTATGAGATCGGTCTGCATACGGGCGATATCCGTTAACGTAACTAGGCCAACAAGCTCCTCTTTTCCGAGATGTCTTTCCATTACAGGCAGCTTCTTGATCTTGTGCTTAAACATCAGCCTTACAGTGTCTTCCAAAGTCACATCAGGTCCCACCACGATCACGGGCTTCGACATTATTTCCCTCACGAAGGTTTCCTTGGGATCCCTGGCGACGGCGACTATTCGTTTCAAAATGTCTCTCTCCGTCAGTATTCCTGTAACTCTCTTGTTCTCTAGGATGACCACGCATCCGATTCCACATCGGTTCATGATTTCGGCGGTATGCTTCACCGTATAATCTGAGTCTACGGTGATCACCTCCCTTATCATCAGATCTCTGATTTTCATCACTCACCCCTCAGCTGCTAATTCTCCTGCGTGTACACAAGAGCGGGGAGTGTTGAAGGCCTTGGAGCAAGGTAGGTAACTCCCGGGAGCAGGAGCCAGCTTGGCCCGGCTATTGAAAGGAGAAATCCTCTACCTGCGATGATTTACCTGATATCCAAGATCCCCGTGTCTCCATTAGGCCCATAGCCCTCCCCAACAAGTGATGGAGCGAATCACCGCTTAAAAGGTATGGTAAACGTCTGACTAGCCAAAGGGCTAGGGTAGTTCCAAGTCAGGTTCGCAACTTACACCCAATCAAATAAATCTCTATTTTTGTCCACAAAGATCATATGGCGAGGTTTGTGTTCACAATATAGGTGTCGAGAAATGATGAGAATCGGCAAGGCCTCCTGAAGAATTTCCTTAAGCTCCTAAGTGCTGATGAACATATCACAGAGCGTGCCAAAAGGTGGGCACCCTGAGGAGGAGGGCGGGAGGGAAGATCTACGAGAGCCCGAGGATCGTACTCCCGAGCAGGTACGATCGGTTCATTGGGAGGCGTTTCAGAGTTTATCATGGTAGAGTAAATCTAAAACATGGAGGTTTGAATGACTCAAGGCCGTCGTGGGATCAGGAAGAAGGCTACATGCTCCTCTTCTTCCCAGACAATTGGAAAAACGAGGAGAAGCAGATTTGGGTGCATACACGAGAAAAATAGAGCGCTCCAGCGCTGTGATGGGCATCTTCGCCTTGGGCCTTGAGGTTACGGGCGTCGCCTCTGGAGCCTACGTCTGTGCGTGCGCGTGTTATCATGATACCCCTTCATCAATGCAATTGTCGATGTCGTCGACGGGGTCGACATATTTAGAGGAGAACGGCTGTCCCTCATCAGGGTGATTATCAGTTTAATATACTTACATTCATTTGCTTATCATCGACCAAGTATGGTGAGATGCCTTCCATGGACGTTATGTGTGTTGGAACGTTAACGTGGGATGTGATCGGTGCTTTTTCCCAACTAGCTGAGCCAGGTAGACCCGTACATATCGACGAGGGAATCGAGATAGGTATCGGAGGCAAGGCGGGTAATGTGGCTGTGGATCTGGTTAAACTAGGGCTTGAAGGATCAAAGGTCTGCGTCGTCTCCCCCCTGGGAGAAGACAGATGGGGCGATCTTCTCGAGGATCACCTAACCGAATTAGGTATCACCGTAAGAGCGCATCGTATACCTGGCAAGCCCACTGCACAATGCATGGGGATTATTCTCAACGGAAAGTACAATCAGTGGTATGCGATGTGTTCAATAAACCATGAGTTTGACTTAGATCACGTCATAGCTGAGATAGGCCTATTGAAACCTCGATTGGTTGTGACGACTGCAGCCTCATCCTTAACAAGAATAGAGGAGAGGCTTGGAGACCTCCTGGTTGAGGCGAATAGGGCAGGTTCAAGTGTTTACGTCGATCTGATACGGTTCGGCTCCGTGTCAGTTCTTGACAGAGTGGAGGAGGCTTTAGGAGACGCTATTAAGTATGTCGACGTGCTCCAGTCGACGTTCCCTCTCTCAGATGGGAAATACGATAAAGAGAAGATTACGCAGACGATGGATCAATTGGTCGAGAGAGGTGTGAAGCTGGTGCTGCTCACGTTGGGGGAGGCTGGGATTGCCGGGGGGACAGCGAGGTATAGATTCATTGTTCCATCGTTTAAGGTTGCGCCAGTCTGCCCCGCAGGTGCAGGGGATGCCCTTAGCGCATCGATAGTATACAACATGATCCAGAGGTCTGAGGGGAACATTGACTTCGACTTCTCTAAGGGAGATCTTCGGAACCTACTTCTCGAGGCAGCAGCAGCTGGGGCTGCAGCGGTTCTAGGGGTAGGAGCNACGTCAAATGTCTCTCGAAAGTCAGTCGAAGAGATGATCGCTGGACAAGCTAATGAACTACGGGATGGAATAATTAACCTTGTACATCCCTCGTGAGAATCTAGACCTCTGATGCACAGGGCCATTCTCGAGGGGATAGAAGCGTTCGCAGAAATATTCAAAGGAGAGTTGGCTACGGAGACGATACTGATCAAAGGCCTTAACGACAGCAGTAAAGAGGCGGAGAAGATCGTCTACTTATTTAAGGATTTAAGGCCAGAAAAGGCTTACATACGCTTCCAACTAGGCCTCCTGCTGAGAAATGGGCGAAACCTGTAGACGAACAGGCCGTAAATAGGGCATATCAGATCTTCGATGAGAAGCTTAAACACGTCGAATATCTTATCGGGTACGAGGGGAATGCGTTCGCTTTCATGGGAAACGTCGAATTTATCATTCCTACGAAATTCTCATAAGAATAGCTATAGCAAGACAGCCTACCGACAGAGGCACCCACCCAGAGGCCTCACCTCACATCGACGGCCCAGTTAAGCAGAGATCTCCCTCTTCAGCAACCTAAAGAGGCCAAGAAACATGATAAAATAGGGTTAAGAAAATATCAAAGAGACGACTTCATGTTGTTGGCTTATGCAAAAGGTTTTTAATTGAGATGACATCGACAAAATCTATGGCGCGTGCGGGGTACATCGGCTTTTATGCGGTTACCGACGTTGGCGGATCATTTTGACCAGGTGGTTGTGACGCCCCGCCGCAATACCATATAACCCCGCACACCATACTATAACGTATCACATTATAAAATTTTAGGCCAGCTTAAATATATTATATTATTTTAGGCCAGCTTAAATATTAAATAATAGCTTGGTTAATAGTGTGGAAATGTGAGCTTTATGACTGTCAAAAATGTCAGGATGGATATCAAGGAGCTGAATACGCAGCTAGCGAAATTTAAGGGGCTAAAGGTTACAATAGGCCGTGTTATTGAAGAGGATTTAGAGGAGCCTCTAGGCCCCACACCCTACCCTTCGATAACTGATCTAAGGGACTGGGACCATAAACTCCTGAAGCGGTATCCGCCTTTTTATCTTCCTTTCTGCGATGTTTGCTGCCTATGCACATTCGGTAAATGTGATCTAAGCCAAGGTAAGCGAGGGGCATGTGGTCTGGATATGGCCGCTCAACAGAGCCGCATTGTTCTTCTCGCTGCATGCATAGGAGCTGCAACTCATAATGGGCACGCACGACATCTCGTCCATCATCTGATTGAGAAGTTTGGAGGAAACGCTCCTCTCAACGTGGGAGGAGATGAGGTTGATATAGATGCACCCGTATCCACGCTTGTTACGGGGATCAGACCTAAGACACTCAGAGATCTTGAGGTCATCTTGGATTATACTGAGGAGCAGGTCACCCATCTCCTGTCTTGCTGTCACACTGGGATGGAGGGCGATAACTTAGATTTTGAATCGAAGGTATTGCACGCAGGGATGGTGGACCAGGTTGGAATGGAGATTGCCGACTTGGCTCAGATTTCTGCATATAATTTTCCCAGAGCCGATCCGGAAGCCCCCTTAACCGATATAGGGTGGGGGGTATGCGATACTTCTAAGCCCGTTATTCTCGTGATCGGTCACAACGTCCCTCCTGCTGCGGGAATCATCGATTATCTCCTCGAGCATCAGCTTTACGGGCAAGTAGAAGTCGCTGGGATATGCTGTACCGCCATTGATATGACGCGGTACAACGCTGGAGCGAAGATCGTCGGACCTATATCCTGGCAACTCCGGTTCATCAGGAGCGGGATACCCGATGTCATCGTCGTGGATGAGCAGTGCATACGCACTAACCTTATCGAAGACGCTCAGAAGATCGGGGCACCGTTCATCGCTGCCTCCGAAAAGAACTGTCAGGGTTTAGAGGATAGGACTAACGACCCAGCAGATGAGATTGTTGAGGATCTAGTAGAGGGACGAGTTCCAGGGGTGCTGATACTCGATCCAGAGAAGGTGGGGGAGGTAACCTCTAGAGTAGCAGTGGAGATCGCCCCGAAAAGAAGGGGAAAGGGAATATTTCCGAGCACGGAGGAGATCGTCGAAGGATCCAAGAGCTGTCAGCGTTGTTTAGCGTGTCAGAGGGCGTGTCCAAACAACCTCCCTATCCCAGAAGCTGTCAGGATGGCGGCCGAGGGAGATCTGCAAAAATTTGCCAGCTTGTATCAGGACTGTGTTGGATGTGCAAGGTGTGAAAGTGCCTGCCCAGTAGGGCTGCCGTTACACAGCTACATCATGAAGGCCTCTGAAGGCAAGATGGCGGAAGAGAAATACAAGATTAGGACGGGAAGAGGGGCAGTCCAGGACATCGAGATAAGGCGTGTGGGCGGACCGATTGTTCTGGGCGAGATACCGGGGGTCGTTGCATTGGTAGGGTGCGCGAACTATCCCCATGGTGGGGAGGAGGTCGCCGAGATGGCTGAGGAGTTCGCTAAGAGGAACTTCATCGTGACGGCGACGGGATGCGCGGCCATGTCGATGGCGATGGTAAAAGACGAGGAAGGGCAGACCCTCTACGAGAAGTACCCGGGAAGCTTCGACGCAGGTGGGGTACTGAATATAGGTTCATGTGTCTCCAACCCGCACATAGCGGGGGCCGCTATCAAAATAGCCAGGATCTTCGCCAAGAGAAACCTGAGAGCGAACTACGAGGAGATTGCCGACTACATTCACAATAGGGTCGGTGCAGTGGGCGTAGCGTGGGGGGCTATGTCGCAGAAGGCGGCCTCCATAGCCAGCGGCTTCTGGCGCCTCGGAGTACCCGTCATAGTTGGGCCACACGGTATCAAGTATCGACGTATGCTTATGGGAAGAAGAGAGCGCGAGGAGGATTGGTATGTCTACGACGCGCGCACAGGAGAAAAAGTGTACGTTGGGCCCGTGCCGGAGCATCTCTTCTACGCAGCCGAGACGAAGGAGGAAGCGATAGTACTCATAGCCAAGCTCGCAATGAGAGCCAATGACACTACGAGAGGAAGAGCGATAAAGCTAACACACTGGATAGACCTCCACCGACGACTCTACGGAACCATGCCTGAAGACCTCCATCTTTATGTGAGGAGGAAAGCGGATATCCCGCTCACCATGAGGGATGAAATAATGAAAATCCTGGAGGAGAAGGGCTGGCAGGAGCGGGAAACCCCAGACCCGACTCTGCTGGAGAGAATGATTCGAAAGAGGGCTGATTGACATGAAGACAACAGAATCCTGGCAGACAGCTGAAATACCCGGTCCAAAAAGGGCATTCGTGATATCGAATCCCAAGATCGTGTCGTCTATGATCAAGAGGTCGGAAAGACCTCTGCTCATAGTAGGCCACGAATCCCTTGAGGAAATTTCAGATAAGAAGCTTATAGACTACGCCATATCGATGGCTGAAGTGGGAGAAGTACCCATTGTTGCCACTGCGCACATTATTGGTGAATTCAAAGATAGAGGGTATAATACCGCAGCTTCGATGTCCCTCATAGAGATCGGTGAGAGGCTCACGGATCAAAGTTGGACGGGGCTAACCGGAGAGGGGCAGTACGACCTCGTTTTGATGATGGGCTTTCCCTATTATATGAGCTGGCTAGTTTTATCAGGGCTAAAACATTTTGCGCCGCGCGGCGATAAGTATCTGACGACTATCTCTCTCGATAGGTACTATCAGCCTAATGCCTCATGGTCTTTACCTAACCTCTCAAAGGAGGACTGGAAGGAAACCATGTCGAGTATCGTAAGTGAACTAGGGGGAAAATGAGATGTCATTCGAAGACATACCGGTGGATGTAGGCGTTATCTACGAGGGCGAGAGGATCAGATGGCCTAATACCTACGTCGAATTAGGCGGCCCTAGGATAGAATACAAGTTTGAAATAGTGAAATCCAGGGACATGTCTGAGATCGAGGATGGAAAGGTTACCATAATCGGACCGGATATCACAGATGTTGAAGCAGGCACTTCCCTGCCCTTCGGCATGTACATCGAGGTAGCTGGGAAAGAAGTGGAGACGGATCTAGAAGGCGTAATAGAGAGGAGGCTCCACGAGTACTGCAACTTCATCCAGGGTTTCATGCACATAAACCAGCGCTATGATATCCACCTCAG
>JGI24422J19971_10001354_pt1 | contig 14808 bp, 13 predicted proteins | sample DeeMarSWOR152_54_FD_19971 | JGI IMG/M metagenome (IMG submission 19971) | reverse complement strand
TGAAAAGGCGAAGAGGTCAGGCATCAAGCCGATTATAGGGGCTGAAATAAATTTTGACAGAAAATACCACCTAACCTTACTGTGCAAAGATAAGGAAGGATATTCAAATTTATGCCGGTTGCTGACGGAAGCACACCTATCCAATAAAGGGCAAGCGCCATTTGTCTCAAAAGAAAGCCTTTCAAAATTCAGCGGTGGGTTAGTCGTTTTATCTGGCTGCTATAAGGGAGAATTGCCCTCCCTTGTTATAAATGGGCGGATTGAAGAAGCCAGAATAGCTAGTCGGTATTATCGTGAGTCATTCGGCAATGATTTTTATATTGAACTCTCACGGTATCCATGCCGAGAAGGCATTTCATCTAGCTATGCTCTGGCTAACTTCGCTAAAGACATTAACATACCAGTAGTCGCTACCAACAACGTTCATTACTGTAAAGCGAGTGAATACAAAATCAAGGAACTGCTTAATGCTATAGATAAGAATATTCCCGTTTCACAACTGGGAGGATATCGCACTGTCGAGCAATATCTTAAGTCCACTAAAGAGATGGAAAGGCTCTTTAGAGATATTCCTCAGGCAATTGAAACAACAGAAGAAATTGCCTCCAAGTGCAACCTGGAACTGAACATAGGCAAGCTTCATCTTCCTAGATATGATGTCCCTCAAGGTGAAACTGATTATAGTTATCTCTCAAAGCTAGTTTACAAGGAGGTTATTAATAAATATGGTCAGCTAAGCGCAAATATTGAAAACAGGTTGGCAAAGGAATTAACTACAATATATAAACTTGGCTTTTGCGGATATTTTCTCACGGTCTGGGATATAGTCCATTGGGCCAGGGAACGTGGCATTAGATGTCAAGCGAGAGGAAGCGCTGTTGACAGCCTGGTGGTATATGTCCTGGGTATCAGTAATGTTGATCCCATAAAGTATGACCTACTTTTCGAAAGATTCATGCACCCAATGAGACTTGAACCACCAGACATCGACCTTGATGTTGACCGCAGGCGTAGAAACGAAATTAGAGATTATATTTATCAAAAATACGGTACTGAAAATGTTGCCTGTGTGGCTACTATCAACACGTATATGGCCAGAGGTGCCATTAGAAATGTCGGAAAGGCCATGGAATTGCCAAAAGAAGTGATTGAAGAAGCCTGTAAAGGTATCCACTGGTTATCGGCATCAGAGCTATTGAAGAAAATGGATTCCCGCCCTGAGCTAAAGAGTAGCGAAGTCCATCATAGACCTGAGCTGGCGGAGTTCTTCAAGTTATGTGCCGCCATTGATGGTTTTCCCAAGCACCTTTCCGTGCACCTGGGCGGGCTACTGATTGGCGACGGCAGGCTGCCAGACCTTGTTCCTCTGCAAAGGTCTAGTGGCGGCGATATAATCAGCCAGTACGATAAAGATGACATCGAAAAGCTGGGAATCGTCAAAATGGATCTGCTTTCATTACCCACTCTCACTNTTATTGAAGATACCCTGGCAAACATCAAAAAAACCAAAGGGATAACTATTGATTTAGATAAAATTGACAGAAACGATCCCGGATCCTTTGCCATGCTTCAGGATGGCAAGTCAATAGGTACCTTTCAGCTTGAGTCCCCTGCCCAAAGAGAAATGGCTGGCAGGCTATTACCAAACCGCTTTGACGATATTATTGTGTCTATATCTCTGGTAAGACCTGGCCCATTAAAATCAAATATGGACAAAGACTACCTGCCTAGAAGACACGGTAAGAAACCAGTGCTTTACCTGCACCCTAAACTTGAAGATGCTCTTAAAGAGACCCTGGGTGTGATACTGTATCAAGAACAGGTATTGAAAGTTGCTCATGATTTAGCTGGTATGAGCTATGCCGAAGCAGATGGTTTCAGGCGTGCTATGACTCATGACCGCACCGAAGCAGAAATGGAAAAAATGAGAGACTCATTTATCTCTAGTGCAGTCTCAAAAGGGGTCGATAGGAAGACCTCAGAAAAAGTGTTTGAGCAATTAGCTGCCTTTGCTGCCTATGGGTTTTGCAAGGCTCATGCTGCTGCCTATGCAGAACTGGCCTATCAGACATTATGGCTGAAATGTCATTACCCGGCTGAATTCTTCGCTGCTACTCTATCAAACCAGCCAATGGGATATTACCCCAGTCGTGTTTTGATAGCTGATGCTAAAAGGTTTGGAGTAAAGATATTAACCCTTGACATCAATAAGTCCCTTGATTTCTTTACAGTGGAAAATGGTGCGTTAAGAATTAGCTTAAGGCAACTCAAGGGTATGTCAGAAGAAGCTATCAAATCTATCTTATCAGAGAGAGAAAAAAAGCAATTTACTTCCCTGAGAGACTTTATTCTAAGGACAGATGTTAACCAACGTATCATCGAGAACATTATCAAGGTTGGAGGGTTTGATTCCCTCGATAACAGAGAAAATTTGCTGAAGCAGGTGCCTAAGCTTATCAAGCTTAGAAGTAGTAAAGAGAGAGGAATCAACCCCCTAATAGAGGATAGAGAATCAGCGAACCCTGAGCCTGAAGCAACGACTTATGCTGATATGATGAGACAGATGCTTATGGAGAGAGAATTGTTGTCGTTAGAGCTGTCAGCTCATCCTTTGGACTTCTGTGCAATTCATGATAAGTTCACCAAAATAAGGGACCTACGCTTAATGCACCCAGGTAAGGCAGTAAATATTGCTGGGTCAGTTATCCGTTACCAAACACCACCCACAAGAAATGGAAATAGAGTAGTCTATGTAATAATGGAAGACGGTACCGGTATAGCTGACGTAATTGTATTCAGTGATGTTCAAGAAAAGTATGGTCACGTATTATTCCGAGAAGGTTGGCTCTCAGTAAAAGGTAAAATACAGAAAAGAGGACCTAAGGCAATATCCTTAATAGCCGAGGAATTAACTCCTTTACTATCCAAAGGCCAAGTTGTTGGTAGTATTATTTGTTGACTTTTTGCTACCTCATCGCCCTTGAATTATTTTATTAATGGATTCACACATATGCCGATGTTCGTTTAATGGTAAGTTGTTTGGTATTCGACTAAGAACCTTGGAGAGCTCAAAGATTAATAAGTAGCATGGGGGGATTAAGCTATGACAAGCCCACGAACACTATCACCAAGCCTGCCACTATCATTATCACACCTAAAACTAGTAAACCAATCAATAGCTTTCTATTCATATGTAAAATTCTCTCCAAGCAGGTGACTCGTATAATACTAAAACTCCAAACAAAAGGAAAGGGGTTGGCGCTGTACTTAATAGCCAAGCATCAAGCACACAGTATATTCCAGGCAAGATAAAAGCCAAATAATGGGCTGATACCAACCAAGACCGATACAGCAAGGGACTATATCAGCACAATTTGATAAATAGTCGATTCTATATTGACATGATTGTAGGGGCGGGCTATAATCCTTTCTGGAACGAGATATAAGGTATGGAAATAAAATCATGCCCAGACCCAGACCATAAACGGCGACATATTGCCATTTTCGTTCGATGGTGGTGGGGCTTGCTGTAGTGTAAGTCTCTGATTGAGGCGTCTGTGCCCCACGCCCCACCGGACGTGGGGCTTTTGTTTGTTGGCAATATGAGCAAAGATTTTACCAGGAGGCTATCATTGGAAGTTTTGAATGAAGACACATTCAAAGAGTTGCTGGAGAACAAGCAATACAGGACATTGTGGGAGAGGCTAGCAGATTCAGAACCCACACATATTGCGGACCTCCTGACCAGCATACCGGCAGACGAAGCAGTGATAGCATTTCGCCTCCTCCCTAAGAGTCTTGCCATTTCTGTTTTCGACTATATAGATGGAGCGTTTCAGAACCAGCTGCTTGAAGCGTTCAGCGACCAAGCGGCGAAGAATTTCCTGGAAGCAATGCCACCTGATGACCGGACAGAGTTGCTGGACGAGGTACCCGCAAAGGTAGCACGCAGACTGTTACAGATACTCTCGCCTGACCAGCGCCGTGTCACACTGCAGTTGCTGGGCTATGATGAAGAAACGGCTGGGCGTGAGATGACTCCCCTATTCGTAGACCTGCACAGCGATATGACTGTGACACAGGCTCTGGAAAGGGTACGACAACTGGCCATTAACCGGGAGACAGTATACCAGTGCTATGTCATGGACCGCCGCCGCTATCTTATAGGCATTGTTTCGCTCAAGGACCTGGTTATAGCTGACCCGAACGCCAAGGTAAGCGATATCATGAAACCAGACCCGCCGTTTGTCTCTACTCACACCGACCGCGAGGAAGTAGCCAGGGAACTCCGGGAACATGATCTGCTGGCAATTCCCGTGGTGGATGCAGAACAGCGTCTCGTCGGTACCATTACCTATGATGATGTAGCAGACATTATGGAGCGAGAGGCCACCGAAGATATCTATCGCTTTGGTGCAGTACCAGGTACGGAGCGAGGTTACTTTGCCAGCCGTATTTTCAGCGTTGTCCGGCGCCGAACGCCATGGCTCTTCATGCTTATCGCAGTCAGCTTGGTTATTGCCCCTATTATTTTTGCCCAGGAAGAATTGCTCGCCGGGGCATGGATATTGACTGGCTTCATTCCTTTGGTAATTGCAACCGGCGGAAATGTGGGAGCGCAATCGGCCACCGTCGTTATTCGCGGACTGGCTACCGGGGAGGTGAACCCGAGACGGGCTCTGGCAGTGGTCTTGCGGGAAGTTGGGATAGGCGCTATCATGGGCGTTGCCCTCGGCATGGTTGCCCTGGGCTTGGTTTACGCGTCCAGCCGAAACCTGGAGGCAGCAACCGTTGTAGCCATAACCCTGGTGGGTATCTCAGTAATGGCAACCTTGGTAGGCGGAGCCTTACCATTTATTTTTCGTCTGCTCAAGATTGACCCGGCTCTTGTGTCTGCCCCTTTTTTAACTACGGTTCTGGATATATTTGGCGTGGCACTTTACTTTGGGATTGCACGGCTGATACTGTGATTGTAATCAGCCTACCGGGCAAGATAGAGAACTTCATGGGTAAAGGAAAACTCGGAATGCCGAATAGACTTGTTAAAGGCCCGAGGAGAAAGTCGGGAATAAAGCGATTGCGGAAGCTGCGATCATCGATCACCGAGAAGGGACTAGACGTACTTCTGATTTCTCAGCCAGAGAACCTCCTCTACCTTTCTGGCTTTACCGGCTCCTCTGGATGGCTACTCATTTCAGAAAAAAATGCCATTTTAGCTACTGACTTTCGCTATGTGGAGCAAGCTAAGGAAGAGTCACCAGATTTTGAGATTATCCAGATTAAGCAAGGGTTACGTGACTGGCTTCCTGGTTTAGTCTCTGATTCGGGGTGGCACAAATTAGGATTCGAGGCAAATTTTATTTCTTATGAGGTTTATCACAAGCTCAGCGAGGCAATAAAGACCAAGCAAGTTAATCTTGAGCTTGTCCCCACCACTGGCATAGTAGAGCAACTTCGCTCCATAAAAGAGCCTGAAGAACTAGGATTTATCAGAAAAGCAGTGGAGCTTGCCGATGCCGCCTTCGAACAGGTAAAGGTCATAATCCGTCCTGGCATGACGGAAAAGGAAACAGCCTGGGAGATAGAAAAATTCCTTCGCCAAGCAGGCAGTGAAGGAATACCCTTTGAAATCATTGTGGCTTCAGGCCCAAACTCAGCTTTACCTCACGCTCGACCTACCGAGAAAATACTTTGCTCTGGTGAACCAGTTCTGATAGACATGGGAGCCAGAATCAACGGTTATTGCAGCGACTTCAGCTGCACTTTATTCCTGGGCAAAGCAGACAAAACTTTTCGAGAAATTTATAATATTGTTCTCAAAGCACAGGCCACCGCTATAGAAGAGATTGAATCAGGTATGGATGCTTCGCAGGCGGACCGATTGGCTCGAAGCGTTATTGAACAAGCTGGCTATGGAGATGCCTTCGGACACGGCCTAGGACATGGTGTTGGGCTAGCGGTGCACGAACTTCCCACGCTTGGTCCTGGCTCCTCTGACTCACTTGCAGACGGCATGGTTTTTACCATAGAACCGGGAATTTACCTTGTGGGAAAATGCGGTGTTAGAATTGAAGACATGGTAGTTTTGGAAAATGGTAAGGCCAGAGTGCTTAGCAGGGCAAAGAGGGATTTTATACTCTGACAAGGAGCGAAGGGAACAGAGTGACAACTACTATTAATAAACATGGAGGTTACTAAATGATTGATGCCGGAGAATTACGAAAGGGAGCTGCCATAGAGCTGGATGGCGAAATATACCAAATCCTGGAATACCAACATGTTAAGATGCAGCAAAGGCAGCCTGTAGTCAAATTGAAACTCCGTGGTGTTCGTAGCGGGAATTTCACCGAGCGAAATTTCCAATCTGGGGACAAGGTTGCAACGGTATTTCTGGAGCATCGTCCCGTCCAGTACCTTTATAGCGATGGCGACCTCTATTACTTTATGGATAATGAGAGTTACGAGCAGATTATATTAACTTCGGCTCAAATAGGAGAGGGCATAAATTATCTCAAAGAGGGTCTGATACTAGAGATTCTGACCTGCAAGGGTAATGCGGTGACCATAGATTTACCCACTTCGGTAGAGCTTCGGGTTACAGAGACAGAGCCCGGCTTCAAAGGGGATAGAGCCACAGCGGGCACTAAAGCAGCTAAGCTAGAAACGGGAGTAACTATCCAGGTTCCTCTTTTCATTAATACAGGCGACATCATCAGAGTCAATACACGCACCGGGGGATATCTGGAGAAGGCTGGCTAATATCGCTTGACTAGCTTTTCTTTTATCAGCAATGCTGGATTCCTCCCCTAAAAGTTCACACTGCAGCTGAACGAATGTAGCTGCAATTTTTAGGCAATCTGGTATAATCAAGACTGTTTTAAAAATACAGTTGTCCAATCTATTGGGCTCCACCATTTATCATTGCGACGCTGATGGAGTCAGCCGAAGCAATCTTGTGAGGAGTATGAGATTACCATGCCCCGACAAGTCTGGTCCTCTAATTACAAAAAGAAAAGTGTTTGCTGAATCAAGCAACAATAAAAATCTGGATGACAAAATGGATAGAGCCCGAATTGACCGATAGGTGATAACAAGCTAAGGTAAACTAATTGATAAAAGCTGATTTACATATCCATACCTGCTATTCTATAGATTGCCTCTCACCTTTGGAGCAAATAGTCGAGCGCTGCCTCGAGCTAGGCATAAATTGTATATCTGTAGCTGACCACAATACCATTGCTGGCGCCTTAAAGTTAAGGGAAATTGCCCCGTTTAAAGTAATCATCGCCGAGGAGGTCTTAACACCTGTAGGTGAAATAATGGGGCTCTTTCTCAGTGAAGCAGTTCCCCAAGGATTGTCTCCGCAGGAAACAATATCTCGAATCCGAAGCCAAGGCGGACTGGTGGCTATTCCCCACCCATTTGGCAGGTCTCTGCCCTGGAATGCTAACCCACTAACCTCGACAGAAGTTTTATCCCAAGTCGATATTATCGAAACTTTCAATTCTCGTACGCCATTTTCTAATAGCAACGCCAGAGCATGCAAATTAGCCAAAGAGCAAGGAAAAGCTGCCAGTGCTGGCAGCGATGCCCACACTTTAGGCGAAATTGGCCGAGCATATGTGGAAATGCCCGAATTCGATGGTCCTGACGACTTCCTAGATTCTTTAGCTCAGGGTATAATATTCGGGCAAAAATCTAGCTATTTAGCTCATTTGGCTAGCACGTGGGCCAGGATAAGGAAATATATATTAGGAAATTCTTCGCGGAGTTTACACTAAGCTTTAGGAGATTGCTTCGCTTCGCTCGCAATGAAAAAAGCGAAGGGCTCAAAATGACGTGAGTGAGGAAGGGAAAGCAGGCTCTTGCTGAACATTGGTTGGTTTTCCACAGGGAGAGATAAAGCTGCTCGACAGCTTTTACAAGCTGTGCAGGATAAGAGCCAAAGGGGCGACATTGATGGGAAAATTAGCTTCGTGTTTAGCAACCGCGAACCTGGCGAGGCGATGGAAAGCGACGTGTTCTTCGAGCTCGTTCGGAGCTACGATATACCCCTAGTCTACTTCTCGCACAGAAAGTTCAAGGCTTCCAGGGAAGAGACAGATTGGCGTATCAAATACGATAGAGAAGTAAACAAGAGAATTGAACCATTTGCTCCCGACCTTTGTGTCCTTGCTGGCTATATGCTTATTACGAGTGAAGAGCTATGTCAGAAATACAATATGATTAACCTTCATCCTGCACTCCCCGGTGGCCCTACGGGCACCTGGCAGGAGGTGATCTGGCAACTAATTGATAGTCAGGTCGAGCAAACGGGGGTAATGATCCACCTGGTAACACCCGAGTTGGACAAGGGACCGCCAGTATCCTATTGCACTTTCCCAATTAGAGGCAAACCCTTTGATAAATACTGGAAGGAAATAAGGGGGCAGCCTGTCGAAGAGATTAAAAAGAAAGAAGGTGAAAACAATCGCCTGTTCCGTCTTATTCGCCAACATGAACTTGTTAGAGAATTCCCTCTTATCATCTCGACATTGCAAGCTCTGAGCCAGGGTGAGGTCGGTATAAAGGACGGGAAAGTAATTGATGCTCGAGGAAAGTCTATCAGTGGCTACAATCTTAGTGGCAGGGTAGATGAGGAGGTGAGTAAGAATCTGAGATGAACTTGATTTGTTTTGACCTCGAAGGCCCTTTAGCTATTCAAGATAATGCCTATGAACTAATGAAACTATTCCCCCATGGCGGCAAGATTTTTGAAGTAATCAGCCGTTATGATGATTTGCTGACTTTAGAAAGTCGGCCTGACTATGAACCGGGGGATACGCTTTCGTTAATCATTCCTTTCCTTGCCTATCACGGAATAGAAGAGGAACAAATCGCTACTATGGGGCAGAAAGCTCGGTTGACCACAGGGGCAATTGAATTAATCTCCAAGCTTAAATCTCGAGGGTGGTACGTATTTTGTATTAGTACCAGTTACGAACAATATGCCTCCCCTATCACACAGAGACTGGGCATACCTGGCGAGAATGTGGCTTGCACTTCCTTTCCCCTAGCGCAGATTCGCCAATTATTAAGCCCGGATGAATTTGCTTTACTGGAGCAAACGGAACACGAAATTGTGAATCTTAATCCTTTTACTGACGATACTAGAATAAGGGAATATCTGAACTATTTTTATTGGCAGAAGTTACCCCAAACAAGTTCGGGAAGAATAATAGGCCAGGTGAAACCAATAGGAGGGAGGCGCAAGGTAGAGGCTCTGGAGAAATTTAGCACCAGGATGGGGAAACCTCTTTCCCATTGGACGGTGGTGGGGGATAGCATCACAGATTTCAAAATGCTCAGGGCTGTGAACAAAGTAGGGGGATTAGCCATCGCTTTCAATGCTAATGAATACGCCTTGCCCTATTCTACCCTGGGTCTGGCATCGGTAAGTTTGTATGATTTGTGGGTGGTTCTGGAAGCCTGGGAAAAAGGTAGCCGCCAGGTTGTTGAAAGAGTGGTCAAGAAAAAAGAGATGGCCGGTGGAATGGGAGATACAGAATGGTTCCATTGGATAGCTGGAACAAAAGATTTAACTCGGTCATTAAAAATCCATAAAAGGATCCGAAGCCTGATTAGAAAGGAAGCTGCTAAACTGGGCTAATAAATTACCTAATCGCGCTTTCTGGTCTCACGGAAGATCCACACGAAGGTAACAATAGCAATTAGGGAAACGACGATGATGGTAATCAAGCCCCCTTTACCCAGCCCACCGTATGCTTCGCCTGCAACATAAGCCGTAGCACCTGCCTCTATCCAGTCTGGCATTCCAGTTATCATCCTACCGGTCAAAACTATAATATGCCTCAGCCCTTACAGTCAGAACCATTCAGGGGAGTTAATTTGACTAGACCCTGGCCGCCGTCAGCTATGAGCTGTCAGCTATCAGCTTTATTTCTTGGGTGGCTTGCTAAGTATCTCGTCTATAATGCCATATTCCACTGCTTGTTCAGCGCTAAGCCAAAAGTCTCTGTCGGTGTCGTGGGCAATCTTCTCTGCCGGTTGACCAGTGTGCTTGGCTATGATGTTACGTATTATTTCCTGCATCCTCATGATTTCTCTGGCGGCAATTTCAATATCCGCCGCCTGCCCCTGAGCCCCACCAACTGCTTGGTGCAGATGTATAGTCGAATTGGGTAAAGCATACCGTTTGCCTTTAGTCCCAGCACAAAGAAGCAAAGTACCCATGCTAGCTGCTAGACCAACACAAATGGTAGATATAGGGCAGCGAAGAATCTGCATAGTATCGTAAATGGCTAAGCCAGCGCTGATAATGCCACCGGGGCAATGAACATAAAGATTTATATCCTTTTCCGGGTCTTCTCTCTCTAAGTAGAGGAGCTGGGCAATAATAAGATTGGCTATCTGGTCATTGATTGGCGTGCCCAAAAAAACGATTCTCTCTCTCAGTAAGAGCGAATATATGTCGAAAATACGTTCACCCCGAGCACTGGTCTCGGTCACTGTGGGAATTATTACTTGAGATATTGTCTCCATCATTCCTCCTTTGTTACATTCTCAACATTGCCAATCGCTACTTGCAATAATCGGTCCATAGTTTTTTGAGTACGCAGCGATTGTTCAATTGATTGCTTGACTTGGGGCAGTGAGAAGAACTGCTTTGCATTCTCCTTATCCTCAGCGGCATTAGCAATCTCATCTACCTTATTATCTACCTCTGAGGAACTAATTTCAATCTTTTCCTCTTCAGCTAACTTACCTAAGACAAGACTCTGGATAAGCCTCTTTTTCGCTATAGGACGCAGCTCTTGTTTAATTTCCTCCTCTGTCTTATTAGCTTTCTTAAGGTAATCGGTTATTTCTCTAAAGCCCCAGCGCTGCGCCTCGCTTTTGAGAAGTTCAGTAATTTCCTCATCCTCTAAAATAGGGGGATAGTTTACCTCGCTGATTTCTACCAGAGCGTCAAGCGCCTTTTGCCTCAACTCAGAACGCTTCATGGCCTCAGCTTTGGTCTTTAAATCATCAGCTACTTTCTTCTTCATATCCGCCAGGTTATCATAGCCAGCACTCTGAGTTAATCTATCATTAAGCTCTGGCAACTGTTTCTCCTTTATTTCGGTAACAGTGACTTTGAAAGTGCCCTCTTTACCACGCATTTCTTCAAGGGGATAGTCGTCTGGAATAGTCAGCTTGAAAGTACTTTCTTTGTTTTTCTCAGCGCCCTGCAATTGAGAGGCAAATCCAGGCACAGGCGAACGTGAATCCTTCTTAATCTCGTATAATATGTCCTTGTGATTTAACCAAGGTTTTCCGTCTACATCGGCTTGGATGGTTATAGTAACTAAGTCATCCAAACCAGCAGGGCGGTCTACAGGCACCCACGCCCCCTGTCTTTCACGGAACTCTTCCATGGCAGTGGTGATTTCCTTCTTGGTGATTTTTATTGTGGGGCCCGGCTCCAGCTTCAAACTATGGTAATCGCCAAGCTTAACTTCAGGTCTGAGAGACACTGTAGCTTTGAAAACCAAGGGCTCATTTTGAGTAATTTCTATTTGAGGTACAGCAATGGGTTCCAGTTCCTGAGACTCGATCGCCTGTTTATAAAGCTGTGGTATAAGATGCTCCCATGCCTCTTCCAACAAATTCTTCTTTCCTATGTGCTGCACCAGAATAGCTCGCGGTGCTTTCCCTTTGCGGAAACCAGGTATAGATACCTCATTAACCAGGTGACGATAAGCCTCGTCCAGTGATTTGTCTAACTCACTGGCTTCAGCCTCTATGTTAAGAGCTATCTGGCAATTTCCTATATTTTCTGTACTTACTTTCATATCTCATTCCTAGTTATTGTGAGTGAAGAACCTCGTGCTTTAGCTTGAGGTTTAGCTCGTCAAGCTGGCGTTTATCAACATAAGAGGGGCTATCCAGCATCAAATCAACGGCATTCTGGTTTTTGGGGAAAGCAATAACCTCCCTTATGTTCCGCTCCCTGGCCAATAACATCACCAAACGGTCTAGTCCTATGGCAATTCCGCCATGTGGCGGTGCTCCGTATTCCAGCGCCTCTAATATACCTCCAAATCGGCTTTTCGTTTCTTCTCTGCTATAGCCAAGGAGGCCAAAGATTCTTTCTTGAAGCTGACGATTGTGAATCCTGATGCTGCCACTACCGAGTTCACACCCATTGCATACTACATCATAGTGCTGACCATAGACTTTAGCTGGTTCTGTATCAATAAGCGGCAGGTCTTCTTCTCGAGGAGCAGTAAACGGATGGTGCATGGGTTCCCAGCGACTCTCAGCCTCATTCCACTCTAAAAAAGGAAAATCAACTACGAAGGCAAAGGCCAGTAGGTCGGCATCAGCCAGATTGAGCCGACTTGCCATCTCNCGGCGCAACTCNTCCAGTGTCTNNTTNACNACCTCNANNTTATCAGCCACNATNAGTAAAAGGTCACCAGGCTTTGCTNCNAATCTACNNGCNATTTCTTCCAANTGGCTGAGAGGTTAAATATTTAGCAGCCGCTGATTTTACCTCATCCAAAGTTATTGCCTCTCCTGTAAAAGCCATGGTTGTCAAACCCTGGGCACCATAGCTCTTTGCCAAATTTATCAATTCATCAAGTTGATGGCGAGTATAATGACTACAGCCCGGGACACATATTCCCTTCACCCTACCACCATAGTCGATAGCCGAGCGGAAAACCTGAAACTCAGTGCCAGTGGCGATATCGGATATGTCCTTAAGCTCCAGGCCAAACCTGATATCCGGTTTATCTGAGCCATACTTCTCCATGGCTTCTTTATAGGAAAGATACGGAAATGGCTTTAATACCCGCATAGCAGGTTTAACAGTCTCCACAAGCGAGGTGAAAAGTTCCTCCATGAGCTGCAATATGTCTTTTACTTCGATGAAACTGATTTCTATGTCAAGCTGGGTATGCTCAGGCTGGCGATCCGCCCGAGGGTCTTCATCCCTGAAGCAACGAGCTATCTGAAAGTACTTGTCAAACCCGGCTATCATGAGGATTTGCTTAAGTTGCTGCGGAGATTGAGGAAGAGCGTAAAACTTGCCGGGATGGATTCGACTGGGCACAAGATAATCCCGGGCTCCCTCTGGCGTGCTCTTAATCAAAATAGGTGTTTCAATTTCAACAAATCCTTTAGCATCGAGGAAATCACGAATGAATTTTATCGCCCTGTGGCGCAACAGCAGATTATCCTTCATCCTCGGTCTTCTTAGGTAAAGGTAGCGGTTTTTGAGGCAAAGCGATTCTTCAACTTCTTCGTCTTCACTTATGTAAAATGGCGGCGTTTTCGATGGATTAAGGATGATAGCTTCTTGTGCTATGATTTCAATATCTCCGGTAGCTAATTTGCGATTCTCTGTCCCTTTAGGGCGGGGAGCAACTTCTCCAGCAACCTGAATTACATATTCGCTACGGAGCGAACCAGCTACCTCGTATGCTTCTTGTGATACCTGCGGGTTGAACACTACTTGGACTACGCCTTCCCGATCACGCAGGTCAATGAATACCTTGCCGCCATGGTCACGACGCCGGTGCACCCAACCAGCTAAAGTTACCTTATGTCCGGCATGATTTTCCCTTAGTTCCCCACAGTTATGGCTTTTGAGCAAAGATAGTCTCCTATTCTGAATTGGTTATTATAGCCTATCAAAGTGGTACTTTCAATTTGGAAGTTATAATTTAATTATAATATGCCACGCGGTTCAGACCACTCGAAAAGAGTCGGCTGTAACTGCTTGTTAGGCTTGGGCCTCTGCAGATTGGCCTATCATTACGATTGTGCCTTGTGAAACGGCGCATAATCTCTCCTCGCCCTCACTAACTACGAATACATCACAACGGCAAACAGCCTGGGTTTTGCTCGAGTAGACAACTATTGCCCTGGCAATCAAGGCTGTCCCTACAGCGGGCCTTAGATAATTAATCTTGTATTCTGACGTCACAACTGCTGGACCAAGAACACTTCCACCCGCAGCCGTAAGGGCATTATCTGCAGCATAACTGATTACGCCTCCGTGCACAAAACCGTGCTGTTGTTTCAGTTGAGTAGTGATGGGAATAGTTAGCTCAGCCCACCCCGGCGAAAAACCTGTTAATTCTGCACCAACAAGCACACTAAATGGTTGTGATGCCAGGGCCTCTTTTCCTAACTGCAATATATCATCATCCATGCCTTATCTCCTACTATGTAGAAAAGCCCGGAGCTCTGAATAAGCAGTAGCTGCTAATCATTGCCGGACTCATCTATTAGACCTTATCATTGTTCTTGACAACATTTGAATTGGGTATTATGTCGTCGGAATTGGATTGGCTGGGCTTCCTCGCCCGAACATGAAGAAAGTATGCCACGACCTGGGCATCCTGTATGTCTGGACACTCACGCACTGTTTCATCAAGTGGTCTGGGTTCCTCAACACATTCAATCACTAATCCCGTCCGAACAAGCAGGTTGAACCATTGACTAACTGTTCGGTTGAAAACTGGCACCTTGAACTTTGGAAGGTGCTGTTTCAGTTCACTGGGGGCTGTGCTGAAGAGCCATTCCCTGATATCTCCGTTGAGATTCCGGAAATAATCTCCTACCTCGATAGCATACGTTAATCCTTGCTCGTTTCGGAGATTGCGGCGATGAGGGGTGTCAAAGCAGGGGTGTGTTATGGAGAACTGTAAAAACCCGCCCGGCTTAATGACGCGGAACGCCTCCTCTATCACGCGATCGGTCTCCGGTATATCCATCAGACTCATGACCGCTGTAGCAAAGTCAAAGCTGTTGTTC
>JGI24422J19971_10001353_pt1 | contig 14810 bp, 12 predicted proteins | sample DeeMarSWOR152_54_FD_19971 | JGI IMG/M metagenome (IMG submission 19971) | reverse complement strand
TACCCCCCATAGCTCATACACCTTCTGTGGATCCATTACCTCTACTTCCGAAATTCCTTTCTTGTTTGCATAGACGATCGCATTTTCACCTACAAGTTGCAAAATGTCCTTGTCGCCAGAAACAATCACGCATCTGAAACCCTCACTCTGTGCCTTATTCACCATGGTACCAATTATGTCGTCGGCTTCGTACCCATCCATTTCTACCTTTGTAAGCCCAAGCTTCTCTACGAGGTCTTTAATCGTGTCCACTTGGCTCATGAGATCTTCAGGTGCTTTCATTCTCTTTGCCTTATATTCAGAATAAAGTTCATGTCGGAATGTTTTTTTCTTTGAGTCAAAGACACATACCAAATATTTCGGTTTCTCATCGTTCATCATTTTCAGCATCATTCGCATAAAACCAAACACTGCTGAGGTGTTTTCACCTTTTGTGGTTACCAGAGGTCGCCGAATGAAGGCGTAGTATGCTCTATAGACGAGTCCGTGCCCGTCAATTATATACAGTACCTTCTCCATAATTTTTGTCCCCTTTGGTAAGAATTATTTATAAGAATATCAGTAAAATAAATATTAATCAAAAGAAAAGGTGCAGGAAATCATGCACGAAGGTTTACAATGCATGGTATGGGATTTAATGAGGTTGGAGTGAATACCCTGAGGTTATCAAGGTTTTTTCTTGTGAGCTGCATTATGTGTTCGAGGTTCTCCCTGAGAGTGAGGCTCTTTTGAATGACCGAGGTCTTCAGTCGGTCTATTTCCAACATCCATTTCCTGACCACACTGTCCCTCCGGTAGCGCACAAGGTCCGGAACGATATATTTCATTATTCCATTGATGTCCTCTATTATTACTCTCTCGTGCTCAGAAAGCTCATGCAGAGTCTCATAATCGCTACTGGTGCAGGCTTCCTTTTCAAGCTGTTTGAGGATAATCAAATTCAGATAGGACTTCTTTATACTATCGAGGTTGTTCAGGAGGTCACCCTTTTTATCCAGCAATATCGATACCTCCCTCTTTGCGCATCTCCTTCATATCAGGATTGCCGCTTTTATTTGCAATCTTATGCCATGCTTCTCTTAATTCACTTACCATGGTACGGACGAACTTCAGAGGCTCGGGATCTTTTTTCACATTTCCCTCTATAAGCTTTGTATTGAGGAAGGTATATATATTAAACAACTTATGGCTGATATCACCAGCGTCGAAGTTCAGTGCCAGTATCAACTCTGATAGGATATCCTGTGCTTTGAGAATATTTGTATTGATGAGGTCGTACTTTTTTAATGGAATATTTTCTAGAGCGATATCAATAAACCTTATAAGACCATCGTAGAGCAATACGACGAGCATCCCCTTAGAAGCGGTTTTTATCTGTGTATCTCTATAAGATGATATCCTTTCTCGGTCCATTCAGTATTCCCCTGAGGTGTTTGTCTTTATATATCGGAATCGTGGATTTCAAACTTTATGCCACTGCGGTTTTTCTTTGTATATATTTTTAAATACTCACGGGCTCTTTCATAAGCCACACCGACCTCATCAACATTTTTATATATCCTGTACCTCAACGCGAGCGTTGTCATTATCCCGTGGACAGTACTCTTATTATCAAGATTTATGTCCCCAATCGGCATCTTGATATTTCTCGCTCCTGAGCACTTGTAGCCCATACCATCTGGAAATACAGCTACCTGCCGAACCCGCTTCAGAGAAACAGTGCCATCGAATAGGAATATCTTTCTATTCCCCGATTCCTGTATTATCCCTTCAATCTCTTTCATATAATCAATAAGGTTATAACTTGTAGAAAGCATGCGTCCGTTTTTTCCCTCTATTTGTTGAGAGCCTTTTCGTACAGTAGCGGCTTCCAGTGTTTGAAAAGGGATAAAGCGGGAATTCTGCGATAATCCATAATCCATAAAAAAGGTGTCCTTTGCATATAACCTTATTCCTGGATAGGAAAAATCAAAACCAGCAAGCAGAATGTACTCAAACCCCATCTGCAGAGCAACTTTCAATGCGAGTGAAGCAACAGACATCGCACGAGGAATGACAGTATCTTTTAAATATTCTGAAGGGTAAAAATAAGTTGTAGGATGAAGGGTGAAAAAGATGTAACGGTCTCCAAAAAGTTCGAACACCTTGGGAAATGATAAAAAACTGAGAACAGCCGGGATGCTGCTTAAAGCATTCTTGTTCAATCCTGAAAAGTGAGAATAGACATGGGGCCCTGGATCGATACTTACCAGCAGATCAGGCGTAATACCGTTTCGTACCAGCGGTTTAAAGGAGGCATCCGTTGCAATAAGAAAAAAATCTTTCCTTTTTTTCTTGATTTGAATAATTGCACAGTCAAGGGAAGGACCTGCCCCTGTAATAATCACAGACCCGCTTGAGCAATTGTAGAGTGACGATACAAGTCTGACGTGTGTAAGTGTTCCCACATTTTTGAAGAAGTTTTTAAGCCAGAGTACTGAAAACTTTGCAATTGTAAGGGCGTCACCAATTAGACTATTGAGTTCCTCTTTGATGTGCCTTTCAAGCTCTGAATAGAGAGATTCGAATATTCGCCTGATGGGTTGATAGGAGAGCACACGTATTTTCTTATAAAAGAGCCACTCATAGTGAGTTTTCACAGCTCGAATGAACCTTTCTACATCTTCCCCGGTGCAGATCTCGACCTTGGGATGTACCAGCAATTTTCTTATGATATCCTCACCCTGGACTGCGGTAAAGAGCTCTTTTACAGGCTCGAGTATTATCATTCGCCTCACACCTGGTTCGAGCACAAAGGGCTCGATCTGGTAACCAAGCCCCAAACCGATAAAAATGTAAAAATCACAACCTTTTTCATGATTGTCACGAAAAAAACGCAGTCCATCCTTCCGTGGAGCGTGGCGTGAATAGAGGGGCTGTGACTTTCCATTTCTTTCAATAAAGAGGGTTTTTTGCCCATCCTCTGTAATTTCTGTCCATACTTTCATAGGGCATCTCTTTTCAATCAGATACATAAAGGCAAAAATTAAACAGGGTTCAATTCCCTAGGGTTCAATTCCCTATAGAAAAAATTTGAAAGCAAAGGCAATTGACTCCTCCAACTCTTCGAGTTTGGTGTTGTCCGTTGCTTCCCCATAAAATATACGACACAGCTGCCTAGTTACCCCCGCCCCCTTTGTGCGCAGCATAGCCTTTATTTTCAATAACTCCTCCTTTACTGCAGCATAAGAAATAATAGTATCCCCTTTTTCTCTCATCTTTTGGAGGAAATCCAGCTTCCGGGAGAATTCTTCCTGATAGACTGCGGGGGTCGAAAAGGATTTTACATTCTTCATGACCGCGCCCTCACCCATTCTGTAGAGATCTGGCCCTGCCACCTCACTGTCCATCCATTCTTTATAAAGCATGAGCTTGTGGGTTGAATAAACGGGTTTTTCGAAACCGGCTCTATTTATCACAGGTATGTCTCTTTTAAATGCACTGGCTACTGCAGTCTGCCATGTATAAAAACGGGATGAGATAGCATTGTAGTGGTCATCAAACCCTGCCCCCGCATGATGATCTTTCAAGCCCATATAGGCAAAATCAAACCCAGCAAGAAATATTTCGGTAAATCCCATGTGACGGGCAAGGACAACCATTACCGCTGAGGATGTTCCCTGCATGGGTATTGTGAGACTTGCTCCAACCACCGTGCGGAGGTTTTCTTCAAAGGGAAGACCATGGGAAAATAAAATAACCCTTCCAGCCCAATTTTTCAGCACAGAGGGAGATGCTGAAAATGTCGTCATAAGGGGTATTTCAGTGTTCCGTAAAAACCTGTATACATTTCCAAATCCGGCATCGGTTGTAACAACCAGGTCAGGTTCTATGCCGTGCTTTAAAAGGAACGGAACAGACGGTAACAGCGCAAATACAGGAAATTTCTTACTAATATAAAATAAATCTCCGACGATGTCCTCCAGTGACGGTCCGGATGCGATGAGTATTACCGGACCGTTAAAAGCTTCAAGCAGCCCCTTCGACCCGTAATAACTGCCGGCCGAATGATGTAAATTTTTCAAGATATTTTTTACCCAGAGCCTCTGCATCTTGATTTCAGTAACCCTTGAAGCAATATGCTCTTTTACACTCTTTTGTAGTAAAAGCTCGACCGAAGAATAATACTCCCTGTGCAAGGCCATACTCTGCGGGTGCTTCACTGCTACAAACTTATCTGAAAAAAAGGGCTGTAACTTCTCCTTCACCCGGTCAGGCCTTTCATCGATGAGGAGTATAATATTGGACAGAATTTCTGGTTTAATTATGTGAAGTGCTGCCTTAAAAATCAACGGGTCTTTTTCGATCAGTACAGCTCTATGCACACCCCTTTGGTACAGCGAATTGATGTGATAGCCAAGTCCAGAGCCAAGAAAGATAACTGTCTTCTGCGCACATGACACACCTTCACTGAGTCGTGCCGCCTGTTTTTCAGGATCGTATCTTGATTCGATGTAAATACCCCTGTGCCTGAGTGTAAGTGAGCCGTTTTTCGCGTGCTCTAAATGGGGGTTACAGCTTTGAAGCTTTCTCCAGACGGCTCTTGAGGTATTTTCTATAAAGGAGAGATTAATAGTGTATTCCTGCATCCCTTATATTATTCCATACACCCACCTCAGTATCTCTTCAGTATCCTTTCGGTCCTGTGGATAGCGGGTGATATGCGAAACAAGGGTAAGGGCCTCACCGAGCTTTCCCCGTTTCAGGCGCTGTTTAAAGTCCTTCTGAATTTCTTTGATTACCTCGTCAGCCCCCACATCTTCTACACTTCGCAATACCAATAAAGATCTGCTAAGGTCAACTCGCTTTACCAACCCTTCTTCACCTATCTTCTTGTGGATACTATCGTATACCTTTAAAGCCAGCTCGGCATATTTTTTCGGGCCGATTGCATCTGACGATTTTTTTTGTACTTCAAGCGTGAACAGGATGAAGTGGAGAGACTGCCTGTCCTTCCGTGCACCAGCGATTTCCTCCTGCACCGCAGACTGAAGAACACTGAAAGGATCCGCATGGGTTATTTTCCATTCAAGGAAATAGGGGATCACGCTCCGTGCACCATGAGCTATTTTTTCCTTTGACGCCCCAGAAACTTTAAATCCCGCACCTTTCATCCTGTGTATATTGATTACACCGAGAAGCTCGTCATGAAATACAATGGGGACAGTGATATAGGTTTTAAACTGATCGTTCTTTTCTCCTGTCCACTTTGATATTCGTTTTTTGGCGTCCTTTGGAACAGCTGGTACACGCCCTTCGATTATCCCTCGAATCTCCCTATCATTTTTTTGCATTTTGTACTTTTTGTGCAGCTTCTCAGGTATACCGACACTGTGAAAGACTGTCAACTTTCCTTTTCCTTCCCACCCTGTTATAAGAGCAGCAGATTCAATACCCAGACTGCTGTACATGGAGTCCAGTGCTTCCGTTAGACTTTTTAGGGCAGTATCTGTGAAGGTATACAGATTGAGAAGGTCCTCCTGAGTCTCTTTCTTCTTCTCAATCTTTTCTATCTTCTGTACGTAGCTTTTCTCTATCAGGTATCGGTTGATATACCCAGCACAGAGATGTGAAAACAGCGCGAGCCCCTGCAGATCAAGCTTAGGTCTTTTAGGTTGATTGCCAATAATTACAAATCCTGCCAGGTCAGCACCCGCAAGGAGGGGTATTGCCATCCAGGGCTCAAGCCCCTGGAACCTAACGGTCTCTTTTAAGAGAGCTTCATCCTTGCTAGACAACGACCTTGACAATTCTCTTTTACTGATGAGACGCTCGATTAACTTTGAAGAGGATCTAATGCTCTTTTTCACGATTTTCTTCAGCTCTGCATCCTCAGGGAGGTAATGCTCTGCGACGTATTTTCCATCGGACGCCAGATATACAATAACCGTTTTGCCCTTTCCATAGTGAAGGAAAGATGATGCGGCCTGATTGATAAATGCCGTGTATCCTTCCTGTCTTATTATTTCATCCAACACACGTAATATGTGAATTGAATCCTGAGCCTGAATGTACTCTTCCAATAGCTCTGTGGTGGACTTAACAGGTTTTTCTTCCAGCGCTTCCTCTTCCTCCAGTTCAGGTTCCGGTTTTTCAATGAGCTCCTCCACTTCCTCTAGCCCGGTCTCCACCATTTCTTCTAATTCGGCTTCAAGGATTCCTGGTTCACCCTCAATAGGCATAGCCTCCTCTTCGAGTACCTCTTTCTCAATTATCTCGGGTTCCACCAGGGCTTCAGGTCCTCCTTCCAGTACTTCTTCCTCCTCACTCACTTCCAATTCTGAGATTACTTCACCTTTTTCTTCTGTTATTTCAGCTTTAATTGAAGACGCTTTCTGAAGGAGGCCCTGTGGCCCCCTTTCCTCTTTAGTTATCGAAAAGGCAGACGCTTTTTCAAGCAGTCCTTGCCTTTCCTCTTCCTCTGATTCAGGTTCCTCCATCTCTTCGTAAGCTTCGTGGGATTCCCCCTCCTTTGGGGTTATCTCAGGCTCAGGAGGCTCAGCATACTCCTTTGCTTTGCCTCTTTCTTTCTTGCTGAATAAAAGAGATTTACTGAGTAGTCCCATTTTTCTCTCTCCCCAAGTCTTCTTTTTCTTTACCCTACATTATCGGAAGTTAAAATCCAGATGTTAGCTTAATCACATAATACTTATCCTCTACCGGATACGACAACACATAATTTTCGTAAAAAAATGGGTCATAATGTCACAGTATAATGGTATTTTTGGCACATATGGTTAAAATGCTACATATGAAAAAATATTTTCATTTATGTTGCAACAAAAGATATATATAAGTCTTTATATATCAATTAATTAGATATTCTAATTAATATTGGCATGTTATATGCTTATTTATTAGTGAAAGAAAAATAAAAAATCTTAGGAGGTGATACTATGAACCTTGTTAGGTACAGACCAAACAGATTACTCAGTATTCTTGATGATTCATGGGATAAGTGGTTTGATACTTTCTTCGAGGACTTGCCAGTATCAAGAACCAGTACTCCTGCAGTGGACATCAAGGAAAATGAGAACGGGTACTCAATGGAAATTGAGCTTCCTGGATTAACTGATAAAGACATTGAGGTTAAAGTTGAAGGCAATCTCCTTACCCTCTCTTCTAAGAAGAGTGAGGAAAAGGAGGAAAAGAAAAAGGATTATGTGCTGAAAGAGAGAAAGAGTTACAGCTTCTGCAGGTCCTTCGTACTTCCCGAGAACGTAAATGCAGATAAGATCACTGCTGAGTTCAAAAATGGTCTTCTCACACTGAATGTGCCAAAGACCGAAAAGGCAAAGCCGAAGCTTCTTGAGATAAAGGTCAAATAAACCTTTCAGGTAAAAAGAGGGGGCTCATCCTGAGCCCCTTTTTAAATTTATCGAATTTAAAAAATAGCGCTTTAATGCTTAAAATATAAAGAAATGATTACCTTCGTTCTATATTTTGTTCTATGTATAGAGACTCTAAAGATTGGAGGGTTTTTTCAAGCTGATTTGGCAGGAGATGCCGGTAAATATCTGCAGTCGTTTGATATCTGCTATGCCTTAATAGCATCTGAACATCTGTGAGCTGTACTCCCTGGGCAATTAATATAGAGGCCATTGTGTGCCGTAGGTCGTGGAAGTTGAGATCACTGGGGAGGTCCTGCTCTTTTCTTATTTTGGGCAAGTAATACGTGCTCCATGTTTCCGGAGATATGGGCCTTTTATTCATGTCCGTGAATATCCAGGTAGAGGATCCTCACTATAATTTCCATTCTTTTAACATCTTCGTTAATCTGGTCCATATCGGAATCTCTGCCTTGCTCTTCTTTGTTTTTAATGGATGAACCTCATCCAAGTAAAATTGATGTTTAATATTGCTGGATAACGCTGGACCGTCTTAAAGAGGGAAGAGCATAATCATTAAGGTATTGGATGATGAATTCTTCCAAGTTAATCTTAAATTAAATTTTTACGGTAACTTATTTATTATTCCTTTGTACTCTTCAATTGTATATGCTTTAAGTGTTGTTGTTCTAACATTTCCTTTAGATCCTAAAGCTAATAAGAAAGCTGATGCAGCTTCATCATTTGGCCATTCAGCAATTCCAACATAATCATATTCCCCCATTGTTGGATAGAAGCCAATGACCTTTCCACCCATAGCTTCTGCTGCTTTAATTCCTTCTTCAATTCGATTTGGGGCATTCTTGATATTCTTAATTCCCTCTTCAGTAAGTTTAAACAAACTAATATACAATCCCATTTTGTCCTCCTGTTTTTGTATTTTAATGGCATTTCCCGGTGTAACCGAAGGCCCGAGCCGGTTATGCCGTATTTTAAGCTGTTTCGGCCCGTTTTTTTAAACGCCCTTCATCACTGAACAGGTCAATGTAACTATAAGCCAGTACAAAATAGAGAGAAATATATCTACGATTCTATTCGGTACTTGAGTAACTCCCATCTTGATCAAAGAATTCCTTTTGCTCGTTCTTGACCCCACCAGAGAAGGCCGGATAACACCAACAGAAGAACAGTTGGCATCACAAGGAACATGGTAGATCCAGAATATTCCTTCATTATCAAGCAGTACAGCTTCCCCAAACCAGCGAGCAGGGTACTTAAAGCACATATAAACACGAAGATATTCTGTTTTTCAGGTTTACGAACAACCAGTAAGGCACCGATCCCAAGGGCGATGATAACTCCTCCAGGCCATCGGAGCCATTCAAAATCCACAGGATTAGCTCCTTATAAGGTTATCATTTTTCCAGGAACGATCAAATATCCAAACCCATAGATTATTGATACGACAGCGAAGATCACCAAGACAACTTTCAACAATGCTACTTTATTACCTTTGGCCATAACATGTTACCTCCTTTCTTCTTTTCAGTATATACGGGACGAAATTGCGTATAACGTTGATATAAACGTCAAAGGTTCGATTATACTACTTATATAATACACTTTATAATTATGGATTAATCCATAACACTAAATAAATGACATTATTTACATACAAATCATTTATATTTAAAATAATTGACTATTCATCCAAAAAAAATATAGTGCAATCATCTTCATCTATTAATTCTTTGAAAATTGGATCGAATAAATCTATTACAGAACAATCAAGGGCTCTTATTACAATAGGTAAAATTTTTAAATTTATCCAATCTATACGCTAATCGAACCGAAATAAATGAAATTGCTTTACCTCAGCTCCCAACCGTGCTCCCTTATTTTTTGAGCGATCTCCTCGTGTACTGTATTCGCTTCCTTCTCAGTGAGTGTTCTGTCACTTCTTCTGTAATGTACATCAAAGGCCAAACTCTTCTTTCCCCGGGAAAGAGGCTTTCCCCTGTAAATGTCAAATAGATCGACACTTTCTATGATTGAAGGATCTGAACAAGTACCGGGGAGCTTATGAGAAAGAATGAATTGGTAAACCTCATGAACTGTAACCGATTCATCTACCACAATCGCAAGTGCGAGAACGACCTGGGGATATCTCGGCAGTCTGTTATACTTTAATCTGCTTTCTTCTTTGATCACATTTTCCATTAAAAGCTGAACATCCATACTAAATACAGCTACCCGATAATCATTAAAATCAATACCTGCCTCCTTTAAAAGTTTGGGATTTAGCTCAGCGATCATCCCAAAGGCAGTAGTTTCATTCGAAAGAAGAGCCCTCCTCCCAGGATGGTACAGGCTCAATTCACCGAGGTTTGATAGGTCAATACATTGAGTAAACTGCCCTATTGAATTAAAATTTACCAATTGGGCTTCCTTCAGATGAAATCGCTCAAAAAGCATCTCTATTTTTCCCTTCATCAAGGAAAAGACAGAAAATTCCCCTGCTCTCTTAAGAACAAGACCTGCGGCCATCTGCCGTTCATCAGGCAGATTATTGGATGAATCACGGGGTATATACACAGAACCGATCTCGAAAATGGAAAAATCATCTTTATAGGTAATATTTTTCCCTATCAGTGCAAAAAGACCAGGAATCAGGCTTCTGCGCAACCTGGACATGTTTCTACTCACAGGGTTTTTTAAAGAAAGGAAAGGAAAACTGTGAGGGTAGAAATAACCCAGATCTGTATCTTCCTGAAAGGAATAGGTATACACTTCGGTGAGTGCGAGCTCGTTTGCAAGGAGGAGCTTCAGTCTTCGTATAAAATGCACGATATCCTCCCTGCGGGGAGGGTTGTTATAGATTTTTGGCAAGCTCGGCTCTATATTACCGTAACCGTAGATTCTTCCCACTTCTTCTACGAGATCCTGAGGTATAGAGATATCCTTAGTCGCCCGAAAGGATGGAATGGTAACTTTCAGGTTTTTTTCATCGATTTCTACAACTCCAAATTGGAGTGAGCTCAGGATATCCACTACCCTCTTTTTCGAAACCTGTACTCCAAGCAATTTTGAAACCCAGTCGACATTGAGCGGGATCTCTATCTTCCTTGTCTTTACGCGGTTTGCATCAATGAAGGGAGATAGTATCTCAGCATCCAAGAGCTCCCGGCGTATCCTGTAAACAGAGCCAACAATTCCAATAGCCGTGAGCTCCGGATCTATGCTCTTTTCAAATCTGTTGGATGCCTCAGTACGTAAGCCAATGCGAACTGCCGTTCTCCTTATGCTCACTGAGTTGAAGTTCGCGGCCTCTATGATTATTCTTTCAGTTACATCACTGATCTCCGAATTCAAACCTCCCATCACCCCCGCAATAGCAACGGCCTTTTCAGGATCTGTTATGAGAAGAGTTTCTGACGTGAGCGTTCGCTGCATACCATCAAGAGTAGTGAGATTTTCACCCTCCCTGGCCCTGCGTACGATAATCTTTTTCTGAACGATCAATGAAGCATCAAAGGCATGGAGTGGCTGGCCTATCTCCAGCATGACGTAGTTCGTTATGTCAACGATGTTACATATGGGCCTGACTCCTAGGCTGAACAGACGTCTTCTCAACATATATGAAGACTTTTTTATCTGAATACCCCCGACTACTATTGCCGAATACCTAGGGCATAGGTCTTCATCCTCTATTTCGACTTTGATATGCTCCGGCCCCTTTGCGTGGAGCACCTCATCTATCACAGCCGGGGGATACACGGGCTTAAGCCTCCTTCCGTATACTGCCGCAAGCTCTCTGGCAAACCCGTAATGTCCCCACAAATCCGGCCTGTTCGTGAGGCTCTTGTTATCAATTTCGATTATATAGTCTTGTGTTGGAAACAGTGAAGCAACCGGCATACCAGGGCTGAGAGCATCCACACCTTCATCATCTAAAATCCATAACCCTGAATGATCGTCACTTACTCCGAGCTCCTTTTCAGAGCACACAACACCATAGGACTCAACACCTCTTAATTTGGCCTTTCTGACTTTCATCCCTCCAGGCAGCACCGCTCCGATCAATGCAACAGGAACATGGGTATCTTTTTTTGTATTCGGTGCCCCGCTCACAATATCTAACACAGCGTCTCCTACATCGATTCTGGTTAAAAAGAGGTGATCTGCGTTCGGATGTGGGTTCACTTCGACTATCCTGCCCACTACCACATGTTTCAGCTCGTTTCCCACTTCCTCAACGCCTTCTATTTCTGATGTCGACATGGTGAGCTGGAGACCAACCTGGTATGGATCAATATCATTGATCTTTACATATTCAGAAAGCCAGTTGTAGGAAAGCTTCATACTCCCGCTACCTTGTTCTTTTTTAGGTTCAAATCTATAAAAATTGATGGGTACAATCAAGGAATTTAGCGCCGGTATCGAGCATAACAGCAAAGAACCATCAACTGAGTATCGTATGATTTACTGGACTCACAGAAATCAAACGACATTTCCAGGGTTCAATATGTGATGGGGATCAAGGGCGTTCTTTATTGCTCTCATCTCATCGATATATTTCCTTGGGTATTGAATGTGAAGATATTCCTTTTTCAGCTTTCCTATTCCATGCTCAGCTGAAACAGATCCACCGAGGGAAACAGCCTTCTCGGCAAACTTTCTATAAAGATTTTTTGCACTCGCAAGTTCCCCATCGGAGCTCGGAAGGATATTCACATGCAGATGGTTGTTCCCGATATGTCCGAAGATCACCGTTTTTAGCCGATCCTTGGCGAGAAGCGCTCGGTAGTAGCTCATGATCTGCTTCAGAGCCCTATCAGGCACTGCCATATCAGTCCCGACCTTGTGGATCCCCGGGCTGTGTAGTTTGTTTTGTGCGATGATCTTGTTTACCATCTCCGGCACCGCATGTCGAAAGGTTTTTAGCCTCATGAGGTCCCGTTTGTTTATTGCCCCCCAAGCAATAGAAGGATCTCCTCCAAAGCGCAGGATCAGTTCTTTCCACTTTGTGAACAAAGACTTTGTCACCAGGGATTGGACATCACTGTGCGCACCATGCCCTATACCGGATTCAAAGTACACTGCAGCGCCGAACTCAGATATTTCAGGTATTTCCGATGTAGGCCCCTGATCCTTTCTCACCTCCTCGAGAAGTTCAAGGGAATCTCTGTCAAAATACTCAAGTGCGAGGGGGCGCACAGAGCTCTCACGTGCACCCTGTACGAAGTTTACTGCATCTTCCTCACTGCTAAAAAATGCCACACCGCTGGCAAATCCCAATGGCTCTTCTATGAGACGTACCGTCACAGTGGCGATTACTCCAAGAATCCCTTCACTCCCGATGAAAAGATCGATCAAATCCATTGAGCTGCAGGAATACAATCCTGCTGAGTGCTTCGTCTTCGGAATCGCATAGGTAGGTGCCGGAATAATAAGGGGTGAGCCCTTCTGGCGACGCACCTTGAATACACCATCCTTCTCAAATATTTCACCTCGTTTTATTCTCAGAAGATCACCGCCTGGCAGAACTACCTCAACTCCAACGACATACTTTCTTGTTGGTCCGTAGAAAAGGGTCCTGGCACCGGAAGCATTTGTCGCAACAGTTCCCCCCAGTGTTGCGGTTGTTTCAGTGGGATCTGGAGGATAAAAGAATGACCTATCACTCTCTTTTAACACCTTAAGCGCACCTTCATCAACATCAAAAACATCGATATCCTTAGATTTTATACTCGCGGTAAGCTCGCTAAAACGTATACCGCATTCTGCAGTGAGCCTGAACTCACCGAACAACTGCCGCAGGGTAAGTATCCTGTTCATCTTCTCTAGTGACACCAAAAACCCCCTGTCCTCCGGAACAGCACCAGCGCATATTCCAGTTCTCCCCCCTGAAACTGTGAGTGGTATTCTGTTGTCATGAGCTTCTTTCATCACATAGGAGATATGCTCTATGGACCGCGGAAAAAAGAGAGCATCAACGTTACTACCGTGTACATTTGATTCGTCCTTTAAATAATCGGGGTATTCCTTTGATATGATATCACTTCCACGTACGACCTTCATGCCTTCAGCAGTCGGTGTAACCTGGTATATTCCTGTACTAATGCTCTTCACTGACAGCGATCTCCTTGAGTATAGCAGGGACTATGTCGTATAAATCACCTATGAGTCCATAATCGGCGATTTCAAAAATAGGCGCCTCTGGATCTTCGTTAATCGCAACTATAACCTCAGAACCTTTCATTCCCGCAATATGCTGAACAGCACCGGAAATACCGCACGCTATGTAGAGTCTCGGGTTTACCGTATGACCTGTCTGTCCCACCTGATGTACCGGGCTGATCCATCCAAGGTCAACAGCGCCTCTTGATGCTCCTGTCATGCCTCCCAGTGTATCGGAAAGCTGTTTTAGCAGGTCAAAACCTTCGGCTTTTCCCAAGCCCCTTCCCCCTGAAACTATAATATCTGCCTGAGTAATATCCACCTGGACATCCTGGATCACTCTTTCAAGCACCTCTGTTACCCGCTTTACCACAGGATTGTACCTACTGGATCTTCTCACTGCACGTACAGGTCGGGAGGCTTTCATCATTTTGAATACATGGGGCCTCACCGTAGCCATCTGCGGTGAAGAACTCGAACATTCAATGACGGCCAGGATATTTCCTCCAAAGGCAGGTCGGGTCTGCAAGAGTATCTTTCGGTCCGAGTCAATTTTCAGCTCTGTGCAGTCTGCGGTGAGCCCGGTATTAAGCTGAACAGCAATGAGCGGCATGAGCGTTCGTCCGAAAGCAGTCGCACCAGCAAGAATAATAGAAGGGTGTTCCTCTGAGGCAGCCATGCAGAGAATCTCAGCCATGACTTCGGGGCATTGTATCGTCCCCTCTTGAGATTGGATCTCCAGGACCTCTTCGGCACCGTACAGCCCGAGAAACGATGAGTCCCGTTCCGTCGCTTTCCCTATCATGACGGCAACAAGTGTCCCCTGAAGGGACTTATTCAGATCCCTTGCTTTTGTCAACAGCTCAAGAGTAACCGGATGAATAGCATCATTTCTTTTCTCAACGAGCACCCATAGGCTCTCTTCTTTCAAATAATCCCTCCTATCCAATTCAAGTGAATCCTACGATAGAATTCCCTCTCCATGCAGGATATCAACAAATCCTTTTGCTTTTTCCTCAATGCTCCCCCGAATTAACATTACCCTTGAGCGCTGCTTCGGAGTAAAAATTTTCTTCACCCGTGTGGGCGACCCCTTAAGGCCGCACCGCTGGATATCAGCTCCAATATCGGAAACTCCGAGCTTCTGAACTCTCAAGTCAAAGGAGGTGAGGAGGCCGTCAAGTGTGGGCATACGCAACCTTCGTTCTGCCTTTACAACTGTAATGAGCACAGGATATCCCGAGCGTACGATCTCCTTTCCAT
>JGI24422J19971_10001352_pt1 | contig 14815 bp, 8 predicted proteins | sample DeeMarSWOR152_54_FD_19971 | JGI IMG/M metagenome (IMG submission 19971) | reverse complement strand
GCAGCCTTTGGGATCGCTTTTCTCACTGTCTCTTATCAGACTTTCAAAGCAGCCCGGGCCAATCCCGCCGACACCCTCAAATACGAGTAATTGTCAGAAAATGTGCTTTATGCAAAATAACTTTTTCACTCTTTTGAATAGACAATCCCTTCAGTTCAAAAGATGAAATACAAGGTACGAACATGAAAGAAAGAGCCATGAAAATCAAAACTAAACTAACTCTATTGATGGCGGAAGTGATATTAGCGATTAAAGTAACTCTGCGAACCATTCGCAAACACAAGGGTTTCTCGTTCATCAATATTGTTGGCCTGGCCGTGGGAATGGCCTGTGTAGTCATTATCATGCTTTGGGTACAGTATGAGACAAGCTTTGATAAACATAATGAAAGGGCTGACCGAATTTTCCGAGTCGCTAATGAATCTCATGCTTTTCCACCACCGACAAAGATGGTTGTCACTCCACCTCCAATGTCTCCAGCTTTAGTCCAAGAGTTCCCAGAGATAGAAGACTCCGTTCGAGTGAGTAGAGGCGGGGGAAATAAGCTTTTTTCTTATGGTGATAAACATTTCTATGAATCTTATTATGCCGTCGACCCGAGTTTTTTTAAAATTTTTACGGTTGACTTTTTAGATGGGGATGCGGGAACAGCCTTCAGCGATCCTTACTCGATTGTGCTTTCTGAAAAAATGGCAGAAAAATTCTTTGGGAACCAGGATCCCTTGGGCGAAATTATTCAATTCGACGAGAAAACCGACCTTACAGTCACAGGGATTTTCAAAAATATGCCCTCAAACTCTCATTTAATAAAGGATATTTTTGTTCCCTTTGAAACATGGGGTAAACTTTCTGATGAGCCTCTGGATGCATGGATGTACTGGAGCTTTTACACTTATGTTCTTCTCAAGCCGAATGCGGATACCCAAGAAATCGAAGCGAAATTTGCTGCATTCACAGAAAAGCATGGAATCCCAAAAGCGAAGCTGTTCCTCCAGCCCCTTCTCAGTATCCATCTCCATTCCCACTATGTAGGAGAAATCAGCCCGAATACACACGTATCGACACTAATATTGTTTGGATCCATAGCTGTTCTCATCCTGATCATTGCCTGTATCAATTTCATGAATTTAACAACGGCCCGGTCGAGTGCGCGGCTGAAAGAAGTCGGGACCCGTAAGGTCATCGGCGCTCATAGAGGCCAGATAGCCAGGCAATTCCTGGGAGAATCTCTCTTAATGTCCCTGTTTTCTCTAGGATTAGCCCTGTTGCTGGCGCAATTATTTCTCCCTTTCTTTAATTCTCTGGCGGGAAGAGAACTGATCCTGGATGGGGGGAGTCTCACCCGGCTCCTTCCGGGGATCTTGGCGCTGGTTGTGTTTGTGGGATTATTTGCAGGTAGCTATCCTGCATTCTTGTTGTCTTCTTTTAGGCCTATGACCGTGCTCAAGGGAAGAGGCGGGATAGGCTCTCAAAAGGCACGATTGCGGAACATTCTGGTTGTCGTCCAGTTTGCTGTCTCGCTCGTCCTTCTCATATCTACTTTCCTTGTGAAAAGCCAGCTTGATTACATAAGAGACAGTGAAATCGGATTCGATAAAGACCAGATTGTAATCGTTCCCTTAAATGACAAAGATCTCAGGAAGAACATCGCTCCTGTCCTTGAAGAATTGAAAAGGAGCCCGAGAATTCTTTATGCGTCCCCTTCGATGCATTTACCCAATGATGTGGGAGCCTCAACCACTGTCAATTGGGCAGGAAAACCTAAGGATTCGCAGGTTTGGGTCAAAGTGGGAGAGATCGGTTATGATTTTACAGAGCTTTACGGGATTGAAATCGTAGAGGGAAGAAGCTTTTCCAGGGAATTTCCATCTGATGAGCATGGCGCTTTTCTTGTCAATGAGAAAGCGGTGAAGGTTTTCGGAGATGATTTTCATCTGGGCATGAAACTCAGCCATTGGGGGAGTAAAGAACCATTTGGCCATGTTGTGGGCGTTATGAAAGATTTCCATCTTAATTCCTTTCATGAAGAGATCCAGCCCTTGTATTTTTATCTCAATCCCAATCGAGGCCTGCAATTATCCATAAAGATTCGGGGTGGAAACATTCCGGAGGCCATCGGATTTATTGGAGAGACCGTAAAAAAATTCTCTCCACTCTATCCTTTTGATTACCGTTTCTTCGATGACATATTCAACACAGCATATATCAATGAGCAAAGAATGGAGAAAATGTTCACTGTATTTTCTTTAATCGCTATTTTTATCGCTTGCATGGGAGTGTTTGGATTATCCACGTTCATGGCTGAACAGAAAAGAAAGGAGATCGGAATCCGGAAGGTGCTGGGAGCGTCGGTATCGAGGATTGTCTATCTCCTCTCTAGAGACCTGCTATGGCTTGTTTTATTTGCCAATTTCATCGGGTGGCCAGTCGCTTTTTATGCGATGAACCGTTGGCTCCAGAATTTTGCCTACCGCACCAATATGAGTACAGGAATCTTTTTCTTATCCGCTCTCCTAATATTGGTTGTTTCATTAGGCACAGTATGCTTTCAGGCCATTAAAGCAGCCCTGGCTAATCCCGTCGATTCACTGCGGTATGAGTGAGGTTCGAGCATAGAGAGTAGAATAATCCTTGAAAAATTCCAGGTAGATAACATTTGGAATATTTTTACACCAGTAAATATAGGATTAAGAGTAAGTGCATTTTTCTATGGAGGTGAGGATGGCAAGCAAAATGAACATATCCGGAATAACAGGGATATTGATTCTGGTGGGATTTCTGGTCTCTTTCGGAGGCTGGGTGTTCGCGGAAGAAATTCACGAACTCGCCCAGAAGGGAGATTTGGAAGGTGTGAAAACCCAGATCGAAAAGAATCCCGAGCTTGTGAATGCCAGAGATAAAGACGGCCGAACACCGCTTCACTGGGCCTGCCGTGGTGTCCATCTCGAAGTCGTGAAGTTTCTTGTGGACAAAGGCGCGGATGTCAATGCGAAGGACTACAGAGGAGATGCGGCGCTCCATCACGCAGCCATGTCCGATGCCACGGATGCGGTGGCACTCCTCGTAAAAAAAGGCGCGGATATCGAAAGCCGAGACGATTACCAACGCACTCCGCTTCTTCTCTGTGCCAGGCAAAGGGGAGGACCGGAAACTATACGGATTCTTCTTGAAGCCGGTGCCGATGTCAAAGCCAGGGACAAATTCCAATCTTCGTCACTCGAGCTGGCTGCCTGGCGGGGCAAAAAAGAAGTTGTCGATATTCTTATGGATGCAGGAGCAGACATTCCTTCCGGGGGACGTGAAGCCCAGTTCATATTATCCATAGCCGCCTCCAAAGGACTGAGCCGGCTGTTCGAAGCCGTTGCCAAGGCAGGCGGTGATCCCACGTTCAAGCTCTCCACTGGCGGCACACTGCTGCATTCGGCTGCATCCGGCGAATCAATCCAGATACTGGAGATCCTCATTGCAAAGGGCCTGGATATTAACCTGAAAGACAACTATGGATGGACGCCCCTGCACTATGCCGCAAGAGACGGCCGGTTTGAAAATGTCGAACGACTGATCAACGAGGGAGCGGAGATCAACGGACGCAGCATCATGGGGCAGACCCCTCTGAACGTTGCCGATGAGATGAAGCATAATAAAGTGCGCAATCTCCTGATAGAAAAAGGCGCAGAAGATAAGCCTATCCAGTTTCCCATTCTCGAAGGAGATTATATGGGCCAGAAGCCTCCCGGTGATACGCCGGAGCTTTTCGCGCCTGGGATTGTGTCCTCTATTTGGGGGCTTCATAGCACTGCGGCCTTTTCTCCTGATGGGAATATTGTGATGTGGGCACCCATGGTCGAGATTCCTGATCGGCTGTATTCCTTAGGCGGAATTTTGATGTCAGAGCGGAAAAAAGGACGCTGGACAGCGCCACGTTTCACTCCTTTCACTGGAGATGAAGAGGGAGATGTACCCTTTTTCTCGCCTGATGGAGAGCGTGTTTACTTCATGTCTGCTACCCCGCTTCCTGGCGATTCCCAGTCTCGCAAGGAACGGATCTGGTATGTGAACCGAACTGCAGAGGGATGGTCTGACCCCAAACCAGTAGATGCATCGGTCAATGACTATCCCCATCACTGGCAGATCTCTGTGGACGCTGACCACACCATCTACTTCAGCTCCGGTGTCCCTGAGGGGTACGGAGAAGGGGATATCTATTGCTCCAAGCTGGTGGAAGGCAAATGGCAGAAGCCGGTCAACCTTGGTCCTCCTATCAATACTGATAAGGACGAGGGCATGCCTTTCATAGCGCCGGACGGTAGCTACTTGCTTTTCTCCCGGACCTATAACCTCTATATCAGCTACCACAAAGAGGACGGCGGGTGGACCGATCCAGTGAACCTGGGAGCAGCCATCAACTCACCCGGCATCGATATATGTCCGATGGTCTCTCCCGACGGAAAATATCTGTTTTTTCTCAGCCAGAGGGGCGGGGAGAGCCATATCTGGTGGGTTGACGCCGGATTCATAAAAAAGCTGAAAAAGTAAGGCTGTTCACAAGTACTCATGCTGAAATTCATAACCCGCAATAAAGATTTGTACATTATTTGCAGCAAAAAATGAGGAATGCGCAGAAATTTGAACGGTTTGCCTTCTTCTGCGTATTTGTCACATAAGCGATTAATTATGTGAAGGTTGATAAGTTATATGGAATGAGTTAATGGCTCTGTCCAGATAGTAGAAAGGCCAAGAAGATAAATTAAGGACATCGAAAAGATGCAAGCTCTTTTCCATGGAGGTGAAAATGCCAAACAATATAAAAAAAACTAGTAAAAAACACAGCCGACCTATGATTGGGCTTTTTTTGGCTGTCTTGATTGCAGTATTCGCAGCATCAGGAATTATCGCGCAGGAGGAGGCAGCAGGGGAAAAGGAGTCAGCTGTAGCCGTAATCGAGCAGGTGCTGAATGAAAAAGGTATCGACGGAGCGAAGGCGAAATTTTTTCTGCTGAAAACTAAAAAGGAAAACTATTCATTCATTGAAGCGGAATTCACAGCTCTCGGGAATAAGCTTATTCAAGCAGGGCGGGCTCAAGACGCGGTGGCAGTGCTGGAGATGGGAGCCAAACTCTTCCGGGATTCGGTAAATATATACTGGCTCATGGCAAACGCACACTACAGGGCTGGGAACAGCGAAAAAAGCATTGAAATCATCTCTAAAATGATGTCGATTCGAAACGAAGCCGCCTTGGCAGACTTCGTGAAAGAAAACGAAGGCAAGCTGGCAACAACAACCGAAGAAGTCATCGAAAGGCACATCCAAGCCACTGGCGGGAAAGAAGCCTGGAAGGCGGTCAAAACCATGGTCGTGGTATTGAGCGTTCATGGCACAGGAGGCCAAAAGTCAAGATTGGTCCGCATGTACAAGCGCCCTTATTTTTACCGCCAGGGAATTGAGGGCAGCGGTCAATTCCACGTAACCGACGGGGAATCGGTCTGGGATGTCAGTGAAAAAGGCTGGAAGAAAAGGGAGGGAGATTCGAATCCGTATGTTTGGATGGCCAGTATGGACAACTGGTTCATGGATTATTCTTCAAAGGGAATTTCTTATACATTTATTGGATTGGAATTTCTTGAGAGCTCTCCTGTCTATCACCTTCGGAGGACATTCAGAGATGGATATCAACAGGACCTCTTCATCTCTGCTTTGACTCACCTTCTGACCGAAATCAAATCAGATTATGTTCAGATGATGCCTTTCATGGAGTCTTATTACTCTCTCTGGAACTACCGGGAGGTCGAGGGGATCAAGATCCCTTATGTCTTCATCAGGAATGTGGGATCCCTGGGGCCTCCTCATGGAGGCGTCGTTGAGGAAGTGAAAATCAACGTGCCTTTGGACGATTCCTTGTTCATTCCCCCAGAAGATAAAAAACAATTAAAATAGTTACGCGTTCATTTTATTTGACGCGTGTTCTTGGACTGTTTTTCTGTACAAAAGAAAGAATTATTGTCATCAGTGCACCCAGAAGCAATATTAAATCGGTTTTAACACCGAGCTGGAAGACACCTGTAATTCCATAGAAACATGGGCATAGTAAATTCATTTTTCGCGAGCAATAGCCGGTAGTGAGCCTTTATCTCGAATTCACTTTCACTTATTGCGGGAAATTATAGATTAAGGGTTGCAGAGATGTCAATGATATTTGGGAGTTGTTTATAACAGGCCAATGAAAAAGCTTGAGATCATGAATTCAAGAATAATGAATAGCACGTACGATACAAGGTTCTCTTTAAGAATAATGCGGTTTTTGTCCGAATATGGACATAAACTGTGCGGTAATGAACAAAGAGTATTCTATTCACTTTCGAATGTTCCAGGAGATAATTTTTGGCATGTTTATTGCTGATTAAAATGATAAATGTTGTATTTAATATTTTTCCCTGATCGTATCAAAAAATAAGCTCATAAAATTGAAAAATGAATACATGAATAGATTTAGCTTATGTTGAGAAGGCAAGACCTTATAATTGATATAAGGAGAATCCAGTATGTTTAAAAACTATCTGAAAACCACTTGGAGGAACACTACCAGGCACAAAGGGTATTCATTCATTAATATCGCTGGACTGGCACTTGGTATGGCCTGTTGCATAGTGATTGCCTCATATCTCCAGTTTGAGCTTTCTTTTGACCGATTTCACAAAAACGGAGACCGTATCTTTCGTTTGGTCGAGAGACAATTTTTTGAAGGACAGGACGAAACGAACCTCGGGCAATCTACTCCATGGATGGGAGAGACTTTTGTAGAATATCCTGAAGTCAGCATGGCCGTCAATTTCGTCAATATGGGGACCATCTGGACCAAGCACAAGGATGAGATGGTTGAAATTCCTCGAGCTCTGATCGCCGATCCGGATGTTTTTGAAGTTTTCTCCTTTAAACTGCTGCGGGGCGATCCTCAGACTGCACTTTTGGAGCCGAACACTGTGGTCATAACAGAGGATACTGCCCAGCGCATATTCAAGGAGGAGGATCCTCTGGGACAAACCCTTCAGGGCCCTGATTCCGAGATTTATAGGATCACAGGAGTTGCGGAAAATGTGCCTGAAAATTCTCATATCCAGTTCGATATGCTGGTTTCAATCATGAAAATGAGGAGCCAACCTGTCGAGTGGGATAATTATGACCATTATTCACCCACCTATGTTCTTCTCAAGCAAAATGCGGATTCTAAAGCGCTGGAAAGTAAACTCCCGGCACATACCCGGAAGTACTTTAGAATGAATGCAGATCATGTGTCTTTATCTCTTCAGCCCTTAAGAAACATCCACCTTCGCTCCAAGCACATCATGTGGGAAATCAACTGGCTGAAAGGCGACATCATGGATATCTATTTCTTTTCCATCATTATGTTTTTTATACTGCTGGTCGCTTGCATCAACTTCATCAATCTTTCCACTGCCCGTTCTGTTAGCCGTGCTCGAGAAGTAGGAGTCCGCAAGGTTATCGGGGCACACAAATTACAGCTGGTCCGGCAGTTTATGGGTGAGTCCTTATTATTTTCGATATGTGCCCTGTTTCTTGCGGTAGTAATCGTTCAAACGATCGAACCTGTGCTTGAAAACACTTTGGGGGTCAACATATCCTTCGATTATTTGAACAATTGGATTTTTGCAGTCGGAATACTTTATTTTCTAGTTGGGGCTGGAGTATTAGCTAGTATCTATCCTGCTTTTGTCCTTTCTTCTTTTCGACCCGTGATCGTTCTTAGAAGTTCTTTTTTTCAAGAAAAAAAATCCGACAAGCTTAGAAAAATCCTTGTTATGGTCCAGTTCGCCATTTCCATCATGTTGATCTTTTGCACAACTGTGGTTTCCAAACAGTTCGGATTCATGAGGAATAGAGACACAGGCTTTAATAAAGCCCAAGTTGTCGTCCTGCCCATGACAGAACAGATGCAAAAACATTTTGACGCCATCAAAGAGGATCTTTCGATGCATCCAGAAATAAAAGGAGTCACAGCATCGACACGCAGATTGGGAAGTTCGCTTTGGAGAAATCAAATATTCTTTGAAGGCATAAGTCCCGAGGAGCGGTGGATTTGTCCATACATGACAGTGGATTATGACTTCCTGTCTTTTTACGGGATCGAGCTGCTGGAAGGCAGAGATTTTTCTCCAGAGTATGCCGCCGACACCGGCAGCCGGTCTTACATCATCAATGAAACCCTCGAAAAGCAGATAGGATGGGAGAATCCCATAGGGCAGAGGTTCAAAATTGGTGATTTAGATTGGGGAACAGTGGTCGGAGTCATGAAGGATTTTAATTTTCGATCGCTGCATCACAAAATTGAGCCTGTCGCTTTTTACATATATCGACCTTGGCTGTTCCACATGTCTGTGAGAATCAGAACTGAAGATATGAGTCAAACATTAGGGTACCTCAAAGAGAAACTCCAGCCTTACAGAGGCGAACAGCCGTTCCTTTTCTCATTTCTCGATGAAGACTTTGCGCGGCTTTATCAAAACGAAGAGAAAAGCAGCCTTCTCTTCGGAATCTTCTCTTTGTTGGCCATTGTCATTTCCTGCCTGGGTCTTCTCGCGCTGGCATCTTTTACTGCCGAGCAAAAGACCAAAGAGATCGGGATAAGAAAAATTCTTGGATCGTCGGTTTTGGATATCATAGTTATGCTGTCCTGGAGGTTCACCAAATGGGTGATTTTGGCCAACATCATAGCCTTGCCTGTGGCTTGGTATGTGATGAATAAGTGGCTCCAGAATTTCGCTTACCGTATCCAAACGGGCATTGATACTTTTTTGCTGGCATCGGGAATGGCCCTTTTATTTTCTCTGTTCACTGTGTTTTTCAAGGTATTCAGGGCCGCATCGGCCAATCCCATCGATTCAATCCGGTATGAATGAATCTAACCGGAGGAGAAACCTCTGCCGATAGATAAAGCGTTCAACGATAAAGGCACCTTTCTTTCTGATCAGATGCGAACATAAGTTGTCCGAGAATGGATATGGTGTCGGACAGGTATTCGAAAACACAGAAAGGAATATTGGCATGTTAAGCCGATTAAAATGGGGAATGGTGGATAGACATTCTGAAACCTGTATTTGTAAAGATTAAATAAGGAGAGTTTTCTTTTATAAATTATATTAAAATAGTTTTTCGCAATTCACTTTTTAGATTTCACTCGTGTGTGTTTGATCAAGTGATCAAGCGAATGCTTTTCCTCCAGCTTTTCGATCGCCTGGATTGACGATCTCAATCTCGGATTTATCTCCAGAGCTTTTTTATAATATTCAATCGCTTTTATTTTATCTTCTTTGGCAAGATAGAACTCCCCAATTGAATCGAAAAGATTCGCATCACTGGGAAATAATTGGGCTGCATCCAGAAGTACTTTCAATCCTTCATCCAGTTTCTCCTCGCCTTTCAGGTAATAGGCATATGAATTAAAAAGTGTATTCAAGCTGGGATAAACAATCTCGCCTTTAAATTGTCTCTTTATTTTGTCAATGTGTTTTCCGAAATCCACAAGAGGTATGAGGAAGTACTTCCGTGTTTCGTCAGTCCAGGTCTTTTTATACGAACTATACCATTCCTCTAATGTCTTCTCGAAATCCTCAGTGAATGTGTACTCCTCAGGTATCGAATGACCACTCTTGTAGAGGTCAATATAGGTTTTAAAGAATGGAATGGAGCCGTTTCTGCGCAAACTATCTAATCTGTCTTCACCGTGATGCTCTTTTATCTTTTCCGCCATGTATGTCCCGACTTTCACCAAAGGGGCACCGGTGAGTAATTCTGCCCCATCGTTTATTTGCTGCCTTATCTTTTCTGCCTCAAGATCAAGATTATTGAAGTAAGCAAAACTTGCCTTTAAATCCTCTTCGTCAACGGCAAATGTCGTGCCGAACTTGCTGTAGTATCCCAGCCCGACCAGAAAAGTCAGACGAAGCCTCCAAAAACCATCCGCAGAGGGAGTCTCCAGCCGATTCGGGAAGGCTCCCAGGATCAGGGAACTGACAAGAAAAGCGTACCTGGATGTATTCTGGCTCTCTTCGTTACAGGTGACAGCCACGGCGAATTTCTCCCCGGGAAATCTCAGTAAATAAGTTGAAGTCCCTGCCTGACCGCCACTATGGCTGACGTTCCAGAATCCCTGGACGTAATCAACACCCCAGCCCATTCCATATTCGGTCACCCGGCCATCCTTGGTCACCATGCTTGTGTACATCATTCTCTGGGTTTCTTTCGAAAGAACTTTGCTCTCGTCCAAAGACCTGGATAGGTTGACCAGGTCCACAGCTGTTGACAGCATCCCACCGCCAGCGAATCGGCTGCTGATGTCTACGAATTCACAATTCTTCACGTCCCCACTGATTCTCCGGTATCCTCTGGCTCTGTTCGCAATTATGGTGTCAGCGATATCCATCCTCGTACTGTTCATCCCCAGGGGCTTCCATACATTTTCCCTCATATATTCCGCATAGGATTTGCCGGATGCTCCTTCAATGACAGCTCCCAGGAGGTTAAATCCATACGTTGTATAGATATACTTGGTACCAGGTTCGGCTTCGAGCTCCCAGTCTTTGAATACTCCTATAGACTCTTCTGTTGTGAAATTGGTTTTGAAGTGCCCTTCTTCATCATAATTTCTATAGTGGCTGATCCCACTGAGGTGGCCCAGAAGATGCCGGATGGTGACAGGCCACCGTTTCCTCGGAAAATAGGGAACGTATTTCTGCACTTCATCATCCAGATTGAGTTTTCCTTCCTCCATGAGCCTGAGAATGCCAACCGCTGTAACGGGTTTTGAAATAGAGGCGAGTCGATAGAGAGTATCCGGTTTGGCCGGGATTTTGTGTTCCATATCCGCGTATCCGAAACCTTTTTTCCAGAGGAAGTCGTCCTTGTAAAAAGCGATGCTGAGTGAAGGGATTTTGAGTCTTTCTAACTCTTTTTGAACGCAATCCTCTATCATCCTAATTTCTTTTGCGTATTTATTTCGCTGGGCAAAGCCGGAAGACGGAATAATGCAGAGAGTTAAAACGATGATAAGCACATACGATTTAAGAGCTGAAAAGCGCAGTTTGGAAGAGAATAAAGTCATTTCAAACCTCCTTATAGTAAAGCCGTATTGTTAAAAAATAGTCCTCCTTTGACCAAGAATATCCAAATCCGGATTAGCTGAAGATCAAAACTAGACTGCTGATAGCAATAAAACTTCTCTTGGTCATCATTTTCTCTCCACATAAACAAATTGTGACCTTTTATTGATACGTGCAAAAAATTGATAAATATTATTCTACAGAATTAGCCAACATTTTTTAAACAACATTTTGATTGGGATGAGGCCTATTTTCTTAGCGGAAATCATCATTAACTTCTCTTTTTTCCCACATTGACTCTGAATTCGGCCTGTGATATTAATCTCTAAAGATGTTAGGGGAGCACTTTCAAGGCTTAACGCTTTGTGGCGGCTTGTCGATATCCCTAAGTTTGTCTGAAAAACGGCCGCAAGATTCAGGAATATCGGAGTTAAAGTTTAGGAGTTTCCTTTGCATCGATTAATTTTATAAGGGGGGAGAGAAACGAGAAGAAATATTTTCGTATTGTGTCTCATCCTGGTCGTGATTCTCTTTGGGTGTGGAAAAAAGGCAAAAGAACAACTGGTTCAAGTGGAAGTCATGGACGGAATCCGCCACATCATGAATCCGGAGGCTCCATTAAAAGGCTCTGTATCTCTTGAGTTGGAGAAAAAGCTGGAGATTAATCCCTATGAGAATGAAGATTTCGATTTAAGATACTTTGATGCGGTCAAAGATAAGGACGGTGAAATTATCCTGTTCGATGTCAACGGTTCCAAAGCGCAGAAGTTTACAGGAGACGGCGGATACATCGGAAGCTTTTTCCGTCAGGGCCAGGGTCCTGGCGAGTTCGTTCCACGAAGACTTCTTTATGTACGTTTTATGAACGGTCAGATATGGGTGACGGGCGGTGATAAGCTGGCCAAATTCGATAAACAGGGACAGTTTATTGATGAATTTTCTCTAGGAGACACTATCGCTTTTTTTATCGACGAGAGATGCTACATCACCGAAAAGAGAACAAGGAAGGAGCAGGATACGCATAAACAGATCATCATTAAACGTATCAAGGAGACAAATGAGATAGAAGAAGGCCCTTCTCTGATGGAGGGAACAAATCTGGGAATGATCAGACTCCCGCGGGGAGGATTTGGAGATAGCTGGGGGACTCCTGACATAGAATATGCGGTTGACCGAACGGAGAAGAAGATCTATGTGGCTATGAAAACAGAGTACAAAATCCATGTCAAAGATCAGGAAGGACAAACCCTTTATGTTATCGAAAAGCCTTATAAACCCATAAGGTTATCCAGTAAGGACAAAGAAACTATGCTGGAATTTTTCATTCAGCGTCAGAGCGATCGAAAGGCAATGTACCTCAACGCCTACCCCGATGAGTTGATGGCGATAAAAGAAATGAAGGTTCTTCCCAAGGGATATCTGGCTGTCTACAGGATTTCAGGTCTCAAAAAGTACGTGATTGATATATTTGACGACAATGGAAATTATGTATACGCGATTGAGCCGTCTGAGAGTCGTCCTTTGGACAGGGCTGATTTCTATGATTTCGGGTTCATTACGGTGGAAACCGTGGATGACTTTCTTTTTTATTTCGAGTACTGGATCAAGAACCTACCGGAGATCTTCAGTGTTCATTCCGATTGATTCTGTATTTTGAACCGCATCCAATAAACTCAAATTGTTTATTATTATTATTCCAAAAAGGTAAAAGCCTGTCTTTTTGATCTGAAAAGCACTGAGATTATCCGGCCTGCATAAGCGTTATCCAATAAGACTCCAAATAGCAAAAATGATGATAAATATGGAGACTGTTATTTATTTTTATTGTTGAAAAATGGTTCCATATATGGTACCAATTAAATATGAATTAGGTTAACATTGTTTTGAATAAAAAGTGCTATCGGCTATATGAAAAGGCTAAAGCGAATCCTCAAGGACTTCGATTACATGAGTTTAAAATCCTGTGTGAATGCATTGGTATGACATTTGATAGAACCAAAGGATCACATTTCATTTACCTGTTGGACGATCCATTTTTTCTGATATCGATTCAAAGAATGAAGGATGGAAAAGCAAAGCCTTATCAAATCAGGCAGTTACTGGATTTTATAGAAGATAACAGTTTAAATATCTTGGAGTGAATCATGAACAAACATGCGGTTTCAATCAAATGGAGCGATGAAGACAATGGTTATATTGCCGCGATTCCAGGAATAAAAGGATTTAGCGCTTTTGGCCAAACTCGGGAGGAAGCTCTATCCGAATTGAATGTTGCGTCTGGAGCATATTTTAAATCCTTGAAAAAGGCTGGCAGGCAATTCCCTGATGAAGAAAAAATTATCCCTTACAGCGGTCAAATACGTCTGAGAATGCCTAAAAGCCTTCATGCAGACCTTTCAGATAAGGCTAAGGATGAAGGCGTCTCCCTTAATACATACATAGTCACTTTATTGTCTGAAAGACATATTGGGAGAAACCTAATTAAGGAAGTTGCTGCTTTAAAAAGAAAATTTGAGATCATGAATTCAAGAATAATGAATAGCACGTACGATACAAGCCGTTCTATTCATAAAATTGAAGAACGTAAAGATAAATATCGCGGTAAAAAAAATATAAAACGATAGTTTTTTACAAGGACTAAAGAATAATGCGGTTTTTGTCCGAATATGGACATAAACTGTGCGAGAATGGACATAAAGTGTTCTATCTGCTTTGAAATACTCAAGGAGATAATCTTGGCATATTTTTTGCTTATTAAAATAGGGGATAATGGATAGAAAATAACTCAGTCATCCCAAGGAGTGCCGAGATGTTTAAAAATTATCTGAAAATAGTATTCAGAAGCATGGAAAAATATAAAGGTTATTCCTTTATAAACATTGGAGGACTGGCTGTTGGATTAGCCTGTGTTATTCTCCTATCTCTGTGGATCAATTTTGAGGTCAGTTATGACCGTTTTCACGAAAACAGCGATAATCTGTATCAGGTTATTAATGAAATACTCCTTCCGAACGGAGACCTCCGTTTTTTTACAAATACTCCCGGAGCATTGGCCAATGCCCTTGAAACGGAAAGACCTGAAATCAGGAATGCTTCCCGGGTAGTTGACAGGACAGAAGTCTTGCTGGGTACGGAAGATAAACGTTTTATGGAGAGAGTCAGATTCGTTGACCCTGCTTTTTTAGAGATGTTTTCCTTTGAATTTATTCAGGGGAATCCCAAAACAGCTTTATCTCAACCTAATTCAATAATCCTGACCGAAAATATGGCAGAAAAGCATTTTACAGAACAAGACGCAATGGGCCAGGAAATGCTTATTGGACAGGATAGAAGCTTCCTCGTTACCGGCGTCATAAAGGAACTACCGGCTAACTCTTTTCTTCATTCTCTCAACTTGATCCCCATTGCAGCCTTAAGTGATATGGGGTGGGGCATCGATAGATGGGGAGGCGGCAACTATGATACTTATGTTCATCTTGAGGAAGAAACAGACCTGGAGTTTTTTAATGCCCAAATTAAAGATTTTTATGAAAAACATGCCCCAAACTGGGTGCCGTCGGAACTCTCATTAAGGCCGATAACAAGAATTCATCTCTACGAATTGAACGGCGGTGGACCGATAGTCTATGTTTATATCTTTTCCGGACTGACTATTTTTATTCTTTTGCTGGCTATGGTCAATTTTACGAACCTCTCGACAGCC
>JGI24422J19971_10001350_pt1 | contig 14835 bp, 9 predicted proteins | sample DeeMarSWOR152_54_FD_19971 | JGI IMG/M metagenome (IMG submission 19971) | reverse complement strand
CCTATCATCTTGCGGGCCATTTCGATAATGCCGTCCGCTTCCCAGACCATAAATAGTGATGGTTTTGAAGAAAGATATTTTATTAAGCCTTCGAAGAATTTTTTTTCCTGATGAGCGGCGTAGAGTTGACCAGCCAGCTCTTCGGAGACTTGTATAAATTTTGCGGCGACAAGCTTAAAGCCTTTTTTTTCGAATCGCGTAATTAACTGGCCGGCCAAGTGCCGCTGTATGCCGTCTGGCTTGATAATAATTAATGTGCGTTCTGCCATTCAAAGATATTTTCTATTTCCACCCGCCGAAGGCGGATTTAATCACAATCCAGCGTTGCTGACTGATTTCCAATCGGCAATCGAAATTTGGAGATTACATTCCCTCAGGAACAATGTAAATTTCCACTCGTCTGTTTTGTGGATTGCCCCTTCTGCTCGGCTCATTTGGAGCGACCGGCCGGAACTCACCAAAGCCTCGTACGCTCATTCGCTTAGCCTCAACGTTATTGCCTGCCATTACGTTCAGCACGGATATTGCTCTGTGAGCTGAGAGGTGCCAGTTGGTCGGATGTTTTGCCCGGGTTTCAGCCTTGGCAATGGGAATATCGTCTGTGTGGCCTGCGATTATAACGTCGAATTTCTTGGCTTCTTCGGAGTTTAAAATTCCACAAAGCGACTTAACCGCTGTGACTGCCGTAGCCGCCACTGTGTCACTGCCTTTTTCAAAAAGTAAATCACTTCTGAACTTTATTATGCCACGGCTTGCATCGTACGTAACCATATCGTGTTGCTTGGCAAAATCCTCCAGCTTAGTGCTAAGCTCCGCCGGCAGCGCTCCGCCGTAAAGCAATCTCCCTTGCATCGAAGCGATCAATTCGTTCCTCTTAGCCAGGTCTTCCTCAAGTGCTGCAATCTTTTGTTCCAGCGTCTCTACTTCGATACCCCCCCTCTCCTGAGCCGCAGAAAGTTGTCTTTTTAACTGCTCAAGTTGCAGCGTGGTAACTTGAAGCTCGCTCTCGAGGTCTGCTATCCGCGCTCGCTGTGTGTTGTTTTGCACTCGCAGGTCCTCTAACTCCGAGGTGCAGCCGTTTATCAGCGCGACACAGCCGGATAAAAGAAAAATCGCTGAAAGTTTGACAGTTCGCATCATTCAATCCTTTCCAAGAAAATTAAGATAATTTATTTTAACCATCCCTAAAAAACACAAGCTTTTAATTTACAAGCAATTACAACCCTATAAATTCTGCGTCCACCACCCTCGCCCACAAATAAAACCGATTTGTCTCCATCCGTCAAGAATAATTTACAAAATATACAATCCATTAGCAGCTCTCTCCCTGGAACATAATACCTGGCGGGGCGTTCTTTGTTATACTATCAGGTAAAGCGCAAAAGACGAAAGTATGTTCCAACCCCGAAAAAAAATTTCGAGATAAATGAGTTTTTTTCTCCCAGGCGGGTTATACATAAATAGAAGGCTGTATGCGCAAGTGAGGGACGCGTTTATTCAATGACAGATTACACAGATGAAGAATTGATGAGTTTCGTAAGGAATCAGGATGTTTCTGCTTTTGAGGAGCTTTTCCACCGCTACGGACAGCGTGTTTTCGCCTTCTTCTACCGTCTCGTACGGAACGCTGAGCAGGCTAGAGACTACACACAGGAGACATTTCTAAGGCTGTGGAGAGGACGGGAGCGATACGCACAGAAAGGAAGGTTTTCAACGTACATCTTTCAGATTGCGAAGAATCATTTTCTGCACGAACACCAAAAACGAAAACACCGGATTGCCTTCGAACATGCCTCTGCGGATAATCCGCAGGGAGCTTTGGAAACAGCAAATTCGCGGGACAACGCCTATAAAGAAGCGGTGGCTAATGAAATCCAGTCTGCAATAAGCAAAGCGGTAACCAGTCTTCCGGAGATACACCGGCTGGTGTATGTCCTGAGCGAGGAACAACGCCTCTCTTATAAAGAGATAGCGGAGATACTTGGTTGTCCAGTTGGGACGGTAAGCTCCAGAAAGGTAGAGGCAGTCAGGAAATTGCGAAAGCTCCTGGAGCCTTTGAGGGATGAGGTTCTCGGCAAAGACCCACAAGTGAATAACAGTGAGGTAGAAAAATGATTTCATGTGAAGAGTGTCAGAAAAAATTGGTGGCTATTTTTGATAATGAAGGCTGTGATGGTGACGAGGAATTGACAAATGCCCATTTGAGAGATTGTCCAGCGTGCCGGGCTTTTCAAGAGGATATGGTCAAAATCAGACAGCAGTTCGTCTCTGTTCCTGTGCCAAGTCTATCACCGACAGTGGCCCAGGAGCTTATCCCGGCAGCTCAAGCCGATCGTCAACAGAGCAAGAGTCTGCGCCGCAATAGGAACGTAAGCCGTCAACCATTGTTGCTAAGGTTCCCGCGACTAACATGGGCTTGTAGCCTGGCCGGTCTGTTCCTTATCGTTATATCCTGGCTGGCCTGCTTCCTCCTTGTCAGAGAAACTGCGAGCCTGAGGCAGGAACTGCAGGTTGCACGACGAGAGGTAGCTGTTGCTCAGGCAGAAAAGCAGCTCAAAGAGGCCCAGGAAAGACAGCAGAAGGCGATCTCCGCCCTCTACTTTCGAATGCAGGAGTTGGAGCAGCGCGTTGACAGGTCTGCTCCCCAAAGGCCGGCATTTTTACCGGCAGAACGTAATGGACTTTAAGAATGGGTGCCCTATTCTGTTCAGGAGTGAAGAAAATGAGTACGAAGAAACTTTCGATTGTCATTGTAATGGTCGGCATATTCTCAGGTTCGATCTCAGCAAGCCAAGAGTACCGCGTCGTGAAAATCTGGCCGGAGTCGCCACAAGGATGGCACTTCTTCAAACTAAATGGCGTTGCTGTTGACAAGTCAGGTAATGTCTATATCGGCGACAGCGGCAACTACAAGGTCAAGAAGTTCGACGCCGAAGGCAGGTTCATCAGCCAATGGGGAAGCCCCGGCCTGGGAGACGGGCAGTTCAATACGATATGCAGTGTCAAGGTGGACGGCTCGGGGATCGTTTACGTCTTCGACACGGATTCTTGCAAGTGGCAATACAATCGGATCCAGAAGTTCACTCCATACGGGCAGTTCGTTGGGACGCTGGAGAGGAAGACACCGGACGCAGACACAATCAAGTTGCCAATTGATCTGGCTACGGATAACAAGGGAAATGTCCTTGTACTTGCTGTCGATTACAGACCAGAACAGAATCGCACTTACGGCGTCCGGATCGAGAAATACTCGCGGGATGGAGCTTTCATTTCTCAATGGGGCGCAGCCGCCGGCAGCGGCGACGGGCAGTTGCAGCGACCTAACGCGATCGAGGTTGATGCGAAAGGTAACATCTATATCACTGACATGGGTAATAGCCGCGTTCAAAAGTTCGACTCTTCCGGCAAGTTCCTCATTAAATGGGGCTCCCGATGGGTGGGCTGGAGGGAAGGCGATGGGATCTTCCGCGGCGGCGCTCGCAGTATAGCCATCGATGAAACTGGAAATATCTATGTTCTTGATTTCAATTCCGTTCAGAAGTTCACGCCGGAGGGAGAATTCCTTGTGAGATGGAAGACAGGGGGGGAACAGGCGTGTCGTCTTGCCGTTGGTTCTCACTCCAACGTCTATGTGACCGACATGAACTCACACATGGTGACTAAGCTCGATTCTAACGGAAACGTGATATCGCAATGGGGATGCGCGGATACCGGAGACGGTCGATTCAGTCTGCCCGGGAGCATCGCAGTAGATCCATTTGGCCACACATTTGTCGCTGACGTCTGGAACAGCCGTATCCAAAGATTTACTTCCGAAGGCCGGTTTGTTTCCAAATGGGGAGGCTGGACTGAGCCGGCGGCCTGGGACTTGGCGACCGATACATCCGGAAACCTTTACGCAGCGTGCGGGGACGCTAACGAGGTGCAAAAGTTCGATCCCGATGGGAAACTCATTTGCCGTTGGGGAAGCAGCGGCAGCGGCGACGGTCAGTTCCAGGATGCCTCGGCCATCGCGGTCGGCCCCTCGGGCAACGTATATGTGGCTGACGCCTTCAACTGCCGCGTGCAGAAGTTTAGCAACAATGGGAAATTCCTTGCCAAATGGGGATCAGAAGGCGCAGGGGACGGCCAGTTCAGCGGCCTGTTCTTCATAGCGGTGGATATTTCGGGCAACGTGTGGGTCGGAGACCAGCTCGGCGACGGAATCCACCGCATGCAGAAATTCGATGCCAACGGCGAGTTCCTGACGAAGTGGACCAGGAGCACAATGAGACCTCGCTCCATCAATTATAGAGGGAGGGTAGCGGTCGATTCTGCCGGGAACAGCTATTATGCGCTTGAGGGTCGAATCGAGAAATACGACGCCGAGGGCAACTTGATCGGCAACTATAGTCAAAAGGAGGTCACAAAGGACGAGCTTGAGCAGGTCTGGGCCATGTGTGTTGACCAGGCGGGCTGTCTCTACATCACAGGTCCTGCGGACCCGTGTGTCTTCTTTCGCAATGCCAGTGGTTCTATCAGAAAATTCGACGCCGACGGCAAATTTGTCACCAAGTGGCCAGCGGAGAACACGCAGGGAAAAAAGAGATTTCCAAACGGCCCAATCACGGTGGATCAGGCTGGAAACATATATGTCTCGTACTGGGGCGGCCCATCGATACAAAAACTCTCATCCAACGGAAGGCTGGTGGCAGAGTTCCACATCGAAGCCCTACGTGATGGCCGCTTTACCGAAGTCGGGGGTGTGGCGGTTGACCGCTCCGGCAAGGTTTACGCCGTGGACAGCGTCGATGTGGACTGGGAGGAGGGTATCCCTTCGATCAAGGAATTCGACTCTAATGGTCAACTCATCGCGACATGGGACGTGGCCAAGATAGCAGAAGGCAAGATCAAGTATCCGGCTTTCATAGTGGTGGATGGTTCGTGTAATATGTATGTTACCGACAAGAGCACCCACTGCGTCCACAAACTCGACGCCCAGGGCAAGTACATCAAGAGCTGGGGCAGCAAAGGCACCGGCGACGGCCAGTTCGATACACCCGAAGGCATTGCGGTAGATAGGTCGGGGAACGTTTATGTCTGCGACAGGCAGAATTGTCGGATTCAGAAGTTCGACTCTAATGGCAGGTTTCTAACAAAATGGGGAAAAGAGGGCAGCGGCGATGGCGAGTTTCACTTTCCCGCAGCTGTGGCACTTGATAAGGAAGGCAACGTTTATGTGGCCGATAGCGACAATCACCGTATTCAGAAGTTCACCTCTGACGGTAAGTTTCTAACCGAGTGGGGTGAATTTGGAGAAGCGCCGGGACAGCTCAATGTGCCACTCGGTATTACCCTGGATGACTCAGGCAATGTCTATGTCAGCGACAGCCACAACCACCGCATCCAGAAGTTCGCTCCGGCCTGGCCTCGCTGAAACATAACGTAATCTATAGTGTATACGTCGACCACCACTAAAGCTGGCAATCCCGCCATCCAGCCAAGCGAATGGACGGTATCCACGATACGAACCGAACCCGCAATTCCCGTCAAACTCAATAATAAATAATTACCAATCAATAACCGATTGAAAAACGCCCGCAAAATCCGACAAAGAAAAGCTAAAAGTCCTGGGCATAGTCGAAGGGCCTACAATTGAACATCCCGGCCTCGTCCCGGAAATGATGTCGTTTCATTCCCTGCCTATGAACAATGAACTATGGACTATGAACCATGAACAACGAACTATGAACCATGAACAATGAACTAATTATGAAAAACAAACCCAAACAAAGCCAATGGATTAAAAGGGTCAGGAGCATTTTTCGAAGGGGACAATCCAAAATTTGAAAGCTGAAATTTGAAATCCTATCACCAACATCGTATATCCGCCATATTTTGGCGGAATCAATATCGCAGATTCGCCCTGCTGGAAGCTTGCTCAAGCAGGAGCAAGTCCAATTGCTTCACTCCCATGAAAGGATTGCGCAGCGAAATGCCTTTTGTCCGCCCAACAGAGTTGAGAAAAAACTGTCTTGCCGAACTTTCAGCGGNTGTGTCTTCCGCAGTTCTGAGTTATCAGGATCAAGCCTTCTTTGCNTTTTTGGGCTTCTTTGGCTCTTTTGGTTTTTTCGGTTGTTTGGGCTTTTTAGCTGTTTTAGTGATGCCGCCGCCGAGCATAAAAGCCGCACCGATTACCAAACCCGATACCACAACAGCCCCGATCATGATATACCAGATTGCGCCCTGTATTCCTTCCAGAATCGAAGGCATCACACCCTTTAGACCTGCCACGGCCACGACTGCGGTGTAAAGTAGGAGCACTAATGGCAAAAGCAGCAGCATTCCAAAGGTATTACTTTGCACATCCGGCGCCACCTCGATATACGGCTGAACTAATGCCGCAACTTCTGGCCCGGCTTGGGGGCCGACAAGCTCCTCTTCTTCGGGGAGAATTTGCTCTGCCTCAGCAGCCACTTCCGCCGCAGCGCCAGCTTCAGCCGGCTCCTGACCTTCACCCTCAGCTGTATAAATTTCATCAAGAATACCGCCTAATGAAGTATCATCAGCCTGGAGCGAAAGGTCCAATAAGCCCGAGCCACTTCCGAAGCTATCCAGATTTACATCTTCTTCGATCTCTTCCAACGGCACTTCAGACGTTGTACCTGTTGTACCCATTGTGCCGGTCACGCTTGGTGGGGCTGTGGTCTCAGCCATCGTATCATCTGTTACCTGGTAATCACGGTCAGTTTCCCCGAGAACGCTGATTCCTTCACCGGTTAGGGCGGTGTCGGCATCGGTTAGCTCACTTGGCGGCACTGGGGCTCCGGTTTCCGGTGCCAACAATATCTCATCTGTGCCTGCCGCCTGTTCCAATGGTTCCAGAGTTTCCGGAGACGGCACTTCAGTTTCCGGGATTTCTAGTGCCGGAGTCTCTGGTACAGGAGTTTCCTTGGATGCCGTAATACCTGTGTCGGACATCAATGCTTCGACTTCCTCAATCTTAAACAGCAAATTCGGGCCGTCACGAAACTCACGCAGCTTACCCTGCTTAACTATTTCTTTTAATTCTTCCTTTGTTTTTTTGAGTTTCTTGGCAGCTTCCTCTAACGAATAAAACATACCAGCCATAATCATTACCTCCTGTGAGCTTACAACGTAGCCAACTACGCTGCTTTTTTAGCTTATCAAAAAACGGCTCTCACATCAAATATTTTATCTTAACCGCTGTCAATATGCAAACTTTTTTTTGGCTAAAATACTGTAAATCAATGGCTCAAAAGCAATCTCGAATGCATTCAGTCTCAAAACAAGTACCTGTCCCAAAGTGCATGGTTGAGCATTTTGCCTGGTTCCTACTTACCAATATCTTGCAAAATGCCCCCCCCATCGATGAGGTACAATAAACCTAGCTCTGAAAAAAGTCGCACAATCGCTGGGGCAGTAATAAAAATATGATTCTATTGCAACACTGAGTCGTTTTGTATAGAATAATTTTTTGATGAGCATTACATGCTTTTTCCGAAACGAGATCGGGCAATAGACGTCCGATAACAACACAAGAGTTGTCGGGGTGTAGCTCAGCTTGGCCAGAGCGCCTGCTTTGGGAGCAGGAAGTCGCTGGTTCGAATCCAGTCACCCCGATTCCTGTAAGTAATGAATTTATATGTACTTTCCCTTCGGTAAATATCTATTTAGCTCCCCCATATCGGCGAGGAAAGTGTCCTTGCTGGCTTCGGCGGTTCAGGCACAATATTCTTTGGCATCCAAAGCAGCACGGTGTTTCTCTGTATCCTTATTCATTCGCGCAGAGATCTACATTGTTAACTACTTACCTTTATTACTTCCCAGTAGCTTGCCTGTCCTTTTGTCCCATTGGACACTGCGAAGCTCCAAGCGGTGGTTGCCATGGCAATCAGTGACATCTACCCCCTGAGCTCTGAGGTTCATACTGGTATGTTACACCCTCCAGTGAGGCGATGAAAACGGTATGCGCTACGTAACATCTACCTAAATTTGGCACTACAATCATTGTAGGCTTTTCTTATATGCACCGCTAAATCACAGGGCTAAATTCTCAGTTTCCTTAAGAATAGCATATCTGTCTTCAAATTGCAACCTTCCGGACTGTATATAACTGTCCCACAATCTTTGGGACAGTTATGCAGCTATTGCAATCAGTACAAGCCGTCTTTATAATTGTGTTGTATACTATAATGATACACATATTCACAGGGGTCCCAAAACGCATATTTTCGCGTTTGGGGAACCCCGCAGAAAATATGAAAGGGATCGAACTATGCGATTCTGGTACTTGGCGGTTTTGGTAACCGCAATAATATTAGGGGGTCGGTCCAAAGCAAAGGGCCAGGTGTACGGTCCGCCCGACCGTGAGCAACCAGGCGATGAAATGATTCAGGAATATCTGAGTCGCGAGACGGAGAAGATTCACGACCGCTTTTTACAGGGCGTTGAATCGGCCGAAAGCTGGGAGAAGCTTCGCCCTAAGTACAAAGAGGAGTACTTCCACATGTTGGGGCTTTGGCCGCTGCCGCCCAAGACGCCGCTCAAAGCCACGATCACCGGTACGCTTCAGGGCGATGGGTACGTGGTCGATATGCTGCACTATCAGAGCCGACCGAGACTGTACGTTACTGCCAACCTCTACCGACCGGCCAAAATCAAAGAAGGTGAGCGTCTGCCTGCCGTGCTGTATGTTTGTGGGCACTCGTCGCGGGGCCGAAACGGCAACAAAACGGCTTTCCAGTCACACGGCATCTGGTTCGCGCGGCACGGATACATCTGCCTAATGCTCGACACGCTGCAACTGGGTGAGATAGCGGCGATTCACCACGGTACCTACCGCGAAGGTCGCTGGTGGTGGCACTCGCGGGGCTATACTCCCGCCGGTGTTGAGTGTCTGAACGGCATTAGAGGTATCGACTACCTCATTAGCAGGGCAGACGTCGATCCCGAACGGATTGCGGTAACCGGAATCAGCGGCGGTGGAGCAGCTACCTTTTGGATTGCGGCTGCCGATGAGCGCGTCAAAGTTGCCGTGCCGGTCAGTGGTATGGCCGACCTGCCGTCCTACGTGCCCAACCGCGTGATCAACGGGCATTGTGATTGCATGTTTCTGTATAACACTTTTCAGTGGCCTTGGACTCGCATCGCAGCCTTGGTGGCACCCCGCGCGCTTCTATTCATCAATAGCGATGAAGACCGCATTTTTCCGATGGATGCGAACCAGCGCGTGATTAATCGCCTGGAACGAATCTACAGCTTATACGGGGCAAGTGACTTTGTCGACAGCGTGGTTAGCATTGGTGGTCACGCCTATCGGCAGGATATCCGTCAGGCCGTCTATCGTTTTATAAACATACATCTGAGAAACCAGGCAAGGGTTGTAAAGGATAGCGAGGTGGATCTGGTGACAGGTCCCGGCAATAACCGGTGGCATCCGATTGAGCCGGACAGACTTCGCGTGTTTCCTGATGATACCGATATTCCCACAGATGAATTGAACACGACTATTGACCAACATTTCGTGCCTATGGCTCAGGTGGAGCCGCCGGAAAAAGGTGAATACGACAACTGGAAAGCGGCGATTCTGGCTGAACTGCGTCGCGTTACGTTTCGATATTTTCCTGAGCGGATTCCACCAGCGAAGCTACTTGAACAGGTCCAACCGGATGATGCACTGCTTGCGTCAGAACCCGGCATCAAAGTTCGCCTGCAATATGTTACGGCCTTGAAGACAACCAAAGAGACCAAACGTGTTCTGATGATTGTACGAAACCCTGATTCAACTGAGTACCTTTCTGACTGGATACACCAGGTGTACGAACCGGGCGACCACGTTTATGTATGTGCCCCTCGCGGTGTTGACCAAACGCGCTGGACCCGTAAGAACCCACCCAACTACGTCGAGCGTTCTCATGTCCTGCTTGGACGTACAGTCGATACCGGACGGGTGTGGGATATCGTAGCAGCAGCCCGCTACTTACAAGGTAAGTATAATGAGGATATTGACGTCTACGTGCTCGGCGAAGGTACTGGGGGTGCTTTAGCGGCCTACGCTGCCTTATGGGAACCGGAGATTGCCGGTGTGATATTGAACAAACCGCTGCTATCTCACATGGACGCCAAAGCACCTCAGTTTCTGAATGTTCTAAGAGTATGTGACGTTGGCGATGTTTTGGGAATGCTTGCCCCGCGTGCGTTAACCATTTACGGCGATCACAGTGAACAGATGGAGAAAGTCGCTAAAATCTATACTGCCGCAGGGGCTTCAAAAAAGCTCGTTCAAAAGATAGTGAAAAAATGAATCTATTACTTTCCGCAAGGCTTGCATTAATTCTTGCTGTTGTTTTTCAGACTGCTTTTATCCGGCCCCCACGTCTTCTTGGCGAAGACAAGAGTGGGGGCAAATGCATTTTTCTCGATTCTTGACGAGCATCGAGTATCCAGCATCGAGCATCTATAATTGCTTTCACAGCAGATGAATCAACAGCTTCTCCACAACCATTGGTAACTAAACAGAAGAAGAAAACCCAAACAACCGTCCATAACCTGGCTGACCTAATATCTTTGTGCATGCTCATCTCGTTTCGACCTGATTTGCTGCATTGTTTCGCAGTCATAATAATAACTACACAATGCGATTTCTAACACAAGACCCTCCTTGGAGCCTCTAACGACTCGGTACGGTACTTGCTCCTCCGTTATTTTGCAAGAATAAGTTTTGCTACCATGATAATTCAGACCTACTGAAGATACAAACCGTATGGGCCACCATGCAAATAGCCAAGTCTGTTTATTGGCCTGCTCATAAAAGGCAGAAAATCAAGGAATTTTCGATTTTTGATTTCCGATTTTCGAATTATGATTTGCATTTTGCAGGCACCAATCTTCAATTGGCAATTAAAACTCGGCAACTCTTACAGGTGAAGATGAGAGGCCGAAAGACAGCCGATTATCCGCCTTTGGCGGACAAAATGGGGTGGAATTGAATGGACGAGCCGAGTACAATTACGAGCAGAAAACTTCGCGGCATGGCCGGGTCGAGGTGATTTGATACGCCTCGAATAAGTATCGGTAGCGTAAGAAAGCAAAGATACAAACCTGCCCCCGCGTCTTCCCCCGCAGCTTCGTTTGGCGAAGCAAAACGGCGGGGGGGCGGCGGGCCAGAAAACGGAGCAGATAGGATGAAACATTCGAGACTAATAAAAAGCGTTTTGATGGGGACTCCAACTCGCAAAAAAACGGCTCCTGCTTTCGCAGGGGTAAACTTGTCCCCGCGAAGGCGGGGATGGGAACCCATATTGTTCTTCTGTATGTGTTTTACGGCGCTGGTTGCTAACTGCACCTGTGTAACCGCAGGTACAAGTGTGGAAACAAAACTGCTCTGGCAGATCGGCAAGGCCGACAATGACACTGCTGAATTCGCACTTGGCCCAGACAGGAGCAACCAGTACTCAGTGACTTTCCCCCGAGATGCATTATTCATTGCCGGCCAATCCGACCCTAAGCAGGACTGGCCTTACATACAGCCGGGGCCAGCGGATGTCTGGGCCGGCAGCAAGAGTCACACGTTTACGATTCTGTTCGGCATAAAAACTCCACCAACCACTGGCAAGGGCGAACTTGCTCTGGACTTCGTGGATACCCACAGCTTCAAGCCGCCTAAAATGCAAATCAAAATCAATGATGTATCTTTTATCCGGGATCTGCCTCGTGGTGCCGGTGATGCATCAGCACATGGTCAACCCGACAAGGGCCGCGAGCACTTGCTGGCTGTTGACTTCCCTGCCAAAGCACTTAAGCCTGGCACTAACACAATCACTATCACCTCCTTGAGCGGCAGTTGGGTCCTTTACGACCACGTTACCGTTAGAACGCCGGTCGGCGTTGAGACTGGACCGCTCGAAAGTATGAACAAACTTCTGGATGTTCACAGCCAGCCTTTTCTGATAGAGCACAAAGACGGTAAACTGTATCAACCCATTATGGCCTCTGTGCTTCATGTTGGTGAGCCGATCGAGGCGACTGTCGTTGTTAATGGGTCTGAATCAATCAAACACTCGCTCAAATCGGGCTTCAGGGTCATTGAGGGGCTTGCCCCATTGGCAGAGACGCCGACTTCGGTCGAAGTCGATGTCAGGGTAGGCAGTGAATCGATCGCCAAGCAAACCCTGACCATCAATCCGGTCCGCAAATGGGAGGTGTATCTGCTGCACCATTCGCATGTGGACATCGGCTACACACATGTGCAAACGGAAGTTGAGCGTAAGCATTGGGGATATTTCGAGCAGGTCATTGAGCTGGCGCGCAAGACGGCGGATTATCCGGCCGGTGCACGGTTCAAGTGGAACGTGGAAGTGCTGTGGGCAGTTGATAGCTATCTGAAACAGGCCTCGGCGGAGGAAAGCGAAGCCTTCATCAACGCGGTCAGGAAAGGCTGGATCGGCCTGGATGCCCTGTACGGCAACGAGCTGACGGCCCTGTGCCGGCCGGAAGAACTCATTCGGCTTGTAGGTTATGCTGAGAAGCTAAGACGGCACTACGATTTGACAATTAACTCGGCCATGATTACTGATGTGCCCGGCTACACGTGGGGAATAGTGCCGGTTCTGGCGCAGAGCGGAGTGAAGTATTTCTCGGTTGGACCAAACCGCAGCCATCGCATCGGCTACACGCTATCGAGCTGGGGCGACAAACCTTTCTACTGGCAGTCACCTTCCGGAAAGCGCAATATACTCTGCTGGGTGGCCGGCGAGGGCTACTCCCTTTTTCACAGCGGTCGTCTCGATGCTGGAAGACTTTTCAATTACCTCAAACGCCTTGAGGCCTCGAAATATCCTTATGAGATGGTTCAGGTTCGCTATTCGATAGGCGGCGACAATGGCCCGCCCGACCCGGAACTCAGCGAGTTCGTCAAGAGCTGGAACGCAAAGTACGCCTACCCGAAACTGGTCGTTGCTACGACCGGTGAGATGTTTCGCGAGTTCGAGCGCCGATATGGCGACCGGGTGCCTGAGGCCCGGGGTGATTTTACGCCATACTGGGAAGACGGGGCAGGCTCCTCAGCTCGCGAAACGGCCCTGACTCGTGCCGCTGCTGAAAGACTTGTTCAGAGTGAAATCCTATGGGCCATGCTCGACCCGATGAACTATCCGGCCAATGATTTCTACACAGCCTGGCGCAACGTGATACTTTACGACGAGCACACCTGGGGGTCCTGGAACAGCATCAGTGAGCCGGACGGCGATTTCACCCGGAATCAGTGGAAGATTAAGCAGGCCTTTGCCCTCGATGCCGATGCTCAGTCGCGCAAGATCCTGAACGACTCGCTGGCCAGGTATCGAAGCACGGCTAAAAAGGTCACGGCCGTGGATGTGTTTAATACCTGTTCCTGGCAGCGAACCGACCTGGTCGTGCTGCCTAAGGACTGGAATCTGTTTGGCGATATGGTGAAGGATGACGACGGTCAATGGGTTCACTCACAGCGTCTTTCTACCGGTGAGCTGGCTTTTGTAGCCAAGAAAGTACCGGCGCTCGGTGCCAAACGGTTTACTCTCGATACCTATCCAACTGGTATCCCTATTATTCAGCAAAGCGCTAAAGCATATGGAACGCAATTGTCCAATGCTTTGCTGACGATAACTATTGACGACAAGACGGGCGCCATCGCCAGCCTCAAACGTGAGGGTATCTCATCTGAACTGGTGAACGACAAAGGCGGACCGGGTCTGAACGACTATTTCTACGTGGCCGGCAGAGACCCGAAAGACCCGCAGCGTAACGGACCGGTCAAAATCCGGGTTGAGGAAAACGGGCCGCTGGTTGCGTCGCTGCTCATCGAATCCGATGCGCCGGGCTGCGATAAGCTCACTCGCGAGGTCCGCCTCATCGCAGGCTTAGATCGTGTGGACATCATCAACGTCATTGACAAGCAGAAGATATACAAGCAGGAGGGAGTGCACCTGGCCTTTGCCTTCAATGTGCCCGAGGGTGTCACGCGAATGGATACTCCCTGGGCTGTGGTTCAGCCGGAAGCAGACCAACTGCCCGGCGCCTGCAAGAATTATTTCACGGTTCAACGATGGGTCGATATTTCCAACCAGGATTACGGTGTTACCTGGGCGACGGTCGATGCGCCACTGGTAGAAGTCGGCGCTATTACCTCCGATCCCAGAGCCGTTGGCTGGCTCAAGCATATCGAGCCATCAACAACACTGTACTCCTACGTGATGAACAACTACTGGGAAACGAACTACAAGGCGGGCCAGGAGGGCCCGACCACATTCCGTTATTCAATAAAGCCTCACGGGCGTTTCGATTCCGGCGAGGCCTCAAGATTCGGCATTGAGCGCAGCCAGGGCCTCGTAGTTGTGCCGGTTGACAAGGAGACTCCTGTTCAAGATTCTATTATGAGCGTTAAACCCACAGGTGTAATTGTAACCGCCTTTAAACCCGGCGACGTCGGCAAGGCCTGGATCATACGCCTGTTTAATGTAAGTGGACGGCCTGAGAAAACCGAGCTTACCTGGGGCAAGCCAGTGCCTAAAACAGTATGGCTAAGCAACCTGGCGGAAGAAGAGGTTTCCAGGGTTCCCGTTTTGCAAAAAGATCGCAAAACGGGGTCCTCCAGAATAACCGGGCCGATAAATATGGCGGCATACGAAATTGTCACCTTGCGAGTCCCGCTACCTGGCGGTCCGGCTGGAAAATGAGGAGGAAGTAATGACCTCACGAGAATGGGTTTTAGCAGCATTGGGCCATCGCCAAACTGATCGCGTCCCCATTGACTTTTCCGGGCACCGGTCTTCCGGCATCGCAGCAATTGCATATCCC
>JGI24422J19971_10001349_pt1 | contig 14837 bp, 19 predicted proteins | sample DeeMarSWOR152_54_FD_19971 | JGI IMG/M metagenome (IMG submission 19971) | reverse complement strand
TTATTCAAGCTTCAAACTCTCCATTTTAAGCCTGTTATCTTTGTGCCCTTCAATTAGGGCTAGGCGGTGAACACGCCTCCAACGGAGTAACCGTTGGCTTTAGCCTTTTCATTTTAGTCAGACCTCTTAGTTTCAAGCTATTTCGCTCAGTTTCTTCGCTATGAAACCATCAATGAAACAGTAGACGATGAACAAAACTATTGTGGCAGCGAAGCTTGGCATGATAAAGTTTACAAGAAAGGATGGAATTTGCGCTATTGTTAGAACGAAAAATAAGGCAAACCCATGAAGTAAAAGGCTCTTCCAATCCGTTGTTACTGGGATGTCCCATATTAAATCTGCCAGAAAGGCGTTAATCTCACCCATGATGTAAAAGAGCGCTATTAAACCCAATATCAAGCCTATGAATGCCCCGCCAATCACGAGAAGAACAAAAATGAAAGCCCATACAAACACTGTGACTAGAAACATGGCCGAAAACAAGATTCCATGCACAAAATACTTAGCTAGAATCTGCAAGTCTCCTCATCTCTGATTTATTCCTCACTCATTTCGCTTTCCCCTTTCTTTTTGTTCTCTTTCTACCCTTAAAACTATGTATAACAAACTATTTAACATTGATGATGAACAACAGAAAAAAAAGGAAGTTATTTCTTGTATTCGCCTAGCCTTTCTTCCCTGCTCAACTGCAGAAAACACACAACTCAGGTAACACGTAGCCTCTGTGTTAAAAATGTTGAGTCATGTTGCTGAGTATCTTTATTATTCTTTAGCCTTTAGTTAGTCGTATCTTTTCAGCTTTATCATTCTTCTGAAGCTTTTCAGGTCTTCAGCGACAAGTCTTAGAAGGTATAGCTCTTCCATTGTTCTTTCAAATTTTAGGAATTCTTCGCGAAGCTTTTGCAGAGTCTTCCTGTTTTCGCCCAATTTTTGAACTTTCCCTTACAGCTTTAGATGGAGGGCTTTCATCGTTTTTTGGCTAGCCACACAGCCATTCCGTCATCGAGGAGAAAGGAGAAGGCTTCGAGAACGGAAAAACCAATTTTTGGCTGTGTGTGGTCTAGCCTTCAACCTTTAGCCCTCCAATGCGTCGTAAGACTTAAGATAAGCGTCTACTATAAAAACATTACTGAATAACACGAATATACAAACGTTAAAGAAGCCTTAGCCTATGGCTAAAATTCCTTCTAAAACTTTGTTTTCTGGAATGTCTAACTGTTTTGCGAGCCATGTTTTTAAGAGAGAAGTTTGTTTTGGGGGTTCTCCGCTGTAGGTTATGATTTGGTTATTCTTTAACGCGTCTGCTTGGAAGGTTTTTTCTGCCTCTTTGTATAAGAAGGATAGTGTTTGAGCTTGATGAGCTAGGGTTTGGAAGTCCTCCCATTGTTTACAACGTAGGATCACTGGTGGCCCGCGCATTTCTCCAACTTGGGGTGTTCGGGCTTTCCCTTCTTGTTGCGCTACCAGTGCTGGTATTGCCATGGGTTCGCGCGAAGTTGACAGATAAGTGATTAGGCTTGTTATCTCGTTCTGCAGAGTTCCGAGTCTTTCTTCCACCTTTTCTATTTTTCCACTTAATTCGCCCGTATCGCCTAGCCTCTCGGTTATTGTGCCCAAGTCGTTTATCAGTCGGTCTAAGTCTTTTTCATGCTCCTTCAGAACGTTTATTATGAAGTCTAGGGCTTCTAGAGCTTCGTCCTTCGATGGGGCTTTCTTTGTCATCGTTTGTTTCTCCCTGTCCTTCAATTTAATTCAATATGTTTCTTTATAAATAAAGGTAGCGAATCCTCAAAATGTATCCATGCACAGACATAACCGTATTTATTGAGAATTAAAACTTGTGTGGGAGAGTTAGAATACCTTGTTGAGGTTGGATAACAAAACACTTATAGATTTATAGTATCTTGCTTTTCAGTTTGAACGTATTTGGGCGGGTAGATCAGCTTGGAATGATCGCCACGTTGGCATCGTGGAGGCCGCGGGTTCAAATCCCGCCCCGTCCACAGAACCTTCTTTCGTGAAAGAAGCTTCACCAAGAAAGCGTGAACCTCCGTTTGTTTCAGTTTTAACACCTTCCAGACGCTCAATATAGTTTTTAAGAGCATTTTCAGAAATTTTTGAAATGTTTAAGCCGTATTCACGGGCTTTCTTCACTAACTCGGGAGGTAGAGTTATGCTTACTGTTGCTTTCTTTCCTTTTATTTTCACTCTATACACCTTTACCCGTGTAATTATTGGTAGATACAGATTTAAGTTTTTCCGCTTTCCTCATAAATAAGGATTTAAACCAGTATAAAAGAATGTTCTATTGAGGCGCGGGCGCTGAATAAATGAACAAGGTGATTTGATGTCAAATATTTATGGAAAACGGAACCGTGGACACAACTACTGTAATTATTGTGGTCGTTGGATTTTAGGTGGATATGACCGCAAACATGACAAGCGAATAGAACATCTACATAACTATCATCGTTTCAAATTCATCAAAGACATTACGAAAACACAGATAATTAAACATTTCAGCCGAGACCCACATCCAAAAGTAGATTATAGTAAGCCACAAGAGGAAGAATATTGTTGAAGGCTACGGATTGAACCAGGCTCCTATAAATTTCCAACCAGACTGTTAAGAAGCCTTCCGTCAATTGCCCTTCTTTTTCTCCTTCTTTTCTTTCATTTCTTTATAGAGTTTAATGTAACCACAGTTCTTACAGTAAAACGGAATAATCATATCGCCTTTCCAATCCGATTCCTTTGTAAAACGGACGGCGATAGTCAAATATCCTGTTATGCGGCTTCCTCTTTCCATTTCTCCACCACACTCAGGACATTTCATAACTTCCTTTTCACTCATGGCTTATTCCTTATTTTCTACGATTATGTGTTGGGGAGACATGTAATTGTTATGAAGTTTTCTTTTCTTGTCGCTGATAGACCTTTTTGACCGCCTCCGTAAAACTCACTCCATGCATTGTATATGCCATTATCTCACTTTTAAGAATAGAAATTCCCTCTTGGACTCCCCAATGGTTTATATATCGTGTCAAAAGCTTATTGTAAATTTCTTCAGCCTCAATACCTCCTGTGTCCGCGAGTTCGACTTCCCTCTTTTCCTTTTCCGACCGTAGCGCATCAACTGTCAATTCTTTAGGCGTTTCAGCTCTTTTTGAGCTACCGTAGATTATCGCGCCTACCCCTATGAGAACGATTAATACACCAAACGGTAGTAAGATTAGAACGGAGAATATTCCGAATAACAGTAATACGATGCCAACATAAATGGTTGCATTAGCCTTTTCGATGTGTCTTTTTCGGAGACAGTTTGGGCATAGATAGAGAATAACCCTGCGACTCTCTGTGTTAAGGGTATAGGCATGAAGGCATTCTCCACAAAAGTTTTCCCCGCAGTCATTACATATTCCAATAGCCAGCCTATCAGGGTGGTTAGGACACCAACGTGTTCGACCACCTATCCATGGAGGAACCATGAATATTCCTCCACAGTATTGACACTTTATCTGCACAGTATTAGATGGAACGAATCCTTTCTGGGGAGCACCACAAAATGGACACAATAAGGGTTTCGTTTCTTGCTCCTTCAACTTCTATCAAGTTAACTTTAATACTACACGTGTTTAATTACGTTTACCCAACGTGAAAACTGATGAAAATCTATGAAGCAAAGCATGGAGTAGCGCGCGCATTCCAAAAGTTTTAATAAGATTTAATCAGATGCAACAGTGGGGTCAACGATAGAAGAAACAATCGAAGATAAGAGCGACACATTACGCAAAGACACTCGCAGGAGAAGGGAGGCACATGATATAGTTGTTGCAATTCTGGAGATGGCCATGCGAGGACAAAGAAAAACTCATATAATGACCAAGGTTGGGTTGAGTTATTCCCAACTGAAGAAGTATCTCAATTGTTTGAAAGAACAAGGTTTTATAACTGAAAAATCCGGTATTTGGAAGACAACCAAGAAAGGCATCCACGTTATTGAAGCTTGCGAATTATGTAGGAGAATTGCACATGGAATTAAATAATGTCATACTGTCTTGTTGCATCAAGGGGCGCGCTAAGAATAATTTCCACATGCAAGTTCAAGAACTGCGAGTTCTAAGAAAATCTCGGCATTGGATGGATCTAAACTACTTGCTTTTTTGCAGTACTCAATTGCTTTTGCCAAGTCTTCTTTTGTTTCAGCTTCAGCATCATATATTGTTGCTAACAGCTTCCAAACATTGCGGGCGCACGGAGATACCCTCTTTTAGGTCTGATGAAAAAGAAAAAAGTGGAAGTGAGGTTTACTTCTTTTGGCTTATTCGATTTCAAAGTCTACCTGAGTCAGCTCTTCTGACACTGCGGTTGCTGTTTAAGTCTTAGGTTAGTCTTGTACGGACTAAAACCTCATACAAGAAAATATCATCTGGCCATATCGTGAATTCTAAACCGTCTTTTTTCTTACTTGGGCTTGTGTTTGATTTCCTTCCCATTTTTCGTCACGAGTTTTGCGGTATCTGGAGTCTTAATAAACGTTTCTAACGACCTGTTCAACTAATCTACAACATGACTTATTCCTTCTTTTTTCTTAGGACTTTACTCTTATTTCTTCAAGAATAGCTGCGATTCCTGAACCTACTGCCACTGCGCCTAAAGCATAGACCACTTTATCCCATACACTATTTTCTAACAACCCGACCATAAATAGTACAACAATAGCCAAAGTTGTGTTAAAAAACATAACGTCCCAAGCGTTTCTCTTTCTATTTATCCAGAAAATCAACAAGCTTAACGTCAAAACTATGCCCAAGAATACATATTCTTGCATACAAGATACACCTGCAAGTCTCATGTAATGTGTTATGTTCTTTTTACCTTTTGCGCTTACGTCAGAAGCGCGCGCGGTCCACTGCTCATTCCTTCTTTTGTGCCTCTTTCTCCATTTGGTAAAGTTTTGCATCGAGAATCTCATTCAAGTATTCCCAATCAACATTCATGGACAGACCTCCTAACCTTCCAATCTTTTATCAATTCCATTATCACGTCATCGAAGCTCCTCTCCTTTCCATCGGAAGCCATAAGCTGCCCCTTGATTTTTCTAAGCTCAGTTTGCGTTTCTTCCGTAATTGAAATAGTTGTCATAGCAGCCACAATTGATATAGAGTCCATAAACACTATATATATTTTATTGACATATGGCGAACACACTCATTATGGAGAAAAAACAAGAAAAAGCAGGACAACTCCTCTTTCTAGCACGGGCTGACCTGCGTTGGTAACGTGGAGGCTGCAGATTCAAATCCGCCCGGTCCACAAAGCTGCTTTAGAAGAGACTAATTATTGAGGTTTATGTTTGTATACGATGTTTTGATCTATTATTGTCAGTGTAGGTTCTGGTTTTCGTGTCAGGATCATCGGTTTCGCTAGGATTTCCGCTGTTCTCGCCAGTTCTTGTACGGTTTCAACGTTTATTGTCGTGGTTTCTGGTGACATTTTCGGCGGTTCATGGGCCTCGATTATTAAGTCTTTGTATGGTGCAAGTATTTTGCCTAGTGACATTTTCTTTGTTCTTGGCTTGGTTTTTATGTAGAAGCGTGTGGAGAAGACTAGTCCAGCTATGGACATTGTGATTAGGATGTATGAGGCGTAGCGTTGGTTTATCATGTCGTGGCGGGTTATTGTTTGGTTTTCTGTTATTGCGTCTGTTTTTGTTTGGCGTAGGTTTTCTATTGTGATTATGTTGCCTTGGTCTGTGTGTTTGAAGTTTATTAGGAGTGTTGGTGTGAAGATTTGATGAATTGGTCCGGCGGTTGTGTTTGCGTTTATTGCGAATGTTGGTGTTATTTCGACCACATAGGTTGATGAGCTGGCTCCGGTTTCTGATTCGATTGTGGATTTTATTGCTTGTAATGCGTTTTTGTTGACTGGTGGTATGGTTATTTGGATTTGTGTTTGGTTTGTTGTTGTTTGTGTTGTTGAGTTAGTTTCGTATTGCAATGCTGCTGTTTTCAAGGTTTGTGTTAGGCTATAGGTTATTGTGGTTTCTGTGGGCAGATTTGCTCGGAACGTATATGTGAGGCTTATGTTGATTTGTTTTGTGATTTTCGTATAGAGTGTGCCTTCGTTCGGTTCTAGTGTTGTTTTGTTGTCGTATATTGTGTTCGGTTCCAAGATTGCTGTGAAATAGTATGTGGCTATGCTTGTGTATGTGCATAACGTGTTTGTTGTGGTTTCTTGTGTTGGATTTTGGTGTACTGCGTAGACGGTTATGATTGAGATGAGAGTTAAGATTGTGAAGAGTGTAAGCAAGATTATGGTTTTTTCCGGTTTTTTCATGTCTGTTCTGCGACCTATTTTTATGCTGTTGAATTATGTTTCCAAAGTTTTGCTTTCCAGTGTGAGTGCGAATAGTAGGGTTGCGAATGTTGCTTGTACTTTTTTATTCATTTTGGGTTTTTCCTCTTTTTCTGTGGTTTTTATATGTTGAGAGTAAGTATGCGTATGACGCGAAGGCTAAGGCGGATGATGTGTAGACCAAGTTTGTTGTTATCAACGTCCATGCTGTTGTCAGTGTTTGTCGTAGCGTTGTTGTTAGAAATGTGAATGTGTTGGCTGCTAAGTCTTTGAGGGCTACGCTTGCCCATCCTAGCTGAGGAATTGTGAAAACTGATTTGCCTATCACTTGGTTTTGGTTTACGGGGTCGTCTGGTTCAGTGTTTGCGTCGCCTTTTGTTATGAACCAGCGTGTGCCGCCTGCCCTGTAGGTATCGATTACGCGGTGTATTATCATCATGTCTGCGGTATAGTATTGGATTACGTCGCCGATTCTTATTGTTCGTGGCGGTACTGATATAATAATGGCTACGTCACCTGGGTTTAGTGTCGGAGCCATGCTACCGCTGGCGATCACGCTTGGTGTAAACCCTAGCAAGCCTACTGACGACCAGACGACTACTAAGCCTATTAATGCGATAGCAGTCCAGTATGGTAGTTGACTTTTTTGTTTTTTGAGGATTCTTTGGATTCGTTTTGTTGAAGGTGGTTTTATTGTTTGGTCTAGGATTAGGAAGCCTATTGTTGTTGCGATTAGAGTTATCAGGGATTGGACTGACCATGGTGGATTAGGTAGGATCGGGCTGAACCATGTGAAAAATGCTGGTATTGCCATATAAGTTAGGTTTGCTGTGAATCCGCCTAGGTATGCGAAGTATGTTGCAAGTAGGCTTATCGCCAGGGTTGGAGTGAAGGTTTCGATGAGGAATTTGGATATTGCGAGGGGTGTTGTTAGGCTTGTATATCTTGACGTGGTTGTTGCTATTAGCGTGTAGAATATGCTAATGAGTAACAATGTGAGGGTTGGTTTGTGTTTGCCGGTTGTCTGGGTTAGGTAGGCACGTGAGAGTTCCAATGCGAGGAACGGTACTAGCAGATATGGGAAGTAGATGGCTAGGGCTGATGGAGTCCAAACGTTTGCGTTCTTGCCGAAGCCCATGAAAAAGCTTGTGAATGCAACGAGGAATATTTGGAGTGTTGCGATTGCTGCAGCGAATTGGATTATGGTTTTGCTGGTTTGCCACATTTTGACTTGCTGATATTTTGCAAAGAATAGGGCTGTAACTATTACAATCGTCCATAAGGCTACATCCATAGAAAATATTGTTTCGCCCCTGAAGATGTATGGGACGATTAGAGTTGTGAGTATGTAAACGATTATGGTTAGGATGGGGATTGGGAGTATGTACTTCATGTTTATCGTTCCATAAAGGCAAACGTTACAAACTCAATAAAAGAGGGAATGAAGTTTGGTTATTTTTGCGACAGGTAGTACTCATTCCAATTTATCGCAACTAAGCTTATAGTAAGATCAAGTGTTTCGCCTTTTGGCGCATGCCGCAGATTATTGACGAATCTCGACGACTTCTAGCGGCGTAGGTTTAGTCTACAGGTTCCACTGTGTAAATGTTGCAGTCATACCAAACTCCATGTGGCAACCTTTTGATATCCACTGCTCAATGTGGAAGATTAGGTGTATGTCAAGATGATCGCCGCCATCGATTTGTTGGTCCTTTAGACAATCTATTAGGTCATTGAAACAGTCGAGGCCTTCATCAGTCTCATCCACAGTGAAAGGCAAACCAGTGTATGTACCCTTTGAGCTTCCGTTCACATGGTTGTCGTTTAGCGTAACTTCCCATGCAATCAGCTCTAGTCCATCTAGATCTAATTGCTTGGCAGCAGGATCACCTGTCTGTCCGTCGTAAGATATTATAAGGTCGTTCATGAAAACAGGTATGTCGCCGTCGTTGCCAACCAAAAAGACTATTTCAGGCGCATATGATGGATAGGCACCGTTCATGGTTATCGTGAGCGTGTCGTTTTCTTCTTCAACAGTTGAAATCTCCGCAGTAGTATCGGCAATGTTCTCGTCATAACGACCATAGTCACCGGTAATAGCGTATTTATCCCAATACTCGCCCACAGTTACGTTGATATACTCAGCATTTTTTAAGCCAGGATCATTACTGTTGCCTTCATCGTTGGTCCAAGCGTTTGAAAACATCACGTTAATCTCGCCAGTGGTTACTACGCCAGTTATGTATAGGGTTTTACTCCAGTGAGCATAGGCGAATCCTGCTCCTCCTAACGCCATCATGAGTATTGCAAATGTTGCCATTATCTTTTCAGTTTCCATTTTATCATCCTCCTTTTCTCCCTTGGGAATGTTTAACGTGCCCCACACTCGGCACGGGCTAGACAGGCCTAACCGGCTCGATAGTGTAAGCCAAATATTTGTCTACCCAATCTTCAGTGTCATTCAACCTCATTTTAAATTCCAAAGAACGTTAGAGTTCGAACCTTATGGTCTGAAAATATGGTATAGACCTTTGTTCTATACGTTGTTGCTCAACCTTCAAGATCTAACGTTTATTGCGTGTAGCCCGCCGCTTCCACGAAAAACTCCTAATAAAGAGCCTTCCAGCCTTAGTTGTCCGGTAAACAACTCTTTTGTTAGGATTGTTTTCCTCAAACAGATAGCCCATGTTCAAAAGCAAGCTTAGATATTTTTTCAAGCGTGTGAAGTTCAAATTAGCGTCATAAACAATTTTGGTTTTGGACGCAGTACCATCCAAGCAAACCTTAAGAATGACATACATAATCTCAACCTGAGACCTACGACCACGACCACGCAACCTAAGCACCAAATCACACCCGAACCATACAATACCTACTTCGCTTTATTTAGCTCAGCTAAAGCTTAAAAGATGGTTATATCAGAACTTGGACATATAAACCAATGGAACAAAAGTCTAGACCAAAGGCCTATACGAAAACAGTACATATCCGAAACTAGACCAGTTGTCTAGCCCAAAAGTTCTCAACAGTTATAAAACAACAAAACGATACCAACAAATACCTTCTAGCAAATAGAAGGTTTACGTAAATTGTCTACAAAACTGCAAAGCTTTCTGAGCTTATTGAGCGACAACGTATGGCACAACATAGATGAAACGGCAAAAACACTAAAAATTCCGCAAAAAAGGTTCCGACAAGTAATCGCTTTACTGACAGAAAAAAACCTGGTCCAGCATAATCGTGCAACTAATCAGATAAGACTAAGTCAAAACTGGAAAACGCTCTTGATAAACCAAAAAGAAACGCAAGAGCAAACAACAGCAGCAGTGGGCACGATAATAATTCCGCCGCAAAAAACACTTATGATCCAGTCTACACGCGTAACAAACCTGACAGACACAAGCTTGGAACTCGAAATTCGCATAGACAAGAAAATACGCGAAATAGCAATAAACAAAATCAAATAGACATGAACTCGTTGGCTTTACGCAAAATTCTAAGCAACTCGCGTCCCTTGTCGGTTGTTTTGTAAATGGTTATGCCCGTGGGATTTGGGTTTATGCGCTCAACTACGCCAGCGTCTAACAACTCTCGCAAGTAACGGTTGAATCGTGCAAAATTCAAATTACAGCGATACATAAGCCTGGTCTTGTTCGCACCACCTAAAGCTTCACTAAGAAGGTCAACAATAACTTCAGTACGGCTTCGCCTGTGCCTTGCTTTTTCCATTTTGCACTCAACTCTGAATCGAAATCGGGGACCACAAGGTAGTGACCAACTCATTAATAAAGCTAACCCACAACAGAAACATATTCTAGAACAAGGTTCTAGCCATCTTAAGACTCAAAAGTGCGGCGGGCGGATTTCTAATCGATAAACAATAGAGGATAGTGTGAACGTGTCTATTTCGTATATCCTTCCTCTTTCCATGAATCGGCAGTGTTGCTATATCCTCTTGATTCCCAGTAGCCGAGTTCCTGCGTCGAAGTGAACTTTATTTTTCGAAGCCACATGGGGCTCTTATATGCGTATTTCTGAGGTACTATGAGACGTAAGGGTCCGCCTCTTTCTAGTGGTAGCGGCTTGTCATCTAGCTTGTGTGCCAGCAGAGCCTTGTCTTCTAGCAGGTTGGATAAAGGCAGAGAGGTTGTGTAACCATCATCGCATTCAAACGTTACGTATTTTGCGTTTTCTTTGACCTTACGATTTCGACGATTCTTCTGAAGGGAATGCCTTCCCACTTGTTGTCCAAGATGCTCCAACCCTCAACACAATGAAAGTCAGAGACACTAACAATGCTTGGTTCTGCTTTTAGATCCTCAAGGCTGAACGTCATCGGCTTTTCTACTTCTCCATACACTTCCAGACGCCATGTGTTTGGATCAAATCTTGGAATCGCGCCTATATGACGTAACGGGACTTCCTTTACTTCTTTTTGACCGGGAGGCAACCCTCTGCGTCTCACATTCGAACCCTTCAGGTATAGTTGTTGCTGCAAGAAACTAAGCAACTTCGCCGCATTTATCTCTAATCCTGCCCAACAAAAGGTGCGGCGGGCCGGATTCGAACCGGCGAACCCCTACGGGAAAGGATCTTGAGTCCTTCGCCTAAAGCCGTCTCTTTGAAACTTTGACCTGGCTTGGCTACCGCCGCACACAATAACAGAACTTTCAAATCTTTCTTATTAATTATTTCCCGAAAATTCAGCTACCTTTGACTTGTATGCTTGAATGAAATCCTTTGCAAATTCATCCGCGTACTTTTCAGTTCCCTTGTGTTTTTTATCCAAAGCTGTTCTTAAATGATGATAAAACTCGTGTAAAATGATGAATGGTTCCCTAAGTGTGTCACTGTTCAAAACGAAAATGGTCCCTTTTTTTGCGTTGTAGCATCCAAAAGCCTTCTTTTTATGGGCTTTCGGTAAGCCAACTTTTATCCTAGGCACGTCAACACTGTAGTGTTCAGCAAGCAGTTCCAGAGCTTTCTCTACCTTCCCATTCAAGATAAGCCAGACAATCAACACTTCAAACTCTGGTTTCGTCGGTTCTGAAATCATTCTTTACCCATCTAACAAAAAGGGAGGAACAATAAAAGAATTCACACACAATCAGCAGACGCGCACCGGATTACAACGCACTTATAGCCACCAATTCTCAAACTCCGAATCCCGAAACACACTTCAAAACACTATTCAACCTATACATAAGGGGGTAGAGACTCACAGAGAGCAACAGTCCACACACGCTCAAACATCATCAAAGAAAACCGAAGAAGCCAACACAAAACAGCCCCACAGCCTGCACTAGTCAATCAAAACGTTCCGCCATTCCAAGTTAAAAGCTTCATCCTCTCGACTTCTTCCAATACACTATCACACCTATTACGGCTACTGCACCTATCCCGCCACCTATGTAAAGAGAATATTTCACCAAAAAAGGCGGCTCCTCAACCCTTATCATCAATTGACAACTTGAACTTTCATATCGAAATTCATCCTCACCAAACTTCGCCTGAACCTTCCAAGCTTCAATGGTTTCAGGTTTAAAGCTTGCAGCAAAAGTGCCATTCACAAGCGTATAGCACACTATCTGTTTGCTCTCGTTTGCAGACGTGAAACAAACAGTTATGGGAAGCCTTTCAGCAGACGGAGTCAAACAACCTTTAACAGTTATGTTTTCACCCAAATAGACAGCTTCCCTAATCGCCGTCAAGTTCAGCATTGAAGGATACTTCACAGAATAGTTTCCACAGGCAACAAGAACATTTTCCAAAACATCATTGGCTTCAACCCTGTAACTGACAAATGTGCCAGCAGCCTGTCCCGGAATAACCGCCCTGCAAGTTCTGTTGTTCAAAATCTCCATTTCCAAAGCAGTCGCGTTTTCCCACCCATCAGTTGAATACTGCAAAGTTACATTCTTCAGATCTGTTGAGTTCGAAACGTAAGCAACAACAGTATCGTTATACGAATACACTCGCCTAGGCACAATTAAAGCCTTAAGACAAGCATCACCAAACTCCGTCTTAACCAAAAACTCTATCGTTCCAGAGCCCACCTCACCTATCAAGACCAGATGATAGAGACTTTTCCCAGGATACGGCGAAGTGAAATTCACGAACATGTCTTGACCGTGAAATTCACAGCTCGCATAAGCTAAGCCCCTATATTCTCTGCTTTCCAGGTTATAGCCGCCAAACACGTCATCTCTTTCACCGTAAAGCCCAGGCTCCCAAGCAAACGGAACATCGTTCAAAATGCTTCCCATATCTTCCTGCGGATCAGCCATCAAATAAAGCCTAGCCTCATACATATCCAAACTATCCGGAACCCTAACCAAAACCTCAACGTGCTGACTTTCAGTGACAAACTCGTAAGCCCAACTCGTCTCGAGAACAGGCATCTCATTCTCTTTCCCTCTAACATAATGCTCATGCCAAACGTTACATTCAACATTCTCAATTACCATAAAAGTTGCTTGCTGAGAACTGTTACTCTCCCTAGGATCATTTTCCACAACAAACGTATAGTTCCCCGAAAATTTCGGAACAAAAAAGGCTTCGTCCACCGTAGTTCCCAAATGTTCAGGAAAACCAGCAGACTCCGTGTGATAACCTTCCATCTCACCAAACGGATCATAAACATAAACATCATAGTCAGTCTGAGGCTGCCAGTCCCAATCTACCCATTCACCATAACAATAAACATGATAACTATGATTCACCCTAAGCGGACACACCACACTCCAGTTTTTACCTATTTCCACCTGAGAATCATTCAAAAACACTGGAAACATAGGCTTTTCCACGTAAGTCCAGTTCCCCAAAACCCCAGAATTCAGACAGGTACGCACATACGTTTCATATTCCGGAAAAAATTGAGCGTGAACACTGAAGCCTAGACTGGCAGCAATTAAGGTTAGAAACACAAGAACCACCAGAGCCATTGGTCTATTTTTCAATGTTATCACTGAACCCTCTGTTTATTGGTCTTTCTGACGCATAATTGTTATGAACGACAAGTCTTAATTCTGAATCCAAATCGAACTAAACAGAAAAAATAGTGACATCTCCCCCGCAGATTCCCTTTTTCCTTCAGCATAAGTTACCATCTCCGAGTGGCATAATTTTTGCAGTTGCCTCGCGTTCTATTCTGTTTTCAATTAGAAGATGTCAAAATTTGTAAAAGGTAAGATGTTGAGCACCCATTATTATGAATCAATTTGTATGGACCGTAGTTTTTCTAGGTACACCTTGTGCTCATATACCCAGTGGTTATCCTTGAAAAGCTGGTAAGGGATCGTTTCCCTCTCCGTCTTAGTTAAGTCTTGAATGAAATACTCATAAGTGTCCAGAAATCCAGCTCTGATCAATTTTGAAAGCGTGTCAATAAAATTTCTTAACTGTTGCCTCGGCAAATACACCTGAACAAACAGCTGGCTCTCACCATAAACTTTCCCCATCACCCTGATAAACGGCTTTTTTATTAATGAACAAGCAAATTTCGTGAAATTCTCATGATTCTTAAAAACAAATCTGAAATAATACGTATCTGCTGACAATCCCGTATAGTGCTCTGCTAGAATTTGAGGACCTTCAAACATTTTATCTTTAATGACGTGATTTTCAAAATGATATTTTACTCTCTGTAAACTTATGCCAAGCTTTTTCGCTATTTCTTTCAACCTAATTGCACAGTCTTTCTCCAACTCTTTCAGTATCATGATGTCAATCCAATCCGCCCTTTGAGGATAACCACTAGGGTCTTTGAGCGTGTAAGGCAGTTCTCCTTTCTTCACCAGCACTTCTTTCAACCATGAATCCCACGGAAAGACCCATTCTTCAGATGTGCCGTCGAACCACTCACTTGTCGCATTAACATTCTGGAAACACGTGGACCAGAAAAACCTAACATTACTCACTTGATCTAATTCTTCGAGCTTCCTTAAAAACTCCTCAAGTTCCTTTTCTTTTCCTGAAGGAATTCCATATATCGCTATGCATTTAGGCGTTGCAATGCACTGACTCACATAAAGCCAATAATCATTGAATTTTAGACATTCATAAAGCAATTCTTCATACCCAGGTTTTGACTCTGCAAAAACTACAACTTTTCTGAGCCCGATGTAAGTATGGTACAGACTCCCCAGAAAACGCAAAGAAAAATGGGAACGTAGATGGCTGATTCTGTAGCGCACTGCTCCGCGAGGCATATTAAGTTGAGCTGAAAGCTTTGATACGTTTCTTGGACCATATAGTGCCAACCCTTCCAGTACTCTGACATGGGTTCTGCATAATCTTTTGTACTTATTTGATCTCACTCGTTCAATCAATGGAACACCCTCACATGTTATGTGCAATAGACTTTTTTTAACTTTTCGTTTAACCGATTTGACTTATGCCTTATGGATGCCCGCCACCTACCGGATCACCACCACACGGATGCCCGCCACCTACCGGATCACCACCACACGGATGCCCGC
>JGI24422J19971_10001348_pt1 | contig 14843 bp, 23 predicted proteins | sample DeeMarSWOR152_54_FD_19971 | JGI IMG/M metagenome (IMG submission 19971) | reverse complement strand
ATAAGAGATGGATGCTACGACCAAGCGCATAGCGCTACAACGTATCAGAACACTTTTTCACTTGGCAAGAGAAGCTATCCACGAAGATCCTGAGTTGGCGCAACGTTATGTGGATATTGCTAGGAAGGTGGCTATGGCGGCTAGGGTTCGTTTGCCGAGGGAGTATAGGCGTCAAGTTTGCCGACATTGTAAAAGCTTAATTTTGCCTGGTGTGAATTGTCGTGTGCGTATAAAGCAGAGGAGAGACCCCCACTTGGTGATTACATGCTTAAACTGTGGTAAGCAGATGCGAATACCGCTAAAGCAGAGGGAGAAGCCAAAACCATGAGCAAGTTAACCACAGGAATGAAACGCCGCATCAAACGCCGGCTAAGCGGAGAAAAACCCACAATATGGATTGGCAAAAATCAAGTCTCACAAGAATTGTTGAAAGAAATTGAGAAACAACTAGAGAAAAGGGAAATGGTTAAGATTAAAATCTTGAGAAGCGCTCTTGACGGAGGCGAAGCCAAGGGAATTGCCTTAAAAATAACTGAACAAACTGGAGCGTCTCTGGTCGAGGTTCGGGGTCATACATTCATACTTTATAAACGCCGTAGAAAGTGAAAGCCTTTATATTAGGCTTCATGATTTTACTGAAGAAAAGCAAGAGGATAAAGGGTCTTGATAACTCCTCATGACGCCCCAGCATCCAAACTCGTTGAAAAACTAGGCAACTATCTAAAGGAGAATGTGGATGAAATAACACCACCAACGTGGGCTAGTATTGTAAAAACGGGCGTGCACGTTCAGAGACCACCGCAAAACCCAGACTGGTGGTATGTCCGATGTGCCTCCCTGCTGCGTAAAATTTATGTTCACGGTCCTGTGGGCGTAGAGAGATTAAGGGCTGAGTATGGAGGAAGAAAAGACTACGGTGTCAGACCTGAGCATGTAGCCAAGGCAAGCGGAGCCATAATAAGAAAAGGCTTGCAGCAGTTGGAAGCCGCAAGCTTGGTGGAAACCTTTAAAACCAGCGGAAGAAGAGTAACAAAAAAGGGAAGAAAACTCCTAGAAGAACTATCTGAAGAAGTTGCGAAGGAAGTTTCTGTACTAGAGAAGTATCGGAAAGGTGTCTGAAATGTCAGAGGAAGAGCTAGAGGAAATTCGTAGAAGAAAACTTTTGGAACTGCAGCAAAAAACAGCTGAAGAGCAAAGAAAGATTCAAATGCAGCAACAACTGGAACTGCAGAAGCAAGCTCTACTCAGAAGCATATTGACACCAAAGGCTAGACAAAGACTAGCGAATTTGCAGATGGTTAGACCGGAATTCACTTCTCAGCTTGAGTTACAGCTAATTCAACTAGCACAACAGGGGAAGATACCAATACCGTTGACAGACAAACAGCTAAAGCAAATACTTGTTCAAATACAATCCCATAAGCGTGAAATAAAAATAAGAAGGGTGTGAAATGGCTCGAAACAAACCTACAGCTAAAAAAAGGCGACTGGTGAAAGCCGGAAAACAGAGAAAAGCGGTTCCAACCTGGGTTATAGCCAAGACAGATGGAAAATTTAGGACCCATCCGAAAAGAAGGCAATGGAGAACCAGAAAAATAAAGGCTTAGGGGCAGTTCGCCTGATGAAGGAAGAAAGCACAATAGAGGAGCAGAAAACGGAAGAAATCGAGCAGGCAGAGCCAACCGAGGAAGCCGTTGAGGAAATGGAAGAGGTAACGGAAACCTTAGAGAAGGGAGAGGAAACTGAAGAAGAGCTTCCTCCAGTCGAGGAAGAAATTAAACCTCCACCTCGGAAAGAAGTTGAAGAGGAAATTGTTGAAGAGAAAATCTACACGATCCCACTGGGAAAAGCATGGATTGCTCCGCCAAAGAAAAGGGCGCCAAGGTCCATAATGATAATTAAGGATTTTGTAAAGAGGCACATGAAGTTAGAGGCACAGAAGGAATGGGAAGAGGAGGAAGAACCCAAAAGGCTTATCATCAGCAATGAGGTGAATGAGAGAGTTTGGCGAAGGGGTATACAGAAGCCCCCACGAAAAGTTCGGGTGAGGGCTGCAAAGGATAAAGAGGGTAATGTCACTGTTTATTTGGCTGAAGGAGATTAGTCCTTGGCCATTTACCAATCCAGTCTCGTGGGAATTGCAAGTATAGGTGTATACTCGCTTAGTACGGATAAGATGGTTATTGTTCCAAAATGGGTTCCGCTTGGGAAAGCTGAAGGATTTGGGAAATGGCTGAAGGTTAAACTGGTTCACACAACAATTGGCGGTTCCGTTCTGGTCGGCGCACTTGCGTGTGCAAACTCCAATGGGATACTGCTTCCACACTTTGTTCGAGAGGATGAAATCGAGGCTATAAAATCCGTTTTTGAAGGTAACATAATGGTGATGGAAACTAAGAGAACTGCTTATGGAAATATGGTTTTGGCGAACGACCACGGTGCAATCGTTGACACACGATTGAAAGCTTCGGAAGTTAACAAAATTTCTGAAACTTTAGACGTTGAAGCGGTACCAAGTGAAATCGCGGGATTGCCATACATTGGGTCTCTAGCCGTGGCCACAAATAAGGGTGTTTTGGCGCATCCTTTGTTGAGGGATTCTGAGCGAAAACTTTTAGGAGACGTGNTAGGAGTNCCAGTTGATGTGGGTACGATTAATTGTGGGATACCATACGTTGGTACTGGTTTGGTTGGTAACAGTTATGCGGCTGTGGTGGGGTTGTTGACAACTGGACCCGAGATGTTTATAATTGGGCATGTCTTTGATGTCGTGAAGGAAGATGAGTGAAGTGAAGGTCTTCAGAGTGATTGGTGAAATTCACAAGCCAAACTTAGAGACTTCTTTTAAAAAGGAAGTAGTTGCCGTCAAGTCTGAGCATGCCGTGGAAAAGGTTTACGCTGAATTAGGCNGTAGACACCGTGTGAAACGTTTCCACATAAAAATAATGAAGGTTGAGGAAATTCCACCCGAAGAGATAGAAAATCCCATGTTAAAAAAGCTTGTTGTTGGAGAAGAAGAAGTTGGCGGGGAAAGTTGAAGAAGAATTTCGAAGATTAAGCCTTGAAATACGCTTTCTTGAAGAGACCGCGCAAGCCTTACAATCCAGAATGAATATGATGAACGCTGTCATAACAGACTTAACATACGCAAACATGACCTTGGAAGGCTTGGAGAAAAGTGAAGTAGGTTCAGAGCTTCTTGTCCCCATAGGAGGCAACTCCTACATCAAGGCAAAACTTCACGATCCAGACAAAGTGATTGTGGGAATGGGAGCAGGAGTCTCTGTTAAGAAAACCTTCCAAGAGGCAAAGGAGATAATTAAGAAGCGCTTGGAAGGCTTGGAGAAAACTGGGGTGTCGCTTCAGCAGCGTTTTGCACAGGTGGCACAAAAAATTAACGAAGACCGAGCGAAACTTGACGAGTTAGCGGCTGAACTTAGAAAGGGGAAACTTTCTAGAAATGTTTGAGAAGCTGAAATCGGGATTAAGCGGGCTCGTAAGCAAGGTTACAACGACGGAGCTTAAGGCTGAAAAACTACGTCCGGTGCTTTCGGATTTTAAACTGAGCCTGATAGAAAATAATGTTGCTTTTCCTGTGGCTGAGCGAATTTGCGATGAAATGGAAAAACGCTTATACGGAGTTCAAGTTAAAAGACTTGAAGACCGCAAGAAAATAGTTAAGGCGAATCTTCAGGAAGTTCTCTTGGAGACTATGCTTACTAATGATAAAATAGATTTGCTGATGGCTGTGGAAGAAAAACGAAAAAAGGAAGAACCATACGTCATAGTTTTTGTTGGTATAAACGGCACTGGAAAAACAACAACCATAGCCAAATTTGCCCAGTTTTTGACAAAGAAGGGTTATTCCGTAGTTCTTGCCTGTAGCGATACTTACCGGGCTGGATCCATCGAACAGCTGGAAGAGCATGCCAAACGATTGAGAGTGCGCATGATTAAGCACAAGTATGGCGCAGATCCTGCGGCTGTGGCTTACGACACGGTGAACCATGCTAAAGCTCATGGGGTAAATGTTGTTTTGATAGACACTGCTGGTAGGATACAGACAAACCGAAATCTGATGAACGAACTTGCAAAGGTTAAGCGTGTTGTAAACCCGCAGTTAACCATTTTAACTGTTGACTCGCTTACAGGAAATGATGCTGTCATGCAGGCAGAAGAGTTTCACAAAAGTGTGGGTATAGATGCTACCATACTAACTAAGGTGGATGCTGATGTAAAAGGTGGTTCAGCCCTAAGCGTTACATACGCGACAAAAAAGCCTGTCCTTTTCATCGGGACAGGGCAGAAATATGAAGACTTAGAAGAGTTTAACCCTGAAAAATTTGTGCAGATGATTTTAAAATAGCCGATCCTAGTATTTTCTCAAGAGTTTTAGCAGTATTGCCTTTGCTGAGTACAGTCTGTTTTCGCTTTGCTCATATATTACGGATTTTGGACTTTCAATCATGTCTTGGCTTATTTCGTAGCCTCGGTGGATGGGCATGTCATGCATTATATATGCGTCGCTTTCCTTTAATAATCCCTTGTTTATTTGGTAGGGCATCATGAGCTTGACGCGTTTCTCCTTTTCCATGGCATATTTTGGGTCTAAAAAGAATTCCATGTCAACCCACGTATCCGTATAAACAAAATCTGCATCTTTAATAGCCTGCTTGACATCCAGTTTAGTCTCATATAATCCTGTTTTTCTAGCATTCTCTAACAGTTCTTCATCCCTTGAAGGCTCATTAAATATTGGCGTCACCGTGGCGATTTTAACCCCTGTTTTTGTGCATCCTTCGATAAGTGAATTGCAAACGTTGTTGTGAATGCCTATGTAAACGATTTTCACTCCTTCCAACGCATTCTTCTTCTCTTTCATGGTCACCAAATCTGCTATGGCTTGGCTTGGATGATATTTTTCATCGCACCCGTTAATTACTGGAACACAAGAGGCCTTAGCCATAACCTGCAAATCAGCATTTCTCTTCAACCTCGCCATTATACAATCAACATTACGAGACAAGTATTGAGTTTCATCATACACGTCTGCCATAGTAAAATTCGTTGTTCTCCAATCAATGTAAAGGGCGTGACCACCAAGCTGAGTCATAGCCACTTCAAAAGAAACCCTAGTCCTCGTTGAAGTTTTCTGAAAAATCATGGCCAAAGATTTACCATTCAAGGCGCTACGATAATTTTCCGGGTTATGCTTAACCTCAATAGCCTTATCGATTATTTCCATAAGCTGCTGGCCTGTCAAATCCTTGAAATTGATTAGGTGCATGCTCCCACCCTTCAGATTTCAAGTTTCAACAGATTTTAACAATTATAAGCTTTGTGGAACATTAATTGTTGGTGTTGACGTTACTTTGAGGGAGCGTTCCATGATCTTAATTGTTGCTTCAAGCAAGGATATAGCAAGCTTAAACATTAAGAAACAGATTTTAAGTCGCTATGATTTCAAAGAGACATCAGAAGATTTTCAAAGGAATCCCATTTACATGGCTGAAGTTAACGGTGAAAACGTCAAACTTGTGACTCTAGAAGAAGAATCTGTGTACGCACAGTATATAACGGATTTCTTCCCTAATTGTGAACTTGTAGTTTTCATTTCCAGACATAGCAGTGTCAGCGGGACCCCAACGCTTTCAGTGCATACTCCAGGAAACCTAGGCGAAGCAAAGGTGGGTGGAATACCGAGGAAAGTTTCTGTTTCACCAGCAAACGCCATGANAAATGTTCTAAAGGCTATGACGCACCATAAAGAAAAAATGCAGCTCGACTACGAAGTTTCTTACGAGTGCACCCATCACGGTCCCTCATTAAATGTGCCAACAATGTTCACTGAGCTCGGAAGCTCACCTAAACAATGGAACGATTTAAAGGCAGCTAAGGCTGTTGCCCATGCAACCATGGAGGCCATCTCAAAGTTCGACAATTTTCCAGCCAAGGCTGTGATCGGCATAGGAGGACCCCATTACAACAGCAAGTTCACCAAAATGGCGTTGAAAAACGATTTGGCTTTCGGCCATATGATTCCTAAATATGCTATTCCAAACGTAGATTTGGGGATTCTTGAGCAATGCATAGAGAGGACATTGGAAAAGGTCGAGTTGGCAGTCTTAGACTGGAAAGGAATAAAGGGCGGACAAAAATCAAAGCTTGTTAAAATGCTCGAAAAGATAGGCGTACCCTTAAAGAAGATCAAACATTAGGATAAACTTTTCACGGGTTGTGAAAGGGAAAAGTTAATAGAAATGTTCAGGCTTATCTATCAGAGCCGACGGCTATAGCAACACTTATATCAGATTGAAATGTTGAGAGTGCGATAAACCATGGGCATAAGATCATTCCTATCCCAATGCGCAAGAACATTAAAACTTGCTGCAAAACCAGGAAAAAGCGAGCTCTGGCTATCAATAAAAATATGCTTCCTAGGCATAGGCGCAATTGGACTAATCGGGTTTATAATTAAACTACTGTCCTCAGTTCTGCAACAAGGGTCTGTAACTTAGAAGGAAGAAATCTTATGGAGAAAAACGAGGAAACACCTGCAACGAAGATTTTTGCTGTAAGAACAACAACGGGACAAGAAAGAAACGTAGCTAAACTTGTCACTTCAAGGATTGAAATGAAAAAAATACCGATAAAAGCGATTCTTGTACCTGAAACCTTACGTGGTTACGTTTTCATAGAAGCCGACGGTCCGCACTTCGTGGAAGAAGCTATAGCAGGCATAAAACATGTACGTTCGAGGGTTTCAGGCCTCGTAAGCTTTTCAGAAGTTGAAGGGTACATTGTTAGAAAACCAATAATTGAAGAATTAAGTGAAAACGACACGGTGGAAGTGACGGGTGGACCATTTAAGGGAATGCGTGCAAAAATAACCCGCATTGACAAGGGTAAGGAAGAGGTTACGCTTGAATTGTTGGAGGCAACTTTCACACTACCAATAACTGTTCATTCCGACTACGTAAAGTTAGTTGAAAAAGCGAAAACTGAAAGTGGTGAAGAAAAGTAGATGAGTGAAAAAAAAGTTGTCGATCTACTCGTAAGCGGAGGACAAGCAACAGCTGGACCACCCTTAGGCCCGGCTTTAGGGCCACTGGGTGTAAATATCTTGGCGATTGTGAACAAGATAAATGAGCTTACGAAAGATTATTCTGGAATGAAAGTTCCCGTGAAGGTTACAGTTGACCCTGAAACCAAGGAGTTTGAAGTTAGTGTTGGAACTCCAACAACATCTGCCCTTATTGTAAGAGAGCTTAAGATTGAGAAGGGTTCAGGGACCCCCAACACGGAGAAAGCTGGAAATCTTACCATGGAACAAGTCGCGCGTATATCCAAGCTTAAACGTCGAGAGCTTTTGGCAAAAACCTTGAAAGCCGCGGCAAAAGAAGTACTTGGAAGCTGTGTAAGTATAGGAGTTACAGTTGAAGGCAAAGACCCGCGTGAAGTGCAAAGGGAAATGAACGAAGGCAAGTATGATGAGCTAATCAGTAAGAGCTAAGAATAAGAGAATATTTTTATAATTGCATTTCCATTCCTCATTGCCGCGAGGACACTTAAAATGCCCCTAGACCAAAAAGCAATAATAAATGCAATTAAAGAAGCGAAAGAAAAATCCACAAAAAGAAAATTCACCCAATCGGTAGAACTAATTCTAAATCTGAAAGACATTGACATGAAATCGTCTGAAGGAAGAATTCAGGAACGAATAGAACTACCACATTCAATCTCAGAAAAACCGAATACGATATGCGTTATCGCCACTGGAGAATTAGCCTTAAAAGCAAAGAACGCAAAGGCAGACCTTGTCATTGGAAAGGATGAACTTGGAGGATTAGCCGGTAAAAAGAAGGACATGCGAAAAATAGCTAATGAATATAGCTTTTTCATAGCTGAGGCGCCTCTAATGCCTCTTGTGGGGAAAATAATGGGTCCCGTCTTAGGTTCTAGAGGGAAGATGCCTGTGCCTGTGCCGCCAACAGCAGACATATCTGGTTTGATAAAGAAATATCGCAAAATGGTTTTTGTAAGGATGCGTAACCAACCAGTCATACGATGTCGTGTTGGAACTGAAAGCATGAAAGAAGAGGAATTAGCTGAGAATGTTCAAACGGTTGTAAGGGTTATAGAAGGAAAACTTAAAAGGGGAATAAAAAACATCAAAACCGTCTATCTTAAAACGTCTATGGGCACACCTGTTAAGATCATATAAGAGAGGAAAGCAGATGCCATCTCAGCGAGTTTTGCAGAAGAAAATCAGCGAAGTTGAAGAGATAACACAGATAATAAGAAAATACAAGGTTATTGGAATAGCTAGTCTGCAGAAGGTTAGGGCAGCCCAACTACAGGAGTTCAAGAAAAATCTGGCGGATAACGTGTACATGCGGGTTATAAAAAACACTTTGATGAAAATGGCTGTTGAAGAACTCGGTGGGAAACTCGAACTGAAAAATCTTGTAGAGTATTTCGAAGGGGCAAATATTTATCTATTTACAGATTTGAACCCGTTTAAGCTTGCATTGCTTCTGGAAAAAGGTAAAGTCATAACGACAGCCAAATCTGGCGACATAGCAGCCTTCGATGTCGTGGTACCAGCTGGAAACACCGGACAGCCGCCGGGTCCAGTAATTAGCCAGCTCAACGCTGCAGGTTTGCCTACAAGGATCGAGTCTGGAAGCGTGTGGATAACCAAGGACACATTAGTCGTTAAGAAAGGCGAAGTCATTTCCGAAAGACTTGCAAGCACCCTATCAAAGCTTGGAATAAAACCAGTTGAAGCCGGACTTGTGATGAAAGTTGCTTATGATGAGGGCTTAATAATCACTGAAAAACAGCTTCAAATAGACCTAGATGAAACTAGGCGAAGTGTTGAAAATGCCCATGCAGACGCTTTCGCACTGTCCTTGAGTGTAGCCTTTCCAACAATGGAAAACATAGGAATGCTCGTGCAAATCAGCCACCGAGAAGCCTACGCACTTGCAATAAATGCAGCCGTACCTACTAAAGAAACTATAGAAGACTTGATTAGAAAGGCACACGCTGAAATGTCAAGTTTAAGTACTAGACTGCACACTTTAGAAGAAAAGGCTGGGGCCTCTGAAGAGGTTGAAAAAAGTTAAAATAGTTGAATGAAGAGGTGAAAAAGTATGGAATATGTTTACGCCGCGATGCTCCTTCACAAGGCTGGAAAAGAGATAAACGAGGAAAACCTGTCACAGGTTTTGACAGCGGCAGGCATAAACGCAGACTCTGTGAGAGTCAAAGCCCTAATAGCTTCCTTAGCTGAAGTCAACATTGACGAAGCAATCAAGTCTGCTCCGACGATGATGGCTGCACCAGCAACAGCTGTAGCGGCTGCACCGGCAGCAGAAGGTAAACCATCAGAAGAAGAGAAGAAAAAGAAGGAAGAGGAAGAAAAAGCGAAAGAAGATGCAGCGCTGGAAGGACTAGGAGCACTATTCGGCTAGAAAACTTGTTATTCTGTCAACTTTCTTTTGTCCAGTTTTGTTTGACTTCTTAATGTTCAGGTCTTTCCATAGCACTAATGGTATCCATCCGCATATAATCATTAGGGTGCCGGGAAGCGCTCTCCATTCATAATTAAGCATCAGTAGCTCAAAAATGAAGAATGATATAGACATTGTGATAGCGGATAAAATCGCAAAGCCCTTGCCGAATTTTTTCGAGGTTTGTATGGTGAGCAGGCCTGCGAAGAAAAAGTCACCCAAACCCAAAGATATGTAAAGCGTCCCCCATTCAGTCAAGATTGCTGGAAAGGTTGGCACCGAAATTAACATTGGAAGTCTAAGACCAGAAACATGCCTTGCCGCAGATACCATTGAACCAGTAAACAAAACCAAGATTATGTCCATGACCGTGATAAGCCCGACAAAAATTAAGGATGTTTTCCATGTGAATAAGCTTCCTAAGTAAAGGATAATCAGAACTGCGAATACTGTTCCGAACAAATCCAGCAAATAGGGAAACCACAGCGGGGTTCCGCTGAAAAACAAGTATAGACACACGAATGATGCTGGTGGCAAGACCGCTAAGTACCATCTCTCTCCAGTATCAATTCTGTTTTCTTCATACAATAATGCTAGAAATGTGAAGCCGAAGAGACAGTAAAAGCCCAAGGCTCCATAGGCAACGGTGCTGTCTACGCCAAGACTGATTAGACTGACTGTGGCTGCCAAGAAACTAACTACTATGAATGCTGAGCAAAAAATTTTAGCTCCAGTCTTTTGGAAATCTGAGAAAAGATATGTGAATATGAAAAGCAGCATTGAGTATGCAAAGAGAAACATCATCATAAGAGCCATTTGTGGAATGAAAACAATCAACGACACCATCACACCCATTGCAGCCACAAGAAAAACTGCATCTCGAACACGGAACTCCTTCTCTTCAAACGTGGACTTCAACTTTTTCTCAACTTTCCTGTCCAGAAACATAGCTATCAAGGTGACTGCAAAAAGTGTTGAGGGCATAGCAATATCGAAATTCATACACGCACATAAGAAAAACAAACATTTATCTCTTTATACTTTAAATGCTTTTTCAGGCTTTAGCAACTCGTGTTATTCCAATCTTGAACTTTTTGTCTGCGCGCGCTCTGGAAGTTCAAATAAAACCTTAACCTTGTTTCAGATTGACAAGTCAAAGCCGAAACAGGACGCTTCAAAGAGGGATTACCGGAGACACATCCACACTTAAAATTTATCACTTTTATTTAAGTCCCGAAGCCTGCTAACTCCATCGATCTCCTTTATGAATTCAGCCACACCTTCGGGAACAAGTTTCTCCCAGTTTTCTCCATTAAGCATTCTCTCCCTGATTTCAGTTGAAGAATAGATCTTTCGTTTATGAAAAGGGATGGATCTAACCTCGTATCCAGCCTCTATAAAAAGCCTCCGTGTCAACGGTTCATTAGAATATACAACATCAAATTTTGGGGTATAACCTTCCACGGCTGAAACCCACATCACATGCAAATTCACATCAGGCACCGGAACAACCCAAACCCGCCCGTAATCTATTCCAGCCTCTTCCAAAGCTCTACGAACCATAACAAGCCTCTCACCAGCAGTAAAAGGATCATCAACATTGTGACTATACTGAGCACTACCAATAACAATTACAAGCTCGTCAACCTCTTTCAAAATATCCTTTATTGCCCCAAGATGACCCAAATGAAATGGCTGAAACCTTCCAACAAAAATTCCACGTTTGACCATGACACATCCCGCAAATACTATTGCACACATAGACGAATTAACATTTACTCTTTTCCAACCGTTTCAATACAAACTCAACAGGAAAAACCAAAAGCCTCTTGCCATCCAAAGAAATTTCTCGCTCAGAAGTGTAATCTCTGCTTTCACGTTTCAAAATTTCAAGCTTCACATCCAAGCCACCACCATATCCGCCCAGCTTAAAATCTGAACGTACAACCCTATGACATGGAACAATTAGTGGGAACGGGTTCAACGCCATAACACGACCAACAGCCCTCGGACTTCCACCAGCAGCCTTGGCAACTGAACCATAAGAAGTCACATAACCCACTGGAATCATAGAAACAACTTCAATCACTCTTCTAGCATAGTGCGAAAGATAACTCTTGACTAGAGAAAAACTATCTGAGATACCTTTTCCATCATAAATATTCCTCAATAGGGCAATCACACGCTTAGCAAAAGCTGACATTTTCTTTGAATACTGAAAGGAAACATTGAAAGGAACACTCTTCAACAAATTTTGTAGAGCTCTTTCTTCACTAAAGGCAAAAGTTGTTGCGAAAATCTCTCCTTCACCGCAAGCAACTCCAAACCAGACACTCTCGAAGTTTTCAATGTAAAGGCTTATCATTTTTCCCGCCCTTTAAAGTGGTATAGAAACAGCGAAGTATTTAGCTATGTGGCAAAAGGAAAGTTCATCTGCATTTAAATAACATGATTAAACTTAATAGGTTGTCTTGCATATACCAACGAGAAAAGGTGAACTATATGGAAAGACAAGGGCAACAGTCTCAGTATCCTTGGATCCCAGGTGCAACAACGGTGGGCGTCACATGCCCAGACGGTATTATTTTGGCTTCTGAAAAACGTGTTTCATATGGATATCTCGTCGTCAGCAAGGGCGGCAAGAAAGTTTTCAAACTCACTNATTATATAGGTGCGGCATGCGCGGGACTTGTTTCCGATATGCAAATTCTNGTTAGAGAGGTNGAAGCTTACGCAAACTTGTACAGTCTAGATGTGGGTAGACCAGTTTCGGTAAGGTCGGCAGCCAAACTCATGTCGAATTTGCTGTTCAACCGCAGGCTTGCGCCACTGATTACACAAACAATTGTAGGTGGAATGGACGAGGAGGGAGCATCACTTTATGCGCTAGATGTTTTAGGCTCACTAATACCTGACAAGTATGCAGCTGTGGGATCCGGAACAGAAATCGCCATGGGAGTACTCGAAGAAGGATACAAAGAAAACTTGAACATAGAAGAAGCAAAAGACTTGGTTGTTAGAGCAATAAAATCAGCCATAAGCAGAGACACCATGAGCGGAGACGGAATAGACTTCCTACTAATAACCAAAGATGGAACACGTGAAGAAACGATGAAATTCTAAACCCAAAACCTTTTACAAAGCTCTAGATAAATGCAGAGCTCAGCCATCCCCTTTGACGTGTCAACTACTAACTGTTAAGATGGGGGAAGAAATAAATTGCAATTTCAACTAGGACTAGAAGAGGGAAAATTCCTCGTTAGACTATCACGCAAAGCTGTGGAAGAGTATCTAAAAACTGGAAAACACATTAGAGTCCCGAAAGATACCCCCAGAAAACTTTTGCAACTTTGCGGAGTATTCGTCACCATAAACAGCGTAAAAAATGGAAAGAAAAAGCTGAGGGGGTGCATTGGTTATCCTTATCCCGTCACCCCGTTGACCCAAGCAGTTATTGAATCTGCCATAAACTCAGCAACCCAAGACCCCCGCTTCNATCCACTTTCACTAGGCGAACTTGAAAGCGTAGTCTTTGAAACAAGCGTACTCACCCCACCTCAAATAATTANAGCGGAAAAACCAGACGAATACCCTTCTAAAATNAANGTCGGAGAAGATGGACTAATCGTTGAAAANGGCATGTTTAAAGGATTACTTCTTCCACAAGTACCTGTTGAATGGAAATGGGAAGAAGANGAATTCCTATGTCAATGCTGCATTAAGGCTGGTTTACCACCNGACTGCTGGTTGCTCAAGGGTACCAAAATCTACAAGTTCCAAGCCATAATTTTTGAGGAAGAAAAACCCAGAGGCAAAGTGAAGCATAAAGCCCTCGGCGGGAAATAGTTCCATGCGAGTTTATTTTGCTCCATGCGGCATAGGCCTCGGACATGTTGGGCGAAACGTTCCAATCGCTAGAAAACTTGTAGAGAAAAACGTTGAAGTGATTTTCTCCACATATCAGGAAGGAATAGATTATGTTGAGCAAGAGAAGCTTCCTCTAATTAAAGCTCCACCAATCGGATTTCAAGTTAAACCAGACGGAACAATAGATTTTAGACAAACAGCAGTCAATCCAGGTCCATTTTTCGCATCCTTCACCGTTATGAAACAACTAAACGCTGAAATAAAAGCTATTGAAAGCTTCAAGCCGAATGTGGTTGTTTCAGACTCCCGTGCCTCGCCTTTATTGGCAGCAAACATGCTGGGAATACCTCGAATCTGTATTTTAAATCAATTTCAAGTGATAATTCCACGGAAAAAACATCTTTTACGCTTAGCAAGATTCGCAGATTCCATGACACTTGCGATCGTTGGAAAGATTTGGACAAGCGGAAATGCTGTTCTAATACCGGATTTTCCTGAACCATACACGATAAGTACTGGCAACCTAAGCATTCCAAAATCCTACAGAAAAAAGGTAAAGTTGATAGGGCCAATTTTATCAACACATCCAAATGAATTGCCAACTGAGAATGAAATGCGTAGAAAATTAAAGTTGCCTATGGACAGACCGGTTATTTTCGCACCCATAAGTGGGCCTATTAGGGAGAGAGCTTTCCTAATAGGAATTTTAAGAAGAATCTTGCTTGAGTTTCCAGAGAAATATGAAATTGTTTTGTCTCTTGGTTACCCAAATGCTGACACAGAACCCATACATCACGGTAATTTGATAATTTATAAATGGGTCCCTAACCGTTTTGACTACTTGAAAGCATGTGATTTGGTTATATGTCGTGCTGGGCATGGAACCCTAACGCAGTGCATGTGCTACGGAAAACCTATGATTCTTGTGCCAACGCCTAGCCACACAGAACAGCTTAACAATGCGAAACAAGCTGAAAAATTAGGTGTTGCAAAGGTGATTGAACAGCAAGAATTAAACAAAGAAAAACTACTAGAAAATGTCCAGCAAATCTTGGAAAGCAAAATCTCTGAAAGGCTAGAACAAATTCAAAAAGAAGTTTTGGAATACAATGGCTTAGAAAACGCCGTTGAAATAATAATCGAAGCAGCAGAAAAAGGCTGCTAACAAGTTTCAATAGTTAAAATAGAAACAAGTATTTTAAGTCAAAAAGCCATAAGTGGAAGCATGTTCCTGCCACGGAAAATTTTGGCGGAAAAACTTCGAAATATATTAGCTGAAGACATCGGACAAGGTGACATAACCACAGCATTAATTGTTCCTACAGATAGCACAGCAGAAGCAGAGGTAATAGCAAAGGAGTCGGGAGTTATAGCTGGAATGGAAGAAGCGAAAATCCTGTTGGAAAGCTTAGGACTCAAAGTCGAAATTTTGGTTTCAGACGGAGAAAAAATCAAAGC
>JGI24422J19971_10001344_pt1 | contig 14881 bp, 15 predicted proteins | sample DeeMarSWOR152_54_FD_19971 | JGI IMG/M metagenome (IMG submission 19971) | reverse complement strand
CGTATAAGTCGGTGAAAAGACTCATATTTTCTTCTTTTAGGAAATCCAGAAAAGACTTCATGCGCTATACTTAAAGACCAATGAAATTTAATCCTTTCTGAAATGGCAAAAACCGCCTAAAGTAAGAATAACTTGTCCTCTTAATTAGAGCATTCTAGCAAAAAGATCTAACAGTTGAACCAAATATCAAAAGCTGATGTCTAATACCTTGCGGGCGCATTTTGTATGGTTCCTATACATAAGGGGGGTTATTTTTTTCTCAGCACTGCAGTACTCAGCTTTTAAGAAAAACTAGCAATAATCAATTTACAATATTAAGCGCTGTTTTCAAAAGCCAAGTTACGTATGGACCTTTTTGAAACTTTTATATATTGCTATGACCTTGTTAGCACTGAGTGTCATGGCTGAAGTTTGTTCGACATGCGGGCTTCCAAAGGACTTATGCGTTTGTGGCGAAATCGAAAAAGAACAACAGAGGATTCGCATTAGACTCGAAACAAGAAAATTTGGCAGGTCAAACACGATCGTTGACGGTATGGGTGACAGGAACTCAAACCTCGCAAATTTAGCTCAGAAACTAAAAACTTTTTGTGCTTGTGGTGGAACATCAAAGAACGGGCAGATAATGCTGCAGGGTGACCACCGCGAAAGAGTCCGTGAATATCTAATCAAAATCGGCTATCCAGAAGAGAACATAGAACTTCAATAGCCCCAAGTCAAAGGTGCAAAGTCCAGAATGAAACTGCTGCGAAATGTTCGTGAAGTACTTAAAACTCTAAAACATCGAAAACCATCCAAAATCTACTGCCCCCGATGCTGCAGTCCAAAGATTAGTTTGTACAGTAGTCTTGACCTTTGGCTAACACCTAAGAAATACGTGTGCAACGACTGCGGCTATGTAGGCCCTATAATTTTGGAACTTGAAAAAGAAGAAGAGAGTAGCTGATTAAGCGCTTAGTCAGGTAGTTCCAGATTTAATTGTTTCTTCAGAGTCTTGTAGCGGTTTCTCACGGTGACTTCAGTCACGCCAGCCGCTTCCGCGATGTCTTTTTGCGTCTTCTTCTCGTTATTCTGCAAACAAGCTATATAAAGGGCAGCAGCCGCCAAACCCATTGGGTCTTTACCAGCAGCAGCACGCTTCCTTCTTGCCTCTCTAAGGATTTGTATTGCCAAGCCCTGCGTTTTGCCCGAGATTCCTGTTCTCTCGGCGATCTTCGACACGTAAGTTAGCGGATCAGCGATAGGCATGTGCACTTCAAGCTCACGCAACAAAAGCCTGTAGCAACGAGCGACATCTTTCTTGTCGACCAGACTTGCCTCAGCAATCTCACGGAGTGTTCGGGGAGTTCCGCTGCCACGGCAAGCCGCGTAAAGGGCAGCAGCAGCTATAGCAGCGATTGACCTTCCGCGAACCAAGCCCTTGTCAAGGGCTTTGCGGTAAATTACAGCGGCTTTTTCCTTGATTGGTGGAGGAATGTAAACCTTGTCAGAAAGGCGATCCAGCTCTGCCATGGCTTGGGCAAGGTTTCTGTCTATAGAAGAGTGAACGCGAGAGCGTATCTGCCATTTCCTCAAACGCCACATTTGTAGCCTAGTGGAGAGAGGTAGTTTTCTTCCGAAGGCATCGCGGTCCACTTGGCTTATGGCTGTGGATAAGCCCTTGTCGTGAACGGAATATGATGTTGGTACTCCAACGCGGCTTCTTGACGCTTTCTCTTCTTGGGTGAAAGCGCGCCATTCCGGCCCTTTATCCATCATCTGCTCGTATAGGACGAGGCCGCAGTCGCCGCAAACGGTTTCACCTGTATCGTAATCGTGAACGAGGTTGTCGCTACCGCACTCTGGACACTTGTCAACCAGGCGCTGTTGTGCTCTTGCTTCCTTTTTACTCAATTTTTACGCTCCATTTAATATTCGCGTAGAACCGTCACTATATCCCTTTTCACTCGAGAAAACAGTACATTCGGCCCGCGCAGACTAAGCAGATGAACAGTTTTAATATATAAGCTTTACGGTTTAAGCAGAGAGATTCCACACATAACATCTGAATACTTATCCTCACTAATGATTCTGCTGAACATAGGTTCCGAAATGCCAGTGCTTCCCGAGAAAGATCAAGAAAGGATACTGGAAATTTGCAGAAAGAGGAAAGTTTTAATCAAAAACAGTTTATTTAAAAACTAGCCCAAACAGTCGAATAGGCTGGAGCCCGGTGGTGTAGTGGCCAAGCATAGCGGGCTTTGGACCCGCCGACGAGAGTTCGAATCTCTCCCGGGCTACTTAGTCCCGAGCTTGAGTTTATACTGTTTTTTGGGTTGTTTTCTTGGATTTCTTTGAGCATTTGCTGCTTTAACGCGGATGTCAGCTGGTTGATTTGGTGGTTTTCCAGGTTTGAGCGGTCGATTACGGTTCTGAGTGGTTCTCTTAGTGCATCTCGGGTTAGGATTTCTTCTGGGTTGAGTCCCCATGCGCGTATGATTTCCTTGAGGGCGTCGAGTTTGCTTACTCGTGTTTTTGGCTTTATGCTTAGTCCTGATGACATGTATATGCCTCTGAGATATTCGGTGCCTTTCATTTTTATGTCGTGATAGGTGCTGATTGTGTGTCCCATCATGTATTCGATGTAGTCTCTGTCTACGCCTAGAGATGCCATTTGGGTGCGGAAGAATTTGCGGATGCTGTGGGCGCGGAGGTCGTAGCGCCTGCCTCTTGGGTTGCTGGTCAATAATCCTGCTTCGATGTAGAGGTTGTGGATTAAGCCATGTAAGCGTCCTGTGGTTATGGTTCTTGTGTGTCTGCTGTGTCCGTCTCGGATTAGTGGTGAGTCGTCTCGGATATTCTCTGGCGGTGTTCTTCCTCTCGGGCTGCCTTTTCTGCGGCTTTCTAGGTAAGCTCGTAGGTAGTCGGCTGCTTCTTGACCTATGAAGGTGTCGTAGTCGTGGTATTTGCCTTTGGTGATTTCGGCTTCGACATGAACATGGATCGGTAGTGCGCCTTTTTCCAAATCGCGTTTAATGTGGCGGTACTCAAGTTTGACATCACAATCTGGGTCGTACAGGCAGGATCATTGAAAACCGCAACATTTACCGTGACGATATTGCCAATGGTTGGAATCTTCACTTGAAAATACTGAGCTGCCAACGCAAAACCAATGACCGCGATCAAAGCAACAGTCACGAACGCTAAGCAAAGCCCGCGAGAAATTCTCATGGGCTCTACGCCTCCGACGTTTCAAGAATCTGCTTAGATGATGCTACGATATTCTGGAACTCTTCCTCAGAAACCTCATTATCTTCAGCGGCCTCAATAACCTCGGTTAGGAGCTGCGCCAATTCTTTGGCTTTAGCTTTGCCTTGGTTATATTTCGCACCGAATACAACAGAAGCCGCAGCTAATACCGCTCCGATTAAAACGGCTATAGAGGCGTAATACATGCTTAAATCAGTAAAATAAGCCCAAATATAACATATTTTCACCGAAAATAGATATACAACAAATATTATGCCTAAAACGATACGCGGTATGGGAAATATATGCGTTATCGCATAGTCCTAGAACTCAGATAGCTTATTAGTCTTTTAACTCTTTAATGCTACTAAATAATTAGCGGAGAAGCTGGCCTCGATGAAGTTTGATGAAGCACATTGCCACAAATGGGCTCTGCTGCTCATGGAAAGAAAGATGAAGATAGATAAGGCATTAAAATCCTTGGCTTCCGAAGACTTTGACACAACAAAGGAACTGGTTTCTGAGGTCTTTCACGGTTCCAACAGTGGATACGGCGACCCTGGAATGGAAGGCTCGCTATTGTATCACATGGCCATGATAAGCAAAATGGCTGCCGAATCAAGAGTAATCCTTGAAGAACTGAAAGTTGAAGCCCCCCGTGTAGAAAGTCTTTCGCAGAGATTCTATGGTGATTTCGTTTCTGATGTTGAAATGCTTTTGGATGAAATTATCTCGATAAAAAAAAGTTTGATAATGGCAGTAAACAAGCCAACTCCCTCAGCGGAGGAAAAAATTCGCCTCTTCAAAAGGTTGAATGAAGAAACCAAAAAAGTTGAAGAGATGCTTGACAGGAATGATCCCGACGCCAGAGATGGTATCCACCGCATGTTTCTTGGATGGACCAAGAAGATTATTGAAATGCGTTTGCGCCAAGAATACGAGACGATAAAGGGCTTCTTGATTGTTAAAAGGTTAGCCGAGGAATTGGGTATAGAACGGCTTAAGCAAACTATGGCTCAGGTGCAGAAGAGGTTCGGTGAAGAAACAGTTGCCTCCGCATTTAACGTTAGCCTAAAGGTTGGTATACCTAAAGCAAAATTGCAGAAACTGATGCTTAGCGACCATTTCATAGAGCATAAGATGGACATGAAAAACCTAGGAGGCTTTATGCGATTCTTGAATTGCCCAATCTACGGAAGCCACATCTACATTGAAACGGAGCTTGGCAAAGAAACGGAAACATCTCAGCTTTTCTGTAAGAGCTTTTGCAGGGCTCACGCGCAGGCTATGTTCGAAAAGTTCATTCCCTTCCCTGTAGGCGTATCGCAGCCGCTGAGGATGGCAACTGACAAAAGATGCGAGTTTCATATCAGGATTGCTCCTACCGCGACTCCGTCGGCTTCAGAGAAGCACGTTCCGCTGGTTGTTTCTTGGAACGTAACATTGAAATGTAATTTGAAATGTGGCCACTGCTACATCAATGCGAGCGAGAAGAAACTGAGGGATGAGCTAAGTACCGACGCGGCGAAGATGCTTATCCACCAGATTGCCGAGGTCAGCAGACCTTTACTGATACTTAGCGGTGGCGAACCCTTACTGAGGGAGGATATCTATGAAATCATTCGGTATGGCGCAGACCGTGGTCTAAGGATGGGCATGGGAAGCAACGGGATGCTCATCGACGACGAGGTTACCAGAAGACTTGAAAATGCTGGAATGGAAACAGTTGCAATCAGCTTAGACTCTAGCATGGCAGAGAGGCATGACAGTTTCCGTGGCGTCAAGGGCTGTTGGGAACATGCGATAAACGCTATCAAATCTCTCAAAAAAAGCAGCATACAAGTTCAGGTTAACTGCACTGTGACAAAGCAGAACTATGATGAGGTTGACGACATAATGTCGCTTGCTGAAAAGCTGGGTGTGGAAAATTTTCACCTGTTTTTCTTGGTGCCTACAGGTAGGGGAACGGACATTGAGGATATTACACCGAGAATGTATGAAGACATGATTACGAGTACGCTATCAAAAATTACAAAGTACAAACTGAATGTGAAGCCTTCATGCGCTCCTCAGTTTATGCGGATCGCTAAGGAAAAGGGTGTTGATATGTCGCGTTGGGTTCGAGGTTGCATGGCTGGTCTCTATTACTGCCGTATCTACCCGACTGGGGAGGTTACTCCCTGTCCATACATGCCTCTTAAACTTGGAAACGTCCGCGAAAGATCCTTTAGGGATATCTGGTTCAATTCGGAGGTCTTCAAGGCTCTGCGTGACTTTGACCAACTGAAAGGGAAATGTGGGTTATGTGAATATCGTGATGTGTGCGGAGGATGTCGTGCTAGAGCATATGGCGTGAGTACTGATCTTATGGACTTTTGTGGTGCTTTGCATGAGCCAACACAATCACTGGGCGATTATCTGGCAGAAGACCCATGGTGCATATATCAGCCCAAGGCTCAGTCGTTTCAAAAAAACAAAATTAAAACAGGCGTTCAGAGAAAAAGATGAGAAAGATACTTGTTCCAGATTAACACTGTCAAGTACCCTGCTACGACTCCATTAAGAATGGCCACAACAATTATCGCAAAGTACATTATCGGTATCATAGGAAGCAGACACAGCATCGTAGTCAGGTACATAGAGACTACACCCGTAATTCCAGTTGCAACAGTCAGAAGCAAAATCAACCTTCTCGATTCGACACATTTACCCTTCCTAACCTTAAAGAAGTAAAAAAGACCCTCAATAATTAAACCATAAAACAAAGAGAACAACAAACTAAACGGGAAAAAACCAGTTCTTAAACCACTCAATAAAAGACCCGTCACCAAAGAAGCATATACTGCACCTCCTTTTGCAACAAGCAAGGCAGCTAACGAAAAACATAAGGCTTGGATGCCTATCACCATCTTATCAATTGGAGACGGCAAGAAACCGTTTGAAACAAAGGCTAACGTTCCAAGCAAAGTGATAACTGCAACTTTTTTGCTATTGAATATGCCATCCGCCTCATTTGAAGTTTTTAAACTGACCCTGAATTCTTTTTGATTATTTCCATACTTAGGCCTGTCTTTTTTTATCTATTTTGTTTTTTGGATTTTTCCATTTTCCATTATTTGTATTTCAAGACAATGTCCCCTACCTTGACACCCAAGTCTGATGCGATTACGGGACACTTTGCCATAAGCAAAAAGAATAACCCATCATTCTCGCTTAAGCCTTCATAGTTACCTTGACCCTTAGAAATAACAAGATCATGCTTGCTTATCCACCTCTTCACCTTTCGTGAGTTTCGTTCAGGTCCTGTTCCTGCCTCACCGCTACTCAGATTTAAGAATTCAACGTTCGGCAAGTCACAAAGACCCATGTATATTGCATCCTCCAAAGTTGCATCGTTTATAATTGGTCCGCCTTTTACAACAAAACTTATTTTTTCAAATCTTCTGGCTTTAAGAAGTTTTTCTACAAGGAGCTTATCGAAACCTATCTCTCCAGCGTTATCAGTGAAAAATAGAAGGGTTTTAGCATCTTTGAGGTTCTCTTTTAGCTTCTCATAATCGTCTATAGCAAACTTTTTTTTCAAGACTTCTTTAATTGTCTTTTCCAAGTTGAACTCTTGTAGCGGTCCAAAGTCAATGATGTTCCCCGCTATAGCAAGCCTAACCGCTGTCCTAAGAGGATCAGCGCTCTTTTCAACCTTCGCTTTGAGTGCAGGATACATCGTTAAAACTAAATCGTTGCTTTTCTTCTTAACTTCTTTATAAGGATCTTTTTCGTTTGCAACACTCCTTACTATCCTGTGGACTTCGTGAGCTAGTTCTGGCGGAGTTAGGTTCCAATCTGACTCCAGGAGCTTCTTAGTGACTTCTCTTAAAACCTTCTCATGAAGCTCTTCATCATCGCTTATGAAGCGCACTGCCTGCAAGGCCTGCCTCTGGAAACACGGAATACAATCAAGATTAAGCTTCATTCACTGTAACTCCTTTCTGTACCTAGTAAAACAGCAATTTAATTATCTTTCACATGTGCTAATCAATTAGGTTATATGAAACGTAAACTAACCTCATTTTTGCGGGATGACAGAATGGTTGGATCAGCAGAACAAATTGTTTTAAAGCCGGTTGGAGTTGTTCACACAAAAGCACCTGATAGTCAAATAAAAGAGGAACATAGAGAAGTTGAAGCGGTTGTGGAGATATTTCCCGAGTTTGAAGAAGCCCTGGAAGGCTTGGACGGATACTCTCACCTGCTTTTGCTATCTTATTTTCATAAGTTGAGATCTGACCAAATCGGTCCTCTAAAAGTGAAGCCTAAAAGAGCAACAAGAAGAGGCTTCAAGCTTGAAGAGCTTCCCACGCTGGGAGTGTTTGCTTTAGATTCGCCTACGCGCCCGAACCCCATAGGGCTCACTCTTGTACGGTTGCTTAAAAGGCAAGGCAGGAGGCTTTTTGTTGAGGGAATCGACGTGTTCGATGGCACACCAGTTGTTGACATCAAGCCGTACCAATCTGACTATCAAGTGGACAAGTACGCCGTGCCTGAATGGTACCTCAAACTTATGGATAAACATGGGCATGTTTAGGAAAAAACATCCAAGAGTTACTATCTTCATAAAAAACTAATAAGTCGAGCCGATAACTATCAAACTGAGAAGGAGAAAATAAATGAGTGGGCGAAGAGGTTTTGGAAGAGGAAGGGGAGGAGCAAGACAGGGTATCGGAGGACCATCCATTTGCAAATGCCCCACGTGCGGATATACAGTCACACATACTCGCGGAACACCATGCACTTCTTTAACTTGCCCAAAATGTGGCTCAAGAATGATTGGGTCAACGTGACAAAGCGCCCTTAAAAGCTGGGCTCGCTAGATTTGCAAGCTCTAGTTAAGAGAATGTACAAGTTCTAACTATGAAAAGTAGACCTTTAGATGAAGAAAAACGTAAGTTGGTTCTAACTTCCCAGAAAAATGAAATCACTGAGCATGTAATCCACAAAAAGCTGGCTCAGTCAACAAAAGATGCACGAACCATAGCGTTTTTCAGCGGATTTCAGATGACGAATTAAAACACTCCAACTTTTGGAAGCAGTACACTGACAAGGATACGAAACAAGACAAGCTGAAAGTGTGGATGTATTTTCTGATAGCGAGGCTGTTCGGTATTACGTTTGGAATTAAACTGACAATCATTAAATTCCTCCTTCCATTACATTAAGTATAAAACTTGTTAGGTCTGTGATGTCTGCCTCTGTAGCTCCAAGTTCTTCGCCGCTTAAGCCTTTTTCCTGAATAGATGGAGTTAACGGTGTGAACCCGATAACGTGCTCTTTGCCTATTTTGTAGGATATTTTTTCAGCTGTTGCCTTGTCCATTTTGTTGAGGACGAAATGCACTGGCTTGCCGGCTTCGCTAGTTTTGCCAATGCAGCTAATTATGGTAGTAATTGCAGTTGGGGTAAGTATTCATATCATAAGGCTCCCAACGTTCAAAAAATGCGTGGTCGAATAAAAAAATGGATCGCGGGAGATGTCGCCACTCATAGCTGAGAATTCGCATATGGATTTGTTAAAGATGGGAAGGCTCCTTAATCTCGCTGGAATGCTGCTGCAGAAGAAGGCCTGCCCATTGGAGCTGGTCAACCAATCCACTATTCTGAGCAAGGCTTAAATTGCGACCAGACAGATAGAAAAATTGTGAAGAAACAAGCTCTCGTCCTCATACTAATCATAGTGGTGATTTCCGGAGTTGCGTCCATCTACGTGGCAACCAATTATCAATCAAACCAGAATCAGCAAGTGGAGGCTGCATGGTCAATTGGAGAGCCAGACGTCTTTTTGGTTGATTCCTCTGGGAAGACAGTGACAACTTCAGATGGACAGATAACCCTTCAGATACCATCTGGTGCCTTAACAAACCAAACCTGCATTTCAATCTACAAGTACGAAGACATCGCCATACCAGGATTCAACATTATTTCTGCTTTCCGGTTCATGCCTGAAGGCACGAGTTTTTTGAAGCCAGCAACCCTGAGTATCGAATATAACCCTCACAGTTTGCCCTCACATCTGAATGAAACAGACATCAGACTCTATTTAGCTCAAGATAGTACAGTTGAAGAACTGCATGACTCATCCGTTGATTTAGACAATCACGTAGTTTCAGGCAAAATAAATCATTTTAGCATGTATTGGTATGGTTACATTGGGCCTCGAAAGGAGGTGCCTTATCCTAGTTTTCCAACTTTAGTGGGAAGATGGAGTCGAACAGATGGTGCTGACAAATACAGTTTCTTGTACAATGGAAAAGCAAAAACTACATTTGGTGAGCAAACCTACTGGGGGACGTGGGTTAGAGATGAAGAAGATGGGAACAAATATACATTGAATTGGGAACACGGCCCTTCTGGCAAAGCTTCATTCATCGACTATATTACAATAGCTAAGGATGGCAAAAGTTATTCAGGAGTCAACAACTATGATAATTCGATTCACTGCATCCGAGAACCCAACTCGCCCCCATATGTTACCGCCTTTCGGCCCACATTTGATCTTGGACCAATTGTGGGGAGCACTGTTCACCTTTCTCTGTATGATGAAATCACGGGGGAGTACCTTTATGGTGACCCAGATCCAGACGACACTATCTACGGTAACCAGTGGGTGGTTTATTTTCCAGATGGGACATCCAAAGTTTCAGAGTGGGGAAGAGTGATTGCCCAAAACGATTATGAGTTCTATGCTGAGAAAGCAGGATACTACACTGTAACAGCCAGAGTAATGGACGAGTGGGGAGCGATAGGGGAATACACCTTTACCCTAATAATAAGGCCGAATGTGGAAATCAAAGTCATTGTCAGAGAAGAGGAGACAGCTGTAGCTGTTGATTTTGCAGTGACAAATTTTGAAGATAAAGATGTAAAGGTGATAGGTTATGCTCGCCTATATGCATACGACCCAAGCATACAGATAGGTGAATCTGGAAGAACTTTTGAGGCTTTTCGAGCTCAAACTGAATTATATACTGTTCCTGCACGAACGACAGTAACCATAACCGCCCAAGGTTTGCCTGATTCAGAAGTAAGTAAGTGGAACCCTAGGATCCATCCTGTTTATTCCCTTTATTGGAACGCAAAAGTCGATGGCATTTGGTACCACTATTGGGCGCAATGGTACGATATCGAACCTCCTATAACATTGGGTGAATAAAGCAGCGTGAGCAATCGAAATTGTTATTACTGAAATAATCGCTCAGCACAAGAATATTGCTAGGAAACCTGTACAGCTCATTGAAAGATTTTGGAGAATTTTCGACGTTATTCGGTTGGTTTTGAATCTTGAACTCGCTAATCAAAAAGAAAAAAGGGGCGGCGGGAGATGTCGTCACTGAGGGCTGGGAGCAAATCCCCGCGGCCTTACCCCTCCAAACACTAAACGCTCATTAATTAGGAAGCATCCAATTGATATTCTTATAAATTCTGCAAGTTAGATTTGTATTGAGTTGAGATGCATTGGCTTTAACAAGAAGTATTGGTCTTTTAGGGGCTGTTGCTTATGGTGTGGGGATAATTCTGGGAGCAGGGGTGTATGTGTTAATTGGACCAGCAGCTGGACTTGCCGGCAATTCGGTGTGGTTATCCTTTGTGATTGGCGCGTTGATCAGTTCTTTCACTGGATTGAGCTATGCCGAACTTTCCACCATGTTTCCTAAGGCGGCTGCAGAGTATGTCTATGTCAAAAGCGCGTTTAGAAGCGAGTTATTGGCTTTTCTCACTGGCTGGCTAATAATATTTTCTGGAATAGTTTCGATGTCCACGGTGGCTCTTGGATTTTCCAGCTATTTCAAAGCGCTGTTTTCTTTTCCCATTGTATTTGCAGCAGCGGTTTTGGTGGTGTTGGTTTCTATTTTAAACTTTGTGGGGATAAAGCAGTCGTCTCGAGTGAATATTATTTTTACTGCAGTGGAGATTGGCGGACTAATATTGGTGATAGTTTTGGGTTTTGGAAATTTTGCGGGAGTGAACTATCTTGAATTTCCAAGCATTTCGGGTGTTTTTGCGGCTGCGGCATTAATGTTTTTCGCTTATTTAGGGTTTGAAGATGTGGTTAATATTGCTGAGGAAACAAAGGATCCAACTCGGAATCTTCCAAGAGCTTTGATTATTTCCATTTTGGTTACCACTGTATTTTATGTTCTTTTGGCTTTGGCTGTGGTTAATTTGGCAAGTTGGGATATGTTAGGGGCTTCTGATGCGCCCTTAGCGTTTGCGGTGTCAACGGTTTTGGGGTCCAATGGGTTTTTGGTGATTTCTTATGTTGCTCTTTTTGCCACGGCGAATACAGTTCTGATTGCTTCTATTGTGGGGTCTAGGATGATTTATGGGATGGCGAAGGATGCTGCCTTGCCCAAGGTGCTTTCCAGAATTAGCAACAGAACAAGAACTCCATGGGTAGCTATAGCGGTTATGATGTTGTTTTCATTGGTTTTTGTGTTTGTTGGCGACATAGAAGTAGTTGCAAACATGACTAGTCTTGGAGTTTTCTTTACCTTTGCCCTTGTCAACCTTTCTTTAATTTGGTTGCGGTATAAAAAACCGGAGTTTAAGAGACCCTTTAGAGTGCCTCTTAATATAGGAAGATTTCCGGTTTTATCTTTCTTAGGTCTTTTGTCTTGTCTACTTATGGTAACCCAGTTTGACTTCTATGTTGTTTTAATCGGTTTGTTGCTTTTGGTTTTGGGAACAATTTTCTTTGCCCTTCTCAAGAAAAACATGAATTTGAAATGTAGCAAAAGGATACTCAACTAGTAAGATACAGGCGCAATGTCCCAAATGTGGAAATGAGTTGTGGCGATATAGCGGACTGAAGAATAAAAGAGCTACAATTGTTTAAGCAAGATAGCTTAAGGGAAAAGATGCTTAAAGAATATTCATCATAACCATTTAACAATGTATGTTTTGTTCAATTCGAGAGTCTATAATCATAATCAATTTTTTTGCTTTTTAAATTCTTTCAGCATTTTTCTTTGCATAATTTTACGTCTAAGCCTATAACCAAGTCTTACGCGGTACCAAGTCCCATGGGTGTTTTTGTAAAGTATTTTTCCTTTATTTTTTCTTTTTGATTTTTTTCTCATTTCAGAAACATAAAAAAGGCTATACTTGTTTATTAGATTACAACAGATTTTACTCGGCTTTGCACTCTCTAAGGGTTTTTAAATCTAGAAGAGACTTGTTGAGAGTTATCACATCGCCCACGTTCTTAACGGTGCCTATAGGTAAACAAACCGTTACAGAACCAAATAGAGGCTTCTTGAGTCCAAGTTCTTCAGTGGCTTCTTTGGTTAGCTCCACGTCCAAACGCGTTATGTTCCAAGTGCCTAGGTCTGCATGAGCACCGTTTACTTCTCCCAGAGTGTAAGCATCGGCGGTAATAACGTTCATTCCATTTAATTTACTAACTTTCAAATCAAAATCACTAAACACCTTATGCTCGCATTAGTATTTGAATTTTCTGAACGCTTTTCAAATTAGAGCGCGCGCTCTTCTTCAAAGGGCAATCCGTCAAAAAACATGAACCCGTTTAAAATACATAGTTGTTGCCTACTTGATTTCTTGATTCAGCTGGATACTCCTCGCTCTTCAAATTTGAAAGTTGACATAAGACTTGAGTAAGTTTTGATATTTCGCCTCTAAGCATTTTAACCTGGACCTCCATATTCTTGACGCGTTCGGGCATCTGCAAATACTCTATAACCGCGTCCCGCTGCAAATGCTCCAACTCACCCACGCTCCAGCTATGGTCAATCTTACGCTTATCCGTCCTAACCGTGAAATGTCTACCAAACAAGGAAGCAACCGGGTCCTCGACAGCCATTTCCCCGGCAACAATCCTTCCTTCGCCTAAAACACAACCATACTTACTTACTAATGCATCACGTACTCGATTAGCCATGTTCATAGCCAAGTTCGTGACCTCAATCGGATTTCTGCCACGAATAACCTCAACATGCACAATCCAGCTTCGAGTAGTCTTACGCACACGCACGCCCAACTCAGTACCAAGCAAAGCCGTCCAGTTAACCATTTCAATCTTCTTGAAATGCTCAGGAACCAATCCATCCGCTATAATCTCATAGGCTACCTGGCACTTATCAAAACGATACAATCGAGCTGGAAAAACCGTGCCCTCACATAACGTGAGCAACTTTTTACTTTCTTCAGTAAGCTCGTAAAAAACGACGTTGCTCCTCTTCTCCCTGCGAATTAGCCTGCATTTTTCAAGCTTCTGAACATAATACCACGTATGTTGACGGCTCAACCCGATGATTCGACCAGCCTTAGTTGGATAATCGCCAACGCCAATTCGCATCAGTAGCGGAAGAACCCAAGTGCGAACAGTCTTGGTGTCAAATTTTACTCTAGACTTTGGAGAATAGACTTTTTTACTTTTATCAGAACTGCCAGCCAAAGTTGAAGCCCCTAAACTTCGTTGTTTTCACATAAAGTGCATTCGACGAGCCTTGCGACAATCCGCGTTCGGTTTGAAGCTATAACTAGCCACTTGCTACCGCAACCCTGGCAAACGATAATCTGTCCTTCCTCACTCACAGAAAAGCCCCCTTGCCAACTTCAATCGACTTTGCTGGTAAACAAAAAAAGAAAAAAAGGGGAAAAAGAGCTATATCTCCGAGGCCAAAACAGTATAGAATCATGCCTGGGCCCCCGTATCTCCCGGGCTACCATAAAATTTGCTTGATTTTCAAAGTCTCGTTTTCAAATCGGTTGAAGTTCTTTCATAAGAGGGGCTCTTCAACTTTCTGTACCTACCATTTTTAACTCTCGAATATAAGAAGAAGGGAAATTGTTTCCTGTAGTAGCATCTGCCGAAAGGTTGAAACAGGATTCGCAATGAAACATATTAAATTGTGAACTGTTCTTAATAGGGAATAAATGCTGAGGAGACTATAAGGGTATCCAAAAATGTATGAAGAGGTTGTTGCCGAGTACCTCAATATGATGAGGAAAATCCTTGTTTAAACAGTTTTTGAAAACATTACTTTCAAGTGAATTGAAGGCGCTGAAATGACACAAAAGAAGAAAAAGGAAAGTTGGAAAGAAAAAAGACGCCGAGCAGCCCTAAAACATCAGAAGACATTAGAAGCTGAACATCTGAGAAGAGAGAGGGAACCAAGAAAAAGAAAAGGATTTTCTAGAAGCAAAGTACTAAGCATAGGCTTTCTAGTTCTAATAGTTCTGGTTATAGGAGTTTTTGCAGCATTGCAAAACACGCAACCATCAAATACTGATGAGCTTCCTCCTCTTTACACATTAACCAACGCCGATTTCAGCGAATTTAGAGGAAAGGTTGTAGTTATAGACTGCTTTGCAACTTGGTGTCGTCCTTGCATAGGAGAAATACCGCACTTGAATGAAATAGTTAATAATTATGATGGCAGCGAAGTTGCGGTTATTTCTGTTGGTTCTTCAAGTGATAGTGAAATAGAGCTTAGGCAATTTAAGAAAGACTATAGCATGGATTGGCTAGTTGCACGTGATACTGTTGAAGTTTTTAATAAATACGGTGTACAGGCTATTCCAACAATTGTAATTCTTGATCAGACTGGTAACATTCACTACCAGCATGTGGGATTAGCCGA
>JGI24422J19971_10001342_pt1 | contig 14892 bp, 10 predicted proteins | sample DeeMarSWOR152_54_FD_19971 | JGI IMG/M metagenome (IMG submission 19971) | reverse complement strand
AATTCAACAAACCCAAAATATATGACGAATGTCATACCTAAGGAGACGATGATGGTTATTGGTATCGCTCTCCGATTCCGAGGCCCCAAAATCCACATGAGGATCGGCATGAAGATCAGGGTGGCAATGGTGTATCCGAAATAGGACATCAGAACAATGTAGCAGAAAAAGCAAAAGAAACTGATGATGACGTGGGAATGATAATGGAGGGATTCTTTGATAGTAGTCCAGAACTGAGTTTCTCTCGGCTTCCCCTTTTCTGGCCTTCCCCGGTCGCTCCTCTTCCTTTCTCTCATGAACCCACTGATGGTTAAAACCGCCCCGGCTACTGCCAAAAGCGTAAAGAGGATCTGAGGAAAGAATCCCGCGCCCAGGGTTCCAAACATGGCAGGGGGAAACTCCAGGGTTTTGTAGTACATCAACCCGCTGAATACGACGAGGATAATCCCGATTACTTTGTCCTCTTTCACCGCAATCCTCTCATGGGTTTTAACGTTAAGGGGGCCTTCCCGATTGACTCGGAGGTCAGGGAAGGCCCCATCTGCACGGCTCTATTTCTTCTTTTTCTTCAGCCCGATCTCTTTTGCCAGCTGGCTCCAAGTCTTTGTCGAACCATCTATGTACGCTTTGTATTCTTTCGGCGAGCGATACACGACAAGGCTGCCGAGGTCACTGATCTTCTTGACAAACTCCGGGTCCTCGGAAGCCTTTTTGAACGCCGCTGCCAGCTTCTTGATAACGGATTGCGGCGTCTTCAAGGGCGCGCAGATACCCCGATTGACCGCAAATTCAATATCTACTCCCTGCTCCTTCATCGTCTGCACATTGGGATGCAAGGGGTGGCGTTTGGGGGTGGCGATTGCGAGCCCCTTCAATTTCTTCGCCTCGAAGTACTTCTTTCCCGCGGCGGGGTTGCTCTCGCCCAGATCAATGAATCCTCCGAGCAGAGCGGCTTGGCGATCGGCCGTCCCCTCGTACCCGACGACCTTAAATTTTATCCCCGCCTTTTGAGCGATCTCCAGTGGGAAGAAGTGACTGGTGGACCCGAGGGTTGCCCCAAAAGTGATCTCCCCCGGCCTTTTCTTGGCATCCGCAATCAGGTCTCTCATGTCATTCCAGGGAGCATCTGCCCGAGCAGCCAGCATGGCCGGCGTGTTCGTCATGTTGGCGATGGGAATAAAGCTCGAGTAGTTGAATTCAGCGACCCCAACTATATAGGAGCTGATCACCGATTCGTGGGTTGCCGTCAGGGTATAGCCATCGGGTCTGGAATCCTTACCCTGTCGGGCGCCCAGGGTCCCCCCAACACCTGGCACATTGACAACCACCATGGATTGCCCAAGGTATTTGCTTGCATAGTGTGCGACGAGTCTCATCAAGGCATCGGTGCCTCCCCCCGCCTTCCACGGAACGATTAATTTGATCGACTTTTCCGGATATTCTCCGGCGAGGACACTTCCACTCCACATGGTTATACAACACAATGCAAGGGTTACAATGAAAATAGGAAAACTGGATTTACACCAAAACCTCGTCATTTTGTACCTCCTTTCTCCGTGTTAAGCTTTTGTGTTTCCCTGTTCCACCTCCTTTCTTGTTTACCGCCTTCATTTTTCAAGTGATTTTTATATCACACATGAACACGAAATCAAAGATTTTTTATTTTAATGGTTATCGCAAGGATAAATTCCCTGTGACCAATTACCCCAAGAAGTTGGAATTCCCCTTGACAATGAAGGCTTGACGAACTACAAAGCGAAATATCAACCCTGAGCTGCGAAGAGCGAGTTTCCCAGAGGCACCGGCTTAATCTCATTTGCAATGAAAGGGACCCATCAACATGGACCGCTACATCTGTATCCATGGGCATTTCTATCAGCCACCCCGTGAGAACCCATGGCTTGAAGCCATTGAGCTTCAGGATCCTGCCTATCCTTACCACGATTGGAATGAAAAGATCACTGCAGAGTGCTATGCTACCAACGCCAAATCCCGCATCCTGGACGAGAGGGGTTCGATTGTTCAAATCGTCAACAACTACGCGAAGATCAGCTTCAACTTCGGCCCGACGCTCCTTTGCTGGCTTGAGGACAAAGCGCCAGATATCTATGATGCCATTCTGGAGGCCGACCGGAAGAGCCAGGAGGCCTTTTCAGGACATGGCTCAGCCCTTGCCCAGGCATACAACCATATGATCCTCCCCCTCGCCAACCGGAGGGACACATACACCCAAATCGTCTGGGGAATTCGCGACTTCGAACACCGCTTCGAACGAAAACCCGAAGGGATGTGGCTCCCCGAGGCGGCGGTAGACCTAGAGACCCTGGACACCCTCGCAGAGCACGGGATTCGCTTTACCATTCTCGCCCCGCACCAGGCAAGCCGAGTACGCCCCATTGGGAGCGCCAAGTGGAGAGATGTGGGGGGAGGAAAAATCGATCCCACCATGGCCTATGCCGTTCGCCTTCCCTCCGGTCGGGCAATCTCGCTCTTCTTCTACGATGGCCCCATCTCCCGTGCCGTGGCCTTTGAGGGCCTTCTGAAGAGTGGGGAATCATTTGCCCGACGTCTCATGGGAGGCTTCTCAGACAAGCGCACATGGCCCCAAATCGTCCACATCGCCACTGACGGTGAGACGTACGGCCACCATCACCGTTTCGGTGACATGGCCCTGGCCTTTGCCTTGCACTACATTGAGTCCAAGAATCTCGCTCGCCTCACCAACTACGGTGAATACTTAGAGAAATATCCTCCTACTCACGAGGTGGAGATCTTTGAGAACACGTCGTGGAGCTGTGCCCACGGGGTAGAACGTTGGCGGGGGGATTGTGGCTGTAATTCTGGGGGACATCCGGGGTGGCATCAAGCTTGGCGCACGCCCTTGCGAGAAGCCCTGGACTGGCTCCGAGACAGTGTGGCGCCAGCATATGAGGAGAGAGCGCGTCAATACCTGAAGGATTCCTGGGGCGCAAGAGACGACTACATACAGGTCGTCCTCGATCGGTCGCCTGAAAACACGGGGGCCTTTTTGCAGCACCACGCCATCCGGGCCCTCTCCGAAGACGAGAAAATAGCGGTACTCAAGCTCTTGGAGCTTCAACGGCACGCCATGCTCACGTACACGAGTTGTGGGTGGTTCTTCGACGACCTCTCGGGCATTGAGACGGTCCAAGTTATCCAGTACGCCGGCAGGGCCATTCAGTTGGCTCAGGAGATCTTTGGCGACACCATGCAATCCCGTTTTCTCGGCCTCCTTGAGGGGGCAAAGAGCAACATCCCCGAACATGGTGACGGTCGCCGAATTTACGAGAAATTCGTAAAGTCCGCCATGGTAGACCTGGAGAAGGTTGCTGCGCACTACGCCATGAGTTCCCTCTTCGAGGAATACGCTGAAAGGGCCTCTATCTACTCTTACACTGTCGAGCAAGATGATTATCAAATATCCGAGGCTGGAAGGGCAAAACTCGTGGTCGGACGGGGAGTTGTAGCATCAGGGGTTACACGAGAATCTGCCAGGCTCTGTTTCGGCGTCCTACACCTGGGAGACCACAACCTGAACTGCGGTGTGAATAAATATGAAGGTGAGGATGCATATAAAGAACTCGTTGATGAGATCAAGGGATCATTTGTCACAGCGGATTTTGCAGATACCCTTCGACTATTGGACAAACACTTTGGTGCCTCGACCTATTCCCTTAGGTCTCTCTTTCGGGATGCACAGCGCAAGATCCTCGACATCATACTGGAATCGACCCTCGCCGATGCTGAGGCTATCTACCGTCAGATCTATGAGACCAACGTCCCGTTGATGCGCTTCCTCAAGGATTCGGGTGTGCCTCCGCAGAAAGCCCTCTATGCGGCTGCCGAAGTGGTCCTCAATGCCGGTCTCCGCCGGGCTTTCGAGAACGAGGAACTCTCCCCTGAGCTTATTGATCCCCTTCTTGAAGAATCGAGGTCACAAGGGGTCTCCTTGGACGAGGAGACCCTCGAATATGCCCTGAGACGGAGCCTCGAGCGGATGGTCGAGCGGTTGCTCGCCAGCCCCGCGGATCTCGCCTCACTCAAAAAGTTAGACGAGGCTTTAGGTATGCTGCCTTCTCTGCCTTTCCAGGTAAACCTCTGGAAGGTACAAAACGTCTTCTATGATCTCTTACAAAACGTCTACCCGGGATTGCGAGAAAAGGCTGATCGCGGTGACGAAAAAGCCCAAAACTGGGTCCGGCACTTCAGTATCTTGGGCGAAAGACTATCGGTCCGGGTTGAATAGAATAATGGAAAACAAAAGGGGCTAGTCATAACCGCTAGCCCCCGAAATCACTGGTGTCCCCAACCGGATTTGAACCGGTGTTGCCGGCGTGAAAGGCCGGTGTCCTAGGCCAGGCTAGACGATGGGGACGGCAAATCAAAATATATGCGTAGAAACACTCCCTGTGCAAGGGAAATTGCACCATAATTAAATCAAGGAATGACCCTGAAGTCAACCGGCAAATGCGACGGGTGCTTTTGCGCTCAGCAAAAGGGAAAGATTTGTCTTGGGTGCGGATTTGAAATAATCTGTTATAATAATTATTGTTATTTCAATCAGTGATAATTCGAGGGCTCTCTGAACGGAGATTTCCCAATGGACATTGATGAGCAGATTAAACTCCTGGAGGAACAGGCAGGCACCATCAGGGACCTCAGAAACCGTACCCACCGGGACTCGCGATTTACTGGCTGGAGGAAAACGACGTTGAGTCACCTGGAGAATATCTTTAACGAGGGTTCGGAATACGTCAGGAGATTCGAATCGTTGACCTTCCAAGAACCCCGGTTTGGCGCCACCGGTAGCTCCAGGTCATCATATGGGGACATGGGCTCGTTCAGGCACGACTTGGACAAGGCAAAAACCATCTTGGAAGAAGGTATTGAGGCACTGAGGCGATTGAGGCCCCCGAAAACAACGGCCAAGACCACCACGGAAGAGATCCCCTCTGACGAGCCTCTTCCGGAAGAACCGGCATCGGACGATCTCTTCTTCGAAAGGGCCATATTGGAAAAGACGTTATCAGAACAACCGGCGGCTGAAACGACACCAGAGGAGGATTTCACCCCGAAGGAAGAGGTGCCAACGACCTCGTACAAGGAGGAGGAACCATCTCTTGAGGAGGTCATAAGGGGCTCTCATGAGGAGAGTAAGCCTTCCCCCCGGAATCAATCGGTCGAGGAGGTTGTCCGATACGTCTCTTCCTTGCTCTATCACTATGTCTCTCTGGAAGAAGACCCTAAGAAGAGGAAGGCCCTTCAGGGGCTGCGGGCCGAGTTGGATAATGCCCAGCGGTCCAAAGAAAGGATCATGCAAGCTCTCAAGGCATCGTGGGAGGATGGCAAGGATATACTGATTGATGTCATAGCAAGGGTGTTTGCCAAGAAACCGTAAACTGTTGAATACCTGCAATCGAAATAAGAAGGCCGGATGGTAAATTCATCCGGCCTTCTTGATTTGCTTGCCTGGAATACATGGTGGGCCGTGCTGGATTCGAACCAGCGACTCTCTGCTTAAAAGGCAGATACTCTGCCGACTGAGTTAACGGCCCTCCTCGTCAGCCGTTGAGGGGACGGATTTCTGTTAGTTATTATACTCCTTCTCCCTCGGTAAATCTATACCGCATCAAAGGGGTTCTTGAGAAAGATGGTCTCATCTCTCTCCGAACCAACTGAAATGAGGATGATCTCCGTCTCAACGATCTCCTCGAGCCGCCTTATGTACCGCTGGGCATTGGCCGGAAGATCCGAAAATCGCCTTGCTCCTCTCACATCCTCCTGCCAACCATCCAGCTCCTCGTACACTGGCTCCAGGCCCTCCCAAACGGTGATGCTCGATGGAACATGAGCGAGCACCTTCTCATTCCACCGATAACCGGTGCATATTCTTATTTTATCGAGGCTATCCAAGACGTCAAGTTTGGTCAAGGCTAAACCGCTCAGACCATTTACCCTGACGGAATGCCTCACAATAACGGTATCGAACCACCCACATCGCCGCGGCCTACCCGTAGTGGCACCGTATTCTCCTCCTCTCTCTCGGATCTCATCCCCCAGGGGGCCCTTCATCTCCGTTGGGAAGGGGCCTCCCCCTACCCTCGTAGTATACGCCTTTGAGACCCCAATTACGGAATGGATATCGGTCGGACCAATCCCCGACCCCGAACAGGCATTTCCCGCTACCGTGCTGGATGAGGTTACGTAGGGATAGGTGCCGTGGTCCACATCCAGCAGGCATCCTTGGGCCCCCTCGAAGAGCAAATTCTTCCCCCTCTTCATCTCCTCGTGGAGGACAATGGACGTGTCGGCCACGTATCTCCCCAGTTTCTGCCGAAATCCCGTGTAATCGCTGAGAATTTGAGCTCCATCCAAGGGGGAGTCCCCGAGCATTTGGGCCAAATAGAAATTCTTCTGGGAAAGATTCTCCTCCAGCTTTTCCCTGAAGACCTCCTCGTCGAGGAGGTCAATCATCCTGATCCCACACCGGGCTACCTTATCCTCATACGTTGGACCAATACCCTTTCCCGTCGTTCCGATTTTCTTGCCCCCTGATTTGAGCCGTTCTCGGGCCACATCGATGGCCTTATGGTAGGGCATGATACAATGGGCCCCCTCGCTGATGAGGAGTTGGGATTCATCCTGAAAATATCCCCTCTGCTTTAATGCATCGATCTCCTCGCAGAGGACGCCGGGATCGACTACCACGCCACTGCCGATAATGCATCTCTTCCCGGAATGGAGGATACCGGAGGGAATGAGGTGAAAGATGAATTTCTCCTCCCCCACCACCAAGGTGTGACCCGCGTTATTCCCTCCCTGAAAACGGACAATTACGTGGGCAAACTGGCTGAAGAGGTCGACGACCTTCCCCTTGCCTTCATCACCCCATTGACTTCCCACGACAACAACGTTGGGCATTCTCTCATCCTCTCTTGAAATCAGAGATCAATATGTTTCACGGATATGATGTTGGGCAACTGCGAAAGCTCCTCCATCACCTCTTTGGATATAATCGAATCCAAGTGAAGCAGGGAAATGGCAATACCCCCTGATCTATCACGGCTAAACTGCATGGTGGCAATGTTGATGTTTCTATTCCCGAGGGCTGTCCCGATATTCCCGATGACGCAGGGCCTGTCCCAGTTCTGAATCAAAAGCATGTTACCCTTGGGCACGGCCTCGATGCGAAAATCGTTAATCTGGACGATCCGGAAATCCTTGGCACCGAAAAGGGCCCCCGCTATATAGTTCCGCTCCCCTCTGCCCATCGCCGTAATGGCAACCATGCTGGCGAAATCCTCAGCCGTGGTGAACTTGGATTCTCTCACCCTGATTCCCCGGTCCTTGGCTATGATTGAAGCATTTACGAAATTGACCACTTCCCCCATGTACGGAGTCAACAATCCCCTTAATACTGACACGGTAATGGGGGAGACGTTATACTCCGCCACGCCGCCCTTATATTCGATGGAAAGCTCCTCAATGGCGAAATCCGCTATTTGCGTCAAGAAACTCCCCATTTTCTCCCCTAAATCGAGATAGGGCTTGACCACGGGAAGCACATCAGGGCTGACGATGGGTATATTTACCGCATTTCGAATCCTCTTATTGATCAGAAAGTCGACAATCTGATCGGCAATGGCTACGGCCACATTCTCCTGGGCTTCGTTCGTGGAAGCCCCGATGTGGGGAGTACAAACCACATTGTCCAACTCGAAAAACGGACTATCGACTGCGGGCTCATTCTCGAAGACATCCAACGCTGCCCCCCTCACGCTTCCGGACTTCAGCCCATTTAAGAGAGCTCCTTCGTTGACAATACCGCCCCGAGCGCAGTTAATGATCATTACACCCTCTTTCATCCTTTCGAAGGCCTCGGCGTCGAGCAAATTCCGCGTCTCATCCGTCAAAGGCGTATGGATGCTGATGAAATCGGATTGCCTCAAGAGATCATCCAGGGTAACCAATGAAATTCCCTTTTGTTCTGCTGCATCCGCGGGTATGTAAGGGTCATACGCTATCACGTTCATCTTCAAACCCTGTGCCCTCTCCGCAACGAGGCTCCCGATATTGCCGACACCGATGATCCCGAGGGTCTTGCCATAGAGCTCAACCCCCATGAATTTACTCCGCTCCCACCTTCCCGATTTGGTGGATGCCATGGCCTGAGGGATCTTCCTGGAGATGGCGAGCATCATGGCAATGGTATGTTCGGCGGCCGCTACGGCATTTTCACGGGGAGTGTTCATCACCACGATCCCCCTCCGCGTCGCCGCTTGGACGTCTACATTGTCTACCCCGATTCCAGCACGACCGATAACCCTCAGCCTCTCCGAGGCATTAATAATATCTGCGGTAAGCTTTGTTTTGCTGCGAACAATGATACCGTCATACTCTCCAATGCTTGCCCTCAACTCACCGGGGCTGAAATCCGCCCACGCATAACACTTAATCGCCTTCTCCTTCTTAAGGACCTCTATACCCCTCGGGGACAGGTTATCGGCGACCAATATCCTATAGACCGCTTCCTCTTCCATTTGGTCTGCCTCAATGGGAAATCAACACCTCTTCAGCCGCCCTTACCCCGGCACCCAACTCGAATTGATAGCCCATCTCCTTGAGGAGCATCTCCAGCGCGCTGATGACCATGATCATATCCAGGCGTCCATAGTATCCCAAATGGGCAATCCTGATGATCTTCCCCTTTGCCCGGTCCTGGCCTCCAGCAACGGTAATCCCAAATTCCTCGAAAAAACGATCCTTTATCTTAATGGCACCTATCTCATCGGGAACCTTCATCGCGGTCAGGGCGTTGCTCGGAGATTCCGCCGCGAAGAGCTCCAATCCGAGCGCCTTTACGGCCTCTCGTGTCGCCCTTGCAAGCAAATCGTGCCGGGCGAACACCGCCTCCAACCCTTCCTGGCGAATCTTTCTCAGCGACTCCCTCAGGCCGATTACCAACGTGATTGCGGGGGTGAAGGTGTTCTGATTCTTCTCCGCCGATTTCAGCTCGCCTTTGAAATCGAAGTAGTATTTGGGCAGCTTCGAGCGCTCAACAAACCTCCAGGCCTTCTCGCTCAGGGCGACAAAAGAAAGGCCCGGCGGGAGCATGAGGGCCTTTTGGGAGCCGCTCACCACCACGTCAAGATTCCATGCATCCATGGGGATGTCGAAGACCCCGATTCCAGTAATGGCATCGACCACGATGGCCGTTTCCTCATAGGTGCTGGTAATCTCCGCTATCTCCCTTATCGGATGCATTACCCCCGTTGAGGTCTCTGTCGCCTGGGTAAATACAGCCCGAATAGATGGATCCTCTTTCAGACATTGGGCAACCAATTCAGGGTCGACGGCCTCCCCCCATTCTACATCAATGGGCTTCACCGAAATGCCATAAGCCTCACAGATCTCTCCCCAACGTTCCCCAAACTTGCCCCCCCGCACCACGAGGGCCTTATCGCCGGGGGAGAGCAGGTTGCAAACTGCCCCCTCCATGGCCCCGGTCCCGGAGGAGGTAAATACGAGAACCTCGTTTTTTGTCTGGAAGAGGTACTTCAGGCCTTCCCGGACCTCCTGGTATATCCGCTTATATTCGGCCTCTCGATGATGGATAATCGGCTCGGCCATCTTCAACATGATGTCCTGAGGCAACATTGTTGGGCCGGGAGAAAATAAGTATTTCTTTTCCATAAAATACCTCACGGCCGAAATTCGCTAAGTCCAGCTAAACCCGAGTAATCTTATGTCATACGACGCGCTCTGTCAATATAAGGGATACCGGAGTTTCCTAACTTTTTGGGGAAGGCGGTTGCGCACGGGCAAAATTTAGACATCTGGGAATTCGGAAAAGGAGCTCTGAGCGCGAATTATATTTTTTCGGCACCACTACCAGGCAATAGGAGCGGCTGCAAACCCAGTTCTGGGTTGAGGGTGCCGTAAACGATGGAATAGCCGAAAAAATATGTTTGAGCGGCGAGGAGCGACTTTTCCGGAGATCTCTGGTCACTGTGGGAGCGTCGGAGCGAAGGGACGGTGGTGTTCTCCTGCAAAAGTCGGCTATCTATTGAGCCGCTCCACCAATTTCGTGAGCTGGGATGCGCTCTTTAAGACATAATCGGCCCCCATTTCCGCCAGTTCGCCCTCGGTTGTCCTCCCCGTTAAAACGCCCACTGTCCGCATCCCTGCCCTCTTTCCCGCGAGAATATCCATGGGATGGTCCCCCACCATAACGGCATGTCTTCCGGAAACCCCCAGTCTATCGAGGATAGCGGCCAGATGGTAGGGATCTGGTTTGACCCTTTTCACCGAATCCCTCGAGAGGAAAATATCGCACAGGGCCTCGATATGGGGAACGATCCTTCGAACCGCACGGTCACAATTTCTCGTAACGATTCCGACCTTCAATCCGGCCGCCTTCAGCTTCCTCAACATGGATTCCACCCCCGGTAGAAGACGGCTCGTACAAGCGGCCTCCAATTCCCTCTCGACCAACATCTGATGGGCCTTTTCCCTGAATTGTTCCGCCGAATGGCGTTCCCTTCTCAGCAAAGTGGAGTAGCCCTCNTCGATTGTCTCGAGCAGGTATTTCTCCCCCAACGATTCCCGAGCCACGCCATATCCCTCGATGAGTTTGAGGATTTCCTCCTTAATGGGGGCGAAATCGATGTTCAATACCGCCACGGTCCCATCGAAATCGAGAATAACCGCCTTAATCGCCGGCTCGTTTCCATTTCCCAACCCCCGTGAAGGGGAAATGGCTATTTGGCTAAATCCAGGTCGCTTATCCCGAGGCAATACAAGACCCCCTTCAGGTTATTCTTAGTGAGAGAGCCATCGGCTACCCTTTTCAAAACGTCCTTTGCGTTGAAGGCGATCCCCAGTCCGGCATTGGTTACCATAATCTGATCGTTCGCCCCATCCCCGACGGCCACGACTTCTTCCCTCGTAACACCTTCTCGTCGACAGATTTCCTCGACGATTTCCGCCTTTCGGTTGGCGTCGATTATCCTCCCCTTTACCCTTCCCGTCAACTTTCCTCCCTCGACTTCCAAGTGGTTCCCAAAGGCATAGTCGAATCCCAATCCCTCCTTTAACACCTTCGTAAAGAAGTCGAAACCCCCGCTGATCAACGCAACCTTAAACCCCATCTCCTTCAGGGCCGAGAGCAACTCCGCCGCCCCCTCGGTCAATCTCATGCTCTCGGCCAGGCATTTCAACTCATCCACTCCCATTCCCTTGAGGCATTTCGCCCGCTCCCTCAAGGACTGGGCAAAGTCGATTTCGCCCCGCATTCCCCTCTCGGTTATCTCTTCCACACTTCGGCCCATGCCGCAAAACCGCGCCATCTCATCGATGATTTCCATATCAACGATGGTGGAATCCATATCGAAGACAATCACCTTCTTTCGTTTCTTGTACATCCTTTCCGGCTGGGCTATGATGTCCATTCCGATCTCATTGGCCACTTCGGAAAGCCTCTCNCTCAGAGTGGGGAAGTTTCCCCCTCGGATGTCCACGAGCATCTCCATGGCCAGAAATTCGCCCCTCGCGATCATCTTAATCTTCTCAATGTTGGCCGAGCCCCCGGCCAATACCCGGGAAATTGCCGCCACGGCTCCGGGGCGATCCGACCCGAGGATGGTGAAAACATAGGGTGTCTTCTCCTCTGCCAGACGCAACCCCTTGAATTCGCCGAGGGGCATAACCCCAATACTCAGGTCTAAATCACGTCCAATAGCCTCTAGGCCTAACTTCAATTGCCGGATGTTGAAGCCGGGCTTGAAGGGCTGGACCAGGAGGACCATGGTAAATTGCGAGTGAATGACGCTCTGTTCGATATCGACTATATTGAGGCTCGCCTCGAATAACAGGCTTGTGACGGAGGCGACGAGGCCAACCCGATCCTCTCCCACCACGGTAACGACGAATAGATCCTCTTCCTCCATCGATTTACGTGCCTTAGCTAAAACAGGGATATGCGACGGCTTCCATGAGCAGCGGTCATGGTATTCGAATAAGCCATGGCTGTCAACGCGTATCTTGGGGCCTGAATANACGGATGAAGGATGACTCCCTATTCCGACCTGGAATATCCAGGGGAGGAAATTTGTATACAGTATCCAAAAAAATTGACTTTGTGAAAAATTTCTTGACAAACCCCAGGGGCGGTGTTACTGTGGGGCGAGGCTTAGGTTCGCCATTCAGAGTGCGCTTATTTTTGCATTTGCAGAGGGGCTTATAAATCGATAAGGAGGAGCAAAATGAGACCGGGAGAAGAGAAATATGCCCACATATTTAGTCCTGGCAAGATCGGTAAATTTGAAACGAAAAACCGCATTAAATACGCCTCTACTGAGACCAATTTCAACTACCGAGACGGGTATGTGGCGGATAAAGAGGTGGCTTACATGGAGGCCCAGGCAAGGGGAGGGGCGGGCATCGTAACCACCCAAGGGGCTTTCACCGATAAGGCCGGCGCCGGAAGGGGATATGTCGGGATGATGGCCATCTGGGATGACAAGTTCATCCCCGGCCTGAAGAAGATCGCCGATGTCATCCACAAGCATGACGCCCTGGCCACCCTCCAGTTGATGCACTGCGGCCGAGTCGGAGGAATCGAGCTCCCTCATACTGATGGCCCTTCGGAAGTGCCTCAAAAACTCCCCATCTTCAGGCCCCCTCGGGAGATGACCAAGGAGGATATCGAGAGCTGCATCCAGGAACACGTCGCCGCTGCGCGGAGAACGGCGGAGGCGGGGTACGACATCGTCGAGATTTCGGGGATCGTGGGGTATCTCCTTTCCAACTTCATCTCCAGCTACACCAACAAGCGGACCGACGAGTACGGGGGGGACATCAAGGGCCGATGTAAGCTCATGGTAGACATCATCAAGGGAATAAGAAGGGAGATTGGCGACAGCGCTGCCATCGGGATCCGGCTTTGCGGCGATGAAATTCTGTACGATAGGGGCGGAAACACCCCGGAAGAGAGCATAGAATCCATCAAGATGGCCGCTGAGGCGGGCTGCGACTATATCAGTGTAACCGCGGGCTGGCAGGAATCTCCGGATCCAGTCATCACCCGTGACATTCCCATGGGGAACTGGCTCTATATCGCCAAAAAGACCAAGCAAGCTGTCGACATTCCTGTCAGCATGGCTTACCGACTATTCCTCCCTCAGTATCCGGAGGAGGCCATAGCACGAGGAGAACTGGACTTCTGGGAGATGTGCCGACCCATGATCGCGGATCCCTTCCTCCCCAAAAAAATCCTCGAAGGGAGGGAGGAGGATATCATCCCGTGCATCGCCTGCAATGTCTGTTTGGCTCGACTGTTCAGGGATACCGAGTTGTGTTGCACCGTGAGGCCTTCCCTCGGCCACGAGGCCGATCCCGCATGGGGGTTTTACGGCTTTCCCAAGACCGTGGACCCACAAAGGGTAGTCATTGTTGGGGCTGGAATAGCAGGGATGCAGGCTGGTGCCATTGCCGCTGAAAAGGGCCACGACGTGACAATCTATGAGAAGAAGTCCTACGTTGGCGGACAGATGGCAGTGGCTGCAAACGGTCCATGGGGAGATAATGAGTTGATGAGATTGGTCAGTTATCTAAAGACCACGTGCGAGAAACAGGGGGCCAGGATCGTTCTCAATAAGGCCGTATCCGCCGAAGAGCTGAAAAAGGAGAAAGCCGATACAATCATCATCGCCACTGGAGCCCTCATCGATAGGGAATCCGTCCCGGGAAGCGATAAAAAGCACGTCGTCGGGGCCCTCGATGTCCTGGAAGGAACTGCCAAATGGGGCAAGCAGGTCGTGATCGTGGGAGGCCTCGGGGTAGCCATCTCCACTGCCCTCTATATCATCGATAAGGATAAGGAGGCAAAGGTCTCCATCGTCGGGCCGCAGAAGAAGCTCGGCGGCGATGTTAATCCCTCCTATATCTGGCGATACATGAAAAAGCTGAAGGAGGGGGGCGTAGTTCAGGTCACCCAGACAAACGTCAAGGAGATCACAGACGATGGCCTCAGCATCATCACCCCGGATAAAAAAGAGGAGACCATGAAAGCGGACACGGTGGTCCTGGCAATGCTCGTACCAAACAAGGAGATCAAATATGGAAAATATCAGACCCGGGATGTCTATATGATCGGTGATTGTGTCCAGGTGAGAAGGGGGTATGCCGCCGTCCACGATGGGTACAACATGGGGATGCAGATCGATCTCCTCCCCTATCAAACCTTCCATAGGGAACAACACTAAACCTGAAGAACGATCCGAGGAGAGAAACCATGATTCCAGAAATCAATGTATTTAAATGCATTGGGTGTGGCACGTGTGTAAGAAGCTGTCCAATCGGCATCATCGGCCTCATAAACGGCAAGGCATCGATCCTCAGGACCCTCTGCGAGGAGTGCGGAATCTGTGCCTTCGTCTGCCCCCAGGTGGCCATCGTCAACGAATTACCGGACGGAGGAGTGGGAACTGGACAAACAAGTTACATCTCAAGGAGGTAGTCCTTCTTCTTTCGAAAGGACCCACATCTCGAAAATGATGGGAAGACAGGCTCAGTTAGGGCAGCATGGAGTAGCCATGCTGCTTTTTTCACCTTGTACGGGTTTCCCTGGGGAGACCGTGAAAGACTCAATGTGGCTACAACCCCTAATCTGGTGAAGCCCAGAAACCTCCAGATCGAATCCTATCGAGTCTTTATAATAAGAGCTATAATCCCGTATATGATTTTTTAGACATGTTGACCGATTAAAAATAATATGTTACAAGCCACTTACGTCGCGTGGAAAAGGAGGACTTGGCAATAGATTAAAAGGAGGGAGAAAAATGGAAAAAACAATATATGATCTTGACCAAA
>JGI24422J19971_10001338_pt1 | contig 14908 bp, 14 predicted proteins | sample DeeMarSWOR152_54_FD_19971 | JGI IMG/M metagenome (IMG submission 19971) | reverse complement strand
GTGCCGGCTCGCAGCCGCAAATGGTATACGCGCAGGCACCGTCGCTATTATGTTGTGAGAGATTCGCAAGGCGATGTTTTTGAAATGTATTTGGATTACGCGAATCGCAAGAAACCAACGTGGTGGTTAGTCGAAAAGCGGGCGGCCAGAAAGAACGATGTCGTCAGGGGCTAAAAAGTTGAGCTGTAAAGGTTGAAAGTATAGTTGACAGCTTAATAATAGATACAATGTGATTAACCGTTTTTTATTGATAATCAGTGTTAAGAGGATAAAGTCGTATGAGAAAATACACTAACTTGATAGCTCTTAAAATAATTACCTACACGATTATAATAGCCATGGCTGCTCTTCCAATTATCTCTCGTTTGGAAGGGAAGAAGTCTGAGGGATGGTATTCATCGTTGCTTTTTCTGGGCTGTTCTTTGGCTATTATATACACGACTATTAAATCGTTTGACGATCGCCTAAAGAAGATTGAAAAACAGTTGAAACTCGAAGAAACAAGCAAAGAATCTTCAGATGATAGGCACGATTGATTAAAGCAGCAATTAGAGGGATACTTTTAACGAATCGCTTGAGTCGGACGTTGGGGAGCGCACGCTGCTGAGCTTTTCGTTATGTGGATTTGGAAGCAGTACAGATTTGAATCGCTGAGAATGAATCGAGGTAAAAGATGGGTGTTCTATGGGAAATCGTGCAAACCGGCTTGATGTATGGTCAAAAGCGAAAATCCGATTCGATTGAGGATCGAGTCCAATCTCTTGAAGAGCAGCTTTCATTGACGCAGAACACATTGCGCAGCCTGGTGAAGAAGATTGAGGAGATTCACGGACTCGATATCGACGGAGACGGCAGAGTCGGTGAGATATTATCGTAATCGAGAAATCTAACCGTCGCTGGGCCGGCCCTTGAATAGAGCTGCTCTGTTCGGGAACATTTAGCTTTTTTATTGGTACGATACCATGCTTGTTAAAGAGCAGAAAAGATACCGAACATTCCTGATTGTGCTTGTTTATTTAATCATGGTGATGATCGGCATCAGACTCGGGATTTCTTCTGGAGTGATGTCAAGGGACAGAGGGATTTTCTATTCATTCGCTTTAGCTCTTGTTCTTACACAAATCTGCATTGTGGACAGTAGAATAATCGGAAAACCTTTGTCTATATTAAGCTATTGGCTCATTTTCATATTCTACGGCATTGCCGTACCTATATGTATCATTCGAGCTCGGGGATTATCAGGTCTTGGAATTCTCATAGCTCACTTTGTTGGCATGATGCTGGTTTATATCGCATCTTATTTTGTTACGGATCTTTTTGTTTATGGTTTTTAGGTTGAGGGCTTTTAATAAAATGGCTGGGGCTTGACGGGGCTAAGGCTCACGTTCAGTGAAATACTTGAGCGGAGTACAGAAAATGGCATGACTAATCTCATCAAGCACGGCGGTTGTTTACAAGTTTGTATTTGTTTCATTTTGGATGGTTATCTCTTTAGCCTTTATTATGTCTTTCATATTTTCAGAAATTGAGAGTTTGTGGTCAGTCTTTAAGGATTGTTTGTTTCTGGTGTTAATTGGCATTCCGATTTTGATTTTGCTATTACCACTTAAGGAGGTCGCAATTGATAGCAAACAGCTTATCGTTTCGAATTTCGTCAAGAAGGTGAGGATTAATGCTTCTGATATTGTTGATGTGACACAAAGATCTTGTTGTGGAATGTACTTTTATTTTGTACGGATTCATCTTAAAATCCGCACTGTGTTTGGCAATAAGATTAGTTTCATATCAAAAGTATACTTGAGTGTTATGGGGAGCCAGTACCCTATAGTGAGTGAACTTAAACGGTTGGCCGGATTATGCGAATCCGCAGATGACTATACTGGGAAAAAATCAGAGACCACGCGCCCGGATAATCCTTTGGAATCAGATTGATGAATGAGCCTGATTTAAAAGGAGTTGAAAAGCGACTAACGGCGATTCTTGAGAAAGAACGGCGGGAGGCGATTGGATATACGGTGCTGACCGTGTTGTGCACGCCGGTTTTCGTAGTGGTGGCCATTGTGATGGTTTTCCTTGTGTTGGCCTATGTCTTGACGTGGGTCGACTACGATCTGAGGGTGTCCGCTATCTACACGGGTATCAATATCTTTCTGGCCTGCATGATAGTGTTCGTATTGAGAAGTTCAAATCCGCCCGAAGAGCCACATGAATTAGATAAAGTGTGGTTAGCCAGTGTGGGAGTGTTTTTGATTCTGCTTATTTTGACGTATGCCTCAGGGATTAGAGAAAATTTTCCTGTTTTTTTCGGGATAGTGTACGCCATCTTAGGCTTCTTGATTTTGGGATTACTTGGGCAGGTGCAAACGAATAGGCCTGTTACAGAGGATACCAGCTATCACAATGTTTTTCTGTCATTTGTTCTTGCGGTTTGCAGTTTTATATTAATGGCATACGGCGAGATAACGCACAGATCCTGGCTGTGGATTGCGCCTAAGCCGGATGAACTTAAGGTAGGCGCGATGATACTTTGTAATTTGGCGTTAGAAGGTACTCGAACGCTTGATAACCAGGCGATGCAGGGACGTATCGTGAGAATTCTTGCCCGGCTCAAATTTATTAAGATAAACGAAAATAAGATTGAACTTACACAGAAAGGATTAGACTTTGTAGAAATGGGTATCAATTATTAATAATACGAAGAATAGGAAATAATTTAGTTAACAACTCACGTAACTCGGATATGGAGAGGCTTAGTGGCCGGTGAGCTTGACATTGTGTCGCAAGGAGAAATGAGATGGCACAGCTTGATATGATACAGCAGACTCTTGATGCCAAGACGAGAAGATGGTGGTTTTTTGCGCTGATTATTCTGCTTCATTATGTACCATCATTTGCATCCAAGAATTTTTCGATAATGCGGTTTATGGATATACTTCGTACGACGCTCGGCCATTCCTTCTATTATTCCTTAAAGCCGGTCTTTCCGGTCTTCCAGGTTATTGCGATTATAATGATTCTATTGTTGGTATTGTTTCGAATGAAGATGTCCAGAGTTTTCTGCATCTACGCTGCTATTTGCTATGTCGTTTTCAATGTGCAGAACATTGCTATCACAGAAAAATACGGCCTTAGCATCGTAACCGTCAATATTATTACATTTCCGCTTGTGGCGGCATCGTGGGGCTGGGAGGCGGTTGTCGGCAAGAATGATTTTTCAAGGATCAGGCAGCCTTACTGGAAATATTTAATGGTCGCGGCGGCAGTGTTTGCGTTTTGGGTTCCGGTAAGCCCGCAGACGGGTGGGCCGGATTTTAAGCTGATATATTTTCTGACCCGCGGGTCGGCTCTGACCTTCTGCCTGATGACGCCTCTCTTTCTGGCGGTTCTTATATTCTTCTATCCGAATGTGAATCAAGTGACGCTTCGTATTACGGGTTTGATAGGGACTGCGATCGGATTATGCAACGTGATTCCGAAGCTGATAATGCGGCAGTATAGTACATGGTGGGATGGCTTTCTTCACCTGCCATTACTCATATTATCAATACTTGGAATGGTTCTATCAGTGCGGAAAATCCCAGGTAGGGAAACTTAACCAACCGTTGGCGTCTTACCGCGTGAGACGCGGCTGGTTACGCCTACGTTATGTCCTGAGAAGAATGATATCAGATATTGATATTTTGAGGCGGAGGATAAAGATCCTCCTTTGGTTATTCATCGTTGGGTTGATAATCAGTGGACTCACGGCCTTTCCGATTAAGGTTGAAGTGGACTTCCTTCAGAAGGTCTTGGGTGAGGGATCTGCTACGGAATCTTGGTGGCCACAGTTGGCCCAATGGATATCATTTGTTCAACGTGGGATTACGGAAGCGAGTCGTGAGTATCCATTCCTGTTCTATGGAACTGACTGGCTTGCGTTTGCCCACATTGTCATTGCGATTGCATTCATCGGTCCTCTTCGTAACCCTGTGAAAAATATTTGGGTTGTCAACTTTGGGATGATTGCGTGCATTCTCGTCATTCCTGTGGCGTTGATCTGCGGGTCGATCCGAGGTATTCCCTTTTTCTGGCGCCTGATAGACTGCTCGTTCGGTGTCTTTGGCATCATCCCACTGTATTTCGCAAGGAAATACACCCTCCGTGTTATTGAACTTGAGAAGGAAAAGGCAGTAACATAAGAAGCTCATCGAGTGTACGTCTCCATAAGTAACTTAATGGGAGCGTTAGCTGTGCCAGGATGGCGGCTTATGGGTTTTTTCAGGCGTGTGTTGGGGTAACGTGGGAAGAGATTGATAGTAATCGAAGGTCAGTGGATTTGGTTTCTTCTCATTCCCGGCGGAAGTGCAATTCCGACACGTCCTTTTGCGTCCCTGAAATCCACGATAATCTTAACGGCCTGCTGTGGGCTATCAACTACTGTGAACACATTCATATCTTGTGGGGAAATATGATTGTGCTCTTTTAACATCTTTTGCTTCATCCACTTGATTAATCCTTCCCAGTAGTCACTGCCCATCAAAATCACAGGGAAATAAGCCTGCCTTAATGTCTGAATCAAAACAAGTGCCTCAGTGAACTCGTCCATAGTTCCATAACCGCCGGGGAAAACTACAAAGCCATGTGCGTATTTCAGGAACATCACCTTTCTGCAGAAGAAGTACCTGAAGTGCAGTGACAGATTCTGGTAGTCGTTTGGGATTTGCTCCAGCGGCAGTTCGATATTGAGCCCAACGCTCTTGCCGCCTGCTTTTGCAGCTCCTTTGTTTGCCGCCTCCATAATCCCGCCGCCGCCACCGGTTATTACTGCAAATCCGGCCTTTGCTATTTCAGAGGCAGTCTGCTCGGCAAGCTTATAGTACCGGTCCTTTGGCTTAGCTCGTGATGAGCCGAAAAAGGACACTGCAGGCCCAACGGAAGCAAGCTCTTCAAAACCTTCGGTGAACTCGGCCATTATTCTGAATATCCGCCATAGGTCTTTCACCGGACTGTCAGTAATGTCCATCATAGGAAAAAATCTCCTTCAAGTTCTGATATGTCGGTACTATAAATTAGATTCTACCACAAAGCCGGGTTGCTTGCAGCAGGACAATATTTTGAAATTGGACAATTTTCACAATCTGGTTTCCGAGCCTTGCAAATATTTCTTCCGTGAAGAATCAACGCATGACTAAATACTGTCCAGCTTTTCTTAGGTACTATTTCGGCTAAATCAAATTCCAACTTTACCGGGTCGCTGTTTTCGGAAAGCCCTAATCGCCGAGAGAGGCGAATAACGTGGGTATCGCAGGCTATCGCCGGCGTGCCAAAGGCATTGCCCAACACAACATTTGCCGTTTTTCTGCCGACCCCTGGAAGTGCTACAAGCTCTTCCATTGTATCAGGGACTTTGCCGTCGAATTGCTCGACTATCTTAGTACAGGCGCCCTTGATACTGACCGCTTTATTGTGATAAAAGCCTGTGCTTTTTATGTCTGACTCAATCTGCTTTATGTCGGCTTTTGCCCAATCCTTAGCGGATTTATATTTCTTGAATAGGCCCGGAGTGACCATGTTGACGCGGACATCTGTGCACTGTGCCGAGAGGATTGTCGCAATCAGCAGCTCGAGCGGGCTTACAAACTTAAGTGCGGTTTTCGCATCCGGGTATGTCTTTTCCAATATCGGCCAAATCTTCTTGATCCGCTGCTTCGCTTCCTCTTTATTAACCTTAGTCTTTTTTCGCTTCACCAACTCTTCAAACCTCCTTTAGTATCCCTATTGTTTAATCCTTGTCCGGTAAATCCTGCAAAAACTCCTTCAACCTGCTGCGAATCAAAAGGCCGTGCAATCGCACCGGCTCTTTTCTCTGCGGCAAAAATAATATGCTGACCGGCACGCCTGGTTCGTTATAAATCTTTTCCAGATCAATCGTCGCAGGACTATCAGCCAGGGTGGTATCGGCTTTGACCGGTAATACACCTTTTCGCTCTATCAGGTCAGCAATATCTTCGCGCGCATAGACCGTTTTTTCAACCGCCTTGCACGTCAAGCACCAATCTGCCATAAATTCAATCAAGACGGGTCTCTGTTCTTTCGCTGCCTTGTCAATTACGGCCGCATTATATTCTTGCCAGTTGATCCTGGCCATCTTGGGCTGCGGCAACAGCCACACCCCGGCCGCCACGGCTATCACAGCAGCGATGGCGCGAATAATCCATTTCCGCACGTTCGGGGTAGTGAGACTTACCCATCCGCCCCACATCCAAACGCAAAACCCTAAAACAACGGCAAAATATAATACTGAGTCCCTTCTTATTGCTGGCAAAGCAGTTAGCAGCCAGACGGCGACGATTAAAAGTACAAAACCCATCGTTTGTTTGAAAAGCTCGGTCCATCGACCGGCCTTCGGCAAATACTTCAATAGTGACGGCATCGACGTGAGTATCGCATACGGCGAAGCCATTCCAGCGCCGATCAGCATTATCGCAGCGGTGGCCAACGGCAATTTCTGCGTCTGTGCCCAGGCGAAGGCCGCCGTCAATATCGCAAAGCTGCACGGGGTGCTTAATAGAGCCGCCAGAAAACCCATTGCCGAGGAGCCCGCGAAACCTTTGCGCGGGCCGGCTTTACCTGCTATCGAGGACGGCACGATAATTGTAAAAACTCCGAACATAAACAACGCGAGCACCACAAGCAAAAGTGACATAGCGATAAGAAAAACTGGATTTCTAAAATGGTCTCCCCATTGAAATACCGTTTCGTAGCCAAGTCGAAGTATAATATTCAGCACTGCCAAGGCAGCAAAGAACAAAAGTATCCCGAAACAAAACGATAGTCCCAACGCAACACACCTTGCCTTGCTTTCTTTGGCCTGCTCAAAGATGCTAAGCACCTTCAGTGGTATCACCGGTAGCACACACGGCATAATATTCAGTATCAGTCCGGCCAAGAACGCCAGACCAAAAGCGAACCAGGTCGAATAGCCTGGGCCTTTTACAGTTATAACGGCCTCTTCTACATCAGGGGTTTCAATACTAATCTGTTTCCACGAATTACGCCGGCTCCAGTCAATTCTTGTCCGCAATGTCTTCTCAAACGGCTTAAGGCATACAATACTCGTGCAGGCAATGCCGGAAATCTTGACTTCAATATCACTCTCGTCAGTTTCGATAGCCTTTGTTTGAGTTTTGTCCTCAACTATTGGCACAAAGACATTGAAATTACCGGCATAGACCTCGATATTACTACCCAGCGGGTCTGTGAAGAGATGCCATTTAGGGAAGCGAGCTTGGCCGAAATCAAAATCGTCGGATTTGGCTTCAACCTTCAGCTCGAATCCTGGGGCGGGTGCGGTTTCGGCTTTTGCATAATAGTGAAGGTCATCGGTTCCTTCGAATATGACCGCTATACCAGGGAGCTGGCCCATTCGAGCAGGCTCAAGGCGTGCAGACGAAAACTCTTTTTGGTGTCTTGCCAGCTCAACCGGGGTGGCAACAACATCGGTGGCAACTTTTGGACCTGGTTCACCTGTGTTTTCAATTGCGGCAGGGCAGGCGACTGCAAAAATGCAGACTATCCACAATATGACAACAGCTTTTTTCCGCATACACACCTTTAAGGTAGCTGGAGTAAAGATAATATTAGTTAGCCGACTTCTTTTTCTGCTCTTTTTGTGTGGTTTTTGGCTGTTCACTTTTGGCTTGCTCGGCAGCTAACAAATCGGCAACCGTGGGCTTGTCCAACTGACCCCCTTCCAAGATCAGTTTTACATCATCGGCGTCGAGAGTTTCGTATTTCAGCAGGGCCTTTGCTATTTTCTCGAGTTTTTCCTTATTTGCTTCTATTAATTCTTTTGCTTTTTGATGTGCTTCGCCGGTAATCTTTTTTACCTCGCTGTCGATTGCTTCGGCCGTTTTCTCCGAATACTCTTTCTCGCCCGGCAGCATGTACAAGGCGTCCTTGACCGCCAAATCAGGTCCGTAACTTATGAGACCAAGCTCACTACTCATACCCCAGGTCAAAATCATCTGCTTTGCGATATTGGTAGCTTGTTGAATATCCGATTGTGCACCGCTGGATATATCATCACAAAACATTTCTTCTGCGATTCTGCCGCCGAAACACACCTTCAAAAGCGCCATACAATATCTTTTCGTAAATATGGTTCTGTCTTTTTCCGGCAGGGCGAAAGTGGCTCCGCCCATTGGCCCGCGAGGGATGATACTTACTTTGTGCAAGGGGTCTGCATCTTTTAGCAGAGATTGGACGAGGGTATGGCCGGCTTCGTGATAAGCAGTGATTTCTTTTTCCTTTTGGTCGATGACTCTGCTCTTTTTTGCTCTTCCCCACCGGACCTTGTCGCGGGCTTCTTCCAGGTCAGCCGTCTCGACATAGTCTTTATTGGACATAGTTGCCGCCAGAGCGGCTTCGTTGATAATAGCTGCCAGGTCCGCACCACTGAACATAGGAGTGCCGCGTGCAACTCTTTCGAGATTTGCATCGGGCCCCAATTTTATTTTTTTTGCGTGAACCTTTAAGATATCAACTCGGCCTTTTAAGTCGGGCAGGGGTATAAAGATTTGTCTGTCGAAACGTCCCGGCCGAGTCAACGCATGGTCTAAAATGTCGGCGCGGTTCGTTGCCGCAATCACAATGACCTGGTCATTCGTATCAAAGCCGTCCATCTCAACTAAGATGGCATTTAGGGTTTGTTCGCGTTCGTCATGTCCGCCGCCGACAAAGCCAGCACCGCGTTTTCTGCCGATTGCGTCAACTTCGTCAAGAAAGATGATGCAGGGCGAATTGTCTTTGGCCTGCTTGAAGAGGTCGCGTACTCGTGATGCCCCGACGCCCACGAACATCTCTACGAAATCACTGCCGGATATGCTAAAGAACGGGACGTCGGCCTGACCTGCTATGGCTTTTGCGAGTAAAGTCTTACCGCAGCCGGGGGGGCCTACAAGTAAGACGCCGCGAGGGATACGACCACCCAGCCGTTGGAATTTCCTCGGATTTTTCAAAAACTCGATTATCTCTGCTACTTCTTCCTTTGCTTCCTCGACGCCAGCGACGTCCTCAAACGTTACTTTTACCCTGTCTTTTCCGTGCAACCTATGTCTACTTCGACCGAATGACATCAGCATTCCACCGGCTCCGCTGCGAATATTTCGTACAAACATAAAATAGATAAACCCAACAAATAAAAGCAATGGGAAGACCCATTGTATCAGCATATACAGCCAGACGCGCGGTGGCTCAGTGTTTTCCGTGACGCCGTCTTTTCTCATTTGCTGCAAAAGTTCCCCGAGCCACTTCCCATGTACTTCCTGCTTATAATAAACCACAAAAGCACCCTTGCCCTTGCTTTGTCGCCTGGCCTTGCCCTGTTCATTGAATTTGCCCGTTATTTCCGTGTCTTTTACTATAATACTATCGATTTCCTTGTTCTCAACATAGTTGACAAATTCATCCCAACTAATCTTATCAACACTCTGCCACTGTTGGAGCATCATCATCGCTGTGAATATCACAATTGCAATTATAAGGTAGGTAAGCGGCCCTCGCTTATAGCGAGGCAGCGGCGGCTTTTTACCCGGTCTATTTTGCGGGCTGCGACGTGGTGATGCCGGTTTTTTGTTTTTATTGTTGCTCATAATTTGTATCTTGTATCTCGTGATTCGTGCCGTTGGCATTTAGCGTCGACAGGATTCAATTCACGATTCGCAATTCACGATTTCTACCATTTTCTTTCCATCAATTCTACGATTTTTCTTGCCAAATTGTTTGCTGCAAGAGTTGAGGCATACTTAAAGTCCTGCATTTGGTACCTGGAATAGCTCGCTGAGGCACTAACCGGGCGGTTGTCTATCAGTAATTGGCCTGTTTTGAGATTTTTCCAGTTAACCACTGCTCGCAACTCCACTTCTCTTTCGAGAACCCTGCCTGTTTCGCGTTCGATGCTGAGCGCTAATTGTCCGATTGATACTATTTGGCCGCTTATTACGGTATCAGCACGGTCTGGGCTGGAGACTATCTTATAGGGCGTTTCTGCCTCAATACGCTTCGAAAGGGCATCGGAAAGCTCGTATTCCACATTCCGTCGAAAGGTTTGGTTATCAAACATTTCCAGGCAAACAGTGCTCACCTCTTGTGGAAACAGTGATTCATTAGAATAGCCGCCCATTTCGGCGCATCCGCACAAACCTAAAATAAAGTGCATAAGCGCGTAAAAAAATGTGAGCACAAGTATCCTCGTATGTGTGCACCTGTGGTTATTTTTAAGGTTTTCTTTTTCCATTGTTTGTCTGTTCGCTATTTTTAGCAAGCATTTCCTTTGCCATTTCTGCTGCTTTGCTGTCCGGCCAATCCTTTATTACCATGTCATAGTAAAGATTAGCCGACAGTTTGCTGCCGGTTCTTTGATAATATCGGCCGATAGTAAATTGCTTGTAGGCCAATTGCTCATCTATCTCTTTGAGTATTTTATCAACACCTATTTCTTCGGCATTCTTGGGGTATAGTAATTGGAATTTTCCGTAGTAGGTTTTTGCGGTAATTAGATTTGAGGCGTCATAGCGAGGCCTTTTAGACTCAGGGTGCTTGTTATACACAGCATGTTTGCATCGAGCCATACTGAGTAGCACATCCTTACCGATTTGCCCCGTTTGCCATTGCGATGATATCTCCCACCATTTGAGGTATGCTTCATTGAACTTTTTTCTTTTTTCATAATTTTTAGCCACGGCTATGGCAGCTTTTAATCCGGTGGCTGTATCAAGGCCGACTCGGTCAGTAATTCGCTCGCAAACTGCGATGCCCTCAGCGTATCTGTTCATTTTGAAGATGCCAAGGACGGTTTTTTTCTGGCCGGCTAAGAAAGCCGTCGCTATAGCATACTGCCTGTCTAAAGCCGCCTCACGAAGCTCGCTTTTTGGATATTCGGTAAGCAGCTTATCGTGAGTCCGGACGGTCTTGGCGAGCTTGCCTTTACAGAAGGACATCTCTGCCTCGATAAAGACGTCCAGGTCAGGGCCTGCAATTTCTGGGAAGTCTTCTTTTAGTTTATCAAATGCCTTTTGAGCAGCCTTGACCTGGCCTGTGCCGACGAACCTCTTTGTTTGAGCCACTGCCAGCAGGAATTTGTCCTTACTCTGGTCCGATACGGGCTTCCAATCCTGGTCTTTTCCCAGACGCCAGGTATCTGCCGAGACTGCTGGCAAAGCTGTTAGGACAGCCGCCATTGCTAATGCCATAAATCGCATCCTGTATTCCGGCATAATTCAGTCCCCCATTTATCCTGAAGCTAACTGTTTCGCCGCAATTAATTAATATTATACCCGTTCTTAGAACTATTGCAAAGCAACACTTTAAAATATAGTATCTTGGAAATTTTGGCGCTACGATTACAAAAAAACTTGTTTTTTGTATCTTCGGGAATTATAAAGCTATAGATTAATCAACTGTATTTTTTTTGGAGCTAATGGAGGTGTACAATGGCTAAAGGCTTACTGACAATCCTATTGGTAGCAGCAGTTGGCTTGAGTTTGGTATTTTTGGCCGGCTGCCAGTACAGTCCACTGACAAGTTTGGGTGTTGCCACGGGAACCGTCCGCTGCATACCCGTTGAGGATTATGTGGACAAGATGAAGGCTGGCTGGGTCGGGCAAATGGCCGGCGTAGGCTGGGGCGGGCCTACTGAGTTTAAATACCAGGGCAAGATCATACCCGAAGATAAAATGCCGCAATGGCAGCCGGAGATGATTAACCAGTTTGAACAGGACGATATCTACGTTGAAATGACGTTTCTGCGGACACTTGAGCTATATGGGTTTGATTGTTCGATTAGCCAGGCGGGAATCGACTTTGCCAATAGCGGCTATCCGCTCTGGCACGCCAACAGGAATGGTCGTGATAATCTGCGCAAAGGGATTGCTCCGCCTGATTCGGGCCACCCGGAGTTCAACAAGCACGCTGACGACATCGATTACCAGATCGAGGCGGATTACTCAGGCCTGATAGCTCCAGGTATGCCGAACATAGCTATCGAACTGGGGGAGAAGTTTGGACGCCTGATGAACTACGGCGACGGTCTGTACGGCGGACAGTTCGTGGGCGGGATGTATGCTGCGGCCTTCTTCGAGGATGATATGGAAAAGATCGTGCGCGCCGGGCTGAAGTGTATCCCTAAAGAAAGCCAGTATGCCGAATGTATCCGCGATGTGCTTGCGTGGTACAAACAGAACCCCGACGACTGGGAAAAAACCTGGCAGCTTATCAACGAAAAGTACCACCTCAATCCTGAATATAGACGGTTTTCCTGCAGCGGTGCCGAGAGCGATTTTAATATCGATGCCAAAATCAACGGTGCTTATATTGTGATGGGAATGCTGTACGGCAAAGGCGACCCTGACAAGACGATTATTATCTCGACGCGCTGCGGTCAGGACTCGGACTGCAATCCGTCGAATTCCGGCGGCATACTGTTTACGACCATCGGCTTTGAGAAACTGCCTGATAGGTTCAAATCTGCTTTGAATCCGGAGGGCAAGTTCAGCCATACGCCATACAACTTCCCGACGCTTGTTCGGGTGTGTGAAGAGCTTGTTCGACAAGCAGTCAAGCGTGGCCGTGGGCGTATAGAGAAGAACGCTCACGGCAGTGATGTATTCGTCATTCCGGTACGAAAACCCAAGCCCAGCAGGCTCGAACAGTGCTGGGAGCCAGGCCCAATCGCAAATAGTAAATTCAGCCAAGAGGAGATGGCGCAGATCAAAATCCCGGAGGAATAAAGTCAATCCGGAGCTGGTATTTCACAGGCGGCGGTAAGCATAATGCGACCGCCGTCTTTTTTATTTTACGTTCGCGATGTGGTTTGTATTTGGTCGATTTCATTGACAAGCTATCTCGATTTTGGTACTTTCTTATAGGAGGCGACTAAAAATGAAGCCAATAAGACTATTTTGCTTGGTTTTGACGTTAATCTTTCTCGCTTCCGGCTACAAGAGGGAAGAACCCGAGCAGCTCCAGGAAGTTACGGCTGAGCATGAGGGGCGACGAGGTAAGGCAAGTAAATCTCTCCACTTAGCTGCGGCATCAGGTGACGTTGACCAGGTCAGATTACTCATTTCAAGCGGCGCGGATGTTAATGCGAGGGATAAAGATGGCGGGACGCCTTTGCATTTGGCATCTCTCCGGGGAAAAAGGGAAGTAGCAGAAATCCTCTTGGCCCAAGGCGCCGACATCAATGCAACCATGACGGTACAGACAATTAGTGGTGTGACTCCGCTACGCGAGGCGGCCAGATCCGGTCACAGGGATGTGGTCGAATTACTTATCGCCAAAGGTGCCGATGTTAACTCTGGTGCTTTGTATATGGCGTCCAAGTATGGCCACAAGGATGTAGTTGAACTACTTATCGACAAGGGGGCAAACGTGGATGCAAAGTATCTCGATGGGACGCCTCTATACATTGCTACGGGTCACAATAATAAAGATGTTGTAGAAGTGCTTATTGCCAAAGGTGCCAATCTTGGTGCAAAGGATCGGCGCGGCAGGACACCACTGCACTCGGCGGTTTTGTCCTGGGCGACTTATATGCGCAAGGGAGTAGTCGACCTGCTTATTCTCAAGGGAGCCAATGTCAATGCAAGAACCACATCCGGCCATACGGTGCTGCACTACGCCGCCCGCGAGGGTGACGTGAATGTGGCTGAACTGCTCGTGGCCAACGGCGCCGACGTCAATGCAAAGACGCCGTCCGGCTGGACGCCCCTACATTCTGCGGCCCGCTCTGGGAACTACAATGTAGTACAACTGCTGGTAACTAAAGGTGCTGATGTGAATATCAAAGATAAAAGGGGAAAGACTCCGTTATTGTATGCGAAAGAAAGAGGCCGTAAAGAAATCGTTGAACTTTTGCGCAAGCACGGGGCAAAAGAGTAATTTAATCTCTCGTGGCCCGTCGCTCGTGAGTCGCAAAAGGATTGGTGGGCTATGCCTACCCTATAGGCTGATTGGCTAGAATAAGAGATTCCTCGATGCGCTCGTAATGACATGTCGGGTTTTGAGATAGTCTCATAGTAGTGAAGAGGTCGATTGAGCCACGCGAAGGTGAGACAAATAATGGGAGCGGTTGGTTACCATTGGCTGCGTGTAAATCGGATGGCTGCTCGAGGCAGCATTCCAAAGGCCTTTGCTTATCAGAGTTAAAATAGTAAAGCTTGCCCTTAATTTTCTTGCGATATTGGCCTTTTGTGTGTAAAGTTAAAGGGAATCTGTCAGATAGGAAAAGTAAGCTGGAGAGGTGGCCGAGTGGCTTAAGGCAACGGTTTGCTAAACCGTCGTGTGGGTATAAACCCGCACCGCGGGTTCGAATCCCGCCCTCTCCGGTTTTCTGCTGTCAGGCCAGGACAGTTGATGTCTATGTTACTGTCTGAAAGGGAGTTATGAGTTGCATCTGGACGAGTGTTCTCTCCAACTTTAGTGTCTTTGTTAGAGATATTTGAAGACATCTTGTGGTTGTCAGAGGAAGATTTTCCTGTAAATATCCTGTAAGTTTTTTGTCACTTAATATCGGCAAATCGTCCGTGCCCGTCTTTAAAGCCGCCGTTTTTTTCCGACCGTTTTCTTTCCCATCCACACTTGGTAATTCCGGCAAGGATTCAAGCGCCGCTCTTTCATTATACAATCCAATGTGAGTGTAAGTGCCCATTGTTAAACCAATGGTGCTGTGTCTTAACAAAGACTGGGCAAACTTAGGCGAAACACCAATTTGATTAAGAATGTGTATGTCGTTAATATAAATGAGACAAAAAAAGTCTGTAAATTAGAGAGCGATTTCAGCTCCAGTCTCTATGATTTTACTGTTATAATATTTTCTTTCAAGAACAGTTTTCTCCTTCAATTCAACACGTCTTTTAAGAATCTCCTC
>JGI24422J19971_10001335_pt1 | contig 14914 bp, 14 predicted proteins | sample DeeMarSWOR152_54_FD_19971 | JGI IMG/M metagenome (IMG submission 19971) | reverse complement strand
CAAACCAGCTCAAATCCACTGCCGATTCCTACCAGGCCTTGGAAAAGGCGGGAAAATGAGCGCTTCAGAACCTGAAACTTCCATATTCACCACAGACCAGCCGAAAGCTGTAAAGCACAAGATTTGGAACGCCTTCACGGGCGGAAGGGCAACGGTTGCTGAGCAACGGAAACTCGGTGGAGACCCTAACGTCTGCACAATATTTCAGTACTTTGCCTACTTGTTTGAGGATGATGACAAAAAACTAACTGAAAGGGAAAGACAATGCAGAGCTGGCGACATAGTATGCGGTGAATGCAAAACAGAACTAACAGAAAGAGTTAACAAATTCTTGGCTGAACATCAGAAGAAAAGGGAAAAAGCAAGAGATATCTTGGAAAAATTTTACATAAACCGTTGACGTGCAGTCTGAACCTAGAAGCTTTCACACCTAAACTCTAGACAATATCCAAACAAAGTCACCTTCATCAACCGCACACTCAGTGGTGTAAACTTTTTTAAACTAACCCTTGGTTACCGTTAACAAAAGTAAAGCTTGTGAATGTCAATGAACAGTTTTGACGAAGAAGCCGTTGAAAAATTCAAGTTTTCTGGGAAAATTCTCCGTGAAACTCGTGAAGAAATGAGGCACTACGTTCGCGAAGGCATGCCAATAATTGAAGTTTGCGAGAAAGCTGAGAGCCTTATACGGGAAAAAGGCGGAAAACCAGCGTTCCCATGCAATGTTTCGATAAATGAAATAGCAGCGCATTACACCTCTCCGCCAAATGACAAAAGAAGTATCCCNGAAAGGTCCATAGTTAAGGTGGACATCGGCGTTCACGTGGACGGTTACGTAACGGACACGGCGGTCACCGTATGCTTCAACCCGGAGTACAAAAGCCTCGTAGAAACCGCGAAACAAGCCTTGAAAGCAGCCATAAACAGCATACATGCAGGAATTTCCACCCCAAAACTCGGAGGAATAATTGAAAAAACCATAAAATCCCGCGGTTTCAAACCAATCTCAAACCTGACTGGGCATCAAATTGGGAGATATCTTGTGCACGCTGGCACTTCCCTACCCAACATTTCACACATATCACTTTCGAAAATTAAGCTAGGTCGAGTCTACGCAATTGAACCCTTTGTGACCTTACCCAACGCCGTTGGCAAGGTGGAAAACGGTGATGAGGCCACTATCTTTCGTTTTCTAAAACGCAAATCATTCAAAGATCCATACGCGAAGCAACTTTTGAAATTCATCGAAGAGAACTTCAGAACCCTACCGTTTGCCGAACGTTGGGTGCAAAATGTTGTGCCAAAAGAACATCACCAAGAAGTCTTTCAAAAACTTTTGTCTTCAAAATCTCTTATGAGCTACCCTATATTTATCGAAGCTAGCAGAAATCCAGTGGCTCAGGCTGAACACACGGTTTTTATAGTTGAGGATGGATGCATAGTTTTGACTTAGAAACGTGTCTTTTCCTTTTTCTCTTTGACTTCTCTGTAGATTGCCGTTATCAACATGTTCAAGTTGCATTTCTGGCATGGTTCAACCTCTTTGAATATGTAGTCGCCGCGTTTGAACTCTCGAACACTCTTGAAACCGCATTTTTTACACTCAATTGTGGTTGTTACAGGCGGACTCTTTATTCTCAAATGCATCATCCGTCTCCTTGTTTGGAACAGAACGTAAGTGGACAAAGCTGCTGCCAAGAATCCTATGAGTAACAGGTATCCTGCAACAATTTCTTGGCCGGTACTAAAGGCTTGGATGGCGAAAATAATGGCTGCCAATGATAATGCGATAGTTACAAATATTACGAGCAGTACAAACGACGAGATTTTAGTTGTTGAAGATGACGAAGTTTCCTCCAATTTTGCATCCCTCTTATTAGCTGATACCAATGGTGTTACCCGCTCCAGCAATAATCACCTTGTCTCCTTCTTTTGTTTTTTCCAGAATTACCTGTTTTATCCTCTCAATAGCAGTGTCAACGGAGTCAAAAATCTCTTTCCGCATTGGAGAAACAGCGTCACCAATGTCTTCCTTTATTACCACAGCATTTATTGGAATGCGATATTTCAGAATCGTTTCTTCAATCTTGAACTGATCAACACCTGGTCCACCTATAGCCGCCCCTACTCCCTCAGCAACTTCTCCTACGGCTTCGCCTTCAAGTTTTAAAGCAGCGTCAACCATGATTACAGCGGCAATTTTTCCTTTATTTTCTTCAATAACAGTTTTTGTTGCATCTCCGGGCTTTCCGACGTTTCCCCCAGGGCCTTCAGCCTTAATAACGTATGCTATGCGTCCTTCTAACGGCACTGTGGCAACAACACAGTCCTTAGGTATTTTTCTCATAGGTTGCCCATGCATCAGTTTGGCTGCTACCAGTGCACCTGCACCATCTCCTATCGGCTGACCGTAGGCAAAGGCTTTTAGTGCACTTGCATAAGCTTCTGCCTCTCGCATTACAAGAGGCAATATCATCTGTATTTGCATTATGATGTAAAGGCTCAAGGTCTTCTTGCCTAACAGGTAAAAGTGTCTTATCACCTTGTAGATATAGTTGAGCGCCATCGCTGCTTCAAGTGTGTTTTCCAAATTGTTGGTCTGGGTCTCGTCTGCCGACGGCGCCATCAACTTCACTTCGTCCTTGAAACGGCTTTCTCTAACGTCCAGTATGTGCTCAAGTTTCCAAACTACGCCTGCAGGGTCCAAGCTTTGCGGTGATATTGTAAAATACTCTAGGAATCTATTCACCCTAGCCGTGGGGTCTGTCTCCGGCTTCCCAATCTCCTTTATTGTTTCAACTGCGGTTTTTCGCCCTTCATCTCTGATATATTTAAGTTTATAGAGAGAACCTTCAACTTCTCTAAGCATTATGTAAGTGTTGATTTTTTGTCCATAAAACATGAAAACAAAGAAAAAAACATAGACGAGTAGATTCAGAATCCATGAGTACTCTCCAAACGGTTCCTGCATAAGCTGATTCTGTAAAGCAGTGGCTGCCGCCAATTCGTTCACTTGCTCACCTTTCGAAAAACTATAAATGCTTAGTTATAAATTTTGGGTAATTCTTGTCCACATTAGTACGCAGATTTTGAGGGTGGGGCTGCCAGCTTTCCCGGGTTTGCGTGACCGAAGACCACACTACAGCCGGGAACGGAGCACGGTTTAACTTCTGAGTTCGGAACGGGATCAGGTGGGTCCCGCGCCCTATGGCCGGCAAACCCCAGAATACACGTTGAGTCAATGCTCATTAACTTTTCGCTTCCGACAGTAGAAGCTTCTTCATTTTTCTTCCAAAAGTAACTTGGCAGCCCATTTAGCAGCATTTTTTCACAACTGTGGGGCATCCATTCGAACTGTGGCCGCCTTCTTTCTCAAATTCTTCATATTGCTTTGAATCCCACAGGTCGTATGATTTTCCGAAGATTCTCTTTTGGATGTTGTGGCAGATACAGCTTCCATAGGTTTCCTCGAACTTTTTCCAAAGTTTTCTTGCAGGGTTCAAGGTTTTGAACCGTGTTTATATTCCTTAAAAGTCTCTTCGCTTTCTAAACCGAAGGCTTCTTGAATAGCCAGTAAGACGCATTGTGAACAACCATAATAGTTCCTTTCGTATTCAAAGGCTTTCTTTTGAACTTCCGCTAGGACTTTCTCTCTTGGCTTTTTCTTCAAATTTATGGCAACCCAAAAAATTGATTTTGTGAAGATTTTTGTGGAAATCATATGTAATTGTTGAGTTTAGACGGGCTAAATTTTGCTCATATGAGTTTTAGGTTAACCTTCTTCTTTGAGTATAGCGTCCCATATTCCAAACCCGCCTACGGTTTCGGGGCGTTCAACAGGTTCATACCATCTCTTTTTCGTGCCAACTTTGCTCCTCATTTTCCATCCAAAAGATTTAGGCTGTTTATCTATTCTATTCAGGAGAGTGTCTACCCTTTGAGCTATTTCTTCTCTGTCCCTCTTTTTAATTTGTTTAGGGTCGATCCCTATTTCCGGGCCTAGACTATCTATTTCGGCTGTGAATTTTCTGATTTTCTTGAGGTTTGTTGTGGCTGTGTACCAGAATCCCCAATCCTGCGATAACAGTTTGGTTATGTATGAAGCGTCTATGCTTTCCTTTTCACCTTTTTCTTTGACTTCATGGACCCTTAACAAAAGCATGCAATCTTTAAGGTCTTTTGCACTGAAGGCTTCCCACATCTGTATTTTTTCAAGCAACATGTCTGTTAAGGTTATTGTAGGATAGTCAAGTTCAAGTCTTCTTTTGAAATCGATGGGGTGGTTTGCCACCAAAAGTTTGTCGAAGAAGACGTCGATGTAAAACCAGCCTTTCGGATGATAGTAGATTTGCCTATTAGATGCGGCTGACGAAAGCGTTGCTTTCCTCTTTGCATACCCAAACTCTGCAAAGAACTCTTTAACCTTGTTTCTCTGCTTGCCGTATGACATGAAGTCGATGTCCGTGTATTCTTGTCCTTTAACAACTCCTGCGCCTGTTCTTCCTAATTTTACTGCGAAGTCTCTAAATTCTCTTGAGTGCATTGCTATTCCTAAGCCTCCCATAATCCTTAAGGTTGCACCTTTCTTTTTTGCCTCTTCAACAAGTTTTTCGGCTTCTTGAATGAAGGCTTCTGTTGGAACTATGCCTTTCCACTCTTCAGGGATTTCTCTTTTGATTTCCTTGTCTAACAGCCAAGCCATTTTCCACTCAGCCTTCTATTCTTTGAAGTCTAATTATTTTGGAGCCTTTGAACTCTATAAAGAAGCCCCTCAAAATTCCTTCAGCGTATTCACTTCCAGGGTTGACACAGTGTGTTCTATCAATTTTCATTGAGCCTGAAGATTCGTGTATGTGCCCATGAAGCCCCATAAAAGGCTGATATTTCTCAATCATTTTCCTGACAGCTTTGGAACCCACTGGAACCATGACGACGCTTCCACCCTGGATTATAGGATTTAAGTGCTCGTCAAGAAGCGGTGCGTCATCAAGTTTTGTTTCGTAGGGCGGAGCATGAAAGTTGAATATAGCTGTTTCAGTGTTTTTAAGTTGGGAGATATATTTTTCAAGTCTTTCTTCAAGTTTGTCTTCTTCCTCTTCTCTTGATGTTTTCCAAGGACTAGGGTTAACCCAGCCGCAGCTTATCATCTCATGGGAATCGTCAACTTCTATCACATTTCCTTCTCCGTTGATTACATGTTTGTGGCTGTTGATCAAATCGTCTACTGGGAATCTGTCATCATTTCCTGGACAGACAACAACCTTTATTTCGCTTGAAACCTTCTGCGGGATAAGGTCCAACCAGCTTTTCAGAGTTGAGATCATGACTTTGTTGAATACTTCATCCACTTTTTCAGGGTTTTTAGCCATCTCCTCATATCCACTTTCATTAGTCAAATGTGGGTAATACCCTATGCCTTTAATGTCTTTGAAAGCCTTATCTAATTTGTCTGAATCTATTACATGATTTTCATTCATGAAATAGTAAGCGTACTTTCCGTTCTTCTGCTCAACAACAGGAACTATCATTTTTCCAGTAAGGTCTCCCCCGCAAATGGCTATGTCTACCTTCATCATTGCTGAAGCGTTCAGAAATTTTCTCCAAACAACTTCAGATCCATGCATGTCAGTGACGAAGAGAATTCTTGTAACTTGACCCTTTTTTCCTTTAAATAAAAAGGACAACTCACTTCTCCTAACTTTTTGTGTCTATTCAGACTAAAAGCGGTATTTAAGCTTACACTTTATGGAAAATCTTAAATTTGCTTAAGACCCAAAAGAAAGGTTTGGGTGGCAAAACATATGACTTCAAGTAAACCAGGATTGTTCGCAAGAGAAGCTACAGGACTTGTGAGAGAGATAGGCTTCACTTTGGGTGTAATCATTATACTTTCGCACGTTATTGGCTTAGGCTGGCAGAAACGAGCTTTCCAATTTACAGGTCCAAGACCTGTTCCAACAGACATGCTTCCATTAGGTCTTCCAGCAATATTCTGGGCTTTCCTCGTTTGCGGCCTAATCGTTCTTGTAACAGGTTATGCAAGCGGCTATGTCACGTCCGCAATGCCTAGATCCGGCGGCGGATACGTCACAATTTCAAGAGTGACTCATCCTATACTAGGATACATGTCAGGATGGCTAATGTTCCTCGCGGAAGGCTTTTCCTACGGGCTTATCGGAGTTGCGTGCTTTGAAGCAATTGGAATCTTCTATAACATTGCTCTTGCACCCCAAGGCGTACCTTGGGCATCAGATCCAGTAATATTGTTCATAGGAGGACTGGTGATTGTGTGGATATTCGCGTTCATAGCTCTACTAGGCACAAAACTCTATGGCAGACTCATGCACCTAATGTTCTGGATCCCAGCCATAATCACAATAGCTTTCTTTGCCATGTGGATTTCTGGCGCGATGGATCCAAACCTCACGAGAGCGGGCATTGAAGACGTTATGGACACCACACCTGGATATTTGATGACTCTCGCTGTAGACACCGGGATGACGGATCCAGCGAATGTATCTGATTTCTATAGCGCGTTCTCTTTTGCGCTTGCTGGTGCATTCTGGGCTTACATGGGATGGTATTCAACGACATTCGTAGCTGGTGAAGTCAAAGAGGCAAACAGAAAACTTCCAAAAGTAGTTGTTGTATCTGGGCTCATAATATTACTAGTCTATCTGGCAGCATCTTCAGCTTCAGCCTTCTCAACCATGAATGTCCCGTTAGGACCTGAGCTAAGCGGTACCTATTATACCGATTCTGCTGGTAATAGATGGGATTTCTTCCAAGCGTATTCTTGGTTAAGCTATGGTGGCGCAGGTGTTGATTGGGCAGCTGAAGGCATTAATTTCCAGCCTGCTTGGAGCACCGGTATCGCGTCCATCGTTGCAAGAGGCTTGAACCTTGGATGGCTTTCATGGCTAATCGCACTAGCAGGCGTGATTTGGCTTGCAAACGATATACCTCCCTTCCTGCTAGTTGCGTCGAGAACTTTCTTCGCTATGTCATTTGACAGAATGCTACCGGAAGGCTTTGCTTATGTCAGTGAAAGATGGCATGCACCAGTCTGGTCTATAATTATCACAGCGGTTGCTGGGATATTTGGATGCATAGCTGAAGTTGAACCATATCTTGGAACCTCTTATTTCGCCTTTGCAGGAGTTGTCGGAACCGACATATTCGACGCGTTCTTCCTGACAATGTTCTGTCTATCATGCATGCTACTTCCACTTGAGAGAAAAGAAATCTACGACAGAGCTGCTGTGAAACATTCCATAGGCACTATTGTGTTTCTAGGATTCATAGCAACATTACTTTCAGGCTACTGCTTATACACCTTCGTTTCAGAATCACTTTGGATTTTCAAACCAAGTCCAGACCAAATATACAGTGCTATCGGATTTTTCCTATGTATCATAATTGGAATACTGCTATACATCTACCATCTCTACAAGAACACAACAAGAGGTATAGACGTCAGAACTCTCTACGTAAGCATCCCACCAGAATAGCCTTAAACATCCTCCCCTTTTTTATTTCAAAAATGTTAACGGTGTTCTGAATGTACGAATTGAAATTCATCACAGACATGATTGAAGAACGACTGGCAAAAGGAAAATTACGATGGCTAGCCAACTTCAAAGAAATCCGTAGAGACTACCCAATAGGCGAATTCATAATCCAAATCTATGCTACAGGAGGTCTAGAAGAGAAAGGATTCTTCCTGTCCAGAGTATTCTCAACCCTGGTTACACCGAAGTATAAAATCCACTTTCTCTTTTACACATCTACAGAAATGAATGTCAAAATCTTCAGAAAGCTCGTTGTGGCATGCAAAAACAAGTTCCGCGGTGACGACTGGATACTGCTAGGATTAGTTCAAAGCAGACCCATCGGAAAAGATGTTAAAGATGCTATAGAAAACATTGCCGATAAAAGGGTCGGCGTGACATCCTACAGTCTCGCCTCAAGGGAAACCGCAACATCAAAGAATGTCCTTGGAAAAGCTCTTCAAAAACAGTTAAGGCTGACTGAAGCGAAATTTGAAGTCTTCGATCTGCCAAACTACCTAAAAAGTTTCACTATAATATTTTTCTTGGGTATACTAGTGTTGATTGCAATAACGTTTTTAGGCAATGTGCCAGCGGTTCACCCAGTAACCATTCTAATTATGATCCTCCTTTCACTAGTCTTAGGTCACCAACTCTACAAAACGCATTACCGTACAACCCTAACATTAAACAATAAAGGATTTGAGCTACAAGAAGGGAAGAACCTAACCCAGGGTAAATGGTCCGACTTCAATGACGTGACAATTTACGTCACACCTAAAAATGAAACATGTCTGAGGCTGTACTCAAAAGAGGAAACACTAGATTTGCCCATTTCAAGAGCTGGCCTCTCAAGAAAAGAAGTCTACGATGCAATAAGGGAATTAATAAAGAAAAAATGAGTTTACTGAATGACTGGTGTTTCGACGGCGGTGTTCCACCAAGGTTTGTCCCATTTTTTGTTGATTTCTGGAAGGCCTTTCAAAAGCGTTTGCACTCTATCTACTACTGTTGACACTTGATTTTTCGCCATCCATTTTCTGAGCATATCTTCTCTTTCAATGATATTTCTAAAGTTAAGTGTAACCGTTAAGGCGAATTTCTCGTCTTTCTTTAAGACTTTTCTTATCTTCTGTGAGTCTATTTCTCCCGCTTCCCTTCCGATTTCATGGTCTAAAAAAACTGCGCACGTATCTTTCATGTCTTTCTCTTCCATTCCAATGATGACCTTGTCTTCTGCGTAGTANGGATACGGCAAAATTCTGTAGTCCTGTCCATATCTTTTGAGTTCTTTCATCTTCTCCTTCGGCATGTCAAAGATGAACTGAGCCTTAGAAAGCAATAAACACTCTAAGCCTATAGTATACAGGTTTTCCCTGTATCTCTTAAACATATTTTTGACGTCTACTTTGTGCCTTAAATCTACGCAATCGCAAAACAAGTCCACCACAGTTATTGTCGGTGCTCCTTCCTTCGTTATGCCATTAATGGTTGTAACCCTGTATCTTTCACCATGTCTCCACGCGTTAAAGCGTCTGTCATTCTTAGTCAGAAAAGACTTATACTGTGTTCCAAAAGCTTTGTCCATGTTCAAAAGAAGCTTGTAAAAATCCAGTCCCTGTTTTTTTGGAACTATAAAATCAGTGTCATGTATGGTTCTAGCCAAAGCTCCTCCGGCATTTGCACTTTCACAACGGATTTTGACTGCTCCACCACCAAACAACAAAGCCATTATCGGTTTCTTGCTGACTCTCTTCTCAAAAGCATGCGGATACAACTCATGAAGCCTAGGCGCGTTCACAGCTGCCCAAAGACTAACCATTGCACTTTTCATCGGAAAATAGTCCAAGTCAATGTAAGATGGCAGGCCAAGAAGTTCTCTAAGCTTCTCAGGGTCGACATTAGAAGTCAAAGGCAGTTCAACATCATAGGTTGTTCCATCTAAATNCTGATAGAGAACAAACTTCTCAGTTGTATCAGCCACGTCTTCGTCTTCCGTTTCAAATCGCCCCCATGAGTGCACACGTTACCTGATGTCCTTCACTAATACTTTAGTATTAAGGATTGTTCCAACATAAAAAGCCAATGCCATTTTTGTTAATATCCAATCAGAGGAGAATAACGCATATATTTCATCCTTCCTAGTTAATCTAACGCATGGAAAAGGGGCCGTAGTCTAGACAGGTATGACGACGGGCTCCAGAAGCAATTAACGGGTTTACGGACCAGCCTTTGGGATGAAGAAGTTCTGGAGCGGTTAGAGAAACCCGTAGGAGCAGCCAAGCGCTGTTTCCGGGGAAAGGTCGTCGGTTCAAATCCGGCCGGCCCCACTATTCTCAAATTAGTTTATAAAGTAGCCTAGTACAGAAAAAAGAAAAAGTGGAAGATTCTTCTATTTCTCTTTTGCTATAGCAAAGACGGATTTAACCGCAATTATGACGGCGGCTGGAGCTGCGAACGCTACGATATAGCTCAGGATTGCTGTAGCCCAGTAATAGAGAAGTTCATGAATATTGCTTAGTGGAGACCAGACATTAGCAACAGTGGCTACTATGAGAGCAATTGTTGCTATAAGAAACGGAGTGACCTCCTTCGCTGTTATGCTTGTTATTCCGATAATGATTCCTAAGATTAACATAATTAAGGTGACCCATCCATTGATGTCTGCAACACTAGAGTCTGCCCAGTGCAGATTTGCGTCGTAGGCCATGTAGCCGACCACAAGTCCCATTATGACTGCTATGGCGACGAAGGCGATGAAAGCCCATCGTGCTATTTCTTCCATTTCCATATTAAACCCACAAAGGATTAGTTATCGCTGACAACATGTTATAAGTCTTACGTATGAAACTAGTATACGAAACCGTGATTTTGGGTGTTTTTTGGTGAAAACACCTTATTTTACTGTTTTTTTATAATTCTTGTCCTGAAAAAGAGACGCCAAATCGGAAAATAACGTCCGTAAATACCGCTATGGTTAAGAGCGCGCTAATAGCAAACTGCGATAAACGGATGCGCAAAGACACTTACAGTGCAGAAAATATGTAGAACAACTAAGAATGAAAAAGAAGTGCGTGAAATTCTAGATGCTATTTAGAAAAAACAATGGAAGAAGCGGACAAATACTTGCTCAAACAATGCACGCTAGGGTAACCTACGTTGCCGCCATCATATGTCACACCTAGAATCTAAATGAAAGGCTTACCTAGCTGGCTCCGCCAAAAATATAGACCGTGTCCAGAGAGAAGAATACTTAACTTTTCGTTTCATTTGGAAAAGGCTATACAACTCGACTTTCTGGGGATATTCCGACGTTTCCAAACATATACATGCTGCGTATGTCTTATGCAGGCAGAGAGGTCTCCATTGTTCCATTTTCTAGAACACTGTTTAGCGGGCTGTTCTAATGCTTAGAATTATAAGAGAAGAAAACTATCAAGTGAAGGGGGAATCAGTTTGAATAATATGCGCTCTTCTCTGTTGGTTGCGCTTTTGTTGTTCGTTTCTGTATGTTTTCCTCTTGTCTATGCTGATAGAGGGATGATACCTGTTGAACCTGAAGTTTCAGTCTACGAGCCTGGACAGAAGGCTATTCTTGCTTGGAACGGGCATGAGGAAGTAATGATACTTTCAACAGATGTGACTTCCAGCCAAGAAACTCTTGTTGTTGAGATTCTTCCTCTTCCTTCGAAACCTGTTGTAGAGGCTGCAAGCTTCCAATCCTTCGAAGAGGTTCAACGTCTTATCTGGGATGAAGGTTTGAACATGTTCATGTATGATACGGAAGGAAAAGCCCGCTCTGGAAGCGTTGAAATAGTCTTCCATGAACAGATAGGAGCCCACAATATCACGGTTGTGACTGCAAGCGTTACCTCTGAACTTAGCAGCTGGATGGAGAACTTTCTGGAGAGTAGTGGTGTTGAATATGATGTATCTTTAGGAAAGTTCGAGTCAGTAATCGAAGATTACATGGAAAGAGGCTTCCGATACTACGTTCTGGATTTGATAACTGTCTCTTCAGAGGAGAAAAGCGTGGACCCAATACTCTACAAATTCAACTCAGACTTCCTTTACTATCCCCTTGTGATCACCAGCCCACTGAGTGGGCCCACCGAAATCACCCTGTTCGTCCTAACCGAAGACAAGATTGATGAAGATTACTTACACTTCCAAAAGGCAAGTTACATAGTTCCAAGCGGAAGTTGGAAGCCAATAGAGTTTGTGCTTTCAAAAGGCGACTTATCCAAAATAGACCTAAGAATAGGAGAAATCTTCCAGCATAAAGCTTGGCTAACCGTCCTCAAATACACCGGGCAAGCCAGTTGGCTAAACAAAGACCTAATGATTTCAGCAACACCAACTACAGAACCCACAATATACGTTGAAGTATCCTTACCTCCAACAATAATTGTTCTGTCTATTCTCTTAGGAGCAGCATTCACCCTAGCCGGAGTCATCTCAACTCTCCTGATAACCCATTCCAACCTATACAGAAAAGGAAAGTAGCGTAGTGGGGCTACGGCTACTGATCTTATTTGATCTTCTATTCAAAAAACACGCGCACTAGATGCAAAAAACTTCGGAACGAAGTGATCTTCATTCTAGAAGAGAGATATGGAATCGGAAAACTTTTCTATTGAAACTTTGATGAGTACGCTGAGACTGGTGTGATCAAGTTTGGACATCTGCATTGAGGCGATTAACTTAACCAAAGATTTTGGTAGCATACGGGCTTTGGATCACTTGAACCTTCAAGTGAGTTCTGGTAAAATCTTTGGACTTATTGGTCCAAATGGAGCTGGAAAAACCACAGCTTTACGCATTGTTTCTACTTTGTTGTTGCCCACATCTGGCACCGTGAAGGTTTTCGACTTAGATGTTGTTCATGATGCTGCGGAAATTCGTAAGATTATAGCGTACCTTCCAGAAGAGGCTGGAGCTTACCGAAACCTTTCCGGATGGGAATATTTAGAGTTCATGGCTAAATTTAGCACCAAAGACAGAGATGAGAATCGAAAAATGGTTGAAGAAGCAGCTGAAATATCTGGGTTAGACGAACGGTTGAAGGACAAAGCTAAAACCTACAGCAAAGGAATGAAACGTCGCCTTCTGGTGGCGAGAGCTTTAATGCTGAAGCCCAAACTGGCTGTTTTAGACGAACCCACAAGCGGGTTGGACGTTCTGCACTCCTACCATGTGAGAGAGATAATCAAGCGGTATGTAGAAGAACATGGCGTAACGGTGTTGCTTTCAAGCCACAATATGCTCGAAGTTGAACACCTTTGCGACAGAGTTGCACTGCTCAATAAGGGTAAGATTGTTGCTGACGGGAAGCCGCAGATGCTGAAAAAGAAGTTTGAGAGTACAAATTTGGAAGAGGTTTTTGCGAAGGTGGTTGGTCTTGTTTAAAGGCTTTAGAAACATCTTGCTCAAAGAGTTAAAAGAATTGATCAGAGACCCGAAAATCTTCTTAGGAATTATAATTGTTCCATTGATAATGCTTCCAGTTTTGAGTGGAATCATAAGCTATTCGATGCAGTCAGCACAAGAAAAGGCTGAAAAGACAGTTGTATTAATACTGAACCATGACGAAGGAGAGAATTCTACACAATTTATTGCCTACCTTAATGCTTCACTTAGAGTTTTCGAGGTTGATGTGTCAACTATAGAGAATGCTGTTCCGTTGTTACCAGAATACAATGCTACAGAGGTTATTGAGATTCCGGAAGATTTCAGTCGAAACGTAACAACAAAAGTTGGCGCACGTGTGAAATTTTATAGCGTTTTTTCAGGGGGCGGAATGCTCGAAGACATCGGCTCTTCTTCAATGATTGATTATTTAGTGGAACAGTTCAATAGGGGTGTGGCTCCAAATGTGGTGTTCCCCGAGAAATCTGTTATCATCAAAGAAAACATTGTAGAGAATGTTGATCCAAACATGCTTTCTGGTTTGATGATTTCGCAGTCTATTGCCACGCCAATAACAATCATGATTTTGCTCACTTATTCCATGCAGATAGCTGCAACCTCTGTGGCTATGGAAAAAGAAGAGAAAACCTTGGAAACATTATTGACACTGCCAGTGGACCGCTTTTCAATTCTTATGGGAAAATTGTCAGGTTCGATCATTGTTGCGGGTGTCGGCGCTTTAGCCTACATGTTTGGCTTCAACTATTACATAGGGTCCTTTGCGTCAGTTATACCTACCAGCTCATCCTTGGATCTAACTTCTCTAGGGCTTGTTCCTTCACTTTTCGGTTACATGCTTTTGGGAATCTCGCTCTTCGTGACTTTGCTTTCAGCACTGGCATTAGCAGTGATAATATCTGCTTTTTCAGAAGATGTAAGAGGTGCTCAATCCTTAGTCGGTTTCATCTATCCTTTGATATTCATCCCATCACTTCTTCTAATGTATTTGGACGTCAACTCTTTACCACTGGCATTAAGGATGTTCATCTATGCAATCCCCTACTGTCATCCAATCATAGCGGCTAAGACAGTCACAATGGGCGACTACTTGACAGCCATAGGAGGCATCATTTATGTTACTGCTTTTACATTGGTCATCATGTACGCTGCGTCACGGTTGTTCGCAACCGAAAAAATCTTAACGGCAAAACTGAAGTTCAAGGGGCTGAGAAGACGTAAAGGAAAAGCAACTGAACAACAGTAGCAAAGCTTTTCCGTATAACAAGCAAAACTTGTCTCCGGTGTTATAATTTGGGAATCCAGCAGATCGAAGTCTATTCTGTAACCTTAAGTTACAAGGAGCCTTTCAGAATCGCTCCTGGAGCAAGCATCGAAAGCCAAAACATAGTTGTTAGGATACTCACGGACTATGAAGTGTTCGGCTGGGGAGAATCATCACCCTCGCAAAGGGTGACAGGTGAAAACACAAGAACAGTCCTTAGTGTGTTGGATAAGATTGCGCCGAAGCTTATCGGTATGTCTCCCCTTAGAATTGAGCAAGACGTTGAAGTTATGGATTCTATTGTCAAGGGTAATCCAGCTGCAAAAGCCGCCATAGACATAGCGTTACACGACATCTTTGGAAAAATTACTCAGAAACCCCTTTTCATGCTGATGGGAGGCTACCGCACAGAAGTCTTAACAGACCTAACCTTAGGCATTAAACCTCCAAGAGAAATGGCCAAAGACGCTGAAAAAGCTGCTAAGAACGGGTTTATAGCCTTAAAAGTGAAGGTTGGGATTGACCCCGCAGAAGATGTTGAACGCATCAGGCTAATCCGTGAAGCAGTTGGCGACGACATACAGATAAGGATCGACGCAAATCAGGGATGGACGCCCAAACAAGCCGTCGAAGTTCTCAACAAAATAGAAAAGTTCAACATTCAGTTTGCTGA
>JGI24422J19971_10001334_pt1 | contig 14918 bp, 13 predicted proteins | sample DeeMarSWOR152_54_FD_19971 | JGI IMG/M metagenome (IMG submission 19971) | reverse complement strand
GTCTTTTCCTGTGTAGAAATCGACCAGCAAAGATTCAGTCGACAATTACATTGTTTTTGATTTCTTTAATAGCTTTGAACGTTCTTGTTTTCAGATCAGCTATCCATATCGGGTTGAAGTAATTTCGCATGAAAACACTTGAGCTTGAACGCCCATGCAAAAAATCTATTTCTGGCTGTCTAAGATATTTCGTTACGAAGCTGCCATGAAACTCTCTTATGTCCGCAAATCTTAGGTGTCTGACAGTTCTTGCAACTTTTTTCTTGGTTGCATTCCATTCTAAAGGCTTGTTTTGGCTTATTTGCTTAACAAGTTCTCTCGGAACGAAGCTTATGAACACCTTTTTGCTTCTGCGGATGAAAGTCTCTTTGAATCTGAAGTGTTCTAGAGTTTCTCTTTCAGAGTTGAAGTATTGGTGTAGTTTTTCCTTTCTAGCTAGTTTAACAATGAGGTTGTAGCTTTCGATGGCTTCATTGTAGCGTAGACCAGTGATAGCTATAAAGTCCATGAAATCACTCAATTCTGGAATAGCTTTCTTTACTTGCTTGATCCAATCGAAGATTTCATTAGGGTTTACAGTTCTGGTTAGTCTTTCGATTATCAGATCACTGGATTTTTTACCACTCCATTTTAATCCATAGTTTTTCACTAAGCTGTTGAACTCTTCATAAATTCCCAAGAACTTTGATAGTGTAGCTAAAGCCTTCATAGTGTGTACTCGTTGACTATTTGCTAAAAGCTTCAAAGTGCCGAAATCTCTATTGAGTAGACAATCAACATATTTCTTTGCGTAACTAAGCCTATCCTTAGCTGTAACTGGTAAATACTCCTTGAAAAGCCAAGTTTTGAACTTTTCCCAGTCAATTTTCAAGCCGTTGTCAAAATTATGCCCTGAGGCGGCTGTCCCGTAGGGGTTCGTGGGTTCGAATCCCACCCCCCGCACTTTTGCACGATTTGGGTGACTTATAAAAATGGTAATATTTTCGTAACACCTATTAAATGTCAAAAAGAGAATAATGATTGATAGTAAAGAGGGACGATGTTCTATGGCATTAGAAGAGAATAAGGCAATTCTTCGCAGGTTGTTTGAAGCCTTGAATAAGAGGGACCTAGCCTTACTAGATAAGTTAATGGCACCCGATTTCATTGACCACCATCATCAGTTGCGGGGTCTGGAAAGTTTCAAAAAACACGTGACTATGTCTATCAAAGGCTTTCCCGATTTACATGTGACTGTTGAGGACATAATCGCTGAAGGGGACAAGGTTTGGGTTCGCATTAAAGAAACGGGGACACATGGAGGCGAATTTCGTGGATTAGCCCCTACTGGCAAGAAGATAACATTTACGGTTGTTCATATCTGGCGTATCGTTGATGGCAACATTGTAGAGAGAGATTCAGTCTATTCCTTATTGGATTTCTACAAACAACTAGGTGTTATCGAACCCACAGAAAAAGGAAAGAAACTCTTTCCATAGAATGTTGTCTCCTTTTTAAAATTATTAATACAACTTGAAATTATGTTGTTGTAAGAAAGAAAAGAAGGAGGTGAAAAGTCGTGATAGTGTTATTGTATTTCGACTGGTTTGGAGCTGTTGAAGAGCTTAAGGAGATGGAAGAAAAAATGATAGCTGCCTTTGCTCGAGCTGATGGTGTTGAGTATAAAGGGCGTTACGCACCGGACAATAGGAAATTTCACTTTGTCTATGTTTTTGAGACCAAAAGCTACGAAAAACTATTAGACGTCCTGACAGATCCAAAAATGCCTCCAAGAGATTATAAGAAGCTGACCCATGGGACGTTTGAAATACTCCGTGGACCCTTAAAGTAGTTATTGAATACAAGCAGCTCAGGGAAGACGCCAAAGTCGCATTTACTTGCTGTTTGAGAAGGTAAGTAGGGGATCTCCGCAGATCGCCTCCTCATGAGTCTCTAGCTAAATCTCAAGAATTCCAACTTCCAATAGGGAGAACCGAAGCTGCTTGTTTTGTATTAGAGGTGTGGAAAGTTGTTTCAAGCTGGAAGGTTTAAGTGTCCAGTCTCATTTACTGATCGAAGGTTCTTCCACAAGTCATAAAAACTGAAGTAGCAGATATGCAACACTGTTTATTTTCATTTTAATGGAGGTGATATGATTATGGAAGATGTGAGGATAAAGATTTCAGTGCTGTGGATATTTAAAGCCTTAGCTTCGTTGACATTCTCGATAGTTATGCTTATGGAGGAAGGTGTATTAGAGGGGATAATGGCGGGAGAATTTTTAGGCATAGAAATAGGACCTGAAATTTTGCTAATTGGCACAATCGAAGCGTGGGTACCTTTGGTTATGGTTGTCCTGTCCCTCACTTTGAAGAATAAAGCGAATCGCTGGACAAACATCATCGTGGGCATAGTCTATACCGCCCTCAGCCTCATCAGTATGATTGATGCTCTGACCGCTCATGGCATACTAATGTGGGTGTCACAAGCTGTGGCTACAGCACTGATTGTCTGGTATGCATGGAAATGGCCTAAACAGGAAGGTTAGCCCTAATAATCATACTTCCATTATTCGCAACTGCAACCCTTCCTTTCTCTCTTTTATGTAACATTAGATATTCTCTTGAACAAACAATCAAAAAGCAGTAGAATGCATGAAGTTTCTTCCACAAGTCATACTTCTTGTTTAGGCCACTTCCATGCATACCAGACAATCAGTAGCGCAAACACAACTTTTGGAAGCGTCATCAGTATCGCCCATGCAGATGACAGTGTCGTTAATGCAAGGAGCTCAAGGACGACAAAGACTATGCCCAAGATAATGTTTGCCCAGCGATTTATGGAATCCTTCAGGGTCAGAGACAGGAAAGCCATAGCCAACGGAACCAACAATATAATTGCGAGTAGTAGCAACAGTTCGGGTGTTATTTGCATCCCGTCTATTTCTCCTGCCATTACTTGCTCTATTGCACCTGGCTCCAAACTCCCCAACGTCATGTAAGCCAAATAAGCCGCTTCTTCAAGGAGCCACAGCACTGAAAGCTTTACCTTCAAAGCCAAATTTTCCATAATCTATCATATCTCCTTATAGTTGAACGATTCACCACTTTGGTGTCTCAAACAATACACGTTCAATCTACGAACTGTTTTTAACACTTGTGATTAGAAACTAATTCCTGGCGCCAAAAACGTGGATTATAAACGTATATGTGAACCTAACCCCCCGCACCAATTCTATTTGGATCCTAATAACAGTGGAATGTTGAAAACAATATTTTTTCAGAAAAACGACTCTGCGCGCGCAGGTTTTCAGATGTGTGCTATCTTGTGCTTTGGATGAACCGCCTTTCTTTCCTCTGTTCTTTTTCCCATTTTTTGCGTTCTGAACGCAGCTTGAAAAGGTCTACGTCTTTGTAGATTAGGTTCTCCTCTCTTGGCGGTATCTTTCTTTCGACGCGTTCCTTTTCCGGCGTGTATATAAAGGAATCGCCGAATTCTGCGGTGTTAGCGAAGAAGCAGTAGGCGTAGATGGATCTGCGAGCGTCGAAGTGGGCTGCCTTAAAATCAGCTGTGACAGGAGTGAAAGCTGAGTTGAAGATTAGGTCCACTGGGGGTTCAAAATTTTTTAGTTCCACCCTCAGATCCATATCAAGGAAGTCTCGACATATGATGATGACGATTCTGCCGAACTCCGTGTTGCAGACAAGGGTTTTTCTGGGGACGACTCCTACTTTTATTCCTTCCTTGATTCTTTTGCCCTTGTAATATATGGTGGCTGGGATGTGCTTCTCTTGTTCCCAGAGGACTCCGTCAGGTCCTACGACCACGCTGAGGTTTCGCTTTGTCTCTTGGTCGTGATATGATCCGGGGATTATGTACATTTCGTAGGCTTTGGCTAGGCTTGATATGTCTTCTAGTAGTTGGCCGTAGTTGAGGTCAACGGCCAGTTCTGGGAAAAGTAGGACGTTGACTCCTTTTGCGTGGGCGATTTCTATCATGTTCTTGACCTTAGACCTTACGGTTTCAACCTTTTCCTCTCGAAGCCCGAAGAGACCTCCAGCCTTCTCTTCGTAGAATTCTGTTAGGATGTCGCCTGTTTTAGATACGCCTATCTGAGCGATGGCGACTCTACATTCCCTTCTCTGGATTCTGGGACACTCCTTGAGCAAGTCCCTGTAGACGAGTTCATATTTCTTTTTTTCCGCCCTTTCCTCTGCGATTCTCTTTGGACGTGCATGCACCTTTACGTGTACAGCTTCAGGTTTGCATGTTCGAAACTGTCCAGCTTCGTCGATGTAGACCACTTGCGGGCTCAGCTTGAAGATGCCAAAATCAGTTGCTCGTGCCGAGATCTTGATCGATTCGACTTTGAGAGGCTCAAACCGCTTTCCTCCCAAGTCTATTGAACCATCTTTCATAGAATATCTAGGAGGCGCTTCAGTCACCTTGAATCCTTTAGGGATGAGACTGTCAATTCTGACGAGTAAACCGAAGTTTTTGGCAACATTGACAAGGTCTAGTTGGATCTCAAGGTCTTCTCCTAGAGTCACCTCTTCTGGAACTGATAGATGGGCTTGGATGTTGGCGTGTTCGAATCTTTCTAGGCCAACAGCCTTTTCGTTGGTTGGAGTTGGGGTGGCGAAAGATACTGTGGTTGAGGCGATTGGTGGTGCGTGTAGGACCTGGCTCAGGGATGCAGCTAGTTCTCTTTCTTCTTTCACTTTCTCCAGGATTCTTTGTATTTCGTCGCTTTTCTCGGGGTGTTTCGCTTTCATGTATGAGTCAGCTGAGATCTGCAGTAGTTTTTCAGCCATTTGGTAGTATTTTGCCCTTTTCTCTGGGTCTGTTTCTCTCTCGGCGTTATTCATGTAAACGTAGGCGTCGAAAAGTCTCTGAGTAGCCTTAGCATATTCTGAGGCACTTTGGAAACCAGCTTTCAGGTAGCAGGTTGAGGCACTTTCCATGTGCCGTTTGGCCATGGAATACATTGCCATGTCTAGAGTGATTTCGAATCTTGTTCCGGATGCTAGTGCCTTGCAGAAGCTGCTGTTGCCCAGCGCTAGTAGGCTCGTCCTCTTATTGAGGCTGTGTTCTTTGGCTTGCTCGAAGAGTTGGGATGCCTCTAGGTAGAACTCCGGGGAGGTTTTCTCCTCGGCTAATGTCATTTTTTGCCAGGCTTGGCATAGGCACATTATTGGTCTTAGCTCTTTGCGGGCGGGTTCGGATTCTATCTCTTCGATTATTTTTCTGAGGATTTCTGCTGCTGAACCGTATCTTTTTGAGCTTAGGTCGTATTCTCCTTTTCCGTCGAGGATTTTGGCTTCTTCTAGGTTAATTCTTGCCTGACAGTATCTACGCCTTGCGTCAGAAGCCTTGATTAGTTTGGTGGCCATTTCTCTTTCGTCTGATGTTTGGATTTTTTTGATTTCAGTTTCGATGCAGCCTTTAGCTTTGTTGAAGAGTTCGAGGGCTTGTTGGAAGGTCTGTATTGCTTCTCGGGTTTTTTCCTTTCTGCTCAAGTCTTCGGCTTTTTCCAGTTGGGACCATGCTGAATAGTTTGGGGCGAGATAGCTCCATAGCTTTGATAGTTTGTGTAGGTTCGCCGCCTTTTCGTAGTGTTTCCTCGACAGGTCGTACCGTTCTCTTGCGTGGCTGTGCCTCGCCTTTTCTATTTCACTCCAAGCCTGCATGTAAAATGAATAGTCCTCATAGAATTCTTTGAGTTGCGGGATTTTTTCAGTCGCAAGCTTGTAGTTTTCGGCTGCGTATTCGTAGTTACGCGCAGCTTCAGAGTGGTCGCCGAGGCGGTCATAGAGCTTGGCTATCTCCCAGTGGGACTCAGCCATGCGGGACGGCTGTTCTATTTTTCCATACGTTTTGACGGCGCCGTCGTAAACCTCGATCGCTCTTTTAAGAAACTTTTTGTCTTCGGTTAACAAGTACAATTGATTTAGTATCCATCCAAACCAGTATTGGAACCGTGCGAGGCTACCGAATTTCCATGATTGCGGACGGTCCTCTAGGTCTTTTGCACCAAATTTCAAGCAGTTCTCCATGGATGAAACCGCTTTCTCGAGTAATTTCCTCTTCTTCTGCTTGTTTGTCTCCATTTTGGCTAGTTCAGCTTCTATCAAGGCCCGGTAGTTTTGGCTATCACCACGAGTCCAGTAATCAAGAGGGGTTACTCGTTGTTCAATGTTGATGGCTTTTTCTCTTTGTTTTAAAGCTTCTTCAAGAAGTCGCCTCTTCTCGCTGACTTTCGTCTCCATTTTGGAAAGCCAATATAAGGCGATACTCAGAGCACTAAATACGAACCGCGCCTGGAATGGACACCATGATCCCTCGGCATATTCCAAGCCCTCTCGCCCCACCTCAACCGCCCTTTCTAAAAGAACGCGCTTTGCTTCAAGGTCGGTTTCAATATACGCCGAGCGAGTGAAGCTTTCAGTATAAGGGTAATAAGTGAAGACAATATTAGGACGGTAAGCGATTACGTAGAGGTGGCGGAGAGCTTCTTCAGCGTGTTTCGTGGCCTTTTTAAATCCTTCTCTTTGTTTGTCCGGGTCCTCTTCCAGCGTTATCATCATTAACCAAGTGGCGAGGGCTAGCCATGTGGCTGCTGTACCAATATGAAAATTGTCCTTTACGATCGCGCCTTGCTTTTGTTGATCCTCAAAACATTTTCGTGCAGAATGTAGGTTGCCAGCAACAAAGCCAGTTGTAAGGCCCGCCGCCAAATTCGATATGCTAATTAGATAAGGATCTCCGATTTTTTCAGAAAGCTTCAAAGCTTTCTCTGAATAGCTGAAGCATTTTTCAACGATTTCCATCATCTTTTCCTTCAGCGCCCTAAGCCATAGCGCCGAACCGTAGCACCAGCTCGTCCAAGAGTAGGCACAAGCGAGCTCATAATCGTCACCCGCTTCTGACAACGCAGCGATAGCCTTTTCCCCGAAGTCCGACGCCTCTTCGATTATCCCCTCCAGCTCCTGCCAGTTCAATACAAGCCAAAATCTATGGATCCCACATATTTCCAAGAGGTTGTTGCACACTTTTCCGTAGCCAAGGCTGTCTCCAGCCTCCTCGTAATCCTTTAAAACCTCCTTTTCAAGTCTCCGACACTCGTCTAGCAACTCTCTCTTTTTCGATGGGTCTGCGGCAAGCCAATAACTTGCGTAAGCGGCCATAGCCTTAGAATGGTTTATTTTTGCTCTCTTATCCTCTTCCTCAACCTTCTCAAAAAGCTGAGCAGCGTTATCATAGGTCCCAGCAGCCAGTTTCATCCTACTTCTAAAATCCTCATGCGTTTCGGCCTGTAAAGCAGCCCTGAAAAAGCAGAAGCCAGTCTGCTCACGAATTTCAGCGGCCTTCAAGAAATCTTCCATCTTCAACGCCAAGCCAAAAGCTTTCTCGTAAAAATCTACAGCATCAAGCCAGTCATACCTCTTCTCCAACTCCTTCGCTTCATTCAGAAGAAGCCTGAACTTTTGACCCTTTTGCAAAGCTGACCAAGAATACTTATAGCATGCGAATCACTCAAATATCTTTCCTTCAATCAGCATAAAGGTACCAAGACAAACAATAGAAATAATTAATTAGGATAACCGAATACAAAAAAGAGGATTATTATGGCGACACAAGAACTAGTAGGAAAGAAAGTAGCTATTCTGGCTACGGATGGTGTGGAACAGGTAGAATTAACCGAACCTCAGAATCTTCTGATAGAACATGGTGCTACAGTGCATATTGTCTCCCTCGCGCGGGCTGGTGAACAGATCCAAGCGGTGTTCGGATGGTCGGAACTTGGTGATAAATTCACGGTGGACAAATATGTTGAAGAGGCTAACCCTGATGAATATGACTTGCTCGTAATCCCCGGTGGAGCGTGGAATCCGGATTTTCTGCGTTTCAGTGACGAAGCAATTTCGTTCATCAAGCAGTTTGCGCAGACGGGAAGACCAATCGCCTCTATCTGCCATGGTCCATGGACGTTAATTGACGCCGAGCTGGTGAAAGGCAAAAGGATCACCAGCTTTCCCAGCATCCGCAAAGACTTGGAGAATGCTGGAGCAACATGGGTTGATCAAGAAGTAGTTGTAGATGGCAACATTATTACGAGTCGCAGTCCCGTTGACCTTCCTATATTCAATGAAGCTATCCTGAATGCACTGAAAAGCCAAGTTAAATGAGAAAATTGGAAGGGCACGCGTTGCTTTTTTTAAGTTTCTCTTTATTAATGTCTCCAGATGTCCAAGTCTTACACAAATAAAAAGTGCAGTTTTCTGATATTTTCTCTGTGATAAGAATGAATTGACCGCATTCTGGACACTTTTCGTCATCAGTAACCTTGCGTGCAATGCTTGCTATGGAAAAGGCTGAAAGGAAAGAATAGCAAACAGTAAGCACGCGCAATAGTTTTTATATTTTCTGAATGAAGGATAAGAGAGAGGTATAATCTTATGAAACAGAAAATAGAACCTGGTAAAATAAATGAGAATACTTATCTAGTTGATGTAAACATGCTTGGACTGGAAAAGATTACCAGCATGTTTGCGGTAAAGAGCGGAAAAACCGCCCTAATTGACGGCGGGACCTCTTCCGAAGCTCAGGAAATTATCAAGTCGCTAAAAGATTTTGGTTTGCTACCCGTTGATTACATTGTAGTTACGCACGCACACTGGGATCATCACCAAGCGGTACCAGCGCTTCTCGAAGAGATGTCAGGTAAAGAAGTGGAATTACTGGCGCATCCAAAGGCAATACCGTTACTCGAAGACCCTTCAAAGGTTGTTTACGACTTTGGAACATACGACACACTTCTGCCGATTAAAGGTGTGAAGCCGATAAAAGAGGGAGATGTTGTAGATCTTGAGGGAATAGAGCTCGAGGTTATAGATACACCTGGACACACCCCTGATGGTATTTCTTTGCTGGATTCTAAGAATAAGAACATCTTTGTATCAGACGCGGTTGCTAACAAAATTGATAATACAACGTGCGTGCCTGCCTTCATGCCGCCCTCATTTAACCCGGACACGTATGTGTCTACACTGGAAAAGTTGAAGAAATACGATTTTGAAAGCATATGTCTTGGTCACTACGGAATGTACTACGGTGCTGATGTTAAGGAGATATTAGACGAGGCTAGAACTATGTATGAGCAGGTGTGGAAATTCTTAGATGATAACGTCGACAAGCTAGAAGATGTCGAATGGGTTGCAAATACTGTTATAGAAGAGTTTATGCCAAATTCGGAAACCATAAGAAGAACAGGAATGATTGTCGCACTAGCAGTGGCGAACTGGTTGATAGATGGTTACAAGATGTGCAAAAAACTCTAAAACGCGCGCGTGTTCAGCAACTGCACGAGACGGCAAGAAACGTGCAAGGGCTGGAAGAATTTTTGGTTGGGAACTGATTTGGGACGTTCAGTGGAGTTCATCTTAAGTTGAAATTGGATTCTGAACTGATTCTACAGTCACGGTTTTAGATATAGAAACATGAAATAGATACGGCGTTCATAAACGTTATTTACTAAATAAAGCTACCAAAGACATTAACGCTTAAAAGGAAGAAGGAAAAGTGAAACAGCCTCTGGTATATGAAGTGGACTTGACCAAAATTCAAGGGGAAGGAGATTTTCCTTGTCCCAATTGCGGGGTTATCATATCTCCTGAAGATGAAACAGAAGAGGTTTATCGCATTCTAGAGACAAAGATCAAAGGCGAAACTTTGGAAGAATTAGTGGTTCAATGCAAAAAGTGTGGAAGCAAAATCCGTCTGGTAGGTTTCCTTGTCCCCGAGATGGATAACCCTTAAACTGGAAAAACTTCCCGCTCAGAATTTTAATTCTAAAGTTTCTGACTTATCGCAATTTTTACATCGTCTACGTTATAGGTCATTTCAGTTTCCCATCGTACCGTAATTCCAACAGCAACCCACACTTCTCCGCTAGAACCAGTATACAAAGTTTTTTCGTGGGTATAACGTTTCCATCCTGCAACTTCGTTGGCGGAACCAAGAACAACTAAATCTTTCTCAACCTCAGGGTTGGATATTCCAGCATACGCGCACACTTTAGCTATAACATTGAAACTCTCATGTTCACTGTAAAACTCAAAAGAAACCTTAACTTCGATTTGCGACCTGTTTTTCACCGATATCTTTTTCTCTATCCAAACTGTGCCATCATCCTGTCTTCCATCAATGTACAACTCCACGGAATATTGCCCAGAATGAGACGGAGACGCTGCTCGAGAAACATTCCAAGCAACAGGGTTACCGGTGTTTGGGTCTAAAGGGACGTCAGCATCCTTCACCCATCCACCGAAATCCTGTTCAAAGCTTTCACTGTACACAATCGGTTTAGGATAAAAATACCATACAGTGACGGCGCTGACCACGATTAGTATCCCGATAACGAAATAGATTTTGAAACTTAGCTTCATTTAGATATTCCCTCACTAAAGCAAAATCTGTTGGTTATACATAATACTACGCTTTAGGACAGTCGAGAAACAAGAGGCGGTATTTTTCAAAGGATGTGACGTTCTACCAAAAGCAAGGTATATACTCTCTTACTCTGAACCCAACTCCCATTATTTTTGCTAGTTCCCTCACCTTTGAAACATTCACTTCCGAGATGGTTACAACAGTTATTTCCGTGTCTAAATCCTCCTCCTTAGCTTTTTCGATAAACTCCAAAACATTTTCAAAGACGTTTTCAAACTCGGGTTTGGATATTTGATTGTATGTTGTCTCGTCGTGGGCGTTCAAGCTTACGCTTACCTTGTCTACGCCAGTGTTCTTTAATTCCTTTACCACCTCCCTTCCTTTGTTCAGCAGGTATCCTTGACCATTGGTGTCTACTCTAATGACCTTCCCAGAATATTTCTTTATCCATCTGGTAACTTCTAAAACGCAGTTCAGCCTTTCTAGGGGTTCTCCGAAGCCGCAGAAAACAACCTCTTTCCAATTTTTTCTGTTTATAACCTTCTGCAGTTCTTTGATTACTTCGTTTGAAGATGGTTCCTTTCGCAGTTTTAGGTTAAACTCCCGAACACCATTCTTGAATTTTCTGAAGCAGAAATAGCAATGGTTGGGACATCTGTTAGTGATGTTTAGGTATAGGCTGAATCCTAAAGCATTATCACTAGGTAACCAATACACTACACTTGGTTTTCTCTTCATTGAGGTCATCTTCAGAACCTTCTATGTATACGCCCCCATTTTTTCTTTTCTTTGCATGTATACTAGAGTTACAACCGACTCTAGCGCGCGCATTTAACTGGTTCTTTGATTAAGAAACTTTTAGTTTCCTTTTTGTTAGTTTTAGTTGGTTCTTTGGGTGTATGTTTGAGAGTTAATCTTTGCTCAATGATAAAAAGGGGGCTAGGTAGTTTTTGCTACTACTTTACGTCGAATCTTCTTTGCTAGTGCAACTGCAACGAGAGTGAAGAACATGAACAGTGGCAGTGTTATGGCTGATGGAAACTCCGGTATAATATACCACATTCGCCAGCTTTGTGTTATGTCTAGGTAAATGCCTGTGATGTTTGGCTTTGTTACGGCCCAAGCAGCCCCTTGCCATATTGGAACAACCGGGCAGTCTTCCACAGCGTAGTCTTCAAGCTCGGCGTAGAGTTCTATTCTCTCAGTCTCGTTTGTTGAGGCGCGTGCTGCGTCGTATGCAGCCTTCATCGCAATGTAATTGTTCGTTGCGTAGTATTTAGAATAGTGATGGTTCAGCCATAATGCCCAATAGAGGAAGAAGTAGTTGTCAGGGTCGATGTAGTCGGGGTACCAGCCGTATATGAAGACATGCATGATTCCTTCGTTTCTATTTGTCCTGTAGCTTGGCCAGTCAGCAGACTTGAGGGTCACCGATATTACTCCACTCGCTTCAAACTGCGCCTTGTAGAGTTCGGCTTGGTCTGGGCTTGAAGGATAGTGCCCACTGGTTTCGTACCACAGCTCGATTTCCAGTTTGTTGTCTGCAGTATATGGACCACCGGGTATAGTTGTATCGTTTAGTATGCTGCGCACGCGCGTGTAGTTTGCGTCTCCAAGCGCCGCGAACGCCTCTGTGTGCCCCAACATTCCCGTGGGTATCATGCTATACAGAGGAGACGCTTGGCCGAGGAATACCGTTTCGCATACTTCTGGCCTATCTAGACAGGCTGTTAGGGCTTGTCTAATCCTCGAATCGTTAAGCTGCTGTAAAGTACCCACGGGGTCTTGTTGGAAGATCATGTACTGAATGGCGGCTCCCGTGCCCTCCCAGACCTTCAGATTCAGTTCATCCTCGCGCGCGCGAATATCTTTTATGTCCGCTGCAGTGAGATGTCTGAACGCTACGTCAATGTCGCCGGCTTCGATGGCTAGTCGGAGTGCTGTAGCGTCTTTGTAGAACTTGATGATAATTTTCTCCGTTTTCGGTAATCCCGCCTCCTTATTCCAGTAGTTGGGGTTCGCTTCCAGTCTCATTTCGTGATCTTTTCCGGCTACTCGTTCCCATTTTGTCAATACGTATGGTCCCAAATCCATTGTATTGCGTGTTCGAGCATTAGTGCCATTTTCGTACCAAACTACGTCATCAGTGCTCCAGTCTGTTTTCCATCCTTCGGCGTACTCAGGATTAACAATGAAGGAAGCTTGGCATGCCATTAGCCCTAGGAATGGGGCGAAGGGTATCTTTAGATTAAACTTAACCACGTATTTGCTTACGACTGTCACGTTTTCTATGATAGCGTCGTACTCCATGTTGAGTTGGGGGCCATCAGGACTGGCGATGCCTATATTTCTATCGAAACTGTATTTAACATGAGATGCATTGAACTCTGTTCCATCGTCAAACAAGACGCCTTCTCTCAGGGTGAAGGTCCAAGTTAAGTTGTCTGGATTTGACCAACTGGTCGCCAACGATGGTTTATAGTCTTCCGCTGTAGCCGCTGAGCCGGGTTTGATCTCCACCAGACCACAACCTGTGTTTTGGATTATCTCCCACCCAAAAAAGTCGTAAGCTTGAGCCGGATCGATGGCAGATTCCACAGAGTCCGTCGTTCCCATTATCAGGGTTGTTCCCTCGGAGTTAGTTGCAGTTACGATGAATGGTGTACCAAGAATGGCCGACAACAACGCTAACACAAAAACTGCTAACGAAATTTTCTTTCTCATTTCAACATCCTCTTGGAGAAATAACAATAGTTGTTAATAACTTATAAAACTTTCATGAACATTCTTCTGTTAAATCAAATTGAGGCATTTTGAATTGTTTAATCCCAAATAATGTAATGAGAAACGAGACGATACATGTCTTCTTCGACTGGATGTTGACGAAGCGTGACAAAATGTATCAACTCAAACACTTAATGAAAGCGGTTATTCTTCCACATCTATGCACGCTGACATTGTGCGTGTGTGGGAAAAATCTTTTGAAGGTATTGTCTATTACCAAGCCAATAGACCACGCTTGAACTCTTCCTCATGAAGGGCACGAACCAGTTTCACTTTCATATAATTTATTGAAGAAGGTGAGAAAAAACGGTTATCAATCCGACTGTCCAGCAGTAATATGCAAACAGATGAAACTTTTCTTTCATGACTATCCTTTGCAGCAACTTAAGGGATATGTAACCTAAAATCATTGATGTTATCACGCCGAAAAGTATGTTAGGTAAGTAGATGCCTTGCATTGATGAGTTTCTAAACTCCATAATTGTCGACGCTATTGCAGTTCCTATCACCGCGGGTATGTATAGTAGAAAAGAATATCTGAAGATCTTTTCTTTTTTCACTCCTCTCAACAATCCCGTAGTTATTGTAACGCCGCTTCTTGAAATGCCGGGGATAAACGCGATACCCTGTGCTACACCTATCATAAAGGAATCCAAATAATCCAGCTCTTTGTTTTTCTTCCCGCGCTTAGAAGCGAATAGAAAAAAACCTGTAACTAATAAAGCTACGCCAACTGCTAGCAAATTTTCGAAAAAAGATTCGAAAATAGGATGCAAAGTAAAACTAATCAGGGCTGTTGGTATGCTTCCCACAATTATGAACAAAGCGAGTTTTCCTTCCTCGGTTTCAAAATCCAATCTGGCTACTGCTTTAACAATTTTTGCAACGTCCTTTCTAAATGTCACTAAAACTACACATGAAGTTCCCACATGAAGCATTATGTCTAAGAAAATTAATGGGTTTTCTTCCGTCCTTAAGCCAAAAGAATTTTGTATGATGGCAAGGTGTCCTGAACTAGATATTGGCAGCCACTCGGTTATACCTTGAACAACAGCAAGGATTAAGATGTCAATAAGCGTTAGCGTTGATCTAATCCGCTCCTTTAGTTAATCATGGTTAGATAACCCGCATAACATTTAAAAAGTATTTCAAAGCGTGTAGAAGTCAAAATAGTGAGACTTTAACATGAAGCCCAACGTTATCCAGTTGCTATACAGAGCAGCTTTCTCAGCTTCATACCTGTTTATTCCCATTTTGGCTGAAGAACTTGGAGCAAGCAAAACTCAAGTAGGCCTCATCGGAGCGGTCTATGGACTTGCCCTTTTCAGTTCATTGTATCTTTTTGGTCGTGCATCTGATTTATACGGTCGAAAGTTTTTCCTCCACCTCGGTCTCGGAGTCTCATCCCTCACGTTTTTCTTACAAGTTTTGGCAGACCCCTCTTTTGTCGCGCCGTTTTGGGCTGATCCATGGTTACTCGCTTTCGCTCGTGGCTTGGCAGGATTTTCTATTGGAATCTTTCCTTCTGCCCTCATAGCCTATGTTTATGAGTCAGGGGACCTCCTTGGACGGTTCAGTTCTTTTGGTGCGTTAGGTTGGGCTATTGGCACTTTTGCCGCTGGTTTGATAGCCATGTATTGGGGCGCCTTTGTTCTGTCTTCAGCTTGTCTTCTATTGGCTTTTCTTGTTTCCTTCACGATGCC
>JGI24422J19971_10001332_pt1 | contig 14921 bp, 18 predicted proteins | sample DeeMarSWOR152_54_FD_19971 | JGI IMG/M metagenome (IMG submission 19971) | reverse complement strand
GAGCCTCATTAACTTTAAGCGCTCGGCCCATTAACTCCTTACCGTTCAGCCCTCCAATCGCGGACAGGGCTTCAGATTTTGTTGGCATCTCCACAAATCCGAATCCTCTGGATACACCGGTATATTTGTCTTCGATGATTTTGGTGGATATGACCCGCCCGAAGGCTTCAAAAGCCTGTTGCAAATCATCCCTTGTGACTTCGTTCGACAAATTCCCCACATAGATATTCATTATAATCCCCTTTCTATTCCGAACTTAGCTCGGATATTCTTCATATATTTGGTATTTATTTCATTTATTTTTCTTATAATACTTCAATGGATCAAGACTGAATGCAAAAGAAATCTCCCATCCATTTTCAGGATCTTTATCAGGACACACAAATTCTACCACAACATCATATTTATAATAGTACCACTGTACATAATGTTCATTCTCCAGTTCAATTTCAAACGTTTGATCGGGAGGACCAAATTGTTCTAAATAGGGATTGGAAACTTCATCGAAGGTCATTTGCTTGCTTCCTGCATTCTTCATATATTTGTTCTACTATTTCTATTGTCAACTTTTCATATTTTCTTGAAAATTTGACGATCATACCAAACTCATCAAAGGTCGGTTCAAGTTTTTTTATTATACATTCTAACAATTGTCTATCTGCAGAATGCGTTTTAAGAGAAAAGCCCAGACCATCACGTAGCGCATAGTACATACTGGCAATCGAGCTATTTTTCTGTAAAGCATTAAATTCATTGTAAGAATATTCGATGTCTTGCATATCTTTATGGAACCAGCATTTTACATTGGTCATAGATCTTTTGTAATTTGTCTTTAGTCATTTTTTTGTTTGTTGTAGAAATAAGTTTAACATATCCCAGATCATTAAAAACGGGATTCAGTATACTGATAACACATTCGATCACAATTTTATCTATCCAATGTGGATCTTTGGGTAATCCTATTATATTTCTTATTTCTTTATCAACACTCACAATTGCCCGGGCTCTTTTCATCCGTCCTAACTCACGATAAGAATATTCTTTCTTATCATTAGTCATTTTATCTTTTTCATCTGTCCTTCAACGAAAAGTTTATCTCTCAGCTCCAGCAGATAACTCATGATATCCTTATCATTGTTCAATTGCTTTTTTGTTCGATAGAGCAACTCATAGCAGAGCATATTGAATTTTAGGAAACTGGCAATTTCATTGTCCTTCATCATTCCTTTTAGATCAAAATCCTGAAAAATGTATATTATCTCCTTTTCATCTTCGCTTAAATTGAGGTAGGGTGAAAGCATATATGTAGGGGTCTTATCAAGGTATTTGCAGATGGTGATGAAGTTTTCGATTGGAGGAAAAGACCTCCCGATTTCATATTGATAAATAAGGTTTTCAGGGATCCCTGTGGCCCTAGAGAAGCTTTTAATGTCCCCATACTTGATTTTTCTGACTTTCCGAAGCAGATTACCGAACTCGACATATCTGTGTTTGTTTTCTTCTTTCATTTTATTGTCCTTTATGAGATTATGTATATTTTTAGGAAAAAATCAATACTTTTTACAAAAATAATATAAAATTTTTGTAATTTATACAAATATCAAAGATAAAAAAAATATAAAAGTTGATAGAGTTAAGAATTGTTTTGTTAACACTATTAAAATGAAATGAATATTTAAATTATTTGTCATTTTACGAATAGAATTGACAATTAGTACAAATAAAAAAAGCGACAAGAATCTATTTTCTTAGTCGCCACAATTCGAAGATCTACCGGCTTTATTTCATTATTATATCCTATCAGCATTTTATATTTTTCAACCTCATTCACATCTATAATATTCTGTTTTTTCCCTAAAAGATATACTGTTGTATCCCCCTTTTTGATTTTGTGTATCGATATAGGTCGTTTTTTTTATATCTTTTTTTATTTCTTCATCTTTTAATTTTGGATGCAATGAACCGTTATCAGAAGCAAACTCCTTTATATTATTAGAAATAATAACAATCATTTTATTCTCACTTGCTTCTGCAATGTATAATAATGTAAGCCATAATAAAGAGTCCCGAAATTCTTCACCTTTTTCTGAACAAGGCTTAATACGTTTAATTGACCTATTAATAACTTCTTTTAAATATTCATCTTTATAATGCACAATTTCATTATCACTTATATTCAATTTATTTTTTAGATAGATCAGATAATTGTTAACCTCTTTTGATGTATCAATCTCTTGATCTTTAACAGCAGTATTTATTAACGCTCTATTTAATGTAGCTTTGGCATTTTTTTAATTTTGCACTCTAATTACTAATTAGCACTCATAAACAGAGCCTATTTATTGATATATTATCTCAGGTAGAATTATCTATGATTTGGTATTTTTTAAATAATCAAACAATATTTGAAAATTTTTTTGAATTCATCAAAAAATATTCTCTTAGAATATTTGTATCTATGATAACGTTCATTTAGAAATTCCTATCGAGGTTTTCCGCCCACGGTATTGGTGTAACCGAAGTCAATGCTGGATGAAAAAACTCTAAGAAACAGTATACAGAAGCAAAGTAGTAATCAATATTGTAAGAGACTAGATCTAGCGATTGCACCAAAGCACCTGATCCATCTACACCGTGTGATATGCAAAAGCACAAAAAGGAAATATATGATTTAGTTTTATGTCCTTTAAAGTTAAAATAGGCATAAATTCTTTGTTATTATATGTAACAACTTCTGATTTTATTCAGTTTTTCAAGGACATTATTATGACCTGGTCTGAAAAAAGGGTCGCAAAAGCCCTGAATGATGCTGGATTCATTTGGAAATACGAATGGGAAGCCGTTCTTTATAACGGTAACGGATACGAGCGTAAGGTATCCTGATTTTTATCTGCCTGAAGCGGACATTTATATTGAGGTCCTTAGTTTGAACCCCACTGAGGAGAGCAGAGAGGCCTTCAGGAAAAAGCTTGAATTTAATGAGAGTAATGGACTTGACTATTTCACTGTGGATGTCAGGAAAAGCGAAAAGGAACTTAAATCAATTTTCAAACTCAGGGAAGAGATAGAAGAACAATTATACGATAGGGCCATCAAAAAAGATCTCCCTTATTATGTTAAGAAGAGGTTCATTGATAATTTTTTAGTGGCAAGAAACGGATACAGGAAAAGAATGGATTACGCTGTTGCTTAAAATCTCATCATTCACTTATAACCAAATCCCCGTAATGTTCTACATCAAAATGGGTATAATCGTCCTGTGTTCTTTCGTGCCTCCATCCCAATACAGCTCTGACTTTTATGGGGTCCTTTCCAGCATCTCTTAATATTGTATTTAATGAGTGGCTAAAGCTGTGGGGATAAATATTCCTTGCTGTACGGTCAATCCCTGCATTTTCCAGAGCAGAATTAAACCTACCCTTCCACCAAGTGTTCCCAAGCCTTGAGCCATACGCGTAGCAGAAAACAAGATCATCTGGATTGCTTCTGCCGGAACTCAGCTTCAGCTCCTTCAGTCTTGAAAGAACCCGCTTCCTGAACAGCAATAATTTTATGGATGAGATTCTGGCAGTTCAGGTGAGCTTAAGGTAATTGCACCGATTAAGAAATATAATGCAAAACCTGCTCCAAAGCCCACGATGAAGTTCGGCAACGGCATTGCTGTTAAAAGAATTTCCCGAATCGTTCGAACAAGCGGATACTTAATTGCCACCTCTGGTCTGAAAATTACTAGTGTACCAATAAAGATAAGAAGGGGGAACCAAAAGATGGCTAAATATATATTCCGCCGATGCAAGCACCTCGCCCTTTCCTTTCCAGCCCAAGATGATGCTGTTAAAAAGTAGCCCAACATACCTCCTATAATACTAAATCCTGCTATAAACCCTCGGAGAGTATAAGAAGTCGTAATTTTAAACGGGAAAAACATAATTCCTAACAGAGATGCTACATTGAGAAAAGTGTAAATCGCACCTACGAGCTTGAAAACCTTCTTTATATAATCCCACATCTTGATTAGTCCTTAGGCCTATAGGCAGGAGCAGTGGTGGCAGCTATACGTTTAGTGCCTTGAACCACTATAAGCAACTTCGATTCTTCCACTTCAATCTCCCTCGCTGTAATATCAACTACGATCTTTCCCACCTTTGCAGAAAGCTCCTTGATTCCCATTTGATACAAATATTCAAAGAATGGTTTGCTTGCTGGCGCCTCCCAGATCAATCCTAGTACGGAAGGCTCTGCAGGAACAATCCCAGGCCGCAAGATTTGAAACGCCTCAGATTTACCGACGATCGCTATCTCATAAGTTAGGCGGTAGGGCTTCACACCACCTACGTACGAGGAAACCCGGATAGCTATTTCAATTGGCTTTTTTTGAGCGTCCGCCACAGTTCCACGTATGATAGTGATGAAGGGCGATAACTTTGTCTCTTGCTCCAGTTTCTTGCGATATGCATCTGGCTCATCCTTATATTCATCCTTGTTTATACCATACGATAACGTTGTTTCCCCTATTATTATAGATCGTGTTGATATTTTAATCACTTCTATCCATGGACAACTTGAACTAGCCGGGCATTCGGGAAGATTGACATCCAAGAATGTCTCTTGTTTGTCTTTCCATAGCACAGGAGTTAGTACTGTGCCTGGTACATTCCGTAAGCCATAGCTCCTGCAGTCTTTCCCTTTGCCACATTGATAGTTGAAGACGTAACCTCCTTGGTTTGTCAACCCGGCTGGCATAGATTCTATTATTTCGCATTCCAGTTGTCCAAAAGAACTTTCATCGACAGTAATCTCTTTTTCAGCACCACCTCCAATTAAAATTGTGACACATGATACTAATAAAAGCAGCAACACAATTCTTCTCACCTTCATCTTTGGCTTCCTTTTTGGTATTTATTAATGAAGAGCAACAATGTTAGAATTAGAAGTAAAATAAATCTACCTGATCTTCAAATTAAGATAATAAAAATAAATAAGTGACACTATTCCCCAGGGGGCTAGTGTTACTAAAGCTGAAAAATATTTAATCCTTTATATATTTAACCTTCTCTTTTTTTATTTCTTGATTTAATCTTTGGAACAACTTCAGTTCACTTCTTTCTTCTTCGATTATTTTTCTCAGCTTTTCTGTTGGATTCCTAATTATTTCAATATCGAATTCTCTAAAGAACTCGGGATTAAATTCATAACATCGTAAAGATTTATTCTCACGAATATTTTTTAGAACCCTTTCTCTTTCAATGCACGCCTTCTTTAATAAGTAATTCTCAATTTCATTATAAAGTTTAAATGACATTAACAATTTGTTCGCATGGTCTTTTTCGGTTAGAGATGATTGTAATCTACATGCTATATTAATAGGTCTTCCAATATACTCCTCCTGATTAGAGTCATTAGAATTTGCTAGGAAAATTTCTCCTTTATCGATGCCAAGCGTTATACCCTTTCTAGGGATGTTTTTGCTCTCAATAAAATTGTTAATAAACCAGTCGATGACGTATTCAGTTGAAAATGTTAATTCCAAAACAAAAAAGAGTATGTCATCAATTCTTGTGTCACCCTCAAAAAGCAAAATATAACCGTCCCCAAGAAATTTATACTTCTGAAATCTGTATTTTTCGATTTTAAAGCTTAAGAATTTGTTAATCGCGACAGTAAGAAGGGTATAATTATCGACCTTTCCATTTTGATGCAAATCATCAATGAACAGTGTTGATGAACAAATATCGAATACCAAAACATATTTCGTTGGCATAATAGTAATTTACTTTTGAATTCACCTATATTTCAACAACACGAGTTTACGAAGCGCTAAATTTTGCATAAAATACCCAGTATAACCGAAGCCGGTCACAGGTTTTTTAGCTTCCTTTAAATGATAGCATGCAGGGTTCAAACAGCAAGGGTTAAAAGTGGCAGGTTTGGGTGAGATGGAGCACAACAACGTCAAACTGCAATTATGCCATATTATGATTCTTTCCAGCATATTTACGCCATAGAGATCGTAACTATTTGTATTTATCGGAATAATCAAATTTTTTAATCTTTGAATCATCATTTGTTTTAAAATATTCTAAAACAAGTTTAATTAAATCGGGTATTCTATTTGCTACTTTTAATGCCATTATACAAACTGCCGCATTTTTAGAAAGTGAAATAGTATCATTATGTGCAGAACCATTTGATGAAAGAATCGAAATCTCTTTTGTAAATTCACTAAATGGAGTGCTAGATGTCAACTTTTTAAAATTTAGAATCCATTCTAGCAATTTTTGTAATCCGAAGTGTATTGGAGTTGTCTCATACTCATCTCTCGATACTTCATATCTTAGAAAGAATCCTTCATCCAGTACTTTTTCTAATATTGATGTAGAAAGATTATATGTTTTTTTCATTTGGGGGAAAATAATAGCATAAAGAAGCAAGTTCGAAATTTCTGCACCTGTTATGCTGTAAGTTGCTCTGCCGAGTAGCACATCATCATAAATTGAAATTAATTGTGGATAGAGTCTTTCTTTGTAATAATAAAGAATATTTGGGAATTTAACTAAACCGGTGGATGATTCATTTTCTTCTAATGATGAGTTAAGGTGAATTAAAAAACTTTCATAGTTTGTAATCAATTCGTTAATTAATAATTTCATCTGTTTCTTTTCAGCTAAAGATAATCCCAATTTGAGAGTATTCTGTAATGCGGAAGCTATATCTTCAAATCCATCAAAGTCATATATCCAATTGTTAACAGTCAAATCGCTATCAGGAATCTTAATGCCCTCTGAAATTTCATTGATAAAATTAAAAATATAATTTGGATCATCAATAATTGTTGAACCAATAGAAGCAATTTCTTTCGAGAGTTCTTCGGATTTTGATACAAAATGTTTTACTAACGATTCTCTATCATTTTTTAATAGCCAAATAGGTTTTCTCACAAAGGAAATAATCCTAATTGGGTGACCACTCTCCGCTAATTTTTTTGCGGTTTTATATTCCATATGAGTTACAGAAATTTCATTTTGCTTATACCAACTCCCCCTTCTGTAACCAATTAACAAGATAAAGTATTCACATCTTTCAAGGTTTTTTAGGCAGGCATCAACTGTTGATTTATCATGATCGACATCGAATGTAGGATATTCGCTCATTTGTACTTCAAAACCATATTGCTCTAAATAGTATTTAATAGCACTTCTCATGTCTTCAAAGTCGATCACTGTTGAACTAACAAATATTTTTGGTTTCATGATTTAACTCTTATTATTTATGCCGCAATGAATGGCGGCACTAAAAAGCTGCAATACCGTCAATGAATTAAGGTGTAACCGAAGCCGATTTAGCACTTGAGCCAGTTGTATCGTATTAGATGAAGTGCGAAATTTGTTAATCATAAAGATCTTCAACTACCCAAAATAACACATTAAAGATACTTTCTTCTATTTCATAAAAACGTCTCCACATTATTGGGGTAGACGAAACATCATGAGCACCACGATTTCTTATGCCATATGTAATAGCTAAATCCTTTCCTAAACCAAAAATATTATAACGGTCAATCTTGCATTTTCCATCCAACAGATTATTCAAAGTATTATCAAAGTCAGAATTAAATAATTGATTTATACTACTTAATCGTTGCTTGTTCATTCCAAGTTTGCGTTTGTTATTTAAATAAGAGGCATGGTCAATAAATTTCCATTTTGATGGATTCATATGTTTTATTGATCCATCAATTACCAATGTGAGATCAAATAGTAAGTTAAGTTCTAACTGGCCAGAAAAGTTATTTTTAATGGCATAATCAGGTATATCATGAAGTAGCATAAAACTTGCAAGCGTATATGAAAATAGAAACAACATACTACGATTTGGAGGTTCCTCAAGATATTTTCTTCTAAATACATCCACATTTAATTGTGAATGATATTTTTCCCTATATATGTTTATAAATTTGTTTAAGAAATTTATTTGAAGAATTAACCAATTTCTAAAATATTGATGTGATTGTTGATAATTAAGAGAAACAAAATAAAATGCTGGAGAGTGAGGTAAATCTGATTTTTGCATTCTGACATCTTCTTCAAGTGCTTGATGCATAAAAGAATACCCTTTATCTATTTCACCTTTTACTATTGTTGTCACCCCTAAAAAATAGTATGCAGTTCCTTTATGTATAAGTTTTGGTTTATTTTCACTTTCCCATTCGATTATTGGTTGTAAAGATAATTTCCATAATTCTTCAGCCTCAACATATTTACCCTCACTCATTAATTTGTGCCAAATAAGAGTATAATTCTCAAAATATTTATCATGTTTATCCCAATTAGTTGTATTTAAATTTAAGAATAATTTTGCACTTTTTGTAAAAACGTCATAATTAATAGAACCAGAACCCAACCAGGCAGAATATAAATCTTTAAAACGCTCATCCAGATTAGAATCAAGACAGTCTAATTGATATCTTTTTCCTGATATAATGAGATACATATTTAATTTCCAAATACAAATTGTACATTTCGTTTACTTTAATATAAACATCAAAGGTTCGATTATACTACTTATATAAGACGCCTTATAAGTAAAGAATAATTCATTACACTAAACACATATGATTCTTTCAAATATTCTACTTTGCCTGTTCTATAAAGAAATGCATAGATCTCCTTTACTCCTCTTCCTACCTTTGGAGACGCTAAGTATTTGTAATTTATGTTGAACTGATTTTTTAGCATTAATATTGTTCTGTCTAATATCATCGTATCTCGAACTTCTTGAATTGCTATAAAATCAAACTCTTTCAGGAGATTACAAATTTGATAGAGTTCATTATCATCTCTTGAATTATGAGAGAAGATTCTGATGTTGAAAGTTGCAATGGAGATGTTATTAGCATATATGTATGAAGGTAATAAGAATAGTATGATACTAAGGAATAGCTTAATTTTCACTAGGTCTAAAGATTTTAAATTTTACTGCTGTACTTTTATAATAATTCAGGAATATGTTTAATAAATTCTTCAAATGTAACACATCTATTTTTCGGAATTAATCCACCGATCCAATTTTTTGATTCTTGAACAAGAACTTTTTGAAGAGGCGTTTTAAATTTAAATGGTTTATCTAAGAAGAAATATGTTTTTTTGGCCTTAATTTTTTTATCAAATTTTAATCCAGTAATCCAATTGCTAATTAAGTCATTATCATCCGTGAAACTTGTTAATTCTTCTTCAAAACAAGTTATTTCACTAGGTATTATTGTCAAGACTCCAAGAATTTTCGAGAGATATGATATCCCTTCACCCTCAATACGATTTGATTTCTGGGTAAAGTAAGGTGCAAAATATAAAGGATTTCCATATGTTTCATCTCTCCCATATAAATTATAATCGATGAATTTTTCGATTTCTATTGACTCACTTAAATCTTGTATAAGTATTTCTCTAACCATTTTTATTCTATAACTCCTCTGAATGAAAGTTAAAAAATCTGAAATGAGTTTTTTTTGATTAAAACTTTTTTGGTCAAAAACATTTACTATGTCAATCCAACTAAGGTAAATTACCTTTACATCACTTTCAATGGAAAGATTGTTTTCTCTTTCTTGTGTAATAAAGCATAATATCTTTCTCTTAGCATTGCTATCAAAACAAGGAATATATTGCTTTCGTTGTTGCTTAACCTTATTATTATCTATTTTGCACTCAATTATTATTTGGTAATATCCTTCAGAAAATAATTCTATATCTGTAATTCCTTCTTTTCTCTTTTTTTGAATATCAATTTTCACAGTCGGATAGTGATTAGTAATATTAAGATATTTAATGCCAAGCAATTTTAAAAATTCTGAATATGCTTGTGAATCTTTTGCTAATACATATGTAAAAGCTTTTGATAAAGCATTTTCATCATCACCTAAAAGATCAAAATAGCTTAGGTTCGTTTGATTATTCCCTGCTATTTTTAATATCATCTGAAAAAACTCCTATGATAACTATAAGCATTTCAATTTACTTAGAAATAGATAATATTTGTAAGGCGAATTTGTTAGACTTACTATTAAAACATCTAGTAAAAAAGAACTTTTCTTACAGTCTCGTTAGGTGAAGCCGCTGCTTTTTAAGTTTGCCTTCATTTATTATGAAATCAATTTTCCTTGGCAATGATCCCAACTTGCTTTAATTGCTCTTTAAGGTATGCTTCCCCCTTCTTCAGTATTTCAGAAAAGTGACGCTGAACAACTTTATCAAATACGGACGGTAATCGAGCTTCGATATCCTTCATTCGGTATCGTTCTAAACTTTCAATCAATACTTCTCCCTTTGGAATTTCATCTATAGGTATTTCTGCAAGAATCCAATCTTCAAGAGGAGCCAAACGCAAAACCGCTATGATCGGTGAATACCCATCTTTGGTCCGATCACCAAGCGCATCCACATTATCAGGGGTTAAAGAAATTGATAATCCTTCTGTAGTTTTTACCTCAAATGTAAACTTCTGATTGCGTGAATCAGTCACATCAATGTCAGCCCCTTGTACACTTCGTTCTACAATATTTATAAAACTTAATTCATGGAAACTAAGTGCAAGTAATTTCTGGACAATTTTACCAAAGGAACCAGAAGGTTTGCCTTTAACACCATACTTCTCTTGTAGCTTTCGTAAATGTTTAAGGGTCTCTATCCTCACAGCTATATCTCTTCTGAGAATTGTGGTCCGTTATCAAGTGTCCAATCAGAAACCGTAATCACTTTTTTCTTTTTCTTAATGTTCTCTTTCGATAACTGCTTGAATCCCTTATCCATGGTTGAGATAATTATTTGTTTCCTCTCACTAATCTCATCAATAACTTTTATAAGTCGTTCTTCCTGCTGAGAGTCCAAACTTTGAGAGGGGTCATCCATCAAAATAAATCCAAGAGGATAAGAATCACCCATTGTTTTAGCTAAACCTAAGAAAATAGATAAAGCAAAGCTATTCATATCCCCCTGGCTAAGGATAGGAATGGGATTTTTACTATCTTGGTCTTCAAAAGAATAAGTGTTTTTACCTGTTCTGACATCTTCCTCCACTTTTATATTTAGTTTTTGAAAAGCAGGATTTTCTGTTATTTTACAAAAATATTCATCAATTGCACAACTCGCTAAATCGATCTTTTCTTCAGCTTCCTTTCGCATACAAAATATTATAATTTTAGTAATGTCTTCAACTTCTCCAACTAAGTTTGAAACATTGTTTCTGATTTCATTAAGTCGTTTGAACTCATCGGTTTGTTGAATATTGTTTATTTCTTCAAGTTTATTTTTTAATAGCAAAATATCATAAATTAAATGTAAAGTGTCCTTTTTTTCTGTAATGTCTTCAATTTTAGCTCGTTTGGTTTTAATAGCATCTTCAATTTCATTTAGTCGTGTGTCTATCTTCTTTATTTCCGATGATAATATTGCATAAGGATCATCTCTATCACCTATTTCTTTCCCTAAAGATTTAACAATATCATTTATTACTCCTTTTAACCTACCTTTTTCTCTTTGAAGGTCTTGCATAAGCCCCCCATGTTCCTTTAGTAATTTTTCTAAATAATTTTTCCTTTTGTCTAACTCATCCTTCTTGTTGTTTAATTCACGTACTTGCGATTCAATTTTTTCTGTCCATTCATTTCTTAAATGATCAAGCAAGTTAGGTACAGTTTTTCCGCATAAAGGACAAACATCAGCTTCAGAAGGGGAAGCTACCTCTAAAAGAGATATACCTTCTTCGACCAATTTCGCCTTTGAATTTGTTTTCTTAATTTCTTTCTCAATATCCTCGACCTTTTTAATCGTATTTTCTATTTTGTTTACAATTCCATCCCTATCGCCATTATCTCGTATAAAATCTTCAAGTTCTTTCTCTCTTGATTTATAATTTTTAAACTGAACTTCATATTGGCTTTGTAGTGAGACTAACTCACTCCTCTTTCCCTGTTTTTCTGATTGTTCTTTTACATCAGGAGACTCTGCCCAAAGACGATCGCATTCATTCTTGATGTTGCTAATGAATGATTCAGTGCCTTTCCAATCAGAAAGAGTAGGTACTGGAGAAATGATAAGTCCCAATTGACGAGCAAAACCATCAACATCTTTTATTATGGATTGTGCCAATTCAAGCAGTTCCACTTCATTTAATTCTTCCTCTTTTAATCCCTTCTCTTTTGCTTTATTTGTTTTCTCATCAATATCTTTTTGACGCATGTTTATTGCATCCTCTATTCGAGCCTGAAAATTGCTGAATTCTCTAGCGAGTTCTTTTTGAATCTTTGAGATTTCAGACTTACTAATACCATCAAGAATATTACGGTAATCGGATAAACCTAAAAGACGATCCATTGCATCACTACGCTTGCTCGGCTCTTGTATAACAAAGTCATGGATTGTTTCCTGGTGCTGGTATAAAGTAGTAGCAAAGTCTCTAAATGAAACTTTAAACAATCTTGTTATTTCCAGTTCAGCATCATTACCCTCCTTTTCTCTTATATCAGGTAAAGATATCTTAATATTTTTTCCTCTCCTACCTGTTCCCTTTTCCTCGCTTCGAATAATGATGAAGGTATCACCATTGCTCTCAATTGTTAATTTCACTTCAGCCTTATCAGCATTATCATTCACGACTCTCCAAGCACTTTCGCCTGTACCTACTCGTTCCCTAATTCCTGTCTCCTTGCCAATACATTTATCTCCGTATAAGCACCATTCTATAGCATTAAGTATGCTACTCTTTCCTTGATGATTTCCACCATATAGGAGGAAAACGGGAGTAGAAAACTCAATAGAATTCTTTTTATTAATTCCTCTGAACCCTTCTATTTCAATTGTTTTGATCCTGAACATTGTATACCTCCATTACATCAATTCCCCGAGCTTCTTTATAACTTCTTGGTAATCCCTATTGATGGTATCTAATCGTCCATCGATAGTCGATTTCACTTGATCTACGCCACCTTGTTCGTATGCCTCACATATCTTTTCCCAAAGTTTTATTAATTTTTCATTATTTATTTCATTTTGTACTTTCTCTCTATAAGTCATAATCCCTCCTCAAAAAATCAAAACTATCGGCAATTTCTCCTTACGTTTACAGCGTAACCAAAGTCGGCCATAGGATAAAAATAAAATTAAAAAAGCGATAGTCAGAAGTTAAAAAAACAAGGATGAGCTAAAAAGCCGTTTACACCGTTATGTGCAGTCGGACGATTATTAAAATTATACAACTGAGCTTAGTATTTTAACTCAACATCAAACAAACGGCCAGTTTTGAAAAACTTGGCTTTAATAGCACCATTAACTGTTATATCTAATGTACCATTATTTAATATTTTTGTTTCATATTCATTTGATAGATTCTGATAAAGATCATAATACTTTTTTACTATCAATTTTGCAAATGACATTGAAACAAATTCATCATTAGGGATATCTGGATACCAAAAACTAAAATGTAACTCCTCATAATTTTTTGGAGTGCCACCAGCATCCCAAAGTTTTGGTAATAACTGCCAGTATACAATTTCTATTTGTTTATCTTTTTTAATTAATGTCTTTACTGACATATAAGGATATTCAAGATAGCAAAGGTTATTTTTGTCATCTTTATATAGGTGGAACAATATTGATAATTGATCTTCAGAAACAAAATGCTTATTCAATTCATCTAATCTCTCTTTACCTATAAGCTGTGATTCTGGTTCCCAGATCATTTTCTTTTTAAATGCCCATTTGCGTATATCACTTAATGATAATATAACATCATGTGGTAAATATTCTGATCCCCAAAAAACAAGACCAGAAAAAAGATCATAATTTAGTGATTTATCACTCATTGCAATACCATTCTATTTTTTATAGAAAGCTAAGTGGGATCTCTCCTAAGGTACCTTATAGTTCATACAAAAATCGATATAGAGCATTTTTCCCGGGTGGAAAATCAGTCGAAGAGCTGTTTCTCTCAGAAAAAACCGCTATACCCAGGTGCAAAGCGCCCGAATCGGTTACGCTCTGCTATGCAAGAGAGGTTATAAATGTTGACATACACCTCCATAACATACACCTTCCCACTGCATCAAATAGTCTCGTTTTATTTTGTTCAACTTCAACTACAATAAATGGTTGATTTCTCTTACATAATATTAAGTCTGCATTTTTCTGCTCCTGACGATTTATTCCGATTATAGGTGAAGGTGCTCCATCCAAAATGGTATTATATTCAGATAGACTTATCCATTCGGTTGCAATAAATCCAATTATCGAACTATGCGCACAACCATATAACCTTGATAGTAAGTTCCACCTAAAAGATTTTATTAAATCTTCAATTTCTTCTAATCTCATTTTTGTTTATTCCACGATTTCGTCTCTTCTATCGCCTTTAATAAAATTTCTTGATTTCTCTCACATATTTCTTCAGAGTTCAAATGCTGAGTTAACCATAAACCACTATTACTAATATGTGACAGAGGAGAGTAGTTTCCTAACCAATTATCTGAAGGTTTGCATAATTCACATGAGGATACGGTTCCAATAAGAACACACTCAAGTCCCTTGGATCCTATTCTTTTAAATTGATCCTCTACTATTATGAATCTAAAAGAAAATAATTCTCTGATTACTTTTGTGACTTCTTCCTCAATTTTTTTCTCTTTCGATATATCTCGACTATTCTTATATTTCTCTCGATTAGCCTTTGGAATAAAATCTATATTCCATATTTTGATATAGCTATCACCCCACTTATTTAATAAAGCCCTTCCAATGTTTTTTCTAAATATACTTCTATCATGTGGTCTGGATTTTTTGATATCAAAATTCATCCATTGATCGTTTAATAAATAGTGTTCTTTGATACGATTTCTAAAATTATTTCCTCGATGAGTACCAATCCTTACT
>JGI24422J19971_10001331_pt1 | contig 14935 bp, 13 predicted proteins | sample DeeMarSWOR152_54_FD_19971 | JGI IMG/M metagenome (IMG submission 19971) | reverse complement strand
CGGGGGTGGATCCCTTGATAAAGAGGTATTTTTCTGCGTAGCGCTTCATCCTCTCTAGATTGCCTGACCAGGGCTTCCCCCACCAGAGTTCCCGGATAATTCCGTGCCTCTCAGCGATCAGCTCTGGAGTCAGTTTTCCCATCTCCACGATTTCTAAGTCTGGCGTTTCCATGTTTTTTCATCAGGAGAAGGCCCTTATCCCTTCGCTTCAATGCTTTCTGCTCTGTTGACCGGATCCCCCTTCGCTCCTTGTTCGTGTTCGTCTTTCTTGTGTTTCGTGTCCGTGTCCGTGTATTTCGTGGACGTGGTTCGGACCCCGTCATTTGTCATTTGGCATTTCCTTTTCCTCCAACCTCTCGCTTGACGTCTCGAAAAAACTCGCTCTTCGCCGCTCAAAAATCTTTTTTCGAGCATTTCAACACCTGCTTCATTGCAAAAATCGCCTGAGGCGCGCCTTCGTTCCCAAGACTTGGCGAAAAAATCTTTGATTCGCGCTCAGAGCTCCTTTTCCGAATTCCCAGGTATCCGAATTTCGCTCAGGGACAACGGTCTTCTCCAAGAGTTCAGGAAACTGCAAAGGGAAAAATTTTGAATTCATTCAGAGCTCGTTTTTAAAGTTTCTCAGGGTCTCATTTTCCTTCCGCCAGGAGTCTCAGATGTGCCGGGGGCAAAACCCAACGCAAATCCCCCGCATGGGTTGGAAGCGCCTCTGCATCGATGCGACAGACACCGCCCATCTCAAAGCGGACGGAAACATCCCCTTTCTCGCTCACCAAATTCGCTGCGATTTTCCCAAGGGAGGGTAAATGTCCGGCCAGCAGCACCTTCCTCCTATCACCGAAACGCCTGAGATAAGCGATGAGATCTTCACTCGGTGCCAAGGGCTCCAGGGTCTCCGTGACTTCGATCCCCTCCTTGGAATAGCCCAACTGTCCCGCGACGATCTCCGCCGTCTGTCGGGCCCGCTTTTTGGGGCTCGAGACCATGAGGTCCACATCGACTCCGAGTTTCTTGAGGGCCTTTCCAGTGGAGCGAATCTGCTCTTCTCCATTGGGACTCAAGGATCGCTCCGGATCCTGATCCTCGGAGTAAGCCTCTCCATGTTGCATGAGATAGATCTCCATCTCTAACCTTCCCTCCTCCTCAGCCTTTTTCGATAAAGCTGCTGCCCTTCCAAAGGTTCCCCTTTCCTTTGAAGATTAATGGGGACCGGAATCGATCTCACATGGGGGAATTTTAACCTCGAGCTTCTGCCTCTTTCCTCCCGTAAGGGCAACCTCGAGTTTGAAGTTGGGGTCCGACTGTTCATCCTTCCTCTTCATGAGAAGCCATTGATTTCCCTTACCCCTTCCCCTAAGGAAGGCCATGGAAAAGCCCCCTTTCAGTTTCTTCCCCTTGAGCTCGAAACTGAACCTCCCTCTTTCAAGCTGNTCCTCAGGATTCCCNTCCNCCGCAGGNNCATAGGATCCCTCATCCCAGATAACCACGGCNCCGGCCCCNTANTGNCCCTCCGGNATAATNCCCTCGNANNNCCCGTANTCCANNAGNTGNTCTTCCACCATNATGGCCAGCCTCTTTTCGGATGGATTCATGGACGGCCCTTTCGGAATAGCCCACGATTTGAAAACCCCTCCCATCTCCAGCCTGAAGTCATAGTGAAGGTGGGTGGCGTGGTGCTCGTGGACCACAAACCGTAGGTCTCCGGAATTCTTCCCCATTACCAGCCTCTTCTTCGCCTAATACATTGCTTCTTTGCCCAATAAAAGTCAACGCAAAATTCCCCGAATTTCCGGATTTCCCGGGGATGCCGTCGTTCCTGAGCGTAATCTTTTGAAGAATCGCAATACCAGTTGGCACCCCTCCATTCTGGGGCAATGGTTCATTCAACTGGAACTGGTGCCGAATTGGTGGCCCTAAAAAAAAGGTAGCTTAATCGGAGAGACAATGGAGATGGAAGGGGCAGAGCCAGCAGAGGTTCAAATCATCTCGGTCAGGTCGACCTCTCTTTTCTGGGTGATTTTGCGCAGTTTCTCTATGGCCTTTGCTTCGATTTGGCGAATCCTCTCACGGGTCACGCCGAAGCGTTTCCCTATGGACTCCAGGGTTAGGGTATCCTCATCGTTCAGGCCGAAACGGAAGATGATGACCGTTCTCTCCACATTTGTGAGCAGCTCCAACCAAGAACTCACCTGGTTTGATCGCTCGATGTCCTCGAATAAGCCGAAGAGTTCGTCGGAATGCTCGTCCCTGAGGCTTCCGTTGATGGGATAGGTTTTCTTTACGATACCCCTCAGCTTTTGGACGTATTCCACGTTAACCTTCATCCGCTCGGCGATCTCCTCATCCGTTGGATCTCGGGCCAACTCTTGGAGAAGTGATTTGGCTACCCATGCGAACCGGTTGAGGTCGGATGAGATGTGGACGGGGAGGCGGATTGTGCGGGAATAATTGGCCAAAGCCCTCTCAATGGATCTCTTAACCCAGAGCGTCGCGTAGGTGGAAAACCGGATTCCCCTATTGGGCTTGAAATGTTCAACGGCCTTGATGAGGCCGATGTTTCCCTCTTGAATGAGGTCGAATATGGATAGGCCCCTGTTAATGTATTTGGACGCAACCCAGCGGACCAACCGCAAATTAGAGTTGATCATTCTCTCTCGAGCTTCCATGTCACCGAGGTTAACCCTCTCGGCGAGCTCCCTCTCCTCCCTGGCGGAAAGTAATGGTATTTTCCTCAAGGCATCCCAGTAGGAGGATGGAACCTCTTGGGCATAGGCTCCTCTCCTGGAGGTTTCCTCATAATCGTAGAAATCGGGGCTGAGCATTTGGGTCATCAGGTCGTACCCTCCTTCTAACCAATTAGTAGAGACGGAGATACGGTTCGAGGGACGGGAACAAAAAAAGACCCCTCAGTGGAAGCATATCTCGTCAACGACATGGGCATTAATGATTCTTTTCAATGTGAGGAGGAGAAATATTCTGGGCTCAAAAAGGCTGCTTTTCCTGGGCTTATGCAAAAACCATGCCTGCCCCGGAATGCCCAGTTCAAGCATTGGATTGGCGGTTTGAGGTGGGAAATGTCAACATTTGGTCCTATTTCCTTAGTCTCTGAGGGCTTCATCTCTGAAATTTTTTCATGAACCCTGAAAAAATTATCCACATTTAACCGGATTTGACACGAACGGTACACATTCGGTCTCATTCCCCGAAAAACTGGCTCCCATATCTTGTCCAAACGAATTCAAATGGATTTTCCCTTGAACGTGCAGGTCTCATTCTGTTACCGTTGAAGCAGGGGGTGGTTGCTATGAAGATGGGGTACCTTTTGGCGACGGTGAGCCTCATTGCGATACTGGTTTCTCCAGTGTCGGCGGATCAGGTTGACCTTCGTGAGTTTGGCTTGATCAGGGTCGGTATGAGCGAGGCTGAGGTTCTCGTGCGTCTTGGACCGCCGGACCACGAGTCCTTTGAGGGGTTCTCGCCGGCTAATCTCTTAATTAAGTCCTATTTTTACTTTTCCGAGGCGGGCAGACACCAGGATATCACTACGGTGATCAGGTTCAAAGGGGGAAGAGTCACTCACAAGGAGCGGATCTACCGGTAATCTTCCACACAAGCTCAAGCTCTTATGTCAACCGTTCTCGGTGAGATCTCCGAAAAATTGGAAAAACGAACCGTTTCAGGGATGGATCTCCACCCTCCCCGGCTCCCCTTCCCTTCCTTCCACGTCAATCCTCACATCGAGGAATTGCTTCACAACCCAGATGTTCGTCAACAGGTGTCGGGTGATCCTCGACACGGTGAAGACGGATGTTCCCTTTGCCAAGGCAGCAAAGGGAATGACCTGATCGCTCAGGTAAGGATCAATGCATCCCCCGGAATCCATATACTCCGCGAGCTGACCCACCGCTTCATCTGCCACCTCCTCCGCCCGCTTTCCCCTTTTTCCCAATGCCGAAAACCCCGACACTCCCCCCTCCGATTCCAGGCGAAGAAACAAGGCGGTTCCCTGCCCCGGGCTCGGGGCTTTGTCCATGATTTTGATGTCCGCTACCAGATCCAGGCTCTCCTTTATTCTCTGATGCGCCCTCTCCTTCTGACGAAGCGCGATATGGGCGGGCAGGTTCGATGTGGCCGATATCCCGAAAATACTCCTCGGCCTACCCCTGGTGGAAAGGTCGATGGGCTTCAACTCGCGAACGGGAAGGATCTTTATCCGAACGATTCCTCCTCCCTTGGGATACCATCCCCACTTCTCTATCTCCGATTCACATCGAAGGCCCATTCTGCCCAACGTGGGAAGCAAAACCGTGGAGAGGTAGTGGAAGGGGGGGCTCCATCGTACATGAGTTCCACCGAGGAGCGTCACTTGAGAGGATGATGGACCGAAGCAGAGGGGCAAAAGGAGAACCTGCAGGATCAGGGTGACCGACCCGGCGCTACCCCTCTCCTCGGCTACATTGAAGCGATAAACCCCTCCTCGTACTTTACCCGGGGAGAACGTGAGGGATTGGGATCCGATCTCATCTCCCTCCACCCTTGCACCGGCGATTCGAGCCAGAGCCCTCACCCCGGCCAAATGCTGGGGGCGTAAACCCGGTTTCTCCCTTCCAGCCCTGATCCGTTCAAATTCAACTTCTTTTCCCAGGAGGGCGCTGAGGCTCAGGGCCGTCCTTAAGATTTGCCCCCCGCCTTCCCCGTGGGAACCGTCAATTCTCATGTCCATACACGTTTCCTCGATTCGCGCACAATGGAATCCGTGGAGAGCGGCTCAAATCTCAATTCGAGACAACCTCTTGAGCCCGATCTTGATCGGTATGAAGATGGCGGCGAGGATGATCGAGACCGTAAGGCAGAAGCAGAAAATCACCTCAATCCATTGAAGGTAACTGAGGAAATACTTCCGCGTCCGAGCCATAAAAATCAAATAGGTCGGCCAGGCCTCAAGGAAGATGACCAGGACAATGAAGGTGACGCAGATGATCATGTATATCAGCCCGCCAAAGCCGGAATGAATCTGGGCGACATCCTCAACCCGGAAACGGGGATAAACGGCCCCAATCCCTATTCCTATGCTCACGATGGCGATGGTAATGAGGAAGATGGTCACTGTGGAGATGATCATCATGAATTGGGTGACATGGAGGAATGTGTTGGAAAGGACGATCAGGGCCTCGGCCAAAAGGAGAAGCGGAACCAGTGACGTCCAGAATTTGCTCCATATGAGCCGCCTAAGCTCGATGGGCGCACTCATGATAACCCAGAAGGACTTTCCTTCAAGGCTAATAGCCGGATAAATGAACCTCACCGCCACGGCCGACAGAACGAAACCGGCTAGCCCCACGTTGAGAAAGGAAATGATATTTTCCAAATAGAAGCTTATGCCGGGAACCTTGTTTAACGGCAATGCCTTGAAATTGAACAGGTAGACAACCACGAGGGCAAACAGGAGGATCAACTGGGACCATTGCCTCGTATCGCGCAAGAAAACCTTCACATCCTTGATCATCATGGCCTTGGTCGACCCGTGTAGTGGCCTCAGGAGGAAATCGAGCAACCCCTCCAATAGCGGGGTCCTCTTTACTTTAGCCTCTCTGGACTCATACGATCTCGACCACCCCCGGTAATAGAGGAGCCGGCATATCCAACTCCCGGCCAATACCGACATAAGTCCCGTGGAGAGCAACAGGAGGAAATAGAACATGCTGTCGTCGAACCGACCCTTGAGCAGGGGAAAAAGGGATCGGGTGGCCCAATGGGAGGGCAGGAAGGGGGAGGTAGGGAGCCTCATCATGGCGAGGTAATCGACGAGCTCGGAAAATCCCTCGGTGTTGACGAGCTTCTCGGGTTGCAGGAATCTGAAGAAGAGGTACAGGGCTGCCAGGAGCAGAATAAACATAACAACCAGGGCCCCTCTTGCCCGTTTGGCGGGGACGACATTGACCAATGCCGTGCTGATCATAACCCCGATTCCCCCCGGGGTCAGGAGGAAGACCAAAAGGGTAACCGACAGCCAGAGGTAATAGCTGGCGGACGCGCCATAGACCGTACCATAGGCCATGAACACGGGAATGCCAAAAAGGAGCACCATCCACGAGGAATGGCCCAACGTGATGAGGTATTTGGACAGATAGACCTTTTCAGTGGAAACCGGAACCGTGAGAATGAGCTTGTTATCCTCGGACAGGAAATAGGTGGAAAGGGAGGTAATGATGTTGCTGATAACCAGCATCAGGAAGAAGGTGAGAAAAACGACGGCCATGAGCTTGGTCAGCAAGAGCTCCCCCAGGATTTCAATGGATTTGAAATAGGCTAATACCTTGTAGAAGAGAAAGAAGATGATTACCCAGAAGAGAACGGCCAGAATGCCCATGACGACGGGCCTAATCAGATCATGTGGTCGGCGGTACTTTAATCGATTTCCTATGGATTTGGCCTTGGGCCAGAGAAGCAAAAGGACTTCATTCATCGAGGGATCTTCCCGTAAGGGCTAAGAAGAGCGACTCGAGAGTCCCCGTTTGGGCCGTTTTATGCTCCAGGGCCGTCATCAGCTCCGATAAGGTGCCCATGGCGATGAGTTTCCCCTGGTTGATGATGCCGAGACGGTGACAGAGTTCCTGGGCAATCTCAAGGGTGTGAGTCGACAAGAAAATGCTAACCCCTTCCTCGCTCTTCTGCCTGAATATCCGTTTCACCAGGTTTATGCCCTTTGGATCCAATCCCACCATGGGTTCGTCAACGATGATGACCTTCGGATTATGGAGAAGGGCTGCCGACATCACGAGACGCTGCCTCATGCCGTGGGAGTAACTTTCAATCAGCTCATCCGCCCATCCGTCCAATTCGAAGAGGCCCAAGAGGTCCGAGATGCGAAGCTCAACCCCGGCCTTTTTCATCCCGAAGAGGCTCCCGATGAACCTCAGAAATTCAACCCCGGTCAGTTTCTCATAGAGAAAAGGTTGGTCCGGGATAAACCCTATCACCCGCTTCGCCTCCATCGGGTGGATAACTACATCATGTCCATCGATCAAGGCCCTTCCCGACGTGGGCTTGAGGAGGCCGGCGAGCATTTTGATGGTAGTCGTTTTCCCCGCACCGTTTGGTCCCAGAAACCCAAAGATCTCCCCCTGTTTTACGTGCAGGTCGATACGATTCACTGCCACCAGTTGACCGAAGCGCTTGGTAAGCTCAATCAGTTGGATCAAGGCCCATTACCTCAACAATCTCAGTACGCTTTACTCTCTAACATTATTCAGGCAAAAAAAGCATTGTCAAGTTGGGGCCACTGAAACGGTCACCGGTTCGGATCGACATCGCGGAGGGGATTATTCTTATCGGATGGCATACGGGCCGTAAAAAAGGCAGGCTTTCTGACAGGGGTTTAATTCATCACGGGGATGCCCTACGAATCGAGGGCGCTCCTCATCTATTCGCGGGCATCGCTATATGCAGGGATGCCGATTTCTTTCGCGTTCACGATGCTCGGTGCCGCCTTGGGCATATCGCCCTTGAGAAACGATGAAATATCTTGATCCTGCCAGGCCGGGTATCCCATCAGGATCCCGGCCACGTTACTGGCCGCCAGGGTTGCCATGCCTTCTCTCGTCCAGACACTCGCCGAGGCAATGTGGGGCACGATTACCACGTTATCCAAATCGCCCAAGCCGGGCTTCATTTTCGGCTCCTCTTCAAACACATCGAGTCCAGCGCGGAAGTTCGGATGCTTTCGGCAGTGGGCAACGAGGGCCGACTCATCAATCACCGGCCCGCGGCTCGTGTTAATCAGAATGGCATTCTCCTTCATCAGTGCCAGGCGCTCTGCATTAATCATATGGTATGTGGTCTCGTCCAGCACCGTGTGCAGGCTGACCACGTCTGCCTCCCGAAGTACCTCTTCAAGGCTTTCCGCGCGCCTCCAGGACACCGGCTTTTCTCCCTGTGACTTGAGGAATTCCCCGTAGGCGGCGACATAGTCCTCCAGGCCATTGCTCTGGTAAGGATCGAAGTAGACCACGTTCATCTTATGCCCTTCGACCATCATGCGGGCATATGCTGCACCGATGCGTCCCGCGCCGATAACACCTACCGTCTTGCGCCAGAGAAGCTCTCCAAGGAAAAGGGTCGGCAGCCAGCCCTTGAAATGGCCGGAGCGCATAAACCTGTCGGCCTCAACCACCCGACGCGATGCCGTGAAGGTCAGGGCAACGGCGAACTGCGCCGTGGTCTCGGTCAACACACCCGGTGTATTTCCCACCGCAATACCCTGTTCTGTAGCCGCATCGATATCGACGTTGTCGTAGCCGACGGCGCAGTTGCTATAGGCCTTGCCACCTGCAGCCTTAAGAGCGACGAAAAGGTCCTTTCCCCAGCTCTCCGTCAACTGGCCGATGACCCCTTCACACCGGTCCCCGATCGCCGCTGTAATCTCCTCGGCACTCAAGATATCAGTCGATGTGCAGACCTCAACCTTAGAATCCGCCTGAACGAGGACGTCCAGCCACCGCTTTCCCGGCAGCTCTTTGGTTACGATCACGCGTTTGCTCCCGGAGGGATTGTGAGTCCGCCAAACCTTTTCTCTCAGCATTGGGGGCTCCCCTTCAATAGGATCGAGTAAAGCGCTCGATACATCCACACCCACATCCCGATGATTTGAAAAAACCTTATCAGACTTCATGAAAGCAGTCAATTGAAAGGAAGGATGACCACAAGGGATTTTCTCCTCCTAAGGGACGCGTCGAACAAACAACCCAAAGTCCGTGGAAGGATTTGTTTGCGATAAGCATGTCAAATAAGGGAAAATGTGCTATCTAAATTTGGAACATTGTTAACGTTATCGAGAAGATAGGATGCTACTTATTGCACTAGATATGGAGCAACGAATACTCCCTGTACTTCTTAAATGGAGGTCATTCAAATGATCGATCTGAGGGTAAACGAAGAACAACTTGAAAGAACCATAGAGCGGGCTCGCCAGAGAAGAATTATCATCCCCACATTTCGCCAACAGAAGAATCCCCACCTGATACCGGAAAGGATCAGGGAAGAATTAAAAAACATCGAACTCTGGGACATCAATTCCTATAACCTTTTCCGAATAACGTGGAAAAATGAGCCCGTTGATCGCGGCGGCGGGTTCGGCGATGTCAACTCTATGGAAATTCCCCCCGAAATCTCCGGGGTCGATGCCAGAATCATCGCCCTCGTCGGCAAATGGTTTCCCACAGGTTCTCACAAAGTTGGGGCTACGTTTGGCTGCCTCGTCCCCCGGCTCGTTACGGGACAATTTGATCCAACCTTTCAAAAGGCAGTCTGGCCGTCCACGGGCAATTTCTGCCGCGGCGGGGCATATGACGCAGTTCTCCTGGCGTGTGAGTCTATTGCCATACTGCCGGAGGAGATGAGTCGGGAACGATTCGATTGGCTCTCCCGGATTGCAGGAGAGGTCATTGCCACCCCCGGTTGCGAGAGTAACGTAAAGGAGATATTCGACAAGTGCTGGGAACTCCGAAAAACCCGAGAAGACATCGTTATCTTCAATCAATTTGAGGAATTCGGAAACTATCTTTGGCACTATGAAGTAACCGGCCACGCGGTCGAAGAGGTTCTGCATAGTGTTATGTCGAACGGCCATCGCTATGCCGGCCTTATCTCCCAGACTGGCTCTGCCGGAACCCTCGGGGCCGGGGACTATGTAAAGCGCGTTTTCCCCCAGGGCAAAATCGTGGCGGGTGAAGCGCTGCAGTGCCCTACCCTTTTGCTATGCGGATATGGTGGCCATCGGATCGAGGGAATCGGCGATAAACACGTTCCCTGGATCCACAACATTAAGAACACTGACATGGTCATCGCCATCGATGACGACGCCTGCATGAACCTTATGCGGCTCTTCAACGAGCCGGCAGGCTGGAATTATTTGAGAAAACAAGGGGCAGGTGATGGGATCGTCTCAAAGCTCCCTCTTCTCGGAATATCCAGCATAGGCAATTTATTGTGTGCCATCAAATTCGCGAAATACTATGAGTTAACGAAGCGTGACATCGTGATGACTGTATGGACCGACTCGATGGATCTCTACGAAACTCGGTTAGCAGAGATGAATCAACGCCACGGGACCTATTCTGAAATGGAAGCGGCTAAGGATTATCATCGATACCTTATGGGGGAATCGACGGACCATATACTTGAGCTGACCTATTATGACAAACGTCGAATTCATAACTTGAAATATTTCACCTGGATCGAGCAGCAGGGCAAAGACCTTTCGGAGCTGGATGCACAGTGGCGTGACTTCCCGGAGTACTGGGAGGGAATTCAAAGACAGGCCGCTGAAATTGATGGGCTCATTGAACGGTTCAATGAACGCACCGGTCTTTTGAGGGAATTATGAATCACGTTTGACCGGTAAGATGGGCCTTGGGGGAGATCCTTCATCTCCCGGGATGGCTGGCGAGAAGCTGAAGAGCCACATCATCGGTACTCCAATATTTCCACCTGTAAACGGCCAATGATTTTTACCAGATCCACCCAGTTTTCAATGTCGCCGTGAACGAATTTGATATGGGTGGCGTCCGCCGGCAATTGATTGAGGGTCGGGTCCACGGCCACCCAGCGTCCTATCCAAACCTCTGCCCATGCGTGGTAGTAGAAACCGTCTCTGAAATAGACAACCCCCACACAGGGTCTCGAGGGAATTCCGAGGCTCCTCAGAAGGGCCACCAAGAGGACAGCGTGTTCATTGCAATCCCCGACCCCTGATTCCAAAACCTCCAGCGCGCTGGGAACACTGAGGGTCGGTTTCTTCTCGACATGTCTATAAACCCATTCGCTCACCGCTCGTATCGCCCCAAGAGTGCGGTCTTTTGGCCCCGCGATCTCCGCTGCTCTTTCTCCTATGAGGCTATGGTCGCTCTGGATGAGAGGGGTTGGCTTCAAGAATTCCCTAACGTCCTTTGCAATTGGGGGAAGCGGCATGGAAGGGGAATTCGGCCATTTTTCCTTGACGACTTGGAGGGTATTGCCCGTGAGTTTCTGGCGGCCATCATTCATTTCGAACTTCACGAGTGGGATGTTTTTTAACTTAACCTTGAGAGAGGAAACTTCCCGAGGGTTTTTTATCGGAATGTGGGAAGGGACCGCTACCGCCTGGACCAGATCGACCTGTTCTCCGAAACCCTCTGCTTTGGCCACCTGCTCATCCTCCCTGACCAATACCAGTCCCATTGGGCTTTCTTCTTTGATGACGGATCCATCATCATCCATCCAGATGTTTACGCCCATTCCGTGATAGGATACCTTCAATCGATTGACCACCAGGTCATTTGACCCCACGGTGATTCTCTCCTTTCCCATCACCGTTACGTTGACCTTACTGAGATTCATCGTCGAGGGGTCGAAGATCGAGACCCGATAGCGCTTATCCGGTTCCAACCCCCTTTGGACCAAAAAGGGCCTCAAGTTGTTTGTCAAAAATGGGATGTGTTCGAAGGGAATAGCCCTCTCCGTGACCGCTCCCCCCGTATGAACCTTCAAGGCCAGCTTCCTCCCCATGACCCGGCCATCGATCTTCATTTGGTTTGAACCCGTCGATAAATCGAAATGAAATAACCGGAGATTGAACTTCCTATCGGCAACGCATTCCGTAGACATGTTCACCAGTTGGGAATGCTCCAATACCACCAACTTCATGGAGATCTTCTCCCTTATCGAGTACCCGTTCTCGTGTTCCTGGACGGTCTCATGGGCATACCCGATTTTGTAACCCTTGAAGTAGATCCCCATCCACCTCTCGCCCAAGGGAATCCGATCCTCGGAACCGATGGCATCCGGCTCCAGGTATTCATCGGCGGGATGAAAGTAGACCTTCCCCACCAGCAGGCCCATCATGATGATCCAAAAGGCCACGATGCCGACCGATAACCCCTTTGACCACAAAAAACGCTTCATTACATGGACCTCAAAAAGGGAGATGAAGACAGGAGATCAAAAAGCAAAATGAATGCCAAATAGAAAAATAACAGACCCCCTGGGGGCAGTCAATCGACTTGAGTTTCGAACGGAAACCTGTTAGGTTTTTCCCACGAGGGACAAGGGAGGTGCTCCATGGAGATCACCATTTTGGGTTCAGGAACATGTGTTCCTTCGCTCAAGCGGGGATCCCCGGGGCTTATCCTCCGCATAGGAGAGAAGATTTTGCTGTTTGACAGCGGGACAGGGACCCTTGAGAGGATGCTCAAAATGGGCGTTACCTATCTGGACCTGGATCTGGTGCTCTATACCCATACCCACCCGGACCACGTAGCCGACCTTGTTCCCCTGGTGTTCGCCTGCAAGTACGGTGAAAACCCTCGGAGAAGGGAGCTTTCTATCATCGGCGCCAGGGGATTCAAAACTTACTTCGGGGCAATTCAGGGAGCATACGGCCGTTGGCTTCAACCCGACCTGTTTCATATCCAAGTCAGAGAGGTACACGATGACGTCTTGGATTATGACCTCTTCAAGCTCATCGCTAAACCCATGAACCATCTGACTGAGAGCGTGGGATATCGCGTGGAATCTCACGATGGGAAGAGCATCGCCATTTCCGGGGATACCGATTACTGCGCTAACCTCGTTGAGCTTGCGAGAGATGTTGATGTTCTTGTTATCGAATCGGCCTTGCCCGATGAGATGAAGGCCCCAGGCCATCTGACGCCCTCCTTGGCGGGAAGAGTCGGGAGGGAGGCCCATTGCAAGAGAATGGTTTTAACGCATCTGTATCCAGTGTGCGATACCGTCGACATCGTCCAACAGTGCAGAAAAGAATATGGAGGCGCGTTAGTTATCGCCGAGGATTTAATGCGGATAGCCGTTTGAACCCACTCCCTCATGCTTTTTCACCTCCCGTCTTGAGGCACTCAAGCGAAGGATCCTACGGTGTTTTCCAGAGACTCCGAGACCGTAATCTGTTGACATATCCCTAGCACATAGGATATAAAACTTATGAATATACTAGAGGAAATAGGCAAAGCTCATGACGAGGCCTAGACTGATCCTTCCAATCATCCTATTCTCATTAGCCCTTTACGGAATTTCCGCCTTTGGCAACGGGGAAAAACACGTCAACGTCATCGAAATCAACGGGGTGATCAACCCCGTTGCGGCCAAATTTATCACGGAGGCCGTCGACCAATCCGAGGAGGACGGGGCCGAGTGTCTCATTATTCAAATGGATACGCCGGGGGGCCTCATGGATTCCATGAGAACCATCGTCAAGAAGTTACTCTCCGCCCGTGTCCCCGTTGTTGTTTACGTCTCCCCCGCAGGTGCAAGGGCGGCTTCCGCTGGTGTATTCATCACCCTGGCCGCCCATATCGCGGCAATGGCACCGAGCACCAACATTGGCGCCGCCCATCCCGTGACGTTGGGGTCTCAGCAGAAGGAAAACAAGGCCATGATGGAGAAGGTCGTCAACGACGCCGTTGCCCAAATCAAGGGGATCGCCAAGGAACGGGGGAGAAATGTTAAATGGGCGGAAAAAGCGGTACGGGAAAGCGTATCCATCACCGAGGGAGAGGCCCTGAAGCTCAAGGTGATCGACTTGGTGGCTTCTGACTTGGATTCCCTCTTGGCCAAAATAGACGGTCGCAAGGTGAAGATCGACTCAAAAAAGAAGGTCCTCGTAACCAAGGGAACGACCGTCAACAAGAGACAGATGGGCTGGAGGTATCGGTTCCTCGATATCATTTCGAATCCGACTATTGCCTATATCATGTTGATGCTGGGCATCTATGGGATTTTCTTCGAGCTCTCCAACCCAGGCGCCATTCTCCCCGGGGTCATCGGCGCTATCTTCCTCATCCTGGCTTTCTTCGCCCTTCAGATGCTTCCCATCAATTATGCTGGATTGGCGCTCATCCTCCTCGGCATAATCCTGTTCATCGCCGAGGTTAAGATCATCAGCTACGGCATGCTCTCGGTGGGAGGTGCTGTCTGCATGCTGTTGGGATCCATCATGCTTGCAGAAAACCTCCCGGAGTACATGAGGATTTCAAAGGGCGTCATCATCCCAGCGGTAATGGTGAGCGCGGGGTTTTTCTTATTCGCCGTCACCATGGCCATCAGGGCCCGGAGGCAAAAACCCACCACAGGTGTGGAGGGGCTCATTGGGGAGGTGGGCATATCCGAGTCGGTGATCTTTCCCGAGGGGACTGTCTCTATCCACGGCGAGCTCTGGACGGCTCTATGCGATGAAAGGATTGAAAAGGGAGAAAGGATCAAAGTCGTCGGCGTCGACAACCTTAAATTGAAGGTAATAAAGGTCTAACCCATTAAATAAAATCAAAGGAGGATATGACATGGTTTTCATTCCAGCACTCATTTTTTTCATCCTCATACTTGTGGCTTCCGCGGTAAAAATCTGTCGTGAATACGAACGAGGAGTTATCTTCCGGTTGGGAAGGCTTATCCTCCCGCCCAAGGGCCCGGGTATCTTCCTCATCATCCCCGTCGTTGACAGGATGCTCAAAATAAGCCTCCGGACCGTAGTGATGGACGTCCCTCCCCAGGATGTCATTACCCGGGATAACGTCTCCATCAAGGTGAACGCCGTTGTCTACTTCAGGGTGATGCAGGCGGACAAGGCCGTGGTGGAGGTGGAAAACTATCTATATGCTACCTCTCAGCTTGCCCAGACCACCCTGAGAAGCGTGGTCGGCCAGGCCGAGCTGGACGAGTTGCTCTCCGCCAGGGAAAAGATGAACAAGGATCTTCAGACCATTTTGGACCGGCAGACCGACCCCTGGGGCATCAAGGTATCCATGGTGGAGATCAAGCACGTGGACCTTCCCGAGGAGATGAAGAGGGCTATGGCAAAGCAGGCCGAGGCTGAGAGGGAGCGAAGGGCCAAGGTCATCAATGCCATGGGCGAATTTCAGGCCGCTGAGAAGATGGCAGACGCGGC
>JGI24422J19971_10001330_pt1 | contig 14938 bp, 17 predicted proteins | sample DeeMarSWOR152_54_FD_19971 | JGI IMG/M metagenome (IMG submission 19971) | reverse complement strand
GCCTACCAAGCCTCAGCAGCACGGGCGATAATCGAATTAGGTGCTCACGTCGCGGTTGTGGCTGGACAGAAAAATGAAAATCTAGAAATCAGTTTGCGTGCAGCCCGCGAATTTTACAAAAAGACAGGCATTCACCTTGGCAGGGATATAGCTAGACCCCTAGGTGAACATTTGCATGGCATGGGTGGTGGACATTCCACAGCCGCCGGAGTGAACGGAGCAGGAGACATTCAAACCGTGTTTAAGCGTTGTTTACGGCTTTTGAAGGAAAAGTTAACTAAAAATCAAGTAGCTACTCTTAAATGAGAAAATGAACCCGCTTACAAATAGGCAGGCACCAACAGCATGTCAATAATAGAAACAGAAAACCTCACATACACTTATCCCAGCGGAACAAAACCATCAATTAGAGACGTTTCCATAAAAATCGAAAAAGGAGAATTCGTCCTAATCACAGGCCCAAGCGGATGTGGAAAAACAACACTCTGCCGATGCTTCAACGGATTAATCCCACACTTCTACCAAGGTGAACTAAAAGGCGAAATAACGGTCGCAGGACTTAGAATTTCCGAACAACCAATCTATGAAATGGCAAAACATGTAGGACTTGTTTTCCAAAATCCGGAAAACCAGCTTTTCGCGCTGTCCGTAGAAAAGGACGTAGCCTTCGGACTTGAAAACCTCGGAGTCCCAAGAGAAGAAATGCGAAAGAGAGTGGACTGGGCACTAAATCTGACGGGAATATATGACTTAAGGGAAAGAGCGCCCCACGAACTTTCAGGCGGACAACAACAACGTGTAGCAATTGCGTCTGTTTTAGCCATGCAACCAGAAATAATAGTCCTAGACGAGCCAACATCCTTCCTCGACCCGTTGGGTGCAAAGAAAATATTTGAAGTCATTTACGATTTAAACAGAAAGCTCGGAATCACAGTAGTGCTTGTTGAACACAGACTTGACTTAACCGCAAAATATGCAAATCACATTGTCATAATGGACGATGGAAAGATCGTTCTCGACGGAGAACCCCGAAAAATTTTAAGCTCTGAACAAGCCCGCCTAATCGGAGTAGGCATTCCAAAGCCAACACGCCTCTACCAGATACTCCGGAAAGACAGAGTAAGCCTCAGCAACACGATCCCGTTGTCTTCAGATGAGATGGCAGCCATGCTAAAGGAGGCTCTCAAAAGCCAATGATTGAAGCTGAAAACGTTTACTTCACGTATCCAAACGGTGTAGAAGCATTGAAAGGTGTGTCCTTAACAATCAAAAACGGTGAGTTTGTAGCAATAATGGGAGAAAATGGCGCTGGAAAAACAACTCTAGTCAAACACTTCAACGGACTACTAAAGCCAGCCAAAGGAACCGTACATATTGACGGAGTGAACACAACAAAAGTTAGCGTCGCAACCTTAGCCAGAAACGTTGGATTCGTCTTCCAAAACCCCGATCGCCAACTTTTCAGCGAAACAGTCGAGGAAGAAATAGCTTTTGCACTAAAGAACTTCGGATTTGAAGAAAAAACAATAGAACAGCGAGTGACGTGGGCTCTAAACCTTTTAGGCTTAACAAAATATAGAAAAACCTCGCCTTTCATGCTCAGCGGCGGAGAAAGGAAACGTGTAGCATTAGCTTCAATTTTGGCATGGAACCCAAAAATATTGATGCTAGATGAACCAACCATAGGGCAAGACTATCGACAAAAAGAGAACCTTCTTCAGTTCATCCTGCAAATGAAAGCTCAAAGAAAAACCGTAATCATCGTTACGCACGATGTGGAGTTTGTGGCTGAATGTAGCCCAAGAGTTTTGTTGATGCGAGAGGGAAGAATAGTGGCTGATGGTGAAGCACGAAAAGTGCTTACAAACCCTGAAATCTTAACCCAAGCGTCAATTGTACCGCCACAAATAACTCAAATTTTCCTACAACTGTCCGATTTTCAACTTTCAAAAGAAGTCATCGACGTTTACGAGGCACGAGAAAAATTACTCAATCTGTTGGAAGCGAAAGCAAAATGAGCGTTTTTGACGGACTTAAATTTCGAAAGGTTTACTCTCCCATTCACAACCTAGACCCAAGAATAAAATTCATCTATGTTTGCGCAATTTTTGTGGCTGCAATAATCTTCTGGGAACTACTGCCCTTAGCAATACTGTTCTTGATACAAGTCCCATTCGTCATTTTGGCTGGTGTCCAACGTGAATGGATTCGTTCCATGCGGGGAGCAGCATTCTTAGCAATAGTAATTTTCTTAACCAACTTCGTCTTTTCGTTCATTGGCGCTGGTTACACAAATCCAGCCCATTATCTGGAATATGCCTCTGCCATGACTCTACGCTTTATAGTCCTTATTGAATCCTTCTCCGTTTTCTTCCTAACCACATCACCAGATCACCTAGGCTTAGCCCTAGAACAAACACGCATACCATACGAGTTCTGTTTCGCCTTCACAACCGCGGTACGATTTGTCCCTGTTCTAGCCGAAGAAGCCCAAACAATTATGGATGCCCAGAAAGCAAGAGGTTTAGAGCTTGAACGCGGAAACTTTTTGAAACGAATCAAAAATTACATTCCAATCCTCATACCCCTAATTGTGAGTGCAATCCGCAGAAGCTTAGAATTAGCTGAAGCCATGGAATCCCGTGCATGGGGAGCAACAAAAAACCGCACAAACCTGTACGTGCTTAAAATGCACAGAGGCGACTTCGTTTTAATAGTCATCACCGTCTTAATCTTAGCAGTCGCAATCTACATCCATCTGTTCTTTAGAATTCCATCTCTAAACGAGCTTTTAGGAGGACTTCTTTAAACCGCAAGATTTTTAATATGCGCGTTTGTGTAGGGTTTTTCGGAGCTTGAAAGAAGCTGGAATGGTTGGAAGCCGCGACACAAGAAATCATTTCCGGCTTCGGTTATGACGGACTGAGGAGGATTTAAAGAGGAGACTTGTAACAATAGAGTAAGAATATGACTGGGGCGTGTAAGGTATTCGCGCAAAGTGGAAAAAGAAGAAACAAAGAAAACTCAAAAGAAAAAGAAAGAAAAGACGGGAAAGATACAAATAAGCAAAAAATTTCAGAAAAGGATTTACACTCAAGACAAATATAAAATAGTTGACGTTTCATTCTTGAATGAGGTGTGAGTGAAATCAGAAGCAACATCAGCCATATAGGATACGTTAACAGCATTAGAGACAACATTTTCAACATCAGAAAGACAAAACTGCTACCACTTTATGAAGACCTGAAATCAGCAAACTGCGTAGTCTGCGGAGGATCCGGCAGGTCACTGTACTCCTTGAACGCTGCAATGAGCCAGATCGCAATGAGCCAGATAGGCTGGAGAAACAAAGTTGTGTTGACTCCAGACGACCCAGGCTTTCCTGGAAAAAACATGTACGATGCGGCAGCCGAGCTTGAAAGACGATACAAAAAAACGCTGCTGTTGATAAACTCTGGTAGTGGCTTCTCTGATGATCCCCTAGCGATGGCGCAAGATTTAGCCAGATACGTTGAAAACAAAAAAACGTCAAGATTTTCTATGGGACTTATAACCTCTAACTTAAACTCGCCACTAGCCAAAATAGTCCGCGAACACGGTCATGTAGTTAAGTTAAAAGGGCGAGGAAGATCGAAACCCTCTTTTGAATATAGCAAGATAGGCATCATGGGTGACATCTTCGAGCTGGGGAGTTTGTTTCTTCTGTCCATGATTACCGAGGCGATCTTCCGAAACCTAGGCGTAGATGGGATGCTTCAGCTTTGCGAGGAAGAATTCGCCAAGATAGGGTCAATGATTGATTTGAATGTGCAGTCAGAAACTTACACGCACCTCATTGATGTATTGGAAAGAAGGACTAGTGTGTTTCTAGGCGGGAAGGGTACAGCAAATGAAGTTGTAAAGATGAGTGGTGTAAGACTTTTCCACATTAAGGGTTTCATGGGAGATAATGTCTATATAGCCAGAGGAGTGAATACTCCGCATCCAAGAGCCGGAGACCTTGAGATCTTGGTGTCATTTTCCGGAGAAACTAAGCCTGTGATAATCTGGCGTGACATCTTTAAGAAATTGAATGGAATTGTGTTGGCAATCACGGGAGCAAAGAAGTCAACTCTAGCCCAAAAGTCAGACTTCCAAATAGTTCTAGAAGAAGAAGTTAAGCCAGGTCAACCTAGAAGATTTTACATGAGAGCAGCATACGTTTTAAGTCCTCTGCCAGTTAAACTGACTGAAAGACTGGGGGAAAGAGGTCTGAAGCTACCAGAATACTTAATCAGTTGGTACCACTCTGTTACACAATAGAACTATAGCGTGCGCATAATTCTTAAATATTCAAAATTGTGGGAAGATAGGAAAAGGGGATTTGTAATGCAATTGTCACTTTTGCAACCCAAGATCATTAGAGGCGATATCGAGCATAACTTGACAGCAATCCAAAGATTAATTGATGAGAGCAGGGGTGATCTACTGGTGCTTCCTGAATATGTATTGACTGGTTCGCTCGTGTTTGATTTAGAAGCTGATGTGCATGATTGGGCACGAAGAAGTGCAAATGCAAAGGCACGCATCAAAGTACCAAAAGGCAAATATCTTCTGATAAACAGTTTGGTTGAAATTGAAGGCAAGCTACGTAATTGTTGCGAACTTTTACCAGTAGGAGATTTTCAATTCAAATTGTTTCCAGACGAGCCTGAGCTAGCTGTTGGCATTTTGCCAGGGACTGAGCAGAAGACTTTTGAGCTTTTTGATAAGCGTTTTAAGGCAGTGATTTGTAGCGATCTTAGGCAAATGGATAAGATACCTACTAAAAGCTTAGACTTTGTCATTTTCATCTTTCACTTTACCGATAGTAATTTCTCTCGAGTTATGCAACTCGTTAGAAGTGTGTCCAAAGCAAGAAAAATGCCAGTGTTGGCAAGCAGTTTGGTCAGTGATAAGAACAGCGGCTTTAGCTCTTTTGTCAATGGCGATGTTGTTGTTTCTCTCTCAAGACAGGAAGGGATCTTAGAAGTAGAGATTTAATGATCGTGAAATAGGCAACGTCGCCCAACAGCGTGTTTGCGCGCGCCCTAGTCCCTTGTACTCACTAAGGGCACACGGGATTTTTTTAACTTCTTTTCTCAGGCAACCGTTTCTTTGCGTGTAAAGTTGGCTGCTTTCGTGATGGTTAAGGTTAAGCATGCTAAATATTAAACGTGCATATAACTTATTAAGACTCACGATAGAGTATATCAAGGCTTCACAGCATACTCTAGGTGAAAGACAACCACACAGAAACGGTGAAAACAAGTGCCTGAAACTTCCAGAACAGTGGAAAAACCAGAATTTGGCATACTCATAAAAGAGGAAGGTAAAAAACCAGCTGTTTTCAGAGAAGTCTACCCCATACGAGAACCCTATGTGTATGCGGCAATAGTCAAAGATCCGAAAACACAAAAAATAATGTATGAAATCATAGAGCCGACACTGCAAAAAGATGAGAAGGAACGGCTAAAGGAAATAAAGACGTTTTTAATTGACGAGTTGAATGTAAGCCTGAAAGAAATAGAAACCAAGGAGAAAGCAGAAAACTATCTAGAAGAAAAAACAAAGGAAACAATTAGAAAATACCGTATAAAAGTTCCACCAGAGGCAATTGATAAACTCGTATATTACATAGTACGCGATTTCATAGGCTATGGAAAGATAGATGCGTTGATGAAGGATCAACTGATTGAGGATATATCGGCAGACGGCGTAAACATACCGCTTTATGTTTGGCACAGAATATATGAGTCGCTGCCAACAAACATAATATTTGAAGATGAAACTGAACTAGACTCTTTCATAATCCGAATGGCATATTTAGCAGGAAAAAACATCTCCATAGCATCTCCAATTCTGGATGCATCGCTCCCTGATGGAAGCCGTGTACAACTGACCTACGGGAGTGAAGTCACCAGAAGAGGATCAACATTCACAATTCGACGGTTCAAAGTTGACCCATTAACAATTTCAGATTTAATAGCATTCAACACCCTTTCCTCAGAAATGGCAGCCTACTTGTGGTACCTCATAGAAAACAGAGCGTCAGTGATTGTTGCTGGCGGCGTAGCAGCTGGAAAAACAACCATGCTGAACTGCTTATCCATGTTCATAAAGCCTGAAATGAAAATAGTGAGCGTAGAAGACACGCATGAGCTCAACCTTCCACACGAGAATTGGATACCATCAGTCGTCAGATCAGGCTTTGGACACGAAGACAAAGAAGGCGGAAGCATAACTCTGTTCGACTTACTGAAAACTGCTGTCAGACAAAGACCTGATTATGTCATAGTGGGCGAAGTCCGAGGAGAAGAAGCGTACACGCTTTTTCAGGCAATGGCAACAGGTCATCTTGGAATGAGCACCCTACACGCGGAGTCGGTTGAAGCTGTAATAAACCGTTTGGAGTCTGAACCGATGAATATTCCAAAACCGCTCATATCAATGATAGACGTTGTAATGGTTATAGCGAGAACAGAGAAGGAGGGAAAACCAGCGAGAAGAGCAACTACAACAACGGAAGTTTTGGAGCTTGACCAGAAAACGAAGAGCATTCCAACCGAAGAGGTTTTCAGCTGGAATCCAAGAGAAGACAAGTTTGTCTTTTCTGGCTACAGCAGCCTTTTAGAGAAACAAATGAAAAAGTTGGGTGTTACTGAAGGAAAAGTTAAACGTGAGTTGAATCGCAGAAAGATTGTTTTGGAATGGATGGTTCACAAAAACATCCGCCGCTATACTGACGTTGCAAACGTGATACGAGAATATTATGCTAACCCAAAACGAGTTTACCAGAAAGCCAGAGTGGGACTAAAATGAAAAATAGAAAAATCCAACAAAGAGTCAAGAGATTTTTCAACAGCCTCAAAAGACTTAAACCAAAAGCATCACGAGAAACATTCAAATTTGCAATGAAAAAGCCTCATTCCCTAGCTTACCAGCTTATCGGAGAAAAAACTGACCGCGTTCTGCCACTTTTTGAGGACTTGAACTTAAATCTACAGAAGGCAGGGTTAAAGGTTAATTTCAAGGCTTACCTTAGCCTAACATTGTTTGCCACAAGTCTGATTTCAGTTACTGCATTAATTTTTATTCCGTGCTTGCTTGCTTTCGTTTTTAATATACCGTTTTTTCCAGCGGTTTTGTTTGGTGTTAGCGGAGGCCTCTTCGCAGTTGCATTTTCCATAATTGGATTCTATTTCTACCCAATTTACCGCGCCGACAAGCTCAAAAGGGAGGTAGAGGATGAGTTGCCGTTCACAACTGGTTACATGGCCATTCTTGCGAGCGCTGGTGTTTCTCCAGAAAAGATTTTCTATTCAATTTCAAATCTCAGCTTGCCTTTGACCGTTTCTGAAGAAGCTAAAAACATTGTCAGAGACGTAAATCTCTTCGGTTTGGACATAATATCTGCTTTGGAAAAGACTTCGAAACGAACTCCTTCTGAAAGGTTCCGTGAAATGCTAGAGGGTTTCATCTCAACAATACATTCAGGCGGAAATCTGGCGGCTTATCTGCGTGAAAAGTCTGGGCAGTACATGAACCTAAAGAGAATAAGCCTACGCAAGTTTTCTGACACTTTGTCTGTTTTGTCAGAGTTCTACGTGTCTCTGCTCATCACAGGACCCTTGCTTATGATCATTATGCTTGCGGTTATGGCTATGCTTGGCGGGGGAAACCTAGGCGGGCTGGGTCCAGACCTTCTACTTAACCTGCTCACTTATCTTGGAATCCCGCTGGGCTCTGTCATATTTCTGATAATTTTGGATGCTGTTTCGCCTAAATGGTAATGAAAAATGCCGAAAATAGAGAAGCACGTGAAAAAAACTGCGTGGATTGGCTCGGTTTCCTTAGCCGTAGTTATAAGTTTATTTGGCTATTTCACTTTTTGGGGAAGCCCAGTATTCGACGAGTTCGTTCTCTTCGCTGTCATTGTTGCCATTTTCCCTCCAACAATCCTAAACTACGTGGATTATAGATGGAGAAAAGCAGTAAACGAACATTTGCCAGATCTTTTTAGAAGTATAGTTCAAGCCCAAGAGACGGGTATGACTCTTCCCCAAGCCTTGGAGGAAGCCTCTAAAAGAGATTACGGCCCGCTTACGGCTGAATTGAAAAAAATGACTTCGCAGATTTCTTGGGGAATGGCTTTTGAAGTGGCGCTCCTAGCTTTGGAAAGACGCGTTAACACGGTGCTCGTCCAGAGAACCGTGCCGATGATAATTGAGGCGAGTCGTTCAGGAGGGCATGTGGAGAGGGTTTTTGACCCGATGGGTAAGTTTATTCAGACAACGCTTCTGCTTGATAAGGAACGGCGAAATCAGACAAGACCATATATTGCAATAATTTACGTGGCTTTCTTCGTGTTCTTGTTCACAATAATACTGCTTTTCAAGTCGTTCTTCGCCAGCATAGAAGGCTTACCAATACTTGGGTCAGCGGTGATGGCGCCTGAAGGAATGCAGCGAATGTTCTTTCACATGACAGCGATTCAAGCCTTCTTTGGAGGAGTTGTAGCCGGAAAAATGGGGGAAGGAACAATAAACGCTGGACTGAAACATAGTTTAATACTCATGCTTTGCGGATACATAGCGTTAAAACTTTTCTTGTGAGGTGGAGAAAATGACGAGAAAGGTTAAGAGATTTTTCTGGGATAGACGGGCTATAACTCCTGTGTTGAGCAACCTTTTGCTCACTGTTGTGGCTGTGGCTGCAATGTCAATTGCTACAACCGCTACTTATGTGATTACAACTAATCTGAAGGAAACCATGAGCGAACGCATTATTATAGAGGATTTATGGTTTAACCCTTCAACTGGAAACATAAATGTTTATCTTCGTAATGTCGGAAAGGTTGCTGTTCACGTTTCCGCCGTCTATGTCAACCATACATCTCAGTCTTTCACTTCACCTTTCAATTTAGAAATAGATGAGCATGATTGGCTTAACATTTCATACAGTTGGACTTCAGGCAGCCTATACTACGTAGATGTTGTTACAACTAGGGGGACTCATGTTGGAGGTTATTATAAAGCGCCTTAAACGCGATAGACGTGGACTAAGCAACGTAATAGTCGTTATGCTAAGCTTGATTCTAGTAGTAGTGATAGTTGCGAATGTGGTGCTCTGGAGTTATCAGATGAACCAGTTTGACTGGGAAAAGATGCAAGAGACCATTAGAATCTCGAACGTTACCAAAGTCAGTCATTCTTCATGGTTTGCCGCAGACACCGAATATAAAATTGACGTGGGGAACATTGTAAATGGCACATACGAAAAAACTCAAATGGCTGATGGTGCCTACGAATCTTTCCAAGAAGAAAGGTTCAAACTGGAAACTCTTCGTCCATGCGCTACTGGACAGTATGAACAGTGGCCACAGGAATATCTGGCTGGCAACGTACATTGGAGCCTTGTTGATGAAGATCCATCAGATGATGACGCCACATACGTTGAAAACAATGCCACAGCATGGAAGAAAGACTCCTATGATTTACAGGAGCCTATAGGCTCCGGAACGATTAACTGGGTTCAGGTTTATGTCAGGGCCAGAGTTACAGCGTCTGGAGGAAGCGTGGTCAGGACTCTTATACGAACCTATGGTACAGATTATGAAAGCAGTGAATTTACGCTTTCAACCGGTTACCAAGACAATTATACACAATACTATCAGAACCCCAGTACGGGTCTGGCTTGGACATGGACCGAATTAGCCTCTTTACAAGCTGGTGCTTCCAGCAAAAAATCTGGCGCTGCCAACGTCAGATTAACCACTGTTTGGGTTGTTGTCAATTATACCAGCACAAATTACTCTCTCAACATGTCCGGCACTTTTGCACTCGATTTGTCTATTTACCGTTTGGATTACATCGAGGGAGTTGAAATACAACTAAAACATCGTGCTAGTGATGCAGGCGAAAAATGGTTCTTAAAGGCCTATAACTGGACAGCAGGGGCCTACAGTGATTCAGGCTTCAACGATACTTTGGGACATACACCTACGACTGGCTGGGATGTCTACTCTGTGAATCTGACAGACAAGTGGCGTAACTACGTAAGTGACAGCGGCACCATATATGTAGAATTACATGACAACCAAACGGATGGCAATCAAACGACCATTGATGTCGACTTTTTGGCTGTTAGATCAGTAATCAATGGGACAAAGTTCACTTTTCAGAACGAAGGGTCTTCAACTTCTCATTTAGTTTCTTTATGGATAAACAATGCAACACACCACCAAAGATACGACGCAAACATATTCATTAACTCTGGAGACACAGAATCACATGTCCGCAGCAACATAACTTTACCAAACAAACCATACACGGTTAAGGTGGTCACGGAAAGGGGAAACACAGCGGTGTTTGCGAGCTATTAAACCGAATATTTGCCCATAGATAGATTTTATTTGTTAGTCTTTCTCAGGCAATTTATCTTCTAACGCTTTTATTGCATCTTTCTGGTTTTTCGCCTCTACAACTCTGATATTATATAACCCTGCCATTTTCTTCCCGTTTTCACTCATTTCCGGAATTGCAATCAAGTAGGCACTGTCTGGAGAAACATCAAATATCTTAGCAAACAATGCTATTACCGGCTGCTCCGGCAGGGCATCTTCTTTTGAGATTGCCAAATCAATCACTGTCACTTTTCTTTTAACATCTCCTTTGTAGGCTACTATGTCAAACATGTGGTTTGCACCAGACTTGCCCTTCAGAAAGGCACGACTTTCAACCTCAAATCCATTTTCTCGCAGAAACTCACTCATGGGCTCAATTATAACCCAGTCCACTGCAGCTTCTTCTCTAATTTCTTCTTTCAAGCTGTAGTCGTAAACGTCTTTAATCACGGCATCTTCGAAGGTTGAATTTGTGTGGCAGTCTCTACAGAAATGCGCGGTAACGGGGATGTCAAAGTTTTTGTTGCAATTTTTGCAAGTACACCATGTTCCAGCACGTCTATAATCAACATCAAGTTTTTCCAATTGTTCATGACATTTTGGACAGATGAGCTTGTTTCCCTTAAGAAAGTTCTCCTCTACGTCCATATACCCGCATTTGACGTGTTCAATTAAGGAGCTCTTCTGGATGTTAAACGACCTACAGTATGGACAACAATAATGAACAGAAATGTTTGCGGAACCACACTTTGGACAATAAATAATCTTATCGTAGAGCCTTNTCTCCAATATTCCAGCTTCACAAAGTCTATTCAAAAAATCTTCTACATCTGCGGCGTCGCCAACAATTGCCTCAACAACNGGATACCGATAACCAAGTTTAGGATCATAAACTGGTTCGAGTTCACCTATTTCACCGCTTAAGAATTTGCTTAGAAAAGCTTGCGTATTGCGATCCTTGTAAAGTTCTGCGCGTTTTGGTTTACCTGTCTTCCGCATTGTTTTCCCAGATTAGATTTTGTCTATAAACAGAAGTGCGTGTTTCAAAAATATAATACTATTTGTTTTAACGCGCGCTTGCCGCAGCATTGAAAAACTCACTTTGATGCTCTTGATGTGTTTTGACGCATCCATAAAGTAACCTCCTTTTCTAGAATGATTTTTCCACAGTTTTGCACAGCCCTACCTGAATCTAAACAAACGTATTTGCCGGGGGAATAAAGAGTTTAAGGCTTAACGATTCAGAATTAAAATCAATATGCACTATTCACAGTCACATTTTTTAATGGGAACTCTCATATTCCCTGCACAACACAAGCTCATAAAACACAACAGTGAACGGTGAACTAATTGTCAACAAAAAAGTCTCCGAAACGTTTAATCTTCCAATGGACGACGCTTAAAGGTCTGACGGCGATACTCCTATTTCTAATAGCAGCCACATTAATCGAATACATTGTTGTCCTCTACGCCATAAACCTCGGCGTTAAAGATGAAACATTGCAACAGTGGAGTCCTCAATTTCCGGGCACTGATTGGACTATGACAATAACAATTAGTCCCTTATTTCACTTGGTTCCAATCGCTGTGATAATCGCACTTGTATCCAGCTGGACGTATTTAACTAGGCACGTTGCCGTAAAACCACCCGAAAAATGGAAAGGACAGGCCAAATCTATTTCGAAGCATGGGAAAGAACGAGGGTTTAAAGAGGTTAAAAAGCTGACATCAAAAATAAGAGACTTCTTTGGAAATTTAAAGTCCGCGTTGTTAAGGATCAGAGGCGTTGCATATATCTGGCAGAAAATACACTTCGCAAGAGCAACAATAAAAAGCGCCTTAGTAGTGCTGTTAGTTTTCGGAGCATTAATTCTTCTCGTGTCTATCTTGACATACCCGCAACTGATTTATTGGACCGTGTCAAACGCCTACCAAAACGATCCTGCGTTACTTGGCTTTGTGACATGGATAAGCAATTCCGGGAAAAACATTGCTGAGGCTTTGGCGCCTATTGGTTGGATTTGCTCAGCCGCAAACAACGCTTTGCTATCTATTGCACCAGCATTCAGAGATTTCGTCCTAAGCCTCGGAGGTCTGATAAAGCCGTTGGTTGAGTTGGATGGCGCTGGGAAATATCTAGTTTTTCAAAACGTTGCCGCTTGGGTTTCTGCATTGACAGCTCTCCTTTACGGAGGACGTAAACGAAAAATTTATCGACATAGGAAAGGTAGAAGGCGTTAAGAGGCTTCTGTAATGGCTGACCGCCCGAGATTTGGTCCAGCTGGAGTTCCTCTAGCATTTAGGGCTATGAAGGCAAGTTTAGCTGATGTTCCCCGACTTTTGAAAGAGGAAGGGCTTGACGCTTTTGAGTATCAGGCTGTCCGTTGGGGTGCAAAACCACAGATTAGAAGNGAGAAAGCTGAGGAGCTTGGCTTAAAAGCTGAGGAACATGANGTTTGGCTGAGTCTCCACGGTTCTTATTTCATAAATTTCTGTGGAAAAAGAGGAATTATTGAAGCCAGTAAAAACCGCTTAATTGCGTGCGCAATAGCTGCGGAATGGATGAAAGCTCACGTAGTGGTTTTCCATCCAGGGTTCTATGGCAAAAAACAGCCAAAAGAAGCTTTCAAAGATTGCCTAGAAGCCACAAAAGAAGTTGTTGAAACCATGAAGACTCTGGGAATTAGAAATGTCAAACTTGGTCCGGAAACCATGGGAAAGCTTTCTCAGTTTGGAAGTTTAGACGAAATTTTAGGCTTATGGGAACAGGTTGAACAAACGCAGCCTGTAATTGATTGGGCGCATTTACATGCTAGATGTAGAGGATGCTTCAAAAAAGTTGAGGATTTCCGCAAGGTTGTGGAAGAAATTGAGAGACGATTGGGGACAGATGCTGTTAAAAACATGCACTGCCACTTTACAAAAGTTGAGTTCACGGATAAGGGTGAAAGACGCCATCACACAATGGACAAGGCAGGATATGGCCCAGACTTCACGATGCTTGCGAAGGTTATAGCGGAGTTTAAGCTGAGACCGGTGATAATAAGCGAGAGTCCAGTTCCAGATGTAGATGCAATAAAAATGCGGCAAATTCTCCAAAAAGAACTTGAAAGCTAAAACTTTTCTTGAGTATGTTAGTCTAGCTTTCTAAGGTCTTTCTCTTTGATGCAGTGTAAGCCGTGAAAACCCACGTGAAGATGAGATAGGCGATCATGCTTACGTTAAGAAGCACATCCTTCTCGAAGGCGAAGTAAAGCGTGTATGCTGAAAAGGTTGTGGCTATAAATAATAGGGCTATGACAACCCAGAGCGTCCATGCTCTGCTTTTTAGCAATCCGTAGGCGGTTATTAGGCTTAAGATGCCGATCATGCCTATGTGAACGAGGCTGAAATCAACTATTGCCAATACAGCAAAACATGTCACTCCAACAATTGCATAAAAAAGGAAAGCTGCGAACATTCCAACACTTTCCACTTTGAACTTAGACTTAAGCGACATCCACAAACCGCCTTTTAACCTAAATCCATTGACTGCAACGTTAATAAATTTAATGTTTAAAAGACCTCTCTCCAGACTTTATTCTTCGCAATTTTAATATTTCAGCTACACGTATGATAGAGTAACGGTGAATCATGGTGCCTTTCACTCCCTTCCATCTTGGTCCAGCCCTTCTTTTCGGTTTAGCTTTCTCCTCAACTTTTGATCTGTTAACCCTCTTGATAGCAAGCGTTATTCCAGACGTAGAACCTTTCTGCATTCTTCTGTTCGATCTCTCTGGACCTTCTCACGGCTTTTTCCATTCCTACGTCGGCTCATCCATACTTGCCGTTCTGGTGGTTGTTGTTGTTTATCTGCTTAGGGACGTACTAACCAATGTCATGCTGAAGTTTCAAGTGTCGCAGAAATCCTCTTTCAAAAAGATTCTATTCACATCTTTTGTTGGTGCCTATTCCCACGTGTTTCTGGATTCCCTCCTTTATCGCCGAATGAATCCTCTCTATCCCTTACAAGGTAACCCGTTTGTCGGCTTAATACCTAACATTGCAGACAGAACCGTCTATGGATTTTGCAGCATATCATTCATTTTGGGCATCGGCTTATACCTTTACAAAATCAGAAAGGGAACCACTGTTTTAGGCTAAATCATTCAGAGCAAACGAAAAAGTTTAGAACCAGCTGGCAAAATAACAAAATAAAAACTGGAAGAGTAACAAAATGAGTTATCATGAACTTTTTGTATCACAATCAAACGTTTTCAGTGGTCTCCAAAAACTCTTTGAAAAGGCAGATTACATAATTTTAGGCGTTCCCTTCGACTCTACAAGCACGTACAGAACTGGAGCAAAATTTGCACCGAACGCCATTCGACAAGCTTCCCTGAACATTGAAACCTACAGTTTCCGCACAGGCATAGACATAGAAGACTTGCACCTGCATGATTTGGGCGATTTGCACATTTCCACAGACACAAAGAAAACTCTAGACAGGCTGAAGCTTGTTATCAAAGACGTTTT
>JGI24422J19971_10001329_pt1 | contig 14938 bp, 12 predicted proteins | sample DeeMarSWOR152_54_FD_19971 | JGI IMG/M metagenome (IMG submission 19971) | reverse complement strand
TGCCTGCTTGTCGCTGTATTCTACGTGGTAACACTGTTCTTGCCAGAATTTTTTGTAGACGTGATCGGAAACGTCGGATTAACTACCACTGTGGCTGATGTAAAATTCTGGATAATCGCTGTGCCGGTGTTCGTAGCGTTCGTTGCAATATTGTTTATAGGCGCATGGATCGGCTGGACAATGGCTACTACACCACCGCCGAAACCCATCGAAGAAATCACTAGCGAGATAGAAGAGAGAAAGGAAGAAATGAAAGTAGAGGAACCATCGGAAACGAAGATGCCGAAAGCCCCTGAAGAAGAAGAGATGCCTGAAAGAAAAAGGAAACCTTAAGACAATAGCGACCCAATCTAACAACTAAATACTCCCAATTCTATAGTTTTTTTAATTCCAGAAAACTTCGCTTAATTTGCTGATTTGAGAGTAAAACTTGTTACATGCCAAGCATTTTAAAACCGAAATACAATACAACATTGACTATAGCAGAGACAACAAACACCGTTAAAAGAAGTTTGGGGGAAAAAGAAAAAGAACTTTCTCCGCCTTTAGGTTGCACATCATATTCTTTAATTTCACGTGTCTCCGCGCCAACGCGAACAACAGCGGTGAATTTTTTCGTCTCAACCTCAACAGTGTAAACCTCACCTTCCAAAGAAACACGCTTAGGCTTCAAACCACCCTTGTGCCCCAGCCTCTTCAAAAAGGCAGTAGTCATAATCGTAACTACTTCAGCGTTCAATTCCTTTGATTTAGGAACCGCAGAAGTGACAGCATCTGGAACAGTCTCTTGCGAAGTCGTTGACAACCATATTGTCTCCTAACTGTTTTTTAGAAAAACGATTGACTGTTTAAAAGAAGATGTGCGTATCACAGAAGACTGACCTACTTCTTCATTTTCTTAAGCATACATTCAACTATGTCCTTGCACATCATGCATTCGTCCGGAATCTTCTCCTTTGGCGATCGTTCACTCAGATAACCAAGGTGGTAACCGCACTCAGAAGGTTTTTCAGGGATTTCAACCCGCTCTTCCGTATATTCCTTCTCCTCCGCTTCAGTTTCTTTTGGTTCGTCATACGTAACCATTAAACCATTGCCCGCAGGTATTTCGGTTAAGCAGTACGGGCACGCGTCATATGGTCCTTCAGAGTCTTGTTGCAGATTCAAAGTTCTAAGAGGCTTAGTGAAAACTTTGCCGCAGGAAGTATTAGGACAAGTAAATACACTACTTTTTTTGGTTTTCTCTTCAATATGGGACATGGCTAGCCCTCCTGTAGAAACATAATTACTGATTACATGTTTATAGTATTAATGAATTCAAAATAAATATCCAAACTATTCAAGTTTACAGATGTTCTGGAGAAGCGAGCTTTTTGAAGTCGTCGACGCCTTCAGCGTAACCCGAAGCAATCAAGATGTCACCCAGTTGAATTCGTAAGTCAGGCTTAGGTCGCAAACTTTTTTCGCCGCGTTTTATGGCTAGGACCCACATACCTGTTTCTTCGTGCACTCGCGCTTCTTTCAGAGTTTTGTTTATAAGCGGAGAATTATCAGTCACGCAAGCTTGGGTAACGGTTTCTTCAGCTTCCCTTATAGCTAGTTTCAACACTGGATGCGGTTCAATATCTCTCAGGACAACCTCAGCCATCTCAGCCGCAGCATCTGCAATTTTTTCGGTCGCAACGCCCAATCTAATAAGTCCTAAAAAGCCAGATGCCTCTTCTTTCTTAAAATCACTTGTTAAAGCCAGAAGCTCAAAATCTGTATGCAACTTATCCATGTACTCTTCAAGGCGCTCTACTTCTTCAGCCAATTCTTTGCTGTTCAACATGAGTGAGGAATAAGCCAAGTCAATCATCAGTTCAGAGGTGTTCTTGAGCTCAACGAAACGCGTAACAATCTCTTCGAAAATTTCTTGTTTACGCTCCACCATTTTCAGTCCTCCAATTTTGTAAGTCTTCCTTCGGCTATGTCTTTAAACTCCTTAATACCCATGGGGGCTCCGCGCGTTATTAGAATGTCCCCAAGAAAAACACGTTCAGTTTCCTCAGGATCTAGTATCCAATCTTTATTTCGGCGGATGGCGATTATGTCAACGCCCATTCTTGCGGCTAAATCAAGCTCATCTATCTGCTTTCCCACTATTACTGAACCTTCTTTCACCGTCACTTTCATTAAGCGTTCTTCAACTTTTTCAAAAATCTCACCAACTATCGGGTGTATGCCAATATCACGCGTTACTATGGCGGCGATGTCAGCAGCGGCATCTGAGATTTTATCTGCGGCAGAGGCTACCGTAGAAACACCTATCAAGGTCTCCGCGTCTTTAGCGTCTCTAGCTGCAATCATGATTTCCATGTCTAAGAGATACGCCAAAGTGTCAATGCGGCCTTCAAGTTCGATAACGTCTTCAGCAAGTTCTTTGTCGTTAAATAAAGCGGCGGAATAAGCCAAATCAATCATAAGCTCGGAGAGGTTCTTCATTTCCAGCAAAAGATCGTGGACAGGGATAGGTTTGTATTCTATCTTTTCAAATTTGGGCATACGTTGAGAGGCGCTCCGCAGTTAGATATTGGTTATGAAATATTTTAACTATACTCTTTTGCAAGATTATCCTATTAAAAGTAGAGCCACAAGCAAAGCTAGGGAGGTTGCGCTATCAGCGAAGGAACTCTCGATGGGGATAACAAAATTATCTGGATCTAGGCCTCTTTTGAAAGTCAATATCGAAATTGCATAAGATAAAATTACTATTGCGGCAACAGCAATAACGTTGGCGATTAGCAGTATAGAAATAAGGCGTGAAAAAGAGGCGAATGAAAACAGGCCATGTATTGACAGAGACAAGACAGCTAAAACAACAAACATTATAATTGAAGCAGTCCAAGCACTAAAGATGTTCTTCGCATGGTTCCGCATTGAAGAGAAAGAAGGAGTAAGCAAACCCAAAGCAAGTTTTGTTGTGGCGGTGGAGCCAACAACGGAGCCAACATCACCGATCATGTCAATCAAAGCTGGATACACCGTGTAAACCTCTTTGCGACCACCCACAAAATTGTCTATTCCCTTGAGAACTGTTCCAGTTACGTTAACCATAAAAGCTACAAACACTAGCGTAGCCATAGACTCTTTGAGAGTTCTGATAAACTCCACTTCATGCATGTTCTTAGGCAAAATATAAAAAACAAGGAACACAAGGGTTAGCCCAATAATAACAATTGCCCATTTACCCAAGTCACTGAAGAAAAATAAATTGAGTACCGCGATATAACAGAGGGTTATAAAAATGTCAGCGATGGTGGACATTACAGGGTATACGACAATATCAGGGTCTAAACCTTTCTGGAAGGAGATAAAAGCTACTTTTATTGTTATCAAAGAAAGAAACAGGCCTATAGTCATAGTTGCTACCACAACTGACAAGATAGCTGGGAAATCAGCCAACGTTATCCCCCAAAACAGGTGACCAAAAACTAAAGATATTGTGCAAATTGCGCCGCTCGTTGCCAAAGTTATAACTATAACGGCTTCAAACAATTTGTAAAAGCTCTTTGTATTGCCAAAAAATCTAGGATGAACTGTGCCGAGGTGCAACGCCGTGCTTAAGCGTCCACTAAGCAACCCTCCAATAACCCCTTTCGCACTAACAATGGCAGGATAAAGGGCTATGGCCCATGGTGAAAGCCGAAAAACGCCTAGTTGAGAAGCAACCATAAAACCAGCAAACAAGCCGCCTATATCGAAAAAATAAGCTAATGATGTCTCTTTGAGCATTCCCCAGAAACTTTTTGAAATGCCCGCATGTGACATGGTCTATTGCCTCCTCAGCGTTATCACAGAATATAGGAAAGAAAAAAAGTGAAGGTCGGAAAATTGGGAAAAACAGTTTGGCGTGCAATTAATTGATTTGAGACAAAGTCTTGGCGTTTTGTATGGCGCTAGCGCTAGAAGGGCGTCGAATCGATGATGGGAAGTGTGGACTACTTTCATATTTTTCCCCTTGCAGCTGTTGTTCGTTTTCAGCCATCCACAGGCACCTCTTCAATAGCGCATGTGCTTGTGGGCTGCTAAGTACCACTTCAACTTGCACTCCTAACTTTTTATTGAGAAGGTGTATATTGCTTAAATAAGTTTCTGAGAGATTTTGAATTCATACTACAGCTTCACAACCGTTTTAATTGTTCACGCTCGAAGTATCTTTGCGACCAGCTTAGAGTGGGAACCCAAATGTATTCAGCATGGATAAAAATTGACGACAGCTTGCCATGGATTGAACTTGAAGGAGCATTCCAAACCAAAGCTGAGGCACAAGAGGCACTGAAAGAAAGGCGAAGCAAAGCCAAAATAAAGATCGTCAAAATGTCGAAACAAGAAAAACAGATTAAAGCTACAATAAGAGTAAGACATTAAAACAGTATAATTGTCCTTGTTGCTTAGGCTGCTAGGTGACAAACAATGCGGCAATTCATCTGCAACTTCTTAACGCGACTTCTTTGGTTGATAAACACACCACGGATCTTCAGTCAAATAGTCTCCTTTCAACTCTGAAGGTTCATGAAGATCGCCACAGTAGTCTATAAAATCACTTGAAAGACCATACGCACGCGCACGGCAGCCCCCACATAAATCGTGATAATCACATACGCCGCATTTGCCTTTCAAAGCGTTAAAGTCGCGTAGGGATTTGAACACACTTGAATTGAACCATATTTCTTTGAATGGTTTTTCGCGGATATTACCAAGTTTGATTGGAAGATAGGGGCACGGAGTGATATCGCCGTTGGGATAAACGCGGCAGTAGTACAATCCTGCTATGCAGCCTCGAATCCACTGCCTCATGTCCAGACCCCTGTCCTTTGCGATCCGCATGAATTGGGGCGCGCATGAAGGTCGTACGTTAAGTTTGTGCTTGGCTGCCTTTGCGAAAGCTGTCTTAATCATGCTTTCGTATTCAGCAGGGGATATATCGGCGATTTTTACGCCTCTTCCAGTAGGCACTAGAAAGAACAAGTGGAAGTTTTCCACGCCAAGTTTTTCAGCCAGCGACATAATATCATCGATTTGGTCATAATTTTGCTGAGTTACCGTCGTGTTCACTTGGAGAAGCACGCCGTTTTCCCGCAAGGCTTTAATGGCTCTAACAGCCTTTTCCCATGAACCGTTTACACCCCTAAACTCGTCATGCTGCTCTGGAGTGTTTGAATCCAAGCTAATTGAAACGGTTTCTATGCCTGCTTCCTTGAGTTTTTTTGCGGCAGCATCATCAATGAGGCTTCCGTTGCTTCCTAGCCCCATCTTCAAACCTTTCGCAGCGCCGTAGCTGATGATCTCGTAGACATCTTTGCGCAAAAGAGGCTCGCCACCACTTAGTATAAGGAGGGGCCTGCTGACTTCACATATTTGGTCTATAAGTCTCTTTGATTCTTCAGTGGTTAGTTCGTTTTTAAGCGGTTGCGTGGTGGCGTTTATGTAACAATGAGGGCATTTCAAGTTGCATTTCCGAGTGAGATTCCAAGATACAACAAGCGGAATAAACTTTGCCGATGTCGATGCGGTAGGCGAGTATGCGAGCTTAAGGTAAAATTCACATTTTCCATGAGTAGCCATCCGTTGAGGCTGCCACAGCGCAAACGTGAAAGGAAGAACAGTGTTCAGCATAGCCTTGGCGTGAGCGTAACAAAAGTGAGCGCAAAAAAGAGACGAGAGCGCATTGCTTATGCCTAATTTTTCAGCAATGTATCCGTGGCTGCCGAAAATTGGACAGTTTAAAAACTGCATACGCCCATCCAGTTTCGCCAAGTCCATTGTATAATTGATGAAATGGTCACTCAACATTATCGTCTGCAGTTTTTCCCTACGTATTCCAACTTTGAGAGTCACGTTGAGGGCGATGCGGACGGTTTCTTCGCCGAACTTTTCTTGCACCCGCTTCATTGAACCCTGAAGACGAGGTACGCCCACCGTTTTGGCCAGCTCCGCAGTGACTAAAAAGCCTTTAATGGTTTCATACTCTTGCCGCAAGCGCATTTCGACAATGTGCCCTGACCAGCCCTGGAATAACCCTTCAAGGTGCTCAATTGCTTCAGGATTCTTGTCACTAAGCATGCGTTCTAATGCTTTGGTTCTTTCAGTTAACTTGGTGAACACGCCGATTTTTTCGTCAGTGCTCAAACTTGCTTTGGCAGCAACCTCTCGCGGATTAACGTTCAGCGGCACAGTTTTTGTAAGCTCATTCACATCAGAAGCGAAATCGTTGTAGAACCTCCTTGTTTGCTCAGCTATGTCAGGCAGGTCTGCGCGCAATTCTTCTATGAGAAGCCGTGTTTCCGTTTCCATTTTGGTGACCATAGCCATGTGATACAAGAGTGACCCAACCATCCCAGGATCAGTGTGCTTGCCAGCGGAAACTCCGTGAAAAACCTCAGAGAACAAACGCTTTGCCCCATCAAAATCTTCGTTGGCTATGGCGGTCGAGGCTTGATTCAGTTTTTCTCGCCTTTCACGCAAGAGCAGGGCCCATTTGTGGCAATGCTTTTCATCAAATTTTGTTACAGCGGCCACCAACCTAAAGTTTATAACATATATGGTTTAGTAAAAAAGTTAACGGTTTGCAAGCATTCTCAAAGAGAAAGCTCCATGCAAGCAGATAAGCTATTAAGCATGCTTGAGTAAGACATTAGCCTACATAGTGAGGGAGAAGGTTTGATTTACGCGTTGATAGGTTTTTTAACAATGCTCGGCGTGCTTGTCGGCATCGGCATAAATCAGCCAAGAGGAACCAGCATCAAAATGTGGTGCTACGGTTACCTCGCCATCTCCATAGTCTTCGACGCCCTCGTAGTAGTGGCATTGTTGAACCAGTACGCTTGGCTCACTGAAACACTGCTCGGGCTCTCAGCAGGCGCAGCCACAGGCCTAGCCATTCACGTAGCCCACCACATATCCGAAGAAGATGAGCATGACGAAAAAACAGAGACAAAGAAAGAAAAACCTTTGATCTTTGGCTTTTAATGTCTTAGAGAATGGCGCCGGCGAAGGGGTTCGAACCCCAGTTTACCAGTAAAAGTACGTTATCAACATTATTTCTCGCATAGCAGGTTCGCTGGGATCAGCACCCAAAAGGGTTCAAGTCTACTACCTACAATAATTATCCTACCTAATAATTTCGTGGTTTCAAATTTCACCGCCCGCACTAAAATCTAAGAGCCACGTTAACAATTTCGGTCTTCGATACTCTTCAGGTAACTTAGCCTCAATGTGCTAGAGTTTAAAAGAGGAATGGACTAACTCAAATTATCATGGAAAACAGGGTTCCAATAATGTAGGTTATTGCTGCGGCGGAGGCGCCTATGCCCATCATCTCAAGGCCGCTTCGAACCCAGTTTCTCCTTGAAAAAATAGTTTTCATGGCTCCCACTCCGAAGAGGGTTGCCACGGTGCCGATTACGGAAGCTATCATAGCATCCCATATGCCTATAGGAAGAGCGAAGGGTAATATGGGAACCAGAGCTGCGAGACCGAAGGAGACCCCACACAAAACACCAGCCTTAACAGGCTTTCCAAGCTCTTCAGGCGCAAGACCCAACTGTTCAATGGTAGCCGCTTGCAAAGGCAGTTCTTTTTCTTTGACTACCCTGTCGACGATGGCCTCAGCCTCTCCCCTCTTGAAGCCCTCAGCCTCATAGAACTTTATCAGCGCCTCTTTCTCCTCTTCAGGAGCTTTTCCTTTCTTGACTTTTTTCCTCTGGCCTTCTCTTTCCAACACCTCCAGCTCAGACTTGGATGATTGATAGGAGCCGACTGCCATTGAAATCGTTCCAGCGAATAGTTCTGCTACTCCTGATAATAGAACTATAGAGGGATTCGTGATAGCTCCAACAACTCCGGCGACGAAGGCTAAGGTTGACACCAGCCCATCATTGGCGCCAAAAATCATGTCCCTCACTCCTCCACCGCCCCGTATCTCCCAAGCTTCCATGCCCAACACTTCAGTTTTCATTCTTTCCAAGTGCATTTTCTCATCAGAAGCCGTTCTACTCCACGCCTGTGAAGTTGCACTATCCCTAATGTTTTCTGCCTGAACGGCTAAATCGCGGACACCCTCTTCCTCGCCCACTACGGCCCACTCGAGGAAACCCTTTGTGCCTAAGATGCGCATCATGAAGCCTACCTTCCAATCTCTGAGGAAAGTCTTAGTTGTGCCTTCATGTTTGCCTCCTAATTCTTCGATTCTTTCAAACCAGAACTCGGCGTGGCTTGCCTCGTCGGCGCCAATCCTTAGTAAAAGTTGCTTGATTCTTTCGTCCTTGGCCTTTCTGGCGAGGATTCCAAATCCTTTTGCTTGCATGAGCTTATGTACGTGAATTTTCTTTGCTGCATCGAGAAGCTTCTTTCTCTCTACATTTGTAAGTTCGTTCGTTGTCATCTTGTTTACATAGCTCCTTTGAATAGCTTTTAAAAGATATTAACGTTCAACTATACATAAGAGCATAGGATCACTTATAGGTGTTTAAGATGACGGAGAATTACGTTCCAACAGGCATTCCTGGCGTAGATAAAATTCTCGCAGCGAAGGGAATACCGAGAGGGCATACAATTCTAGTGAGTGGAGGACCTGGAAGCGGAAAAACAACATTTGCAATACAGTTCCTGCACGCTGGAGTAACTCAACACAGCGAATCAGGCGTCTATGTTACCCTTGATGAAGATCCAGATGACATAAGGAAAAACATGTTAAAGTACGGATGGAACTTAAAGAAGCTGGAAGAAGAGAAGAAGCTTGTGTTTATCAATGTCTCGCCTGTTCGTGTTGCCCCTTCCGAGACGGCTGGTCTCATCGAGATTGGAATGAAAGAGTTCAGGCTGATCAAGTTGCTTGAGGCAATCAGGCAGGGCGTCAAAGAGGTGAACGCGAAGAGGGTGGTCGTGGATCCGGTGACTAGCTTCATGCTTCAGTATCCAAACGAGATTGAGCGCATATATGCGATGAGAGACCTAATGAGGGACTTGAGAAAAACCAGCTGTACAAATCTGTTGATTTCGGAGTTGAGAGGCACTGGATGGGAGCGGGAGCATCAGTTTGAGGAGTATCTGGCTCAGGGTGTTATTCTGCTTCGCACCTTTCCTAAGGATGGAAGGCTGGTTCGCGTGTTTCAGGTGGAGAAGATGCGTGGTTTGGCTATTGACAACCAGCCTAGACCCTACGACATCTCAGCCAAGGGCATAGAGGTGTATCCCGGCGCAACGGTTTACAAATAAATTCCAAGATACAGTTTAGAAAATAAACGTAGCTTAAATAAACCCGCTTTCGCTACTTAAAAATGGGATGATTATTGGTTTCTCTAGCCCAGATACAAGAAGTACCATCCAAGAACATGATCTTGTTGGTTGGTCCTCCTGGCTCGGGAAAGTCAACCTTCTGCCATCAAGCCATCCTCCAAAACCTAGCCCTAGATAGACCCATTATCTATGTAACGACCGAGTGTGGCCCGTCTGAGGCTGAAAGGGCCTTGAGAGAGCGGGGATTGGGGGAGATTGCGCCTGGTATGCTTAACTTCGTCGACGCCTACAATGAAACAGTAGGCGTTTCAGTTTCGGATAGACCAGACACCGCGCTTGCAGAATGCGAGGATCTGTCCAGCATCGGCATAGCGATCTCGAAGCTACAGGACAGAATAGAGAGGAAAGGTGCCTTACTGGTCTTCGACTCCTTAACCTCCCCATATCTTTTCGGCGGGTCAGAGGTCCTGAGGTTCATGAGGAGGACTCTTTCGGGTTTTGCGGCTAAGGGGAACTCGGTCTTGGTGTTGATGGATGAGGGTTGCGCCAAGGAAGAGGATCTAGGTATCATGATGAGCATGGCCAATGGAATCATCAGGATGGAAGTGGAAGAGGGGTCAAGGGTTCTGAACGTTGTGAAGCACCCCGTGGTTAGGTCGACGAGAATTGAGATCCCTACACCGGAGACCTGGGAGAAGAAGGTCTTTGACGTAAAATTCTGGGATCCCGAGATGATAGGGAGATTTGTGAAGGGGTGGCAGAGCGGGGACTTCAGAGAGATGCAGAGGTATTTATCCGTGAATCTTTTCTGGCCAAACTTCATGCGATGGAGTGGCGTACTCTGGGATCCTAAAAGACTGCCTAAGATAAGCTACGAAGCATGGAAACAGTATGGCTTTATGACCAAAGATGTGTTCAAGTTTGTTCCTTGGCACATGAAGCTTCTTTTGAAGCTCTTTTACAGACTACCTCAGAACTTGAGCAAGCCAAAAGACATGAAGAAGCTGCTGAAGTTTTTCGGAGGGTTGATGGGAGAGAAAGGGCGGCGTGACTTCATCATGGAATATCTTGACGATGTCTCGAAGACCGATGAGCATTATATTAGAATATACGAGAATGTTGAATGTTGGGGATTCGAGAAGGTAAACACTACAATGGCTTTGTGGATCCCTCCAACTTTCGCTGGCGCCTGTGAAGGATTTGAGAAGGATGAAAGAGAATGGAATGCAGTTGAGACAAAGTGTGTAGGATTAGGGGACCCCTACTGTGAAATCAAACTTGTACGCGGGGAAATAGACGAGTTGGAGCTTTCTCTTGAGAAAGACATTTTTGCTATTGAAAGGATACATGAAAGTCTGGTGAATCGTCTCATGGAATATCTGCTAGAAGGCAAGCCACTTGTAGAGAGGCGAAGTCTTGGCAGCGATTTCCTCATGGGTATGTCTGACACGGCTCTTTCTTCCGTAGCCGGCGAGAGATATGAGATGGCTTATAGGATGGGAGGCGCAAAGGTCGGAAGAGAAGTTGGGCAACGCCTAATAGACGCAGGGATAGGGGAAGATGAGGCGGTGAAGCGTATAATCGATTTCCTAAACGACTGCAAAGTAGGGAAGGCTACGTTGGATGGAACTATAAAAGTAAAGAACAACTGCGAGGCTCGGTGGACAATAATCTATATGATGAAGCGGGAGCAACCCTCATGCTTCTTTACCACAGGATTCCTAAACGGCTTTTTCTTAGCAGTTAAGAACCAGCATGTGAAGGAGACTAAGTGCATAGCCATGGGTGATCCTTACTGTGAGTGGGAGTTCAGGTAGGTGATGCTTGATGGTGTCTCTAACCCAGCTGCAAGAGGTACCGCCTAGAAACTTGATTTTATTGGTTGGTCCTCCAGGTGCGGGAAAGACAACCTTCTGCCAAGAAACTGTTCTAAAGAGTATCACTCTGAGACCAGTGATCTATGTGACCACTGAAGCCACTCCGTCAGAAATTGTGGAGTCATTCAGGCAAAGAGGACTGGGTGAGGAGTTGCCTCATCCTTTGGGCTTTGTGGACGCGTTCCGGGAGACTGTGGGGCTCCCAAGCACGACTAGGCCAGATGCTGTTGCTGCTTCATGCGAGGATTTGACTAGTCTAAGCATCGCTATCTCAAAGATGCGGGAAAGAGTAGGTGAAAACGCTTTGTTGGTCTTCGATTCTCTCACGTCGCCTTACCTTATGAGTGGTTCCGAGGTTTTGAGGTTCATAAGGACAACTCTTTTGAGGTTAGCTGTCGAGGGAAACGCCGTGTTAGCCTGCTTTGACGAGGGCTGCGGCAAAGAGGAGGACTTAGTTGCGATGATGAGTGTCTCCAACGGCATTATAAAGATGGAGATAGAGGAGGATAGACGGCTCTTAAACGTTGTGAAGCATCCGAAAGCGAGGCCGACACGAATTGAAATCCCTATGACCCCATCAATTGAGCTTAAAGCGTTTACATTTGATCGGAGTATAGTGAGACAGTATTATCAAGCAATGACAAGAAAAGATGAAGCGTGGTTGAGAAAGGAGATTGGGGACTTCGTGAACCTGTTCTGGCCGAACTTCGCTCACTGGAGCGGGATGCTCTGGGATCCCAAACGATTCCCAACGATGATATATCAGATAAACAAAGGGGAACCATACCGTATGATTAAGGAGTTCTGGTCTCTTCTTTTTCCTTGGAAAATGAGGCTTCTCTACGGATTAGGCACCTTTCTGGGATTCTTGCCTAAGAGCTTCAGCAAAGTCAAAGACATGAAAAAACTGATGAAGTCTTTTGAAGAGGACCAGTGGGAGCGCACCGGTATTGTGGAATACCTAGATGATGTGTCGAAGAACAACGAACACTACATCAGAGTACACGAGAACTTTGACTGTTGGGGGCTTGAGACTGTCGGTGACACAATGGCTTCTCATCTCCCCCCACTCTTCGCAGGCACGTTGAAAGCATTAGAGAAGGAAGAGCGGGACTGGAACGCCTTGGAGACGAAGTGTGTAGGGTTGGGGGATCCCTACTGTGAATTTAAACTTGTTCCCGGAGAAATCAATGGACTGAAAGCTTCACTAGAGAAAGATGCTTCAGTCCTTGAAAGGATAAATGAAAGATTTATGAGTCGTCTTATGGGTTTTCTGCTCAACGGGAAGCCCCTTGTCGAGAGGCCCAGATTAGGGAGAGATATCCACCTTCATCCGGTCATGCACGCTATGGGTTTCCCCCATGTGGCTGGGGAGAGATACCGAATGGCGTTGCAGATGGGCGGCGCAAGGTCGGGAAAGGAGGTCGGTGAACGGCTCATGGACGCGGGGTTAAGGGCGGATGATGCAGTTAAGCGCGTTTTCCACCTCCTAGAGCACTGCAAGGTTGGCAAGGTTGTGGCAGACGAAACCATAAGGATAGAAGGGAACTGTGAGAGCTTACGGGAATTCGTTGCGGGTAAACGTGAGGAGCCTTGCTGCTTTTTCACCACCGGCTTCTTCAACGGCTTCTTCACCTCGGTCACGAACCAGCATGTTAAAGAGATCAAATGTATTGCGATGGGTGATCCCTACTGCGAGTGGGAATTCAGGTAGGTGATGCTTTGTGGTGCCTATAACCCAAATACAAGAAGTACCACCGAGGAAGATGGTTCTATTAGTCGGTTCTCCCGGGGCTGGAAAATCGACGTTTTGCCAGCAGGTCGCCCTCAAGAGTTTGGTGATGGATAGACCCATTATATATGTGACAACTGAATGTTCCCCGTCTGAGGTCGAGAAGGAATTGAAAGATAGAGGATTGGGCGAGGTCGAGCCAGGCCTACTAAACTTCGTTGATGCATATAACGAAACGGTGGGGCTCTTAGTCGCGGATCGCCCTGACACTGCTCGCGCAGACTGCGACGACCTTTCCAGCATAAGTGTTGCGATCTCCAAGATAAGTGAACAGATAGGGAGAAAGGGCGTCTTGCTGGTCTTTGACTCACTGACTTCCCCTTATCTTTTCAGCGGCTCAGAAGTCCTGAGGTTCATAAAGAGAACCCTCTCAAGGTTTGCGGCTGAGGGAAACAGTGTCTTAGCCTGCTTTGATGAGGGCAGCAGTAAGGAAGAAGACCTTGTGGCCATGATGAGCCTCTCCAGTGGCGTGATAAAGATGGAGTTAAAGGAAGGAAGGAGGGTGCTGAATGTGGTGAAGCATCCCGTGGTGGAGCCCACAAGAATTGAGGTCCCAACGACCAAAATTGGCGGGAAGAAATTATTTGATACTAAGCATTGGGATCAGGAGATGGCGAGACGTTCTTGGGACGTGAGTAGAGCCGGCGGGATCAGAACAGAGCTCGGAGATCATGTGAACGTTTTCTGGCCTAACTTTGCATTCTGGAGTGCCATGGTTTGGGACCCTAAACGGTTCCCGGAGATGAGGTACGAGTTGACCAAGAAGGGGGCCGCCCAGATGAGGGACATGATCAAGTTTGCCCCCTTACACATGAAACTTTTCTTCAAATTATCCATGCCCAAGAGCTTCAGCAAGGTCAAAGACATGAAAAAACTGTCAAAGTTTTTTCAGTCGGAAATTAAAAAGGCGGGCAACGGCATAATGGAGTATCTTGAAGATGTCTCTAAGACCGACAAACATTACTTCCGAGTTGATGAGAATTGGGAATGCTGGGGATTCGAGAACACAGGTGCCACGATGGCTTCAATGCTCCCTCCTGCCATTGCAGGCTGGTGTAAAGGACTGGAGAAAGAAGAGAGGGACTGGAACGCCGTTGAGACGAAGTGTATAGGGCTTGGGGATCCATACTGCGAATTCAAACTGGTGCCAGGAGAAATTAAGGAGCTGAGAAATTCTCTTGAGAAAGACAGTTCGGTTGCCGAAAGGGCACATGAGGGGTTGATGGAACGTCTCATGGATTTTCTGATCGATGGGAAACCCCTTGTAGAGAGGTCTAGGTTGGGGAGCGATGTCCACATGGAGATGGTATCCCATGTTACGGCTCTCCCTGCGATGGCTGGAGAGAGATACCGTATGGCGTTGAGGATGGGAGGTGCTAGGGCTGGGAAGGAGGTTGGCAAACGCCTGATGGACGCGGGGATGGGGGAGGATGAGGCGGTGAAGCGCATCCTCAGCTTCCTAGAACATTGTAAGGTGGGAAAGATTGCAATGGATGACACCATTAGAATGTGGGAGAACTGCGAGAGCCTCTACACCAAGCTCTTTTGGGCGAAGCACATGGAGCCCTCCTGCTATTTCACAACGGGCTTCCTTAGCGGCTTCTTCTGCGCCGTCAAGAACCACCACATTAAAGAAACAAAGTGCATAGCGATGGGCGACCCCTACTGCGAGTGGGAGTTCAGATAGGTGGTGTTGAAAGAGGGCCATGTTTAGCCGAAAAGGAGGTTGGTAAAGGTGCCGAATCATACCCGCACTGATATGCGGGTCTCGATCGGCTTTGCTGCTGGTTTCTTCGTCGCCTTTCTGGTAACAATCTTGGCTCCGGAGGGAATGACAGGGGATCAAATAGAGGCCATTTGGACAGCCGCCATATCTGCCGGTTTCATCAACCACGGGATCTGGGATCGTGAAAGGGGCTTGGTTCTTGGCGGCTCCTTAAGCATCGCAGCGACGTTGATTAGCCTAGCCTTTGCGCCTACATTCTTCCCG
>JGI24422J19971_10001328_pt1 | contig 14942 bp, 14 predicted proteins | sample DeeMarSWOR152_54_FD_19971 | JGI IMG/M metagenome (IMG submission 19971) | reverse complement strand
TCCGCTATTTATTTGGGTATCCAGAGTATGCCTTATCTTTGTGGAGTGACATCGATGCTTTTCCTCGACCTATTCATCGAAGATGTTTGCTCATAATGTCAAGGGGCTAGTTTCTGATTTCTTTCTTCAAGGTTGTGGTACAGAGTCTTCGCTTCCTCGATCGCTCTCTCTCTCAGCCACTGAGAGATCACTTCTTGCTCGTATGCGCTTTCCAAATCATCTTGGTCTATTATTTCAGGTTCGCCGTTAGGTCTATCTATCACATCGATCCCTAGATCAACGTACGTGACATAGTTCTCGTATAGTTGGGTAGGAGTGCAGATGCTGTAGTGCCCTCCCTTGTAACTATGATCTGCTCCGTAGTACCGCGATGCCACAAACCAGTTTCCTTGATTTATTGCTGTCAGTCCGTAATCTCTAGGTCCTATTTTTGTTTCGAGGCCATCATAGCGCCCTCTTCCTGAGAACGTCCTTCTCAGGATAACAGATCCCTTTCCTCTTCTAACTACTTCTCCCGGCGTGAGGATAACCGTTCTACCATCAAGCTTCACGTGTTCTATGCTTACCAACTCTCCCTTTCTTGGAGCGAACGAACTCATGATTGAAGAGAACAGTTGGGAGACTACATCGTTGGACACGTAACTATCTATGACCAGTTTCTCAGCGAAGGTGACTAGGTTCGAAAGAGCTTCGTTTCCAGCCCTACAGAAATGATGTCCGGGAACGGTGTAAGCAACCTCATTTCTAATTTTGTCTAGCTCTTGCTTTGCCAGAAGCGGTACCTCGATCTCCACCACACCTTCTGGTCTTAGGTTTTCTTCAACTCGGGTCGCTTCCCAAGGAGATTCAACGTCTCTCTTCACAATAGGGTAGATCGTGCCTCTATTTTGTTGACTCGTCCAGATAGCTACATCAGGAAGCCTGTCCTTCAATAGTTCGACAAAGTCTACGAGCACCTCACTTTTGCCTGTGAGTAGGACCCGATGTTTTCCGCCGTACTCCCTGATCAAGAGATCAGCTGCTTTATGCTCTTGACTAAGGTTGAACCTCTGAGCCTGAGTCCAAGTTGGGTTCACGACATCGTATCCATCGTCCAGAGCAAGCTTACCCATAGACGTGCTGTAGATGCCACGAATCATCACTCTGGCCATTTATGCACGCCTGCCATTAAAGATCTGTTTCGGAGTCATCCTCATTAACCTTGGAGCTCCCTGCTTTCTGACAGGATCGCGATAAGCGACCTTATGGCCTCCCCGATCTCCTTCACCTCGCGGATGTCTGTTGCTTTCGAGAGAGCATCCGCCAACTCCTCAATCTTCCCAATAACAGACTGGTCTATCTGCTTCAGCGCGTATGGAGTTCCGATAGTTGCGGCTTCGATATCATCTTTGATCTTAACAACCTTCTTGTTACACTTCAAACATCGAAGCTCTCCAGATATCTGGAAAAGAGGGCTCCCACACGCAGGACAGGTATCTGTGGTCATTTTGCCTCCGGAGCGCAGGGCATCCGCCATCCTGCGCACGTCGTCAGCAGAAGCCCTCTCAGCCACGCTAATCCACCACCCTCTGGTTGTAACTCTTAAATTTAAGCGAATATGCTTAGAGATACGGTGGCCTTTGCGCCAGCGTAGGGGCATGTCATCCATGATTCAAGAAGAATGGCAAGGAAAGAAGGCTCAGATCACGCAGATACTTGAAGGGGTCTCCAACGATACAGGCACCCCCAGAAATATCCGTCGTACAGCTAAAAACGCGGCTGATGAACTCGACAACGAGAAGCTTTCACCGCCAGTTCGAGCAGCTAACGCGATAGAGATGATAAACGAGATACTTTCTGATCCCAATATGCCAAGTTGGACGCGGACAGCTCTTTGGTCAGCAATCTCCCTCTTAGAAACCGTACGTCGCTAAAGCGATTGATCGTAGATGATTTTGATTTGCAGCTGCGGTCTTGAGGATTGTTGACTTTCGTCGTTCACACATTGCACTAATTGTCGTCGTGTTGCTCACCTTCGTTTTGGGGATACTTTGATGTTAGGACATCCCTAATGCTTTCCGCTATTTTTTTACCTATTCCGTACACATGACTCAGTTCTTCTTCATCCTTCGTAAATACTTGTTCGACTGTTTCGAATGTTTTCAAGAGCCTCCTAGCTCGAATTGTGTCTACATTGGGAAGGCCTGCGACTACAAATTCTTGAGCTTCCTTAATCGTAGCAGGCCTATGCTTCACCCTTACTCGCGGTTCTCGCTTATTTTCCAGTTGCTCTCTTCTGGCTATGGATGTAAGAAGTAAGGCAGTTTCTTCACAGCTCTCAGTTCTTAGCACAGGTACCCCGTAATCAACGAGGACGCTCGCTAGGGCCCCCAAAATTGCTTGTGGAAGGACGTTTCTTGTACCATATAGTGTTCCTCCCTCCACGAGGACAATGGGTTTCTCATACAAGTCTCTTAGACTTGCTGCTTGGGCGAAGAGTCTGCCGTCTATTATGGAGGTGCAGAAATCAGACACAGTCTTTCGTTCAGCTACACATCTGTCGCTCAGCACGTAGTCACCGGTTCTCAACGTCTCGACCTTGAGTTCTACTCCGAGATCGATGAGCTTTTTTACCACGTCGGAGCTCATCTCTCGGGAGTCAGCAACAACCCGAATTTTCTGGGTTCCGTGTTGATGTTTCTTCACGAACTGGTCTAGCCTGGGTTGCTTGTCTCTCGCTTCATCCCTCCGCCTTCTTTTTCTGGTTGAGGCTTCACTCGCTCTCCATTTCCTGACTGTGTGCTTAGATCTCGCCTCAACTCCTGAATGAAAAGTTGGTTTTGACAATTCTTTCACATCCCTCCAGCATCACGGGGAAATAAGGCTTATCAGATCGGCTTCAGATGATATTGCGTCAAAAGTGACCGTCATGTCTACTTCGGCTTTGATTTGTCTTGAGGGAATCGATGGCTCAGGCACCAGTACTCAGGCAAGAAGGTTGGGGAAGAGACTGGAGGAATCGGGTGTAAGATGGAGAGNCACTCACTTTCCANACTATAGAACGCCTATAGGGAAATTGATCAAAGGGTTCCTCTTACATAACATCCGTCTTNGAGCAAGAACGATCCGTCTCCTATACACAGCGAATCGCTGGGAAAGAGCCTCGGAAGTGGAAAGAGCGTTGAGGAAAGGAGTAGTGGTGATTCTTGATCGCTATTCTTCATCGAACGTAGCCTACGGTGTTGCTGACGGCCTAGACAAGAAGTGGCTGGAAGACATCGAAAATGGCTTGCCCCAGCCATCGCTGACCATCTTGATCGATCTACCTTCACGCGAAGCTTTGAAGCGCAAAAGAAGGGTGAAGAAGCTGGATCGTTACGAGAAGAACCTTGGGTACATAGAGAGGGTAAGACAGGCCTACCTTCATCTAGCTAAGGAGAAGAGGTGGAAGATAGTAGACGGAGTTAAGTCGAGAGAAGAACTTGAGGAAGAAATCTGGGACTATGTCAGTAAACGTCTTTCGAGGCGATCAATCCCTTGAGATCCATGACTCTAAGGCTATTCAGGGTCTCAAATTATGCTCCACTTTGCCTTTGCAATCTACGTTCACTCCTGTGAGATACAATCAGGACGTTCAATAGCCGTTTTGGAAGATTCTTTGTAGATCAATTGGCGCGAGTCGAAACAGGCGACGCCACTAGATTGATTAGTCACTTTGAACCTGAAGAATATGGTGAAGATGAGCAATAAGGAGGGCGTCCGTCGAAGATACTTCGGCACCTCTGGAATGAGGGGGGTCTTTGGCGCGGATTTTCGTATAGATCTCTTCTACAGGTTGGGTCTATCAATAAGACGAGCAATACCATCTGCATCCAAGGTCTGTGTTGGCAGAGACCCTAGAACAACTTCGGAGACGATGCAGAGGTCTCTGGTGTCAGGTCTGCTGGTGAGCGGTGTAGAGGTCTTCGACTGTGGACTGTGCGCCACACCTGTACTGCCGTCGACTGTTGTTGAAACAGGTTCCGACGCCGGGGTCATGGTTACAGCCTCTCATAATCCGCCACAGTACATAGGAGCTAAGCTCTTTGACCGTCATGGAGCAGGTTTTTCCAGGGAGATGGAGAGAAGTGTCGAGCATATCTTGCATGAACTTCCGGAATCTCCCCTTATCAGCAAAACTCGGATGCACTATATTTCAGATAAGGCGCTGAGCCTCTACATCAGGAGGCTCATGGCCCATTTCTCCAAGTCAGACTTCTCCTCAGACATTATGGTCTTGGTGGACTGCGGGCATGGAGCGACGTCCACACTAGCTGACAAGATATTTCTGAATCTTCCAGTTCAAGCGAAAATTATTAACAATGTCCCGGATGGATTGTTCCCATCGCATCCGCCAGAGCCAACCGTGGAGAACCTGAAGATCTCATCTAGATTGGTGAAACCTCTAAAGTCTGATCTCCTTCTAGCATTCGATGGAGATGGTGATCGGTTAGCGGTAATCGATGCGGAAGGAAACCTGATCGAGACGGATCTAGTCCTTGCGGTCCTGTTGGAGCAAATAGTCAGACGCAACCCCGGCAAGGTGGTGCTGTCGGTTAACATGTCCAATGGAGCTAGCGAACTCGTTGAGAAAGCAGGGGGAACGGTGGTGTACGCGCCGCTGGGAAAGACCTACAGAAAGATGATGGAACTGGATGGAGTGGCCGCGGCAGAGCCGTGGAAGCTCATAGACCCAGCGTTTGGTCTCTGGGAGGATGGCGTGTACTCCTCCCTCCTGCTGCTTAAGACAATCACCAAACTTGGAGGTGTTAAACACTTCCTCAAGTCGCTCCCCAAGTATCATAAATTCGAGATTGATGTCAAATGTCCGAACGAGCTTAAGCAGCAAGTTCAGGAAAGGGCGGAGAGAGAGCTCCTCAGGAAAATGGGAACCTCAAAAGTCATGAAGATCGATGGTACACGTCTAGACTTCTCAGACGGGTCTTGGATATTGATACGGCCGTCTGGCACCGAAGCGAAGATGAGAGTCTATGGAGAAGCAAAAGACAAGGATGTAACAGACAAACTCATGGACACCGGGAGATCTATAATCGAAGAGTCCAGAAACTTAGNNGTCGATAGAAAGAGTGCCTAGAAGGGGTTATCCGCATCTATGCGTCCAACAACTTATTTACCCCGCGACGTCTTCGACGAGATTTTAAACCACTGCCAAGTGGAATACCCATTGGAAGCCTGCGGGATGCTTCTGGGAACAACCGCGGCTCGGCAAACTCGAGTCACGGAGATTGTAAGAGCGAAGAACATTAAGAGATCCAGTGTGAGGTATGAGATAGACCCATCAACCCTTCATACAGCTCACTTCACCGCGGAGATTAAAGGCGTAGAGGTGGTCGGGTTCTATCACTCGCATCCAGACCTTCCATCCGAGCCATCCGAATACGACGCTGAACACGCACTACCAGGGCAGATATACCTTATTGTATCGATACAGGTGAAGGGCAGAAAGAAACCGACAGCTTGGAGATGGAGCACGCAGCCAGATCGATTCCTTCAGGATGAACTAGTCATCCAGCCGTGAGCAGCTGAAAACTGACCGACATCCTCAATCCAACGCCATGGCAACGGTTTCTCGGCATATGGTTTTTCACATCGTGATCTCGCTTGTATCTATTGTCGACGGTCACGATAATTCATGCACACTAGACCTCCCTCAGGACAGAGCACAGCGATATCCAGCGTGGAGAAAAGAGAACAGCTCTCGGAATTGTCGATCTCAACTGAGGCCTAACTGTATATCCTAACTCTTTTAAGTGTCCTCGCAGGCAGGCCTGTACCTGGCCACATAGCCAGACCAATATAGATATGTAGATCTCCTCTTCAAGCGACTTGGAGAGGATGGATGCTTGTCCAAACTGTTGGAATACAGATTTGACCTCCATGTCCACACCAGGTGCTCCTTCGATTCTATCACATCTCCAGAACAACTGGTGAAGGCGGCTGTTCGAAGGGGTTTAGCAGGCCTGGCGGTAACCGACCATGATTCTGTGAAGTGTATAGCACACGTCAAGCGTGAAGCCGGCGAGGACCTAACGGTTATCCCAGGAATAGAATGTAAGACAAGACAAGGAGACTTGATCGGACTTTTCGTCTCAGAAAGGCCTTTGGGAAGTAGCATACTAGAGGTTGCCGACCAAGTCAAGCAGATGGATGGGCTCGTTGTGTTGCCACATCCGATTTCATACTTCCGAAAGAGCGTCCAATCTTATCAAGAAATGGAGGTGATCAGGAAAGTAGATGCGATCGAGACATTCAATGCACGTAACGTCTTCGGACGGCTCAACCAGAAGGCTGAAAGACTTGCCGCGAAGTTCAACAAGACACGGGTTGGAGGAAGCGACGCACACACACACAGAGAGGTTGGATGCGGGTACACCGTCTTCGCCTGCAGAGAAGAGGGTGATGTCAAAAGGGCTATACTATCCGGTGATACCTACGTCGGAGGCAGCCTCTCGCCTTTCATAGTGAGAGTCCATTCGATTGCAGCTCGAATAAGGAAAAGAAGACAGCCCCCAGATTAACTGAACATTAGCCTTTTGCATCTGGTTGTAGAATCTCGGATCAGCTAAATACGCTTCGGCTAGCAACCGCAAGATTAATCCATCGGAACTCTCCACAGCAACCAGCCCGGTGGTGTAGCGGCCAAGCATGGCGGGCTTTGGAAGGCGAATCCCGGAAGGGAACCTGGTGTGACCCGTCGATCGGGAGTTCGAATCTTGGAAGGGGAAGTTCCGAGCGACAATCTCCCCCGGGCTACTATTCTCACCGATGATGTCGACCTAGCGCAGTTCCACATATCAGTCATGAGATGAAAATTCTTCACAATTTNAGGTTTGTTTACAGTTCTTCACTGATTCTTCGCGGCGTCTCCTTAGTTATGTAGCAATCGGTCAAATGGACCTTTTACGATGGCATCGGTTTCACTCTGGTTGCGCGGTTGCTTCGAATGGAGTCGATTACAGCTTGAACAATGACCGTAGCTCTGTAACCGTCATCTACCGTGACAAGAGGTTCGGTCCGATTCTGTACACATGTGGCGAAGTGACTTAGCTCTAACTTCAGTGGCTCTTCAAACTTCACTGTAGGTGTGATCTCGTGTTCCATCTTCTCGATAGACACATTTTGTGCGAGGAAGTCAAGCTTCATTACGCCGTTTGTACCTGTGACCTGCATTTCTCTCTTCTTTCTTGGTGTCAGCCAGTTTGCCTCTACTAGCGCGGTCTTGTTGCGTGTGAAAACTAGGGTGGCCTGTACGTAGTCAGTGAACTTATGGCGCCGCAGCTTCCCTCCTCTGGCAAAGACTGCTTTCGGCCATTGATTGAACATATAGGTTGCGAGATCGATGTCGTGTATCGCCGTGTCTCTTATCACCCCGACGTCTCCTATCCTTACTGGCCAACTGCCTATTCTTCTGGCGTATGAAAGCAGAACCTCTCCGACCTCGCCTTCTCCTATCATGTTTTTTGCCTTCTGTACAACAGGGTTGAATCTCTCTATGAACCCTACCGACACAATGTTATCGAGTTTTCTAGCAAGATTTAGGATCCTTCTTGCTTCGGTTACCTCAACGGCCATCGGCTTCTCGATCAGCACATCCTTGCCTGCTCGTAAAGCCGCTGTTGCAAGCTCTCCATGTGTGTTGGAGGGCGTACAGATGGTGACGGCATCAACATTATTGTCCTCGAGGAGATCCTTGTAGTTTGAGTATACTGTGGAAACCCCATACTTTTGGGCTACATCTCTAGCCCTTTCCTCATCTAAGTCACACACAGCTTCAAGCTTAACGTTAGGAAGCTCGCTGAACACACGTGAATGGTTGCGTCCCCAGAACCCGGTTCCAATCACGCTCATGCCAACTTGGTCCATTCGCCATCACTGCTTCGGCAAAGCCTGTAGCATACTAAAGTCAAACAAGGCCTTCTTGTCACCGATCTCTGTTGAAGCGTATTCACGCAGTTCACTGTAGTTACTGAACAGGATGACAAGATCCGCCTTCTTCAGCCTTTCATTTAGATCTCTCTTTTCATTGCTGTGAAGCCTGTCAACTAGATCCGCCGTCAAATAGCTCTCGGCGATGCATCTTCGAGACTTTACGCCAGTCAATATTCGTTTCCTGTCTTCCTCAGTGTCGGCTACGACAAACAGCTTGATCCTCCCTCTTTGGTCCCTAGACCTCTGCTTTATTAATTCCTTCAGATGGGCTATACCATGGTTAACGCCTGCGTCAATTGTTTTTTCAACTTGATGCAGAAGCCTTGTCCCTTGAAACAACATACCTTCACCCTGGGTCAGGTAGCGAATGATACCTGTGGCATTGGGATCCCTTACAGCATTAGGAACTAGGTGCTCTCCGACGCATTCAAAAACCTTCTTCACATCCACGTCCAGCTGTTCAAAGAGAAGGAGAGCCTCGTAGGCTACAGCTTCTAGGGCTTCATTCTCCATCAGCTTGAGGGTGGAGGCAGCTTCTGCCTCCCTAATGCCGTCTAGCGTGACAATTTTTTCGTCTCCCCAAAGGTTTGAAGCTAACTCCATTGTCCTACCTTGTAGCTTACTCTTCTCAGCCAGGAATTTCATTCCTTTCATGGGTGAGATGTATGCGAGGTCTACGTCAACCCCGACTTGAAGTCCAGAGGCCTTCTCGACGTTCTGCATTATCACGTCTTCTACGGTCCCTGGAAGACATACGCCGCTATAGACTATTAGGGAACCTCTCCTGATGGCAGAACCCACCATTTTGCTTAGCGTGGTTAACTCCATCTGACTATCTCCTTCTAGAGAGTGGGCGTCCCTCGTAAGAATCACGATCTCATGGTCTCCAATGACTTTCTGAACATCTACTGCGACCGACATTTTTTCCTCTAGGATCAGCTGCAGCTGAGTTCTCCTTAGAACTCCGGGCGCCTTTCCCTTTCTTATCACTGACAACACATATTCGTTGGGCGACGAATAGGTTATCTTGAAACCTCTTAACGCCGCCTGAAAGGCTAGTGATACTCCATCGAGCGAGGTGTCCACAAAAACCAATTCTTTCTCCATGAAGTTCCCTCCGTCCCGTCTCTTGCTCAGAGTTAGGTTTGAGGGGGTAACATATAAGAAGAATTGAGAAAGGAAGCAACACAGCGAAGCATGTCTAGTTTCATAAACGCAGTTCGATCACCCGATCGGAGTCACAGCCACCTAGCCAGGCATCCTCTCAGTGTTTATCAAATCAGAAAATTGATACCTCCACTTAGAAGGATAATATATATACCTTGATCTAGGTCTTGCCTTGGTATCACTAGATGAAGGTCTGGTTTGATGTTCTGACCCCGAAGCAATTCTTGCTCTTTCATTCTCTGAAGAATGAGTTCGAGAAGCGAGGAGTAGATGTTTGGGTTACGTCTCGAGACTATGAACAAGTTCTACCTCTCATACGAATGTTTGATGCTGATGTTGAGATCGTGGGAAAATTCGGCGGAGGCACAATGAAAGGCAAACTGCAGGCAAGCATCCTCAGATCGAAGAAACTCTTGGAGAGAGTGTCTCGAGAAAAACCTGACGCCGCGATGTCTGGAGGTTCACCTGAATCAGCAAGGATCGCCTATGGCCTTACCTTTCCACACTTCTGCATATCAGATTCTCCTCATTCACCAGTCTTTCCCTTGTGTCTACCGATCACTGAGATTCTTTTTTCTCCATGGATCATTGGGTATGAGGAGTGGAGGAAACATGGGATAGCACGCTCTCATGTGAGGCATTACAAGGCGTTGGACCCAGTCTTTTGGTTGGCGGACGCCTCTCCAAAAAGGTCTGTCCTGCGAGATTTGCGGCTGAGAGAGGGCCAATATGTCTTGGTTAGGGTTCCAGAGGTACTTGCCTCATACTTGCTGGGAGTAGAGAACGCCGGCAACTCAAAAATTATGAACTTCATTCAGGAACTGCCTTCAATCTTTCCAGAGCACAAGATAGTCACAGTGACTAGGTACTCAAGACAAGCCAAAATCTTTGGAAGACTAGACAAGAGAATACTTTTGGTCGACAGAGTAGTTGACGGAACTAACTTGGTTCGTTTCGCCTCCCTTTTCATAGGCGGCGGCGGAACCATGACGCAGGAAGCAGCGCTACTTGGCGTTCCAGCGATCTCCATCTTCGCGGGGCCTAGCTTGGCTGTCCTGAGATACCTACGTAGAAAAGGGTTGGTAACCCATTTCTCTGATCTGGACTCAGCGCTCAAATATTTACGTAGAGCACCCATAGAGAACCGGGGGTTAGCCGAGAAACAGAGGAAACTATGGCGAGTTATGAACGACCCGAAACCACAAATAGTTACAGATGTGATTTCGCGGATACACCGATTGCGTTGACGATCAATTGGTCCATCANTTGTTTCAAAGCTTGGAGAGTTGATCTTCGTGCCCTCAGCAATCGTGCTTCCTCTTCGCATGATTGTCTCGGTCGACTGGTGAATGCGACAGAAGAACGATGGATGATGATCGATCGTCTGAAATCCGTTTCGTTTCTCCGTTCCACCATTCATGGCAGGTTAGAGGTGTAGGACACGGTCAAGCGGTACGGAAGATACTTATTGGTATGATAGATCACGTATCCGCCTCCAGGCAGGGAACCGCTCAACTCGTTAACTTCATGCTGAAGAACCGCGGCGGGAGTGAGCCATCCTCGAGAGAAGTCCTGAGCGTAAATCGCGAACAGAAGCTTTCCTCGAAGATCAGGAGGTGTCGCTCGTAGGATTTGATTGACGTAAGAGACGTAATCCCATAAGGTTCTGTTCTGTTTCATGTAGAACACCGAGTTGATCCAAGGAGATGTCTTCAGCACCAAGTAGTCACTCAAACGTACCATTGCCTGATATTGATCGTGGGGCTGAATGTCACCCGCACCCTCAACCAGCAGCAACTTGCCGTTTTCCTTGAATCTTAGAGAAACGGCGCTCAGCAGCCGCGTGATGCCGCTAAACGTCCCTGCCGGCGATGTACTACTGCTGTCCAACCAATCCATGAGATAGACTCCATCCATCTTGAAATCATCGATTACTTGGAGTATTCTGTCCGCGAAATACTCAGCGTATATTTCTCCCATTATGATTCCATAGTCGTGGTCATCTTCCAGAGCCATATCAAAAGCGATCTGTCCAGTTTCGTTAAGCACCTCTGGATGACGGTTGAGCAACCAATCAGACTCGTATCCTTGGAAACCCAGATGCACATCAACCATTTTGGGTTGCAGAAAGATTCCTAGCACGACCTGGTACTTAGAATTATGCAATGTTCTTGTCAGGGACAACAAATCCCCCTGCGTCCACTCGTAGGCGCCCAATTTGTATCTGAAGTACTTCGATATGCTAGCTGATGAGTTGAATCTTGAGTATGTGTTGACGAAATCCGGTCCAAGGGGCAGAACAACGTGCGTCAAGTTGTACATGGATTGAAACGCGTCTACGTCATAATCGAGTTCTGACCTGAAGGCCGAGTCCAGACTCTCTGACACCCCAACACGTATCCTTCTGTAGGGAAGAACCACGCCGCTCGGGGTGGGGTACACAATAACAAACACCAACAGAGTTGCAAGCAAGGACGCAGCGAGGATCTTACCGTGACGGCCGAGAATCTGACGCCGCACGCCCATGAACCTTGACAGTGCGGACATCACCCCGCTGGTCCAGTAAAGAGCGAACAGTATAGCAGCCGCCCCGATCACGCCGAAGAATTGGTGGCGAGGTTCGGAGACCTTTCCAATCATGTCCAGGCTGAAGAAGTTGACCAGCGGAAGAGTAACGGCGATCCATCCCATCGCGGCGATCACCAGGGTTACTAAGAAGCTCTTCATTTTGACGTCTCCTCGCTGGAAGTAGTGAATTATCACAAGCGGAAGAACCCATGTCACATACTGCACGTTGACTTTGGTTGAAGTCGCAAAAAAAGCTAGAATGACTAGGAATGACAGCAGATATATGGCGTTGTGAGGATCTTCAAACATCTTGTTCGCCCGACGGTAAGAAATAAACACTATCAACAGCATAATTGCTGTGGCAACCCCTCCAAGGATCTGGCTGTTCACTATAGACGATAGGAAAACCCAGTATGTGAACTGGCCCACCTGCCCGAAATGCTTAAGCAACGCATTCAGATACGCAAGAGGATCCCCGAGATATGGAATTGATATAAGCAGAGGAAATGAGACGAAAGGTAGTATGTGTTTCCAGACGACTTTGGAGGGTCTTAGTTGGATGCGCCGGACGAGTAGAGGAATGGTTGCCATTAGAAGAAGGCCGGGGAAGATCTTCACAGCCGCACCGACTCCTAGGAAGAATCCGGCATACGAGTACCTTCGGTTCCAGAAGTAATAGAGTCCGAGGAGAGCGAAGAATATTGCCAGAGAATCAAACATGCCCCAGACAGCTGAGATGTATAATGGGACGGGGTTGAAGACCCAGAACGACATCGCGAGCAAAGCCTTCTTGTTGTCTTTCTGACTCTGACCGTTCGTCATGATTTTCCAGATGAGAACACCGACTGCGATATCAGCCAGGATGGGAAGAAGCTTTATCGCTGCTACATAGGCCCCCAGGTTTTGAAGGGACCTAGTCAAGATGTAGGCCGTTGCACACCAGCCCAGCCAGACCGGAGGATATGTGTAAGAACCCCATGGATAGTCCACATCACGGACTTCATACACATTAGTGTGTTGCTCAACAGTCTGGCTTCCGACCGTTGTCCAGATGCTTACATCCCACGGGTGTCCGAAGAAAGGAGCCACAATCAATCTTATTAGGAAAGCACCTAACAACAAAAGCAGGACTTTCTTCGGCATCACACCTGTTCACCGAAAGTCGGCGCTCAACCAATGCTTAGCTTGGTCCATTTGCTCCGGGAGGTGTTTAATGCTCTTGTCTGGCCGCATTCCTAATTCACGCCTATGGAAATTCCTTGATATTCTCTGTCAGCTGCTCAAGTTCCGACAAAGCTATTCTGGCTCCTTCTAGATCAGTTCGCAGCGTCGTCGAGTGGAACCTGTTTTTCACGGCTCTCGCCTCGTCTTCAATTGCTTTTGGTTTTCTCTCTCACCGATGTACGATGAAATATATAACGTTCACCTGTCAGCTTTGATCTCCCACATACTTCTCTCCATAGTCATAGCGGGCAGTTTGCACTCATGCATTCGGTTTTGTTCCTCTGGGAGAACCCAAGAAGTTGAGTGAAAGATGTCCCTGCTCGAACTGTGGCCGCCAGCTGCTTGCCTTTCGATCGATACAACGAGTTCTTCAACGTCTTACATCTGTCGCATGGGTTAAGAAGATTGACGAGAATAGTCTGGAAGGCTGGATACAACTATTATGTAGGGTGGTGTACGACCCTACATGGCCCTACTACAAGGAGATCAACTACCTAGATCTGACCGCCTTTATTATTTTGGAAAGTCTTCGACTGCTCTCTTCCGCAATTGTTCCTGTGACAATAATGTTTGCTCCGGCTCTAACTGCGTCAGAAGCAGCCTTTGGACTTTGAATCCCTCCTCCCACAACAACAGGCACATCCACAGCCCTCACGACTGTCCTCACTGTTGAGGGAGGAATCGGCGAAGAAGCCCCTGAACCTGCCTCCAAGTAGACGAAATGCATGCCGAGATACTGAGCTGCCAGTGCATAGGCGGAGGCGACCTCTCCGTGGAAGGGGGAGAGCGGGATTACTCGTCCCATGACGGCAGCTGCTGTATCGCTACCAAAGATCATATACCCTAGAGGAATCGCCTCGATCCCGAGTTTCTTCACGAGTAGTGCTCCCTGCATCTGAGCACCGATGATATAGTACCACTCGATGGAGTTCAATAAGGACATAAACCACACAGCGTCGCAATGACGACTCAACGCGTTAATGTTGTTGGGGAACACTATTGCTGGAATGCAGATTTCTTCCTTGATTCTCTTGAGGAAGTGGTCTAAGTCCTGTATAGAGGTGAGCGTTGATCCTCCTACCATTATTGCTGAAGTGCCTTGAGATTCAGCAAATGCAGCTTGCTTGGCTCCTTTCTCGGGGTCTAGATTTATGGGATCCAGTAGAGTCATATGAATAGGGTTCTTTTCGGTCTTTTCGAGTATGTATTGTTCCACTCTCCCGATCTTCACGCTGCCTCTTTCTCCTTGACTTGGCGTCTCAAGGCTCGCTTCTCTCTGCCGCTTTCTCCTGAGACAGAGTAGTCTTGTCAGAGCTTGTCGCCGCGAGGGCCTCTCGCTTGACAATTCTGTCGTAGAAAGCACAGTATGCATCTACAGGCATGTGGATGGGGAGTATCTCGACCTCGTCAGTTAGGTTGCAGTTGGAGCAGGTTATAATAGCTTTCTTCTCTCTCCTGTGAACTTCAGCTGTCACGGTTTCATGGTGACAAACAGGGCAGAGAAACATTGTGGGGTAGGGTTTTACTGTTCTCCTGATTACCTTTCGTCTACGTCGCCCCAAGGTTCGAAGCCTCCAAGCATCATTGAAGATTTAGTCAAGCCAGATATAAATAGCTTGAGAGGTGTGGCATCCTTAGCCTCTGGATTATCATTGTACGGGTTCTCCGGAGGTTTCTTGCTTCACAGATGTGTCTAAGGTAAATGTGATACGGGTTGATTGGCGCCGGGAGTGGGACTTCCAGTGGTCTCCACCACCTTTGAACCCACGAGACCCCGAAGGGTCACAGGCTCTCTGGCCACTGTCATATAGGATCTCGAGGCCTGCGCTTCAGCGAGAGCTGAAACTGCGCTTTAACCACTCAGCCATCCCGGCGATTTCATCGTTTGAGAACGTTGCCTTAATACTTTGCTGAGGTGAGGGATGAGAGGCTGGGCTTTGTTTCAACTTAACTAGCAGGTCGATTGTAATTGATGAGTACACGTGGTTGGACGGGTTCCCAGTAGTTTATTGAAA